>OBLV0100000384.1_pt1 | contig 13789 bp, 14 predicted proteins | sample 1520071 | NCBI WGS metagenome assembly OBLV01 (sample SAMEA3888446, study PRJEB22518) | metagenome | reverse complement strand
TCTCGCACGTACATGGGCCATGAAATGCGGGCCGGGTCGAACATGAAGTCGTCCTGATCGGCCTTCTCGACCCGGTCCCAGAGAGCGATGAGGCGGTCGACCCTGAACACCGCCTCGGTTTCGGTGTAGGCGCCGTAGAGCTCTACGTAGCCGAGGGCACGTTCGGCTTCGGCGCGTTTCTCCTCGAGGCGGGCCGACAGGTCGGCTTGGCGGCCTCGCAGGGGCAGGGCCTGGAGCCCCTTTTCGGCCGCCGACAGGAGTTGGGTCGCCCGGGCCAACTGGTGTTGCACCCGGCCGCGGCCGGGATACGACCACTCGGGAACCACGATGGGTTGCCCGTTGCTGTCGGCCAATGGATGCTCGCCAAACCATTCCCGCACCAGCTCGACGAGCCGGCGGTAACGAAGCGGGTTGCGGTCGCCCGACGCCACCTGGAACACCTCGGGTGCCTCCCCGGCCGCCGGGCCCCCATTGGCTGCGACCGCGATGATCGCGGCCACCACCAGGTCCACGGGAATGACGTCGACGACGCCTTCGGGCAAGCCGGGGAACTCCTTGAGCAAGCCTCGCCCCAGGCCGATGATGACAGGCTCGGCCATGCGGAAGCCCCGAATCCAACCGGCCGTGGGCTCGGCCAGCGCCGATTCGATGATGGAGGGCCGGACGATCGAGACGCGAATATTGCCCCGTGATTCGAGCAGGGCCCGCTCACCCAGCGCCTTGGTGTAGGCGTAGGCATCGGGCCAGCCGAGGGCCTGGGCTCTCGCTTTCCCGGCGTCGACGAGTGTCTCCTTGACCCATTCCTGGCGAAGCTTCTCCGCCTTGGCGCTCAGTACCGGCGTGCCTGCTGCCCCGAGCTCGGCCCGCGCCGCCTGGTGAAAGCGCGCCAGTCGCTTGGGCTCGCGGCTGTCGGCGTCAGCGTCGGAGCGGGCCCGCTGGGCCGCCGCCACTTCGGGGCGCCACTCGATCTCGGTGGCGAAGGGCGTGTCGGGGAGCAGCGCTTCGGGTACCCGGCCGCGCCGGGTGCCGGCGACATAGGCGGTCGAGACCGTTACCAGATGAGGTGCTGTTTCTTTCTCTGAAACGGCCTTCTCTGAAGCTGAAGCGGCCTTCCCTGAAGCTGAAGCGGCCTTCTCTGAGCCGGCCTTCTCTGAAGCGGCTTTCTCTGAAGCGGCTTTCTTTGAAGTGGCTCGGACGCTTTCCATGGTCCGCGCCACGCGGCTCGGCCCGAGCAGGTTGACCTCGACCGCGCTGTCGAGAGGCGAGTCGAAGCTCACCGAGGCGGCCGAGTGGATCACGATGTCGCAGCCGGCGAAAACGGCCATGCCCTCGGTGTCGAGGCCGAGGCCGTCGACACCGACGTCGCCGGCCATGGGGATGATGCGCCGGGCGATCTCGGTGTCGAAACCGGCGCCCAACTCGCGGCGCAGCCGATCGAAGCAATCATTGCGCAGGATCTCGCGCCGAATGCGGTCGGCGGCTCCCCGCCGGCCGGGGCGCACCAGCAGCGCCAACTCGCAGTCGGGCACCTGGCGCAGCAGCCGCTCGACCAACGCCGTCCCGAGGAAGCCGGTGGCGCCGGTGATGGCTATGCGTTTGCCGGCGAGTGCATCACGGAGCATCTCTTATTATCTACCATTTGGTAAATGACCGGCGCCAGCACCAGGGATCGGGTGGTCGATGCGGCCGTGGTGGCGTTCGGGACGAGGGGCTACGACGCCACCAGTCTCGATGCCCTGGCCGGCGAGTTGGGCGTCCGGAAGCAGACCATCCTTTATTACTGCCCGTCCAAGGAGGCGCTGCTCGAAGCCGCCATCGACCGGGCCGCATCCGAGCTGTCGGCAGTACTGGAGGAGGCGGTTCTCGAGGCCGGGCCTGGCTGGTCGCGTGTCGAGGCGGTGGTCCGTTCGGTCTTTCGTTTGGCGGCGCGGCGGCCCGAACTGCTGGGGTTGCTGCGAGAGGTCAGCCGGCTGGGCCCACCGGCGGCGACCCGCCTCACGAGCGCGCTCAGCTCGCTGATCGATCGGGCCACGTTGTTCCTCGAAACGGAAATGGATGCCGGCACCGTTCGCCGGCACGACCCGAAACTGCTCCTGCTTGCGGCCTACTCAGCGGTGATCGGCGTGGCGACCGAGGTCGAGGTCCTTCGTGCCCTTGGGTACGAGCCCACCGCTCGATCGTTGGTGCGGCGCCGGAGGGAACTGCTGTCGTTCCTTCATTCCGCCTTGGTGCCACCGGTGAGCTAGCCGTCGGTCTCGCTCTCGCGGACCTTTCGAATCGCCTTGGTGATCCTGTCCGACATCCCAATCTTGTCGGATTTCATCTTGTCGGATTTCATCTTGTCGGATTTTTCGGTCTTGTCGTCCTTCTCTGCTTTGACGGCCTTGGTGGGCTCAGAGCGACGGACCGGCTTGGGCTTGGGCGGGGTATAGCGGCTGTTCGCCGGAGGCTTGTTGGAGACCGGAGCCGGCTGGGCCGCGCGCTTGTTCCGGCTCACCCGCTTGGCAGCTATCCGGGCGGCGTTGGCCTCCTGCCGTTCGGCCCGTGACATTTGGGGCTGCGAGCGGCGGAGCTTGCCTTGGGCGTTGCTGGTCCGCATCATCAGGTAGCCGCTGTAGATCAGCATTGCGATTTCGATGGGGAAGTAGGTGCTGATCGCCAGCGCGCACAGGAACCCAGCCAGCGCAGTAAAGATGCGGTGGCCGCGACGCACGGCGATCAGGAAGACGATGGTCCCGAGCACCCCGGCGACGGTCAGAAGGGTGTTGTGCAGCCGGGCACCCAACGTCACCGACGTGGCGAGCGAGACGCCGGCCATGACGTAACCGATCTGCTGCTCCAAGCGGAGCATGCGAGTCGGCCGGGGTAGCTCACCGGTGTCTTGGTTCGCTTCTTTCACGACGACTCGTTGGTTGGCGCGTCGTTGGTGGGGGCAGCGGCCGCCTCGGTTTGGGGTCCGCCCGTCTCGGTGAGTGCGTTGTTCGCCTTGTCGAGCAGCCAGGGGCGGATGCGCACGACATTGGCCGAGGGGACGATCCCGCTGAGATCGGCCTCGACCGCCATATCCGTGGGCGGGTCGCCCGAGGTGACCACGAGGATGGCGGGTTCGTCCCGTTTCGGTTCGAGGGCTTCTCGCAGCCCCAGGCCGATCCCCGTCAGGATGGCGCCAGCAGCACTGCGCCGGCGCCAGGACTCCAATCGAGGGGGCAGGGCCGTGCGGATCTTCGGTTCGGGAGGCTCGTACGCGTCGTCACCCTCGAGGTCGTCGGGGTCGTAGCCTGGCCCGTCGGCGTCGTAGACACCCTCGGGGTCTTCGGCCTTGTGCTCGGGATGTGGCTCCATGCCGTCGGTCTCGACTGGGAGCGGCGTCGGCTTTTCGTCCTCCACCCTCCTACCGTACTGCCGCTAACAGGCCCCGGTGCCAGCCGACCCACGAGGGGATAGGGCACACGTTGCTGTCCCGGCTGGGGTTTCTGCCATCCCCCACAGCCGAACCGACGACCCTTGGCCAAAAAGTGCCGTCATAACGGCGTGTTCTGCCCACCCCTTGTGGGCAGCAGGCGACCTGTGGGCAGAACGTGACGGTTCGCGGTCATGTTCTGCCCACCCCTCACGGTGCAGCAGGCGACCTGTGGGCAGAACGTGGCGGTTCGCGGTCATGTTCTGCGCACCCCTCACGGTGCAGCAGGCGACCTGTGGGCAGAACGTGGCGGTCCGCGGTCATGTTCTGCCCACCCATCGTTCAGCGCCGGCCGAGGAGGTCCTCGAAGAGGGCGAGGTGTTCGTCCACCATCCGCTTGGTGTTGAAGTAACCGGTGATGGCCGCACGGCAGGTTGCCCGGTCCAGCGAGTCGATGTTGCCGATCCGCTCGGCCATATCCAGTTCGTCGTGGCACAGGAACCCGGTGCGGCCTTCCTCGACGATCTCGGGTGCCGCGCCCTCGGGGAAGGTGAGAACCGGCGTGCCGCAGGCCAGGGCTTCGACCATGACCAACCCGAACGGCTCAGGCCAGCGGATCGGGTTGAGCAGGGCCCGGGCGCCCGCCAACAGGCGCAGCTTTTCGTCGTGATCGACCTCGCCGAGGTACACGATGTCGTCGTTCAGATTGGGCTTGACGAAGGTCTCGAAGTACTCGATCTCCCACGGCTCGCGCATCTTGGCGGCCAGCAGCAACGGCACACCGGCCTTGCGTGCCACTTCGACCGCCCGGTGCGCCCCCTTGACCGGGGCCATACGGCCGAGATAGAGGACATAGCCGCCGTCACCCGCCCCGACGGGGAACGCCTGAGGGTCGATGCCGTGATGGATCACCCGGGCAATCGGGAGATCGACATGGCGGCGTTGGGCGTGGGAGATGGCGATGATCGGCACGCGGCCGGCGATGCGCTGGTAGATGTCGCTGAGCTCGTCGTTGAACGGCCCGTGGATCGTGGTGACGACCGGCAGATTGGGAAAGCGCTCGGCATAGACAGGGCCGAGGACCGTGTGGTCATGGACGATGTCGAAGCCCTGGACGGCCTCGTATGCGTGCATGACGTGGCGCAGCTCGGGCACGGTGAAACCGATGCGATGTCCTTCCGCCTGCTCCAGCACCCACCGGATGGGAAGCGCGGCGGTGGAGTCACCCGTGGCGAAGAGGACGACCTCGTGGCCGGCGGCCTGGAACCCTCGCGCCTGCTCGTCGACGACCAGTTCAATACCGCCATAACGCCGTGGCGGGATAGGGGCCCATGGGGGTGCGATGACGGCGATGCGCATTGGTCGATCTAAGCACGCTCCCCGAAGCGCCCTGTCCAGGCCCTCGTCGCACCCCGAACCCGAAAACCGAGTCCTCATCCCGGGCCTCACCAAGGTGGGGGAGGCATTTTCCCCAGGTCCTTCCCTACGGTGAGCCGATGCTGACCGAAACCAATGGGTCCTGGTCCGATCGGATGGCGTCTCTTGCCCTTCCGCTCTTGGACGCCGCCACGGTGGCCGCCGCCCGCTGCTACTCCTGGATCGGCCGGGGCGACAAGATCGCCGCCGATCACGCCGCGGTCGAGGCCATGCGCGCCCATCTCTCGACCGTGCCCGGACATGGTGTGGTCGTCATCGGGGAAGGGGAGAAGGACAACGCACCGATGCTGTTCGCGGGCGAGGAGATCGGCTGCGGTCAGGGGCCAGAGTTCGATCTGGCCGTCGATCCGCTGGAGGGGACCAACCTGTGCGCCCGGGGTTGGCCTGGCGCCATCACCGTGCTCGCGGCGGCGCCGCGCCACACCTTCGCCCCGATCGTGGGGTTCTACATGGACAAGCTGGTCGTCGGCCCGGCGGCACACGGCGCCATCGACATCGAAGCACCGATCGAGGACAACATGGCGAAGGTTGCCGCCGCCATCGGGATCAAGGTCTCGTCCCTCCAGGTCGCGGTGCTGGCCAAGCCCCGCCACGCCGAGCTGATCGCACGCATCCGGGCCACCGGCGCCGGGGTGGTCGAGATCCCCGACGGCGACGTGATGGCCGGCCTCGCATCGCTCGTGCCAGGCGGCGGGATCGACCTGTCGGCCGGGATCGGTGGTGCACCCGAGGGCGTGATCACGGCGTGCGCCGTCCGGCTGCTCGGCGGCGACATGCAGGGAAAACCGGCACCGCAGAGCGACGAGGAACGGGAGATGGTCACCGACGCTGGCGAGCTCGGCCGGGTCTATGCGTTGGACGACCTGTCCGAGTCCGACGACGGTATCTTCGTCGCCAGCGGCGTGACCGGCTCGACCGCCCTACCGGGCGTCACCGTCTCGCGCGACGGCTTTCACGTCCAGAGCGTCTTGATCACCCGCGACCAAGGCCTGCTGCGGATCGGTTCGACCGTCCGGGACTAGATCGCCGGGAGGCGACGGCGAGCGAGCAGCTAACCGACGGGTGGGGCTGGCGTCTTCTTCAACGGCGCCGGCCGGGTGAATCCCCACCGAATGCCGCCGGGGCCCATCGATTTGCCTCCGAACTTCTCGCTGCTGGTCTCGAAGGCGGTTCCGGTGCCCTCGGCCTCGTTGGGCTCGTCGGTGATGGTTCGCAGCGTCGACCAGTCGACGGCGACGCGGACGCGGCCGGTGCCGTCGTCGATCTCGGCGATCGTCCCGTCCGCGACGTCGCCGCTGTATCCCTCGATGACCATGGCCTGGGCGCCCACGCTGACAACCCCGACAAGTTCGTTGAACCCAACCCAGGACGGTTCGTCGGGGTTGTCCACGTTCTTGGTGATCGTGACCACTGCGATCATGATGTGCCTAGCTTTCCGGCGGAGCCACGGGCTCTGCCTCATCAATTGCTGCTGCTTCACGGGTGATTTCGGGCGGGCGCCCAGCCGTTACCCGGTCCCAGATCAGCTTCTCGATCTTGGCCCGGTCATGGGGGCGGAAGTGACGCTTACAGCCGTAGGGCAGACGCTTGAGCGGAACGCACAGGAAGTCGCAGGCGACCTCGAGGACGCCGTCGTACTCGTCAAGCAGCGTTGACCATTCCGCAGTCTTGGTCTCCCAGGTCTCGTCCTGGTCGGTGTACCACTGCACGATGTCGCGCAAGCGGACGATCTCGGCCATCACGACCGCGACCTTCAGCTCTTCGCAGGGGTAGGCGAGAAGCGCCTCTTCGATCTCGTAGCGCTCGGCCAGGGACATGGCCTTGGCGCGGAAGGCCTGGGACTCGGCCTCGAACTCACTCGACTCGGCGGTGGCCAGCAGGGCCCGAACCTTCAGGAGCACGTTGAGCTCCTCTTGGGCCTCTCGGGCGCGAGCTAACTCCGCCGCCTTGATCTGCTGCTCGTCGATGATGCCACTACGGGTCGTGATGGGTGCTCGCCTCCGTCGCCGCGCAGCCGCGCTGATGCGGTCGCTGGGTCGCTTGACGACAAACTACCAAAGGATCCCTAGGGCTGAACCGACGTCTGGGTGATCTTCCCCGACGCCCAGAGCTTGGCCGGCGCGTTACCGCCCACTCGACGGTAGACGAAGCGCTCGATGCGATCGCGGCCAATGTCATCTATATAGGCGAATGCCAACCGGAGCTGAAGCGTGCCGTCGTCGTTCGGCTCGACCTGGACTGTTCTCCCGATCGCCAACACGGGCCCACCGCCGGGTGCAGGTATGGCCAGCGCGAGCTCGGCGCCAAGCACGAGGGCCGGATGGGCCGCGATCATGAGCATCAGGCCCCCGCCCCCGAGGTTGCGGGCCTCGCCGGGCGCACTACGGAAGGTCATCGCCTTGGTGTCGAGCAGGGCGCACGCAACCTCGATCTCGACTTGCGAGCGGACATAGCGGCGGCGCTGGGTCGTGATGATCCGCGCCGGTGCCGATACCCGGATGACGGCCGGCCGCTCCTCGGACGGGGCCACGGCTTCGATCACCTCGCTGGCGAACTGGCAGAATCCCGAGTGGTCGCCGTAGCTGGCTCGCACGAGAGTCCCTACGGGAAAGGACTCGAAGCCGCCGTCGAGTGGGACCAAGGTGACGCCGCGCTCGCTGAAGGACGACATGCGACACAGGATCTTGATCGGCGGCTCCCGCTCAGGGATCTCGAGCTCGATGCGCTCGGGGAAGACTTCGGCCGGAAGATCGCTCATGGCCGTCATTGTTGCGCTTCTCGACTCGGTAAGCGACTCCGTCAACCAGCGACGGCGCCGGAGCAACCGGCCGGTGACGGCGCATGAGCCGGCGGTCGCCAGCGGGGATCGGCGCCCCGTCGCGGCTGACGGAGGCAGGGCCGAAAGGGCATCCCCCGACCAGGGGAGAGCGGGGTCAATTGTTGACCAACGTCATCGTCTATCCAGATCAGGAGCGTGCCGGATGCTGCTCGCCTGTGGGCAACCTCCTGTGGGCAACATGTGTCTATGGGTGTGAAAGACACCCATTTACAAAGACGATGCCGATCCCCTAGACATGGTCCCTGGCGCACCATGCGCCGTCCACTAGGACCGCGGGAGGCAAAGCAGTATGGCATCTGCGCTGGACGAGACGGTGATCCACGTCTTGTGGATCAATGCTGGGCTTAGCTGTGATGGCGACTCCGTCGCTCTCACGTCGGCTACCCAGCCCAGTGTCGAAGAAATTGCACTTGGGGCGCTGCCCGGACTGCCGAAGATTGCAGTTCACTGGCCGCTGATTGACTTCGAGTGCGGACCGGTAGGTGGAGCAGACGACTTCATCGAATGGTTCTTCATGGCTGAGCGGGGCGAACTAGAGCCGTTCGTGCTGGTCGTCGAGGGGTCTATCCCCAACGAGGCCATCAAGCGCGAGGGTTACTGGTGCGGGTTCGGTAACAACCCGGCAACCGACCAGCCGATGACGACGAGCGAGTGGCTTGACCGCTTGGCTCCGAAGGCGACGGCAATCATCGCTATTGGTACTTGTGCCACCTACGGTGGCATGCACGCCATGTCCGGCAACCCCACTGGGGCCATGGGCGTCGCGGACTACCTCGGCTGGGGCTGGAAGTCAAAGGCTGGCCTGCCGATCGTCAACATCCCCGGTTGCCCGAGTCACCCGGACAACATTTCGGAGACCATCCTCTACCTGCTGTACCAGGCCACGGGCCAAGCCCCGATGATCCCCCTGGATGACGCCTTGCGGCCGCTGTGGCTGTTCGGCAACACCGTCCATGAGGGTTGCGACCGGGCTGGCTACTACGAGCAGGGCGACTTTGCCGACGAGTACGGCTCGCCCAAGTGCATCGTGAAGTTGGGCTGCTGGGGCCCGGTGGTGAAGTGCAACGTCCCCAAGCGGGGATGGACCAACGGCGTGGGCGGTTGCCCGAACGTCGGCGGTATCTGCATCGGATGCGTTATGCCCGGTTTCCCGGACAAGTTCATGCCATTCATGGATGAGCCGCCGGGTGCTAGGGTCTCGACCGCCGCAAGCGGCGTGTATGGAGGTGCGATCCGTGGATTGCGCCGGATCACAGGCAAGACCGTGGACGAGGAGCCGAAGTGGCGTACGCCAGGCAAGAAGCTCCTGACCGGATACAAGGGCGAGTGGAGGTAATCAAGGATGCCTAGTAGGACACAACAGGCCGCCGGGCTTGTCGAGATGGCGTGGGATCCGGTTACACGCATCGTCGGGAGCCTCGGTATTTACACGAAGATCGACTTCGGACGTGGTCGGGTCGTTGACTGCCACTCCACCTCTTCGATCTTCCGTGGTTACAGCATCTTCATGAAGGGCAAGGACCCTCGGGACGCCCACTACATCACCAGCCGTATTTGCGGTATTTGCGGCGACAACCACTGTGAGGTCTCGACCTGGACCCAGAACATGGCGTTCGGCGTCGTTCCCCCGCACCTGGGTGAGTGGATCTCGAACCTCGGCGAAGCCGCCGAGTACATGTTCGACCACAACATCTTCCAGGAGAACCTGGTGGGTGTTGACTTCTGCGAGAAGATGGTCGCGGAGACGAACCCGGGCGTCCTCGATCTGGCCAACCGTACGGCTGCTCCCAACACGGAGCACCACGGCTACGCCACCATCGGCGACATCATGCGCTCCCTCAACCCCTTCTCGGGCGAGCTCTACCGGGAGGCCTTGGCGGTTAGCCGCTGGACCCGTGAGATGTTCTGCCTGATGGAAGGCCGCCACGTGCATCCCTCCACCCTGTATCCGGGTGGCAACGGCACCACGGCGACCATCCAGCTGTTCACCGACTACTACGCCCGCCTGATGCGGTACGTGGAGTTCATGAAGCGGATCGTGCCGCTGCACGAGGACCTCTTCCTGTTCTTCTACGACGCCATGCCCGGGTACGAAGAAGTCGGCCGCCGGCGCATCCTGACCGGTTGCTGGGGTTCCTTCCAGGACCCGGACGTCTGCGACTTCAACTACCGCAACATGACCGAGTGGGGCCGTGCGATGTTCGTCACCCCCGGCGTCACCGTTGACGGCAAGCTGGTCACCAACGACCTCGTCGACATCAACCTCGGTATCCGCATCCTCCTCGGTCACTCGTTCTACGACGACTGGGAAGGCCAGGAGATGTTCGTGACCAAGGACCCCCTGGGCAACCCGGTGGACCGCCGCCACCCCTGGAACCAGCACACGATTCCCCAGCCCCAGAAGCGCGACTTCGACGGCAAGTACAGCTGGGTCATGGCTCCTCGTTGGTTCGACGGTCGGGATCACCTGGCCCTCGACACCGGCGGCGGCCCCTTGGCTCGTCTGTTCGCCATCGCCCTCTCGGGCCTGGTGGACATCGGCTACATCAAGGCGACTGGCCACAGCATCGAGTTCCACCTTCCGAGGTCTGCCCTCAAGCCGGCTCAGGACTTCGTGTGGGACGTTCCGAAGTGGTCCAACTGCATCGAGCGTCACCGGGCTCGTTCGTACTTCCAGCTCTACGCTTGCTGCTGCGGCCTGCACTTCATGGACAAGGCGCTGGCTGAGATTCGCGCCGGTCACACCAAGACGTGGAATGCATTCACGGTTCCCGACGAAGCCATCGGTTGCGGCTTCATCGAGGCGGTTCGCGGTGTTCTCTCCCACCACATGGTTATCCGTGGCGGGAAGATTGCCAACTACCATCCGTACCCCCCCACACCTTGGAACGCCAACCCGCGTGACAGCTACGGCACCCCCGGTCCCTACGAAGATGCGGTCATGAACACCCCCATCTTCGAGGAGAACAGCCTGGAGAACTTCAAGGGCATCGACATCATGCGTGCGGTCCGGTCGTTCGACCCCTGCCTGCCGTGTGGCGTCCACATGTACCTTGGCAAGGGCAAGGTCCTCAAGAGGACGCATTCGCCGTCTTCGGCTGCCGAGGATTGCACCCTGCAAGTCGGTTAGTACCTACAAACATTGACTTCCCGGTGCGAGAGCACCGGGAAGTCGGTAGTTTGGAGGCGTGAAGCAGGACGTAAGAGCAACAGTGTGGTGCGACTAACTTTGAACCCCGGAGGGGGGGCCCATGGCCGAGAAGAAGAACCTCCGGGCCGTTGGTGATCGGATCGAGCAGCTGCTCGACGAGTTGCGAGCAGCTGCTGATCCGCGCTTATACGGCCAGGCTGAAGAGATGTTGGGCCTGGTCACCGATTTGTACGGCGGTGGCTTGGCTCGGATCATCGAGATAGTGGGGAAGAAGGACCCAGCAGTGTTGGGCCTGCTGGCGGACGACGAGCTGGTGGGGAGCCTGCTGCTCGTCCACGGGCTACATCCGGTAGACCTGGAAACCCGCGTTGCCCGAGCGCTGGAGGGTGTCCGACCGATGCTCGCCAGTCACGGAGGCGACGTCGAGTTGCTTGGTCTCGACGCGTCGGCCGGCGCCGTCCATTTGGCGCTGCTGGGGAGTTGTCACGGCTGCCCGTCCTCAACGGTCACGTTGCGGATGGCGGTTGAGGTCGCGATCGCCGAAGCGGCGCCGGAAATCCAGATTATTGATGTCGAGCAACCGACTGACGACGTTCCGCTCCCCGGTGATGCCGTCCCGATTACCCTCGGAACCAAGAAGCCGGTGTACGAGGAATGCCCAGCCGAATTGGTACCGCGATGAGCAGGAGTAGTGAGCAGCCTTAATGAGTGACACGAATAGTCAGGCCCCCCGCGAACCGTTGAAGGTTCTAGAGCGGATTCGCGACCGGACGGTGGTCCGCAAGCCGCGGCCGGGCGAGGTGTGCGAGTTGTGTGGCGAACCGATCCCCGACGAGCACGGCCACCTCGTCGACCTGAAGAGCCGCAACCTCATGTGCTCGTGCCGGCCGTGCTACCTGCTGTTTACGCCTGACGGCGCCGGCGGTAAGCACTTTCTGGCAGTTCCTGACCGTTACATGTTCTTCGAGGACTTCTCGCTTTCGGGCGCCCAGTGGGATTCGCTCCAGATCCCGGTCAGTACGGCGTTCTTCTTCGTCAACTCGGAGTTGCAACGCGTCGCCGCCTTCTATCCGAGCCCGGCCGGCGCGACCGAGTCGTTGCTGTCCCTCGAGACCTGGGACGAGGTGGTGGTGGCGAATCCGACGCTGGCCAGCATCCTTCCCGATGTCGAGGCCTTCTTGGTCCACAAGGACAAGGCCGGTCAGAATCCCCAATGCTTCCTCGTCCCTATTGACGCCTGCTACGAGCTCGTTGGCGAGATGCGCAAGCTCTGGCGGGGTTTTGACGGCGGCAAGGAAGCCCACGAGGCGATGGATGCCTTCTTCGACCGCGTGCGGACGAGGGCGAAGCAGCAGGTTCAATGAGTTCATTGGATTTCGAGGTCCTCGGGGCACGGGCCCAGCCGTACTGCGCCGTCCCGACGATCATGTTCACAATCCGCATCACCGAGGCGTCCGGCTTTTACGTGCATGCCTGCGCGCTCCGGGCCCAGGTGATGATCGAGCCGCAGAAGCGCCCCTACAAGGTCGAGGATCATGACCGGCTCTGGGAACTGTTCGACGACCCGAAGCGGTGGGGACAGACGCTGAAGCCGTTTCTGTGGTGCCACACCGGCCTCATCGTGCCTCGCTTCGACGGCACGACCGAGATCGAGCTGCCGATGGTGTGCAGCTACGACTTCGAGGTGGCCGGCAACAAGTACCTCCACAGTGTCCGCGATGGCGACATCCCGCTACAGTTCCTCTTCGCCGGCACGTTCTTCACCAATGGGGACAGTGACTCGCCCAATCATGGCTTTGCCGCCGAGCCGGTCGGGTGGAACAAGGACCGCACATTCAAGATGCCGGCCAAGGTGTGGCGTGACGCGATGGACATGTACTTTCCCAACAGCGGTTGGATCCGGGCCAGGAAGGAAACGATCGACCGGCTGACGAAATACAAGGTCAGCAAGTGCCTTCCGAACTGGGAGGACACCATCGAGGCCCTCCTCAAGGAGGCGGGTGAGGACGTATGACCACCGCCACCGCCTTGACCGAGAAGATGCAGCGCCGTTTCCACACCGCCAGCGGTGTAGCCGATGCTGTCCTCTACGAGGGCTACGTCCTGTATCCGTACCACGCGACCAACGGAAAAAACCACGGTGGGGTGCGATTCCAGTGGGGTGTGCTGGCGGCGCCGGCGTGGCTGGCCGTCGACTCCTGGGAACGCACGACTATGCGGACCGAGTTGATCGTCGATCCGGGCACCGAGCCTCAGATCGCCGTCCGCCTCCGATTCCTCCAGCTGCAGCACCGGGCGCTCGAAGCCGTCGATGCCGACGGCAACTTCGTCCGGACCGAGAAGCTCGAGGTCGGTGACCGGGTGTGGATGGAGTGGGACGAGGCGATCGAACGAGAAATCGATCTGGCCGTCCTGTCCCTGCTACCGCTCGCTCAGGCCTCGCTGACGATCCCGATCGACTTCCCAGCGACGTCGGAAACCGAGATCGTGACCGAGATCGAAGGCGTTGACGACAGCCCAGTGGCGGGTCGGATCGTTCGCAGCACCGAGGACGTCACCGCAATCGCCCGGGTGACCGCGGCGTGGGCCGATGGTCCCGGCGTTCTCATCAAGGTGGGTATCGAGGTCGAAAACACCACGACATGGGTCGTGAACGGCACCCGAGAAGACGCCATGCGGCGCGCCCTGATCGCGGTCCACACGCTGGCTGCGCTCGAGGACGGCGCGTTCTGCTCGGTTTTCGACCCCCCCGATCACGCCGTCGAGGCGGTGGCCGGTTGCCACAGCATTGCGTCCTACGCCGTGCTCGTCGGCCAAGCGGGGGCTACCGACTTGGTCTTGGCGTCGCCGATCATCCTCTACGACTACCCGGCCATCGCCCCGGAGAGCGACGGTGACTTCCACGACGGCTGCGAGATCGAGATCGGAAGAGCGTCGTGTAGGGAAAGAGTGTAGATCTCGG
>OBLV0100000383.1_pt1 | contig 13796 bp, 10 predicted proteins | sample 1520071 | NCBI WGS metagenome assembly OBLV01 (sample SAMEA3888446, study PRJEB22518) | metagenome | reverse complement strand
ACGAGTTCGTGATGTGACTGGAGTTCAGACGTGTGCTCTTCCGATCTAGCGATGTGCCGCTGGGAGCGTTTCTCAGCGGCGGCATCGATTCTTCGTCGGTGGTCGCGCTGATGAACGAGTTCCAGCCGCCGGTGACGACATGCTCGATCGGTTTCACGGAACAGAGCTACGACGAAGCGGCGGATGCGCGCCGGTTTGCCGAGAGTCTGGGCGCGAACCATTATGAACGGACGGTAGAACCGCGAGCAATCGATCTGATCGAGAAGCTGGCATGGCACTATGACGAGCCGTTCGCGGATTCGTCCGCGGTTCCGACTTATTACGTTTCGCAGGAGGCGCGGCGCCACGTCACGGTGGCGCTTTCCGGCGATGGCGGCGACGAGAACTTCGCCGGCTACCGGCGCTACAAGCTGACCATGAACGAGGACCGACTGCGGTCGTATGTGCCGGCCGGTTTGAGAAAGGGCTTGTTCGGCCCTCTCGGCGAACTGTACCCGAAGATGGACTGGGCGCCGCGGGTGGTGCGGGCAAAATCCACGTTCCAGAGCCTGGCGCGAGCTTCGACGCTGGACGGCTATTTTCACGGAATCTCCTGCTGCCCTCCGGGTTTGAAAAAGCAGCTGCTGGCGGGTGACATTCAAAAGCAGCTTAATGGCTACGACTCCGCGGACGTGATGCGCTACTATTACGACCGCGCCGACACCTCCGACCCGCTGTCTCGTATCCAGTACGTCGATATGAAGACTTACCTGGTGGACGACATTCTGGTGAAGGTGGACCGCGCCAGCATGGCGAATTCGCTCGAAGTGCGCTGTCCGCTGCTGGATCACAAGCTGATGGAATTGATCGCGCAGATTCCCTCGGGCCTGAAGCTAAATAACGGACGCGGGAAATACATCTTCAAGAAATCACTGGAGCGGGTTCTGCCGCAAGAGACGTTGACCCGGGCGAAAAAAGGTTTTTCGGTTCCGGTGGCGGAATGGTTCCGGGGAGAATTGAAGGACTTCGCGTATGGGGCGATTTTCCAGGGGCAGGACGGAGTGCTGAATAACGCATTCCTGGGACGCTGCTGGAAGCAGCATCAGAGCCGGCAGCGGGACTGGTCGGCGTTGCTGTGGACGGTGCTGATGTTCAAAACGTGGCAAAGGATCGATAGGGCGGCATGAGCGGAATCTGCGGGGTATGGGGAACGAATCAGTCGGGGCGTGTAGCGGCGACGCTGGAAGCCGTAGGCCGGGGACTTTCATTGGCGCCAGAGGAACGATGCGAAGCGATGACGGCGCAGGAAGCGGGCGTAGCCGTTTCCGCCCGATTCGACACGCAGCAGCTTTACCGTGATGAAAGCGTTCTGGTGGCGTGCGATGCCGATCTGTATAACGAGGCGGAGCTTCGCGGGCTGGCGGGGACGCAGGGCGCGATAGCCGAAAAGGAGCAGACGGCCGCGCTGCTGGCGGCGCTTTACGGCCGAATGGGGCCGGACTTTGCCGGGAAATTGAACGGCAACTTTGCGGTGGTGCTCTGGGACCGGCGGGAGCGCCGGCTGGTTGCGGCAGTCGATCGATTTGGCGTCAAACGGCTGGTGTACTTTCAAACCGGCCGCATGCTGGCGGTGGCATCCCGCATTGACGCGCTGTTGCGCGCCGGCGAGATCACGCCGGAGGTGAATCCGCGGGCTATCGCGAATTTCCTGAATTTCGGTGTCAACCTGGCGCCGGAGACGGTGTTCGAAGGCGTTCGGAGGCTGATGCCCGGCACAGTCCTGATCGCTACCGACAAGTCCGCCCGCGTGGCGCCGTATTGGGATATGCGCTACGGCGGCGCCGATCATGTCAGCGAGGAAGTTCTGGCTGGGCAACTCGAGGACTTGGTGGCCAAGGCTGTAGCGGCGCAAGTGAAGGACGAGTCGTATGCGGAGTTGGGCGCCTTCTTGAGCGGCGGGACCGACAGCAGCACGGTGGTCGGAATGATGAGCCGGCTGGAGCGGGGCCCGGTCAAGACGTTTTCCATTGGCTTCGACGAAGAACGATTCAGCGAGCTGGAGTATGCCGCGATTACGGCTCGGAAGTTCCAGGCCGATCATCACACCTATATCGTTTCGGCAGCGGATTGTTTCGAGGCCCTGCCGAAAATGGTGCGCTTTTTCGACGAGCCGTTCGCCAATTCCTCGGCGATTCCCTGTTACTTCTGCGCCCGGCTGGCCGCGCAGGACGGCGTGCGTACGCTTCTGGGCGGCGACGGTGGAGACGAGCTGTTTGGCGGTAACGAGCGGTATCGAACCGACAAGATTTTCTATGCCTATCAGAGCGTGCCCAAACTGTTGCGCAGAGGCGCGATCGAGCCCGCGCTGGACCTGCTGCCGGTGAATGGCGGGCCGTTGGGCAAGGCGAAGCGTTATGTGCGCCGCGCCAATATGCCGGCGGTGGAACGGTTCTTCTCGTATAACTTCTTGAGCGCGCATGCTCCCGGAGAGGTATTCGAGCCCGATTTTCTGGAAACACTGCGGGGCTACTCCATTTTGGAAGCTCCGGCACGGTATTACAACGAAGGTCCCGCCCGCGAACATCTGGATCGTCTGCTGTATGTGGACGTCCGGATCACGCTGGGGGATAGCGACCTTCCCAAGGTTACACAGATGGCGGAAATGGCGGGCGTCCAGACACGGTTTCCTTTCCTGGATCCGGCGGTGGCGGAGTTCTCCGGCGCTCTTCCCGCGCATCTGAAAGTGAAGGGCTTAGAGAAGCGCTATCTTTTCAAGCGGGCTTTCCGGAATCTGCTGCCGGACGAGGTGCTGCGCAAGAAGAAGCATGGCTTCGGGATTCCGGTAGCCGACTGGCTGAAATCAGACACCCGGATGCGGGAATTTTCTCGAGATATTCTCTTCTCCTCGCGGGCCCTCGAGCGAGGCTATTTTCGACGCGGCTTCATGGAAGAACTGATCCGCCTGCACGAGGCCGACGATACCGCGTATTATGGCGACAATGTCTGGTCGTTCCTGGTGCTGGAGATGTGGCACCGCCAGTTTGTGGACGCCCGCGTGGGAGCGCTGGCATGAAGGTAGGGGAAATCCAGCGCGAAGCCGGCCTCGAGGCATTGCGAGATTCGTGGAACGGGCTGGTGAGCGAGGCGGCATCGAAAACCATTTTCCTGACGTGGGAGTGGGTATCCGCCTGGTGGGCGGCATACGGTCAGCCGGGCGATCTGCGGATTCTGACTTTTCACGATGAGGCCGGGGTGCTTCGCGGCATTGCGCCCTTGCGCCGGCAACGGGCGAAGCGATGGGGACAGACCGTTCCGGCCCTCTTGTTTATCGGCGACAGTTCGATCGAAGCTCCTACGCTGAACGACTCGGATTATCTGGATTTCATCATTGCCGCGGGCCATGAAGAGCAGGTTCTGAATGCATTTCAGCGTTATGCGGCGGATGCGCTGAAGTCCGGAACGGTGCTGCTGTTGAATGAGATCCCAGACGGTTCGCCGAATCTGGCCCTGCTGAAACGAGCGGCGGAATCGCGGGAAATGGTTTGGTCGGAAAGCGACGTGCCCTGCGCCACGACGCGATTACCCGAAAGCTGGGACGAATACCTGCGAATGCTGCAGCCGCGGTTCCGCACTAAAGTTCGCTCGCTGTTGCGGAACCTGGAAAGCCGGCCGGAAGTACAGTTCCGCTTTTGCGACGAAGCCGGACAACTGGACCGGATCCTGCCGGCGCTGTTCGATCTGCACACGAGACGATGGGCGGAAGAAGGGAAGCCGGGCGTTTTCGGCTGGGAGAGGAAGCGGGATTTTTACTTTCGTCTTTCCCGGCTGCTGCTGGAACGCGGCTGGCTGCGGCTGAGCTGGCTGGAATGGAATGAGAAAATCCTGGCCTGCCAGTATGGTTTCGCATATGGCGGCACGTATTTCCAATTGCAGGAGGGGTACGAGCCGGCCTCGGAGCATAGCAATCCGGGCATCGGTCTGCGCGCCTGGTCGATCCGCGAGTTTATGAAAGAGGGCATCCGGGAATACGACTTTCTCGGCGGTGTAGGGCGGCACAAGACGACTTGGGCCGCGGAGGTAAAGCACAGCAAACGTATTCTGCTGGCCCGCGAAACCCCCGGGAACGTGCTCTTCTGCCGTGGACCGGAGTGGGAGCGGGCGGCGCGGGAATCGCTTAAGGAGCTGGTTCCGGAGAAGATTCTGGCGGCTCGAGTGAAAGCTGCCGAGCCGGCGAATGGCGGCCGGAGCGGATGGCTGCGCCAGGCCGCGGCACTCTGCTATGTGCATAGCGGGCTGGAGGGAATGACTCGCCCCCTACGCCGCCGGTATCAACTTTCAGTCGGATCCGGAAGGAGCGTTTCGCTGCGGAAGAGAGCCCGGGGCTCGGCCCGCATTCTTTACTATCACCGCGTCAACGATCGCCGGGACCCGTTTTCGGATGCGATGCCGCCCGAGTTGTTCGAACAGCATGTCCGCTATCTGGCGCGCAATTACAAAATAGCGAGCATGAGCCAGATCATGCGGCATCTGGCGGAAGGAGATTCAGCCGAAGCGCTGGTGGGGATCACCTTCGACGACGGATATGCGGATAATTATGTCCACGCGTTCCCCATCCTGCAGCGCTACGGCGTGCCGGCTACGATCTTTTTGACCACCGGCGGCCTGGATTCCGGAGAACTCCTCTGGTTTGAAAGGCTGGCGGATGCAGTGCAAAGGAGTACGCGGGAGTTTGTCGATATCGATTGGGACATTCCGCGGCGTTTCTGGATGCGCTCGCTGGCGGAGCGCGTCGAATCCAATAACAGGATTTTTGGCCTGCTGCGGAACCTTACCAATGCCGAGCGCAAGGTTTGGCTGACAAAGATACTGGAGGAACTCGGGGCAGGGAATGGCGAGGAGCGCCGCAACGAGATGCTCTCGTGGGACCAGGTGCGAGCCATGAGCACCAACGGCATCGATTTCGGCGGCCATACGGTGACTCACCCTTTTCTTTCCAAGCTGACGTCCGCGGAAGCGGCCTGGGAGGTGTCCGAATGCAAGCGGCGGATCGAAGCCGAATTGCAGAAGCCGGTGGAGTTCTTTGCGTATCCCAACGGGCGTGAGGAGGATTTCGCGGCCGGCAATAAAGAGGTGTTGCGCGCAGCCGGATATCGTGCGGCGGTGACTACGATATGGGGGGTGAACGACGCATTTACCGATTGCATGGAATTGAAGCGGGGCGGACCTTGGGAGAGCAGTCCGGCGCTGTTTGCGGCCAAGATGGACTGGTATCAATGGGTGAATCAATGATTACGGGATCGATTCAACAGGGCGGCGGAAGGAACGCCAGCTAATGTCGCTTCGCGGAATTTTTCTTCTCTGCCTGTTCATTCCAAGCATTCCGATGTGCTTTCTGCGGCCGTACTTCGGCCTGATGATATGGACGGTGGTCTCATTCACCAGCCTGCACAAGTATACGTATGGAGACGCGGCCACCCTGCCTTGGGCAATGATGGTGGGGATACCGACGATTCTGGGATTCGCATTGTTCAACCGCGGATGGGATCGCATGAAGTCGCGGGAATCCGTCCTGATCCTGATTCTGTGGATTTGGTTCGCCCTCACCTCCATCGGCAGTACGCGAACTCCTCTTTTCATGCACCACTCCGTGGATACATGGCAGCATCTGGGGTTCGTTTCCAAAATTCTGTTGATGACCCTCATCACCATGGGTCTTTTGGAGAAGTTCAATGACTTGCGGCGGCTGGTGATGATGATCGCCTGCTGCTTCGGCTTCTTCGTTTTCAAGGCGCTTCCGTTTCTGATTGCGACCTCCGGAAACGATCGTGTTTATGGACCGCCCCAGTCGATGATCGGGGACAACAACGATTTCGGTCTGGCCATGAACATCACGCTGCCATTCTTCTTTTTTCTGGCCCATACCGAGACCAGCAAGAAGTGGAAGCGGCTTTTCTGGACGTTGTTCATTCTGGGAATCCCAACGATCTTTTTCACTTACTCCCGCGGCGCCCTGCTGGGGCTGGTGACCATCATCGGGCTGATGCTGTTGCAATTGAGGCAGAGGACGGTTCTGATCCCCGTGGTTCTGCTCGGCGCGGCAATCGCTGTGTTGTTCGCTCCGCAGGCATGGAAAAACCGGATGAATCCCACAGGCGAGCAGGCACTGGACAAGTCCGCCCAATCGCGAATCAATGCGTGGACGTTTGCATGGCATCTGGCCAGCGACTACCCCATCGCGGGCGGGGGCTTCGGCACGTTTACGCGGCAGCTTTTTGTGCTCTATGCTCCCGACCCAAACGATGTCCATGGGCCGCATAGCATCTATTTCGGAATTCTGGGCGAACACGGATTCGTCGGACTCTTTCTTTATCTGCTATTAATCGCCTCGGCTTTGTACAGCACGATGGAAGTTGTCAAATGGGCCAAGCTGCACGGAGACGAAGTGGCTATGCAATATGCCCGCATGTTTCGCTTGAGCATGGTGGGATTTCTAGTCTCCGGATTTTTTTTAGGACGGCAGTATTTCGACTACTACTACACGATTCTGGCGTGCATCGTGGTTTTGAAGCGCCTGTGCTTCGAGGCGTGGGCGCAAGGGCATTGGGTAACGGGCGAGAGCATGGATGAAGTAGAGGAAGAAGCCGAGGATGAGACGGTGGGGTTGATGGGCGCTACCGGGTTAGGCAACGAATTGAACGCAGGCGCGAGATAAATGGAAACCGTTTCCGAGCACAACACGGTACTGAAGGAAATGCAGACAGCCGTACGGCACATGGCCGTTTACGGCGTGGGAAACGTCATGGTGAAAGCCCTCGGCTTTCTGATGCTTCCGTTCTACACGCATTACTTCACACCCAGGGATTACGGCACGCTGGAAATCCTCGATCTGAGCATGTCACTGTTTGCGCTGGTCCTGAACATGGGATTGACGCCGGCCTTTTTGCGGGTTTATGCGGCGGCCAAGTCGGAAGAGCAGCGGCGGCACGTAGTCAGCACGGGGTGTATTTTTGGAATCACCACCGGCGTGCTGACTTTCCTGGCGGGAGTGGGCTTCGTTCGTCCAGCCACCCTGCTGTTGTTCGGGCCGGGCGTGCCTGCGACATATATTCTGCTTTCTTTCAGCGCGTTGGTTCTCAATTACATGGCCAACCTGCCGCGCACCTATCTGCGCGCCCTGGAGGCGTCAGGCACATACACAATTGTCGATACTGCCGGGGTTTTCGCGTTATTGGGGTTGAACGTGTGGTTCATCGCCGGCTTGAAACTCGGCCTGGCGGGAGTTCTGTGGAGTTCGGTGATCGTAAGCGGCGTGCAATTCACCGGCTTCTCGCTCTGGGCATTGCGCCGGGCCGGAATCTGGTTTCGTGTGGCGCAGCTTCGCTACATGCTGGAGTTTGGCGTCCCGCTGATTCTCTCGAATATCGGCCTCTTCGTGCTGAACTTCTCCGACCGCTATTTCCTGCAGCATCTTCGCTCGCTGGATGTGGTAGGAGTTTATGCGGTCGGCTATAAGTTCGGCTTCATGATGAATTACCTGTTTGTTCAGCCATTCTTCGTGATGTGGCAGACCCGCATGTATGCCATCCACACGAACCCGGACCACCGCAAAATTTTCCGCCAGTTTTTCGCGATCTTTTCGTTGGGGTTGTTCTTTGCCGGGCTGGGAATGTCGCTGTTTTCCCCGGAAGTAATCCGTCTCATGGTAGAGCCTCGGTTTGCGGCAGGCCAGGAGGTCGTTCCTGTTGTGGTGCTGTCTTATGTGTTTTACGGGCTGGGTTACTATGCGCAGCTTGGAATGCTTTTGACAGACCGGACGAGACTGGTGGGGGTAATCGGCGCAGCAGCCGCAGGCCTTAACCTGGTGCTGAACTACTTTTTGATTTCGAAGTTCGGCATGATGGGCGCGGCTTGGGCTACGCTGCTTAGTTTCGCCGCGATTGCGGCGGCGTGTTATTGGGGATCCCAGCGGGTATTTCCATTGCCCCTTGGTTTGGGACGGATGTGGGCGGGCCTGCTGTTGGCCGTGGCCTTATACCTGCCGTTCCGTTTCTGGACTCCCGGCAGTTTGGCGGGGACTTTGGTTCTGAAGTTAGTGGCGCTGGCAGCGTTCCCAGTGCTGGCATGGAAGACCGGTATCCTTCCTTCCGCGATGGCAGACGCCGCATTGGCTGCGGTCGGCCGGTTACGGCCGCAATCGCGGGAGTTGGCGAAGAGTCTGGCGGCCGAGCGTTAAAACGAGATCTCATGAAGAAAAACGTGGTCATTCTGACGTCCGGTTTAAGCGGCAGTTCGGTTCTGACCGGCCTGATTGCGCGGGCCGGCTACTGGACGGGAAATACGACTTTTAAAAAATCGGACTATGACACTTTTGAAAACCAGGAGTTGATCGAACTCAACCTGAGATTGTTCCAGGAGGGCGGATACAAAGGAAACTACCTGATGGAGTTTTCGCCCGAGGCGCTGCAGAGTATCAGCGCCTTAAGCGGCAAGATCGACGACGGCCCGTTTCAGGAGTTCATCGCAAAGTGCGACCAAAATCAGCCGTGGATCTGGAAAGACCCGCGGCTTTGGTTGACGATCCGGTACTGGAAGCATCTCCTGGATCTGGAGGAGTGCAGTTTTATTGTGTTGACCCGTGGCCTGCTGCAGTCATGGATCTCATCGATTTTGCGGCGGCAAATTACGACCTATCGGTACGCCAGGAAATACGAAACGCTCATTCATCGATCGGCGATCGAGTTTCTAAACGAGAACAGGCTTCCTTACCTGCACGTCACGTATGAAGGGCTCATTGTGAATCCAGCTGAAACCATCGCGCAGTTGAACGATCATCTGGATACGAATATCAGCCTGGCGGATCTTCAAGCCGTTTACCACAAACCTCTTTACAAGAATCCCAGGAGTTCGTGGGTCAAACATTTTAAAGCCATGCTGATCTACGCGAAGAATTATTCCGAGCGTCTGGATATAGCGGAGAAACGTGGATAATCAGAGACGATCCGGCAAGGCGGCGATGCCGCCGGCGCTGGTTATGAATACGTTCTATACCGGATTGGGAATCGCGCGAAGCTTGGGCGAACGCGGAGTTCCAGTCATTGCGCTGAGCAACCGCCGCAGCCTGTATGGGAACTTCACACGCTTCGCCGAAACGCGCATATGCCCGGATTCCCGCAGTGAGCCGGAGCGATTGCTGGAATTCCTGCTTATGCTGGGACGGAAGCTGGAAACACGCGGCGTGATTTTTCCGACAAGAGATGATGACCTGGTTTTCCTGGATCGATTCCGTTCCGAGCTGGAACCGTTTTTCAACCTGGTGATCGCCGGCAGGCCCGCTCTCCACGCTTGTCTGGATAAATGGGAGACTTACGAATATGCCTGCCGGGCCGGCGTTGCAAGCCCGCGATCCTGGGTGATTAAGACGCGGGAAGCCGCCGAGTCGGTGGCTCGTGAGGCGACGTATCCCTGCGTGTTGAAGCCACTGTCGGCGCACTACTGGCGGCAAGCCGGCAAGTGGAAGCTTGTGGGAGCGCGCAAGGCGATCGCGGTGCAATCGGATGAGGAGTTGCTTCGGGAATACCAGACGATAGCACAGGCCGACGAGCGGGCGCTGGTGCAGGAGATGATTCCTGGCGGAGACGAAAATCTCGTGATCGCGGCGTGCTACCTGGACCGGCAATCGCGTTGGGTGGCGGGTTTCAATACCCGAAAACTGGTTCAGGTGCCGGAGGGACTCGGCACGGGATGTATTGTCGAGTCGGTAAGCCGTCCCGAACTGTTCGAGCCTGCCCGCCAGATTCTGCAAGCGATGGGTTATAGCGGAATTGCGGAGGTGGAGTTCAAGTGGGATGCCGGCGACAATCGATATAAACTGATCGAAGTGAATCCCAGGCCGTGGGATCAGCACCGGCTCGGCGCGGATTGTGGTGTGGATTTAATGTATGTCGCATATTGCGAGCATGCCGGTTTGCCGGCGCCGTCCTTGCGGGAGCCGGTTCCCGGGAGCAAATGGATCGCCGAGGAAACCATGATCACGACCGCGCTGCGGATGGGGTGGCGCTTCGATTCGCGGCTATTCTCGCTATTCCGTCAAGCTCGCGGAAAGCGCATTTATGCCATTTGGGAAGGCAGCGACCCGCTTCCTTTTGTAGCCTTTCTTTTCATGAACCTGATCCCCGAATTGCTGATCGATGGACTCCGCAGCCTGGTGGCGAAATGCAAACGCAAATTATGGCCGGTGAAGGACTCAAAGAGAGGAGGTCTCGTTTATGGGAGCGGCTTTGAGAAAGACAAAGGTCTTCGTTAGCGTCCTGGCGTTGGCAGCGGCCCTCGAAGCGGCCGATGTCCGCACTGGGTTCGAGTGGAAGATCGAGACAGTGGACACTTCGGGAGCAGGACGATTTACTTCCTTGCAAATCGACCGTCAGGGAAATGTGCACGTCGCCTATGTGCCTGAAATCGGGGGCCATCCGCTGAAATATTCGTTTTGGGATCACTCGATCCAGAAATGGTTTACAACGCAGGTAACGGGAATCGCAAGTTTTTGTACGATGGTGCTGGATTCCAAGCAGTTTCCGCACATTGCCTTTGCCGATCACGGCACAGGCTTGGGGGCGAAGCTGAGACATGCATATTGGGACGGCGGTTCCTGGAGAGTAATTCCCATCGAAATCCAAAAAGGCGCGGTGGTGGCATATTACACGTCGATCGCCTTGGATTCGAAAGATAACCCGGTATTTTCGTATTACGACTATGCGGACCCCACGAACACGTTCCGGCTCCGGCTGCGCAGCGTGTTTTGGATGGGCAATTATTGGGAAGCGGTAACCGCGGATCCACAAGGCGGGAGCGGCAAGTTCAATTCGATTGCGGTGGATTCGAAGGACATGCCCCACATTGCCTATGCCAACGTAAAAGCCGAGACTTCGGGGCTGCGGTATGTGAGTTGGGACGGCAAGGTTTGGAACCGCGAAATTATCGAAGGGGCTGAAGGGCCGACGCCCGTGTATGCGGTAAACCTGGTTTTGGACAGTCACGACAACCCGCATATCGTTTATTCGGATGTGGCGCGGCGGCTTTTGAAATATGCTACCCGGGTCAACAAACAGTGGCGGATCGAAATCATCGATGCGATATACGGCCCTGGCTATCCGGACCGCTATGGGGTTGCCTTGGATGGGCAGGGAAATCCGTATCTCAGCTATTACGATGAAAAACTGGGAGTGTTCAAGGTGGCTTCCCGCAGCAATGGAAAATGGATGATTGAAACCGTGGACCGCAACTTTGCGGGCTTCACCAGCTCGATCGGGGTGGATCGAAATACGGGAACGTTGTGGGTTTCTTACGCGGACGATAACGAGGGATCCTTGAAGGTTGCTCACCGCCCGTTGGCTCCGTCCGCCTCATCGGTTTCCGCTCAACACGGGGATCCTGCTGCCGCGAAGTCCGGGAAATAAAGAATGACACCGGGACCAAATAACAACTCGAGTTACTGGAGTCAATACGGCGAGTACGTGTTGATGGCCATGCCTTACGCGGATGAGATTCTAGTGGAAGCGCGCGGGGCAATGCTGCGTGACGCCGACGGCAAGGAGATCCTGGACCTGGCTGCGGGCATGTTCTGCTGCGTGTTGGGGCATAATCACCCGAAATTTATCCAGCGGATCAGCGGCCAGATGGAACGGCTGCTGCACACGGGGACGCAGTTTCTTTCGCCGGCGGTGCTGGAGGCAGGGCGCGATCTGGCCGGGGTGGTTCCGGGGCGGCTGCAAAAGTCGATTTTTCTTTCGACGGGTACGGAAGCCAACGAGTTCGCCTTCCGTTTGGCAAAGGCGTACACGGGCAGAACCGGCATCGTTGGGTTGTCGCGCGGGTATTATGGAACATCGGTGGCGACCAAGAGCTGCTCCAGCCTGGCCTCGCACCAGCTAAAGGACTCGCTGCCGCTGGTTCCGGACACGGTTCGCCTGCCGATCACTCCACAATGCGTGAGTTGTTTTTCCGACGCATCCCATCCACCGTGCGGCTTTCCCTGTCTGGACGCGGCGGAAAGCTGGATCGGCGACTGGAGCAACATCGCGGCGGTGATTGTAGAACCGGTGCTGTCGGCGGGAGGGATGTTGGTGCCGCCAAAAGGATATCTGGCGGCGCTGCGAAAGCTGGCGCACGATAACGGCGCCCTGTTCATCGTCGATGAGGCGCAAACCGGGTTCGGCAGAACGGGGAAATGGTTCGCGATCGAGCATCACGATGCCGAACCCGACATCCTGACGCTTTCCAAATCGGTGGGGAACGGCTTTCCTACCGCGGCAGTCATTACCACCGCTGAGATTGCGGATACCGTGGTGGCAAAGGGCCTCTGGAATCTCTCCAGCCATCAGTCCGACCCCGTTTCCGCCGCCGCCGTAAGCGCGGTGATCGCGATTGTCAAAGAAGAGAACCTGGTGGAGCGAGCCGGTGAAAGCGGCGAATATTTCATGGCGCGTCTGCGTGAGATCGCGAAGCGCCAGCCGCTGCTGGCGAATGTGCGGGGACAGGGATTGATGATCGGTTTCGACCTGCTGGCCGGAGATTCGGACCAGGGCCCGTCCCTTGTCAACACATTCATGTTCGGCTGCCGGCGCCGGGGCGTTCATCTCACCTATGGCTACGGCGGCGTAAATTTTCGGATCATTCCTCCGCTGGTGATCACTCGCGAGCAGATCGATTTCGCCGTCCAGGTGATCGAGCAGACTTTGCGGGAAGCAACGGCCGGCACGCTTGCGCTGAAAAATGTCCTGCCCGAAAATTCATTCACAAGGCGCATTCTGGAAAGGAACCCCTGGAACAGGCTGGCGAATGCGTTGTGGCACTCGTCTCCTTCCCGCTGGGTCGAGAAGGGTAGGGAATTGATCCAGACGCGGTTCGGGGCGGAGTAGGGCTGGCCCTATGAATCGGACAGGGAACCCAGTCCAAGAGGCCGGAGAAACTCTTAGCGCGGGGCATTCCGAAGAACGGCGTCCGCGCGTTCTGAGCCTCTGCTGTCTATATCCCAACCCCACCGCTCCTTCACAAGGTCTGTTCGTACAGCGGCGCCTCCGGCATTTGGCGGAGTTGTGTGATGTGCGGGTGGTGGCTCCCTTCGCGCTGGTGCAGTATGGCAATCCGGCCGGGAAACGGTTGCGGTTGGGGCAGACAGCCTGTCCGAAAGAAAGATACGACGGAGAGATTCCGGTGCTGCATCCCCGCTGGTGGTATCCCCCATTCAGCGGGAGTTTGATCGCATGGTGGCTCTGCCTCGGGCTGATCCGGCCGATAGCACGTCTTCGGCGCGACTTCCGGTTCGAAGTCATCGATACGCATTTCGGCCATCCGGAAGGGGTGGCGGGGGCGTTACTGGCGTCCGTTTTCGGCGTTCCTTTCACGATGACCCTGCGGGGTAATGAGCCCAAGCACAGCCGCAGCCGGCTGGAGCGGTTCTGGATGGGATGGGCGCTTCGACGGGCGAGCCGGGTTTTTACGGTTTCCGAGCGGCTGCGGGAATTCGCGATCGAGCTTGGCGCGTCGCCAGCCGCGGTCAAGACAGTGCCGAATGGAGTAGATGCCGATTTCTTCCATCCGCGGGATCAAGAGAACTGCCGGCGGAAGCATGGGCTGCCGCTGGGAGCCCCGCTCATTCTGTCCGCGGGAGCATTGGTGGAACGGAAGGGTCACCACCATGCCATCCAGGCCATTAAATTGCTTCCTTCCAACGTTCAGTTGGCGATTGCGGGAGGTCCGGGTCCCGAAGGGCAATAAGATCGGAAGAGCACACGTCTGAACTCCAGTCACATCACGATCTC
>OBLV0100000382.1_pt1 | contig 13798 bp, 7 predicted proteins | sample 1520071 | NCBI WGS metagenome assembly OBLV01 (sample SAMEA3888446, study PRJEB22518) | metagenome | reverse complement strand
CAAACACGCCGTCTGGTCCGGCCCCGAACGCCACGCCCTCGTGATCGGCCCGCCCCGCTCCGGCAAGACCAGCTCGGTCGTGATACCCACTATCGCCCTCCACCCCGGGCCCGTCGTCGCCACCTCCACCAAATACGACCTTGCCATTGTCACCGCATGGCGGCGCGCTCACCTCGGCCGGGTCTGGCTGTGGGACCCCGCCGCCACCGTTCCGCCACCCGCCGGGATCGAGCAGCTCCGCTGGTCACCCCTGCAGGGCTGCCAAGCCTGGGACAGCGCCGTCGCCCGCGCCTGGGCCCTCGCCACCGCGGCCCGCCCCCACCAACACCTGGGCGAGCACAGCCACTGGATCGAGCGGGCCCAAGCCCTCCTCGCCCCGCTCCTCCACGCCGCCGCGCTCGCCCAAGCCGACCTCGCCCTCCTCCTCGGCTGGCTCCACCGTCGAGAGCTCGAACCGCCCCTCAACCTCCTGGCCCGCCACCGCGCCGACCTGGCGCATGACCTGCTCGTCGGCATCGCCGCCACCGACCCGCGAGAACAATCGGGCATCTACTCCACCGCCGACAGCCTCCTGGCCGCCTACCGCACCCACGCCGCCCTCGACGCCGCCCGCCACCCCAACTTCGACCCCGCCGCCTTCGCCGCCAGCGGCGACACCGTCTACCTGTGCGCCCCCGGTGTCACCCAAGCCCAGTACGCCCCGTTGATCGTCGCCCTGCTGCAGCACATACGAGACGCCGTCAACCGCCGCCCTCGGCCGTGTCCGCCGATGATCTGGTGCCTCGACGAGGTGGCCAACATCGCCCCCCTCCCCGACCTGCCCAACATCGTCGCCGACTCCGCCGCGCAAGGCCTCCTCGTGCTCGCCTGCCTCCAAGACCTCTCCCAGGCCCGCCAACGCTGGGGGGCCGCCGCCGACGGCTTCCTCACCCTCTTCCCCGACAAGGTTATCCTCCCCGGCATCGCCGACCTCCCCACCCTCCACACCATCAGCGCCATCGCAGGCGAGATCGACCTCCGCCGCACCACCACGAGCCGCCCCGTCCTGTTCTCCGGCGGCCACGCCAGCCGCTCCACCCACTACGAACGCCGTCCCCGCCTCCCCCTCGGCGTCATCGCCCAAGGCCGCCCCGGCCACGCCCTCCTCCTCACCGGCGCGTGGCCCGCCGACCTCACGCTTACTCCTTGGTACGGCAACCCGCGGCTCCGCCAACTCCTCCGACCTCCGTCGCCCTGACTGTCGCGTCCATCGCGGTGGGACGGTCGCCACGCCGACGTGCCGGGGTGTGACAGTCTCGACCAAGGCGTCGGGCGCTCCGGACTTCGTTGCATCAGAGAATCAGCTGTCGAGTTGGACCTCCACCGGGACCTCGACTACAACCTCGAGCTGGGCTCGAATTTCCGCATAAAGATCAGGTTGGTCGGGGCTTCTCCACATGGCGACGGCCAGCGCGTAGGGCTGAGTCGCAGTGTCGTCATCCCACCGATTGACATTTCGCACCACGATGATGAGAGGGGTGTGTCGCTCGGCGTCGAGCCGTTGGCGGAACACGATTCGGCCGAGCTGGTTCGCTCCGGCGCTTCGAGATACCGAGGATGGAGTCATCCCGACGACTCGTGACCCGAGTGCGCTTCGCGTCGGCGGACCAGGAGCGGCGGCACTCTGACCTTGTTCGTCAGGGTCATTCGACCCATCGGCCTCGAAATCAACGTCCTCGTCGGCCTTGGCCACGACCGCGAGAACTTCGTCCAGCGGCATGCCTCGGAAGAGTGCGAAATCCATCTTGCTGGAGAGGTAGTCGAGTCTGTTGGCTCGTGTTCGCGGACTGTAGGCCAGAGCGATATCAATGCCTCGATTTCCGCCGGAGGAGGTAAAGGATGACGGCATCGGCAGCTCGTAGACATGAATTCCGTTGACCGGAATCGATCCTTCGGCGATAAGCACCACGCGGTGGCTGGTCGACTCGATCGCCCGGGCGAGAGATGGGCGGCCGTATCCCGTGAGCATTGTTGTTGCATGTCGCCGCTCCGAAGGTGTCGCCCCCGAAAGATCGGTCTCGAAGTCGGACGGCGCCGCGCTGAGGAGGATGAGAGCCCGGGTCAGGCAGGGACCGAAGGCGGGGTACCGAGCCTTGACTGCGGCCGCGGCTCGAGTCACCAAAGGAGCGGCCATGCTCGTGCCAACGTCGAAGCCCAGGAGACCCTCAAGGGAAAGTCTGGTGCTAATGGTTGAGAGCTCGGCGTCATCGCCGACAAGGCGGTCGAGTTCGATGCCGAGCGTTCCCGCTTTTTCGACGAGCTCCGGCTTGACGCTTCCACCGACACCCGGACCACGTCGGGTCACTGGTGAGGGCCAGCCGGGCTGGCCGATAGGACGGCGCATCACGCTTTCGCGACCGGTGTAGCCGGTTGCCGCCTTCGCGTCGGTGATGCCGCCGACTGTAAGGGCCAACGCGGCCGTGCCCGGGTCGAGGATGCCGGTTCGGGCACCGTCCAGGAGATTGAGGGGATACTCGTGGATCGTCGAGGCATTGACCTCAGGTAGGTAGTCGCTTGGATGGGCGTTGCCAGCCGAGACAACGATGACGAGGTCGAGCCGCCGTGCGATGTCGTCGATTAGCGCGGCAGCGGGCATTTGTCGGGGCGTCCGGAAGGGCCGGCGGCTGTCACCCAACGAAAGGTTGATGACCGTCGCACCCTGGCGTGCACACCAGTCGATCGCCTCAACTAGGTCTCGCTCCCAGATGTCCGAATCTGGGAATCGGACGTCCTGATCGAGCACTGCCACAGAGACGAGGCGGCAGAACGGACGGAGTGGCACCCCGCGGGCGATCGCCACGTCGACCGGCCCATGGAGGATGAGGCCGGCAACCATCGTTCCGTGTCCGCATCGGTCCTCCCCGTCGGCGATGGCAGCGGAGAGCGCTTCGGCGGCGAGAACAGCGGGAGCGACGAGCGGATGTCCAGACGCGACACCCGAGTCGACTAGGCCGACGATCGGCGAACTCGGTGCCGGCGCTGTCATGGTCGGCAATTCATCTGGAGTCGCCGACCACAGTTGCGGCGGGGTGAGCGAAGGGGTCGGAAGGACATCCATAACGGCGATGACGTCCAGCTCGGCGAGCGGATGGACGCTTCCGGACGGCGCGTACACCCGGTTCAGGATCACGCCCGCGGCATTATTGATATAAGAGTCGACAACCCGGCCGCCAACCGCCGCCACCGCCCGGCGGAGGTTGGCGACCCAGTCGAGCGCTTGGTTGCTGTCGTCGGGGTGCCACAGTTCAACGTCAAGTCGTAGGACTTCAGTCGGATCTGCCGTCGACACCCGGGCAGCCAGTTCGGCGGAAATGCGGTCGCCCGCCTCCACCGCTCGGACGCGGTCGATGGCATCCACGAACGCTGCGTAGGGCTCGGATTTCCGTCCCGTAGGGACTCCAGCCGCGCAGTCGTCGAGTCGTTCCAGGAAGCCCGCCATTTGCGGATCGTCCGAAAACGCGACGACGATCGACGTGTCAGAGCTGTCGAGTACCCGCAGGCCCGCCCTGCGGAACTCGTCGGCATCAACGCGGGATCCGAGTTCGACGACGAGTACGAGCCGCGGATCGACACCCAGTACCTTCGGTCGCGCCAGATGCCGGACCGTCAAGGCTGCCACCTCCGCCCGGATGGACCGGCTGTGCTGCGGTAGATCGGCGTAACGGCGAGGGCTGGAGCGACCGAGCGTCGGACGACGGCCGCCCGGCTCCAACGCGCGACTGAGCCGCAGTATGGGGAACCCGCGGGGAGGTTCGGGTTCTAATCCTGGGAGCCGGGGATGGTCCGCCGCCGCGCCTCCTGCAAATCGATCGCGTATCCGAGGTGCTGCGCCGCTACGCTCCGATCCAACTGACGAACCATCAGCCGGATCGCGTCCTCACAGACACGCTCGACCTCCGCGTGTGTGTACCCAGCCAGCCGCTCCGCGATAGGGGCAAGGTCGGCCTCATGGCGAACTGAGGCTAGTTTTGCCGTCAAAAGAGCCATCCGGTCAACGGCCTCGGGGAGACCGAAGGCGACAATCTCGTCGAACCGACGCCACAACGCCGTGTCGAGCAACTGCGGATGGTTGGTGGTCGCAATTACGAGCGAGTCGGTCCTGGTCTCTTCGACGATTTGCAGGAGCGCCGTCACGATCCGGCGAACCTCGCCGTGGTCGTTGCGGTCCCCGCGCTCGCGGGCAAGCATGTCGAACTCGTCGAAGAGCAGCACCCATGACCCGGAACGGACGAAGGCGAAGATTTGCTCGAGGTTCTTAGCCGTCTCGCCGAGGAACGACGACACGACCGCCGACAACCGGACGCGCGCGAGCCCCAGGCCCAGTTCGCCGGCCAATGCCTCGGCGGTGAGCGATTTACCGCAGCCCGGAGGTCCGACAAACAGCACCGTGGCCCGTGGTTCAACCCCGTGGGCGCGCAGCGCGCTCCGCTGTCGGAATTCATCGAGAAGCCCCTCGATCGCCTTGGCGGTTCCCCCGTCGAGCACGACGTTGGCGAGCGACACTCGGGATTGTCGAATGTCGATCAGGTCGAGATCGTCACGCCCCTTCGGAAGAGGGCGAAGCGCCGAGATTTGGAGAGGGCGGCGGCCCGGCCCCGGCTGATCGAGGATGGCCTCCAGCTCATCGGCGAGCAGGTCATGACGCTTGCGGCGCTCGTCTTCGATGATCGCCTCGGCGGTGGAACGGAAGGCTCCGTCGTCGCCTGCCGAGTAGCTACGCAGGAGCCGCTTCATGAGGTCGCTTCGCGCCATCCCGCACCTCCCTTGCCGAAAGCTAACCGGTGTCGGCCGTCGATCCCGGGATCCAAGCCAATCGGCCCAAGGTCGACATCCTACGGTGGGGGACTGACGAGATCCCTTGAGGACATCGGCCGAGGTTTGACCGCCGCTCGCGTTCTGCGTGACGAGCAGGGCTTATCGGTCGGATCAGACGGCAGTACGTGCCTCCGAGAACCCGGGCGCCGTCGTCGCGAGCCGAGTTGCCAGGCGGTCGATTTGCTGCAGGACGGCCTCAGACGCCTGATCCAGGTCGAGGGTGTGCGCGGTGATACCCAACCCCGGCGTGGCGGACCGTCCATCGCTGCGCCTCCTCGTTCCCCGCCGCGTACACGAGATGAGCGTCTCGCGACCCGTAGGCCGTCGCGTAGGCGAACGCCTGGTACAGGTCCGCCTGCGGGAATCCAGAGGGCGACTCGGCTTTGTACTTGGCGTCGACGACCGCGGCCGCCTGGCGTCCGATCCACCAAACGAGATCGGGCCGGATCGTGATGCACGCCTCCTCGTCCAGCGTGTGCCGGTCCTCGGCCTGAAAACGCCCACCTGGGCGTTCCAGCAGTCCTACAAACCTCCTGGAAAGGGCCGCGCAGATTCGGTTTGGATCTTCGACCAGGAATGGTGGCTGACCATCGAAGCCAAGAGCGAAGCGTTGGCCACTGGGCTGGTCAGCATGGACGACGTACGCCGGACCAACACCCAACTGCAAAGCCTCGCCGCCGACCGCGGCACAGAGATACCCAGCGGGAGCGTCTCCGTAATCGTGACCCCCAAGCAACTGGCCGATCCGGACGCCGTCGCCATCGCCCAGCCTCATGTGCAGTTTTCTCACCCGCCGGATGTGCTCACCCTCGCCCACGACACGATCGAGGCCTGGCGTGACATACGAAGCTCAGCCACGAACCTTGAGGGCGCCCAGGTTCGATCTGTTGTACGGCAGCGGTTCGCCGATCGACATATCCTGCCGTCGGCGGTGCGGGAGCGCATCGCCGACAAACCGATTGCAGGGTAACCCTGACCCGTTCCTGCCGACTGCGATCCTGTGGAGCTCCCGATCAACGCCTAGATCTAGATCGTCCTCTCGTGAGCCGTCGCAGATTTCCTCAGCCTGGCTTCCGCAGACCGAGGGATCCTCGCTTGGTTGGCTATTCTTCGGCACCGACTAGGGAACGTGCGGACAAAGGGGGAAACCTGTGCCGTCGATCAGGGCGGTCAGCGACTCCATCGCTGATCTTGAGGGCTTCGATGTCAGGATTATTGGTCCCGATGGCAGGGTCAAAGACGGTCGCGGACGGCTGAGTGAGGACTACCTCTTCATCAACCGGGCCAACCAGCATTGGACGGTCATGAAGTGGCGCACCACGAGGTTTGAGCCCCAGTACCCCGGCTACACAGTCGAGGTGCTCGACGGTGCCGGTGAGGTGGTCCATGGCGGCAAATACCTCTCGACGGTCCGTGAGTCTTACGAGACACCGGACCTTGTGATTGCGGCGACGTCGGTATTGGTCAATTTCGACTCGACTTCACCAACGCCAGCACCCGCGGCAGAGCGCAAACCATTCCGAGCGAAAAAAGCGACCGGGTCCGAACCCCTCGGCGTCGAAGACACCCTCTGGAAGGCTGCCGACAAGCTCCGTGGATCGATGGACTCCTCGGAGTACAAGCACATCGTCCTCGGGCTTGTCTTCCTCAAATACATCGACGACGCCTTCACTGAGAGGCGTAAGCAGATCGAAGTCGAAACTGTTGCCGATGGACTTGATGAAGCCGACATCGCTCTCCTGTTGGAGGAGCAGGACGAGTACTCGGCCGCTGGCGTGTTCTGGGTTCCGCCGGAATCCCGGTGGCCACTCCTCCAGGCGAACGCAAAGCAGCCGGATATAGGGAAGCTGATCGACCATGCCATGGATATGGTCGAGGTGGACAACCCCAGCCTTCGTGGCGTGCTGCCGAAGAACTTCGCTCGACCGGCACTCGACGTTCGTCGCCTGGGGGAACAAGTCGACCTGATCTCTGGACTTGGTCTGGGTTCGGCTGAGCAGCGGGACAAAGACATGCTGGGCCGTGTTTACGAATATTTCCTCGGCAAGTTCGCCTCCGTTGAGGGAAAGGGCGGCGGCGAGTACTACACCCCCCGCTCAGTGGTCAAGCTCCTAGTTGAGATGATCGAGCCCTACCACGGCCGGATCTACGACCCGTGCTGCGGCTCTGGTGGCATGTTCATCCAGTCGGAGAGGTTCGTCGAAGCCCACGGCGGCCAGCGAAACGACATCTCGATCTATGGCCAGGAACTGAACGACACCACCTGGCGGCTCGCCAAGATGAACCTGGCGATCCGGGGCATTGAGGCCGATCTCGGACCACGCTGGGGCGACACATTTCACGATCAAAAGCACGACGACCTCAAAGCGGACTACATCCTGGCCAACCCACCATTTAATATCTCCGACTGGGGCGGCGACCAACTCCGAAACGACCCTCGGTGGAGTTACGGCGTGCCACCGGCCGGAAATGCCAACTATGCATGGCTCCAGCACATCGCCTCCAAGCTCTCCCCCCGAGGCATTGCCGGTGTCGTACTGGCCAATGGGTCCTTATCCAGTCAAGCGTCAGGCGAGGGCCAGATCCGTCAGGCCATGATCGAAGCAGACTTAGTCGAATGCATCGTCGCCCTCCCCGGTCAACTCTTCTATAGCACCCAGATCCCTGCATCCCTCTGGTTCCTGAATCGTGACAAAGCCAACGGACATGTCAGGGCTGGCGCTGCCCCGATGCGAGACCGAAGGGGCGAAATTCTGTTCATCGACTGCAGCAAACTCGGCGTCATGGTCGACCGCACCCACCGGGAGTTCCGCGATGCCGAGATTGGTCGAATCGCTGGCACATATCACGCATGGCGTGGCGAAGAAGAGAACGACCGGTACCAGAACCTAGCTGGATTTTCCTCATCTGTTAGCGCAAAGCAGATCCGGCAACATGGCTTTGCGCTGAACCCAGGCCGTTATGTCGGAGCAGCGCAGCCCAACAACGACACTGAGCCCATCAGCGATACGATTCGCAGATTGCGTCATGAGTTGCTTGTGGCGTTTGACGAGAGCGAGCGACTCCAACTGGCGACTCGCCTTGTGCTGGACACACTGAATGTCACGAAGTAGCCCCACCGTCACGGGAGGCCGCCCTCCGACAATGGGCGTCATTCCTGGACGATGGGCGTTAAGCGTAGGAAATCCGGGCGTCGTTGCTCCGAGTGGATTTCGGTGGGTCTCCCTCGCCGGCGTTGCTCGCCTCGAGAGCGGCCACACACCAAGCCGACGCGTTCCCGAGTACTGGGACGGCGATATTTGTTGGATCGGAATCCGTGATGCGACAGCCAACCACGGACGAATGATCTCAACGACTAATGAGCGCATAACAACCCGTGGTGTTGACAACTCCTCGACTCGATTGCTACCGATCCAAACCGTCTGCCTGTCCCGAACGGCATCAGTTGGCTACGTCGTAATGATGGGTCAAGAGATGACGACAAGCCAGGACTTTGTGAACTGGATCTGTGGCCCGCATTTGAATCCCTGGTACTTGCTGTATGTGCTTGTGTGCGAGCAAGAGAGTATCCGCCGCTTTGCTCACGGAACCACGCATCAAACCCTATATTATCCGGAGGCAAAAGCTCTCTGGGTCTGTATTCCTTCCCGAATAGAGCAAGACAAAATCGCCAGTGTCCTCCGGACCATCGATTGCAAGATCGAGAACTGCAGATCCATCAAGAGAAAGTGCTGGGACCTATCTCTAGCGCTGTACGACCGAGCCATTCTTAATAAGGGAACAGTATCAAACGTAGGGGCCGCAGCTGTGTTTTACAATCATCTACGCGTCCCACTTGCTGGACGGCAGCGAACCGAGAGGCAAGGTCCATTCCCCTACTACGGTGCTGCAGGGCCGGTCGACAGTATTGACGGATTCCTGTTTGAGGGAGTTCACATACTTGTTGGTGAGGACGGAACTGTTACGAGCGACGGCACCCACCCAATGGTGCAGTACGTGTGGGATAAGTTCTGGGTAAACAACCATGCCCACGTTCTTAAGGGGAACGGAGTATCCGATGAGTTGCTTCTTTGCGCACTTCTTCGATCTGACGTGACGCCAGCGCTCACCGGAGCGGTCCAGCCAAAGCTAAATATGGGCAACCTGAGAGCGATTCAGCTCCGTCTGCCTAATCACCCTGGTGCGCTCGAAACTGAACTCTCGACACTCTTCGAAGGATATCGGTCTGCTGCTCGCGAGGAACTTGCTGCGACACGCATTAAAGATGCCCTCGTTCCCAAGCTTCTGTCCGGAGAGGTTCGGCTACGGGGTGAGCACCGTGTCGAGACAGCGCTGTGACAGCATTTATTGCCGAATCAGCCGTCGAGGAGGTTTGCCTCGATCTCTTTGCGGAGTTGGGCTGGAGGATACTTTACGGCCCACACATCGCGCCAGATATGCCGGGTGCCGAGCGCGCCTCCTATCGAGAGGTACTACTTGATGGTAGGCTGCGGGGCGCTATAGAACGACTGAACCCGGGCATTTCGCCGATGGAGGTGGCCGACGTGCTTGCGACGTTCCGCCGTCCCGAGAGCGTGGATCTGAAGGCGGAGAACTGGCGGACCTACGCCATGCTGACCCGTGGGGTTCCTTATGAGCGGCGGTTGTCGGATGGCTCGATTCGAACCAGCCGTGCCCGGATGATCGACTTTCGCGATCCTGGCCAGAACGATTTTGTCGCCGTCAACCAGTTCAGCGTTGAGGGCGACAACCACACCCGGCGACCGGATGTCATCGCGTTCGTCAACGGGATTCCGCTGGGGCTGTTTGAGTTGAAGGTCCCGGGTCGGGAGAGGGCGACCCTCAAGGGGGCGTTTGGCCAACTCCGCACATATGCCGCCCAGATTCCACTACTACTGAGCTTCAACGTCTGTTGCGTGGTATCGACCGGGACACAAGCTCGGATCGGTCCCTTGCCGGAACATTTCGAGCACTTCGCGCCCTGGAGGACGATCGACGGCACCAGGTTGGCCCCGAGCGGCAGTCCTGAGATGCATGTCCTAGTTCCTGGCGTGTTCGCTCCGAGCCGGTTTCTCGATCTGGTCCGCAACTTCATTGCGTTTTCCGATGAGAAGGCGGGTCTGGTGAAACGACTGGCTAAGTATCACCAGTTCCATGCCGTCAATAAGGCGGTCGTTTCGACGTTGAGTGCCATGCATCGAGGGGATGGTCGAGCAGGGGTTGTCTGGCACACCCAAGGGTCGGGCAAGAGCCTGGAGATGCTGTTCTGCGCTACCAAGCTGATGAGCAACCCTGCTATGGAGAATCCGACCATCGTCGTGATCACAGACCGCAACGATCTGGACGACCAGCTATTCGACGAGGTCTTCGCCCCCGCCCGCACGTTGCCAGAGGCACCTGTGCAGGCCACGTCCAGAGATGACTTGCGGAAGCTGATCTCTGATCGGGCCTCTGGCGGGATCATTTTCACCACAATGCAGAAGTTCGGCCGGTCCAAGGAAGAGCGCGACGCCAATCGAAGGTTCCCTGTGCTCTCTGAGCGGGGCAACATCGTGGTGATCGCCGACGAGGCCCACCGTACGCAGTACGAGACAATTGAGGGGCTTGCCCCGAACCTGCATCGTGCCTTGCCCAATGCAAGCTTCATGGGATTTACCGGCACCCCAATCGAGACCGCCGACCGAGATACCCGGGCCGTTTTCGGGGAGTATATCGATGTCTACGACCTGACCCAGGCCGTCGAGGACCACGCCACGGTCAAGGTGTATTACGAGGCACGCCTCGCAAAGGTCGATTTTCCCGAGGACGTCCGGGAAGGCTTGGATGCCGCCTTCGCAGAGGCGACCGAGGCCGCAGAAGGCGATGTTCGTGCTCGTCTGAAAGGGCGTTGGGCCCGGGTCGAGGCGATTGTCGGTGCCGACGAACGAGTCGCCCAGGTGGCCGCCGACATCGTTCAGCACTGGGAGAAGCGGAAAGCGGCCGAGGTGGGCAAGGGCCTGATCGTGTGCATGAGCCGTCGGATCTGCGTAGCGTTGTACGACGAGATCGTCAAGCTTCGACCGGACTGGCACACCACCAACGATTCAACCGGGAGAATCAAGGTCGTCATCACGGGTTCTGCCGAGGACGGCCCCGAGTTCAATCAGCACATTCGCAACAAGGACCGTCTGCGGGACCTCAAGGTTCGGGCCAAGGACCCAGACGATCCCTTGGAATTGGTGCTCGTGCGGGATATGTGGCTGACCGGCTTCGATTCGCCGGCGCTGCACACGATGTACATCGATAAGCCCATGAAGGGTGCGGCGTTGATGCAGGCTATCGCCCGGGTAAACCGCACCTTCAAGGACAAGCCCGGGGGACTGGTGGTCGACTACATCGGCATTGCTGAGAGCCTGCGGGCTGCACTGGCCGATTACACCGCCCGCGACCGCACCAACGCGGAAGTGGGCGCACCAGTCGAGGAGGCATTCACGCTCCTGGTCGAGTCCCACGAGGTGTGCCTTGATCTTCTATTCGGATGCCCATGGCGGGAGGCGCTGCAGTCGGGGAGTGACCGGGCCAGGCTGGAAGCTCTGACCGAGGCGTACGAGCATTTACTGATGGGCCGGGAGATGGATTTGCCTCAACGGTTTGCCCACCACGAACGTCAGGCCCGGCAGGCATTCACCATTTGCTCGGGCCTATCAAAAGCGGGCGTGTATCGGGACGACCTGGCGTTCTTTCAGGCCCTCGGTATCGAAGTCCGGCGAGCACAAATGGACGATGGCGGCGGGGAGGGCAGTGACCTGGAGATGGAGACGGCCCTGCGGCAGCTGGTAGCCGAGTCGGTTTCCGCTGGTGGGGTCATCGATATCTACGCTGCCTCGGGCCTGGAGCGTCCCGATATCGGCCTTATTGATGACGAGTTTGCTCGACGGGCATCAAACGATCCCCGGCCCAACCTCCAGATTGAGATGCTGCGTCGGATGCTCAACTCCGAGGTCAAGTCGCTGGCCAACTCCAACGTTGTGGCCGAGCGGAAGTTCTCGGAGATGCTGGAGCGGTCAATGCGAGCCTACAACAACCGGAGTCTGACTGCCGCCGAGGTTATCGCTGAGATGGTCGAGATGGCCAAACAGTTGAGGCTTGAGTTCGACCGGGGAGCCCGACTCGGGCTGCAGGATGACGAGCTTGCCTTCTATGACGCTGTCTGCCAAAACGACTCTGCTGTACTCGAATTGGGCGACGACACCCTCAAGAAAATCGCGCAAGAGCTGGTCACCACAGTCCGGCAGAACACCAGCGTCGACTGGGACAAGAAAGAACAGGTCCGTGCGCTGCTCCGGACCCGGATCAAGCGACTGCTGATGAAGTACAGGTATCCGCCGGACAAGCAGGAAGCTGCAATCCACCTCGTCATGGACCAGGCAGAACTGCTGGCGTCCCACGTCGCCGCGTGAACAGGTCAGGACAGGATCCGATCTCACTCGCTCCTCACCTCGCGGTTATAGCAAAATACTTTCCTGCCATCCTTCCAGGTCAGCTCCTCCCCGGCCTTCGTCACCATCTTCCTGTTGTGAACAAGCCGTTTACGGCTTCCAATAGGCAAGCAAGGGTCGAGGAAGTCGGCCTTCCGGGCGCTACCCTCGCCGTTACGATGGACGATGGCGTTGCCGAACAACTGGTAACGGCTCCTCGGAGTCGCCCGACCGTGGTAAGGAGGTGACCATGGCACAAACGCTCCAGACCGGCGATCGAGTGCTCATCCCCGTGGGGCCTGGATGAAGTTGAAGGAACCGTCGCCGAGGTCTACGGCTCCGGTCCCTCGCGACGGGTCGTGGTCCGGCTTACCCCAGAGCCGAGCGGCTACGTCGTCGCCGAACCGACGACGGTCGTCTTCCCCTACAGCGACGTGCGCTCGGCCGACACCACAGCGTAACCCGTAAGAGCCTTGTCCGGCGTGGGAATCAGCAATCTGGCTACCGTGAGCGAGACCCGAGTCCTTTTCGACACGAATATCTGGTCAACGTTGGTGCACGAGAATCGGGTCGAGGATCTGTTCCGCCTGGTCCACCGAGGGCCCGTGCGCATCGTCGCAGCACCATCGGTCGCTTACGAACTACTCCGAACATCCAATCCGCAGCTCAGAGCCAACCTGGCCAAAGCTATAACTCGAAAGGCGTGGCTTCGGTTACCGCCCGACGCATACACCGAGTGCGGCGACCTGTTCCTGGCTGCACGACGCTATCGGCCCGAGTGGATCGCGAACCACGATCACCGAGATGTGTACCGGCTATATTCCGACTGGATGGGCGCGGGACCCAACGATTTTTGGGGTCGAGCTCGGCGGGAACCGAACAAGGTTGCTGATACCCTCGCCTCGCTCGAGGGCGACGTCCTGAAACGGGCCCGCTTCCAGACCCTTGAGGCGAGAAGAGAGGTCGCTGGCGAACTGACCTTCGAGCGCCTCGATCTGTCGCGGCCCATTCTCGTCCGCCACCCATACGTCCCTGGCTATAGCGCTCGGTCGATCGACTTGTGGCGGGTTCAATCGGAACTGGTTTTTCGGGCCGGCCTCCTCGAGACTCCCGGTGGCCCCTATCGCGACTGGCTCACGTCGTACCTGGACCTCGCCCACATTCGCAGAGACATGGCCTCTTGGTTCCGTTTCTGGTTCGACGAGGTTTCGCCGAGCGATCTACCAATAGAGTGGATCCGAACGACTCTCGCGTGGGTCCAGCGAACCCGGAAAGTCACCCCCGGAACGCCAGGCGACAACCAACTGGCTAGTTACCTTCATCAGGTTGAGGTTTGTGTTACCGCCGATGGGCCACTCGCCGAGATGGTCGACAAAATCGCACCGTTTGCTCCGGTTCCCTTGGCTCGACCGATTGCCGCCACCGGTCGACGCCGAATCGATCGCGTTCGTGAGATCATCGGTGACCCGCAACACGAGTCAGGTCGG
>OBLV0100000381.1_pt1 | contig 13799 bp, 12 predicted proteins | sample 1520071 | NCBI WGS metagenome assembly OBLV01 (sample SAMEA3888446, study PRJEB22518) | metagenome | reverse complement strand
GAGATCGTGATGTGACTGGAGTTCAGACGTGTGCTCTTCCGATCTACCTTCCCGGAGCCGGAAACGGGTGAGCTGCAGGACCGGCACGCCTACAGCCGGTCGACGATGGCGGAGGCGAACTCCGACGTCTTGACCTCGGTGGCGCCTTCCATCTGGCGGGCGAAGTCGTAGGTGACGACCTTGTCGGCGATGGTCGCCTCCAACGCTGTCACGATGTCGTCTGCCGCGGCCTGCCAGCCCAGGTGCTCGAACATCAACACACCCGACAGCAGCACCGACCCGGGATTAACCTTGTCCTGGCCGGCGTACTTCGGGGCCGTACCGTGGGTTGCCTCGAACACCCCGTGGCCCGTCACGTAGTTGATGTTGGCACCCGGGGCGATCCCGATACCGCCGACCTGGGCGGCCAGGGCGTCGGAAAGGTAGTCGCCGTTCAGGTTGGTCGTGGCGATGACGTCGAAGTCCTCGGGCCGGGTCAAGACCTGCTGCAACGTGATATCGGCGATGGCGTCCTTGACGAGGATCTTGCCCCCGGGGTCGCCGCCACAGTCGTCCCAGCCCACGGCCACATCGGAGAACTCCTCGCGCACCAGCTGGTAGCCCCAGTTACGGAACGCCCCCTCGGTGTACTTCATGATGTTGCCCTTGTGCACCAGGGTGACCGAGCTGCGCTTGTGTTGGACGGCGTAGTTGACGGCGGCCCGGATCAGGCGTTTGCTGCCCGTCTCCGAGACCGGCTTGATGCCCAGTCCCGAGTCCGGGCGGATGGTCCAACCGAACTCGTCGTGGAGCAGCTCGATCAGCCTCTTGGCTTCGCCCGTGCCCTCCTGGAGCTCGAGGCCGGCGTAGATGTCCTCGGTGTTCTCCCGAAAGATCACCATGTCGACCTTTTCGGGGTGCTTCACCGGGCTCGGTACGCCCTGGAACCACCGCACCGGGCGGAGGCACACATACAGGTCCAGGATCTGTCGGATGGCGACGTTGAGGGAGCGGATCCCGCCACCGACCGGCGTCGTGAGCGGGCCCTTTATGCCGATCAGATACTCACGAAACGCCGTCACAGTCTCGTCGGGCAGCCAGCTCCCGTTCTCGTCGAAGGCCTTCTGCCCCGCCAGCACCTCTTTCCAGGCGATGGTCTTGCCATGCTTCTTGGCGGCTGCGTCCATAACCGCCTGCGCCGCCGGCCAGATGTCCACCCCGGTGCCGTCGCCTTCGATGAACGGGATAATCGGCTCGGCCGGAACCTGCAGGACGCCCTCGTCGGTAACTGTGATCCGTTCCGCTGCCATCGGCTGATCGTACTTCCATCGCGGAACGTGGCTCGCGCCGCCCCCGCCTCGCCAGGCGGTAGCGCTGCCCGGACCTCTACTAGTTGTCGAGTAGCTCGATCCGGATGATGTCCGACACGGGCAAGACCAGGACAAGGACGGGCGGGTCGTCGGCAACGAGCTTCTCAAAGCTTAAAACGGCCGAAGCGCCGGATCTCAATGGCGAGACGCGTGAGCATTCGACCTCATCTTCGGATTCCGCACCCGATACGCCGTGGCGCACGACCTTGAACTTGAGCATGCTCGCGCCGGCGGCGCCTGGGGTAGCAGATCCGGGTCCGATCGGGTCCGGGTGAGGTGGCTCTGTGCGATGCCTTCGGAGGAGCCCAGGGTGCTCCTTCAACAGCCGGTAGGCAATGAGAATCGCGAAAAGCCAGACATCGATCCAGATCGATCCGGCCGGCGTGAGATGTCCATGACCGAACCAGGTGCACGCGCACACGACCGCTGCCAGCACGAGGCTGACCCAGGTCGCTCGGACCCGGCCGCAGTCAGTCGGTTGCCACTCCTTGACGACATCGAGACGCGCCGGGTCATTCAGGACCTTGTCCCAGGCGGCACGATATGGATTCTCGTCCCGATCCCGCTTTTGCCAGGCCGAGGCGAGGTCCCAGCAGAAATACAGCACAAACGCCACGAGAACGAGCAACGTCTCCGGTTTGGTCGCCACTGGCTGACGCACTGCGTACGCAGCCAGGATGAAGTACACCGCCACCATCGAAATATCGAGGACCAACTTCACGAGTTCAACATTGACGAATTGCGGCTGAAATCGAGCCTTGTTGGCGCTGGCGTGGTAGCCGATCCAACTTGTGATCGTGATGGTCAACGCGACTCCGAGGTGGAACCAGCTCACGATCGGTAATGGGTTCTTTGCCGGCTCCGAAGCCCACAAAGCGACTGGTGTGAAAACCTGGCCGACCGCCAGAGCGAAAAGAATGTCAACGAAGGAAACTCCGATCGACGCGGGGTCGACCTCCGGCGGTGCGCTCACGGCGCTGGTTGGCCGAGTGTCGAGAGGATCATGGGAACCTCCCGCAGTCCTGTCGCCACGTGGAGGTGGGGGTTTGCCATATCCACGCCATGTTGTCTGCGCTCGTGCGACCATACGTGCGCGTCGATCCAGATCGCCTCCATGCCGGCTTCAAGTGCGGGCGCCACGTCAGAAGGCAGGCTGTTGCCGATCGACCACGACCCACTCGGTGTCGCATTCAATCGACGGAGAAGCCGTCGGAAGGTATCGGCGTCTTTGGTTTTCACGATCTCGACACGATCGAAGTAGTGACCAAGGCCACTTGCTTCAACACGGCGTTTCTGCACGTTGTCATCGCCCTTGGTCACGAGTGCCAACCGGAATGACCCGGAAAGTTCGGCAAGCAGCTCCTGGGCGAACGGCAACAACGGCGCGCTCGCTTCGAACACTCCAGCCGAAGCGACCGAGACTCGTTCAAGTGCCTCCGGATTTGGGGTGTGACCTGCTCGCCCTGCCAGCTCCTTGAACGCCTCCACGCTCGACGCCGGAAAACGAGCAGCCGAAAGCCCCATCTTCTGCACGTTCACCGCGTCGATCGAGCGCTGCAACACTTCGAATTCGTCTGGGTCATAGCCAGTCGCGGCCACAACTCTGGCTGCGTCGGCGCGGGCGCGATCGTACAAGGCCTCTGTCTCCCACAACGTGTCGTCACCATCGAAGATGAGCGCTGTGGTCCGACGCGGATCACTCATCGCAAGCGGCTTGGGGGCAAAAAGCGATCGTCTCTCCACACGCTCCGAGGATAGGTAGGCGGTGTGACCGAAACCCGGGACACGCCACGAAAACCCTATGGCAGGCCCAGGCTGGCGTAGATCTGACGGGTCGCGAGGGAGCGATTCAAGGTGTAAAAGTGCAAGCCGGGCGCCCCCTCGGCCAGCAGCTTCTCGCACAACTCGGTGGCTGCTTCGATACCCGCTCGGCGGACCGCTTCATCCCGGTTGGGGCCCTCGGCCCGCTCGGCCGCGCCCTCGAGGCGCTCGACCAGTTCCGGGGGCACGGCGGCTCCCATTTGCGCCATGCGGGGGATCGAGGCCAGCGAAGTGATCGGCATGATGCCCGGAACGATGGGCTTGTCGATCCCCCGCGAGGACACCTGCTCCACCAGGGCCAGGTAGTCGTCAAGGGTGAAAAAGAACTGCGTGACGGCGAAGTCGGCCAGGCTCATCTTGGCGCACAGGCGATCGCGGTCGGTGTCGAGATCGGGCGAGCGGGGATGGCCGGCGGGGTGGGCGGCCACACCGATGGAGAACCCGCCGATGGCCCTCGCCAACTCGACCAGTTCGATGGCGTGGTGCAACTCACCTTCGATGGCGCCGACATCGGTCGGCGGGTCGCCGCCCAGGGCCATGAGGTTGTCAACGCCGGCCTTGCGCAGGTTCACCATGATCTCGGCCAGCTCGAGGCGAGTGTGGGCGACGCAGATCAGATGCGCCATCGGGTTGAGCGACGTCGTCTTCAGCATCCCGGCCACCAGGTCGTGGGTGCGCTCCCGTGACGAACGCCCACCCCGGTAGGTGACCGATACGAACGCCGGGTCGAGGGGTTGCAGCTCGTAGAGCGCCTTGACCAGCGTTGCCCGTTCGGCGTCGTTCTTGGGCGGGAAGAACTCGAAGGAGAACGTCCGGCCGGCGGCAAGCAGATCGGCGATCTTGGCCATCGCTCGCAGGTTACTTCTACCTGCCGACGACGCCGGCGTGGTTTCCGATGACCAACCGGCGGGCGCTGCGGGGGCCTGGGCGTTAGCGAGTGGCCCGGCGCTCGGCGCAGTCCACGGTGTTGCGCAAGAGGAGCGCCACCGTCGTCACGCCGACGCCACCCAGGCGGGGCGTGATCCAGCCGGCGACTTCGGCGCAGGATTCGTCGACGTCAGAAAGGACCCGCCGGCCTGCCCAGGTCAGGCCACCTCCGAGTACGGCCGCCCCGCCGCGGATCACCTCGGGGGTGATGATGCTCGGAACCCCGGCCGCGCCGACCACAATGTCGGCGGCCCGGGTGTAGTCGGGCCAATCCTTCACGCCGGTATGAACAACGGTGACGGCGGCGTTGGCGTTGGGTTCCTTGAGGGCCAGCAACAAGGACAGGGGCCGGCCGAGGGTTGGGCCCCGGCCGACGACAACAACGTGGCGCCCGTCGATGGGGACCTCGTAGTAGCCCAGCATGGCCTGGATCCCGCACGGCGTCGGGGGCCGGGGCCCGGGCGCCCCCAACGCCAATAATCCCAAGTTGACTGGGTGGAGCCCATCGGCATCCTTGGCGGGGTCGACCGCCAGCATCGCTTGGTTGAAGTCGAAACCCTCGGGTACGGGGTTCTGGATGATGAAGGCATCGACCGCCGGGTCGGCATTGAACTGGGCCACCGCCGCCAACAGATCGGCCTGGGTGGCGTCGGCCGGGACGGCCAAATGGAGTGAAACCAGCCCGTAGCGCTCGCACATCTCGTGCTTCTTGGCGACATAGCCGGCCGAGGCCGAGTCGTGGCCCACCAAGATGGTGCCGAGCCCGACGGTGGTGCCGACCTCGGCCAGCGCCTTCACCCGCGCCTCGACATCGGCGTACACGGCGTCGGCTACCGGCGCCCCGGGCATCAGGACCGCCGCCATCAGCTCCGTCCCATCAGTGCTGGAACTGCCGCTCGCCGGTGAACACCATGGCCAGGCCGTGCTCCTCGGCCGCCGCGATCACTTCGGGATCGCGGATGGAGCCGCCTGGCTGGATCACGGTGGCGACGCCGGCGGCGGCCGCGGCGTCGAGTCCGTCGCGGAATGGAAAGAAGGCGTCGCTCGCCGCCGCCCCGCCCTTGGCCCGCCCGGCGGCGCGCTGCGCCGCCAACTCGCCCGCCGTCACCCGGTTTTGCTGGCCACCGCCGATGCCGACCGCCATACCGTTGGCCACGAGGACGATGGCGTTGGACTTGACGGCGGCACAGATCCGCCACGCCAGCTCGATATCACGCCATTGCTCCTCGGTCGGAACCGCCGTGGTGACGACCTGCCACGATGAGCGGCCGGTCGCAAAGCGGTAGGGCTCCTGCACCAGCCACCCACCGCTGATCTGGCGGAGTTGCAGGCCGTCGGCGGTGGGCGGTGGGGCAGCGAGCACCCGCATGTTCTTTCGCTTGGCCGCCAGGACTTCCAGTGCGTCGTCGTCGTACGCGGGCGCGATCAGGACGTCGGCCTTGGGGTTGGCCACCAGGTGCTGGGCCAGGTTCGCGGTCACCGGGCCGGAAAACGCCACGATGCCTCCAAACGCCGACATCGGGTCGGCGTCGAAGGCCCGGTCGTACGCCGTCACCAGGTCAGGAGCAACCGCGGCGCCGCAGGGGTTGGCGTGCTTGACGACGACGGCCGCCGCCGCAGCGAGATCGGCCAGTTGGTGGACGAGGCGCCAGGCCGCGTCGGCGTCGTAGAGATTGAGGTAGGAAAGCGCCATCCCGCCGTGCTGCACGACGTCGTCCCACCAGCTGGCCCGGCCGATCTCGCGGTAGCGGGCGCCGGCCTGATGGGGGTTCTCCCCGTAACGCAGTACCTGCGCCTTCTCAAGAGAAAGACGGATCGTGACCGGCAACGGCTCGTCGCACGGATCCTCCAGTGTGTCAAACCAGGTCGCGATGGCCCCGTCATAGGCCGCGGTGTGGGCAAAGGCCGCTCGGGCCAGGCGGCGCCGGGTGGCGGTGGAGAGTGCCCCCTCGCGTCGAAGTTCATCGAGAACCGTCGGGTAATCGGACGGGTCAACGACCACGCCGACATGGGCGAAGTTCTTGGCCGCGGCTCGCACCATGGTCGGACCGCCGACGTCGATCAGCTCGATCGACGGATCGGAGCCGAACGGGTACAGGTTGCAGACGACGAGGTCGATTGGCGCGATCCCCTGCTCGGCCAACTGGGCCACGTGTTCGGCGTTGGACCGATCGGCCAGGATGCCCGCATGGATCTTGGGGTGGAGGGTTTTGACCCGCCCTCCGAGCAACTCCGGTGCGGCGGTGACCGATTCCACCGTCTGATGATCGATCCCGGCCTCGGCCAGGGCTCGGCTCGTACCCCCGCTGCTGACCAACTCATGGCCCATCGCCACCAACCCGGCGGCGAAGTCGGCCAGGCTGGTCTTGTCATACACCGACAGGAGCACCCTCATGGGGCGAGTTCTCCCTCCTCTTCCAGGAAGCGGCGGATGGTCTCGGGGTAAAGGCGCCGCTCCACGGCCTTTATCCTCTCGTGGAGCGACTCCACCGTATCGCCCGGCAGGACGGCCACCGGCTGTTGGGCCAGTATCGGACCCTCGTCGACTTCGAGGGTGGCGACATGCACCGTGCAGCCGGTCACCGCCACCCCCGCCGCCAAGGCGTCGGCGACGGCGTGCCAGCCCTTGAACGCGGGCAGCAGGGCCGGGTGGGTGTTGAGCACCCGCCCGGGGTAGGCATCCAGGATCGGTGCGGCCAAGACGGTACCGAATCCGGCCATGGCGACGACGTCAATCTCGTTGCGCTTGAGCGCATCGACCAGCCGGTGGGAGTAGCCCGCCCGGTCGAAACCCGGGCCGAACGACTCCCGGGCAACCAGTTCGGCGGGCACGCCGGCGCTCGTGGCCACGTCGATGGCGGGGCACGGACGATCGACGATCACCACGGCCACCGGGAGCCCGGCGGCGATGATGGCAGCCAGGTTGGTGCCCCCACCCGACGCCAGCACCCCAAGTCTCACGTGATCAGAACCTACCCGGTGGGCCTAGCCGAACCGGTGGTTTTTGACTGACGCAGCAGTGACCTCGAGCGTTGCTTCCGCGCCGCCTAGGCGAGGGCGGCGACCAACTCGGCGGCCAACTCGCCGGCTTCGGTCGGATTGAGCCCAACCTTGACCCCGGCACTGGCGAGCGCCTCCATCTTGGCGATCGCCGTGCCGCTCGTGCCGGAGACGATGGCGCCGGCATGGCCCATCTTGCGCCCGGGTGGTGCGGTGACGCCGGCGATGTACGCCACCACCGGAGTGGACATCTCCCGCGCGATGAAGTCGGCCGCCTTTTCCTCTTCGGACCCGCCGATCTCGCCGATCAGCATGACGACCCGTGTCTCGGGATCGGACTCGAAGGCGGCCAGGCAGTCGATGAACGTGGTGCCCGGAACTGGGTCGCCCCCGATGCCGACGCACGTCGTGACCCCAATGCCCTTGGCCTTGAGTTCGTGCAGGGCCTGGTAGGTGAGCGTTCCCGACCGCGACACGATCCCGACCGGCCCGCCGGGCAGGGCGATCTCGCCGGCGGTGATGCCGATGTTCGTCTTTCCCGGGCTGATGATGCCTGGGCAGTTGGGGCCGAGCAACCGAGTGCCGGGGTAGTCCCGTCGAAGGATGCTGAACACCCGCGCCTCGTCCTGCGCCGGGATGCCCTCGGTGATGCACACAACGAACGCGATCCCCGCCTCGGCCGCCTCGAGGATCGCACCGGGCGCGCCGGGCGGAGGCACGGATACAAAGCTGGCGTCGGCGCCGGTGGCCGCCCGGGCCGACTCGACGGTGTCGAAGACGGGGATCCCCTCCACGTCCTGGCCGCCCTTACCGGCGCGCACGCCGGCCACGACCTTGGTGCCATAGGCGCGGTTGCGCAGCCCGTGGAAACGACCCTGGCCGCCCGTGAGTCCTTGGACGATCACCCTGGTATTCACATCGACGAAAACGCTCACGCCGCACCCTCCGCCGCCGCCCGGGCCAGCGCCTCGGCGACGCGGGCGGCATCGAGCATCGTCGGCTGGGTCTGCAGGCGTGCCGAATCGACCGTCCGCAGGATCTCCCGCCCGGCCTCGGCGTTGGTGCCATCGAGGCGGATCACCATGGGTGCGGCGATGTCCACCCGCCCAAGGGCGGTCACGATGCCATTGGCCACTTCCTCGCCTCGGGTGATGCCGCCGAAGATGTTGATGAATATGGCCTTGACCTTGGGATCGGCGTTGATGACGTCGAGGGCGTTGGCCATCACCTCGGCGCTGGCACCGCCGCCAATATCGAGAAAATTGGCGGGTCGTCCACCGACCTGATTCACAACATCACAGGTACTCATAGCCAGGCCAGCCCCGTTGGCGATGATGCCGACCTCGCCATCGAGGCCGACGTACTGGAGCCCCAACGAGGCGGCCAGGCGCTCCCGATCGTCATGCTCGTCGATGTCGCGGAACTCATCCCACTCGGGGTGGCGGAAGCTGGCGTTGTCGTCCAACGTGACCTTGGCGTCGAGTGCCATGACCCGGCCCTCGGTCGTGAGGATCAGCGGGTTGATCTCGACCAAGTCGGCGTCGCCCTCGACGTAACAGCGGTACAGGTTGAGCAGGATCCCGATAGCGCCGTCGTGCGCCACCGGATCGAGCCCGGCCTGTTCGACCAGCTGCCGGGCCACCCCCTCGGACAGCCCGATCGCCGGGTCGATGTGAATTCGGGCGATGGCGTCGGGCTCCGAAGCCGCTACCTGCTCGATGTCGACGCCGCCACGCGCCGAGACCAGGCCCAGATGGGCCCGCGCGGCGCGATCGAGGGTGAAACTGGCGTAGTACTCCTGGTCGATCGACGAGGCATGTTCGAGCCACAGCCGCCGCACGCGATGGCCCTTGAGGTCCATCCCGAGGATGGCGCCGGCATGGGTGCGGACCTCCTCGGCGTCGCGGGCGAGCTTGATCCCCCCGGCCTTGCCCCGCCCTCCCACCAGAACCTGTGCCTTGACCACCACCGGATAGCCGGCGGCGGTGGCAGCCGCGACGGCCTGGTCCACATCGTCGGCAGTGGCTCCGGGCGAGACCGGTATTCCGAAGCGCGCGAAGTAACGCTTTCCCTGGTACTCAAACAGATCCATGCGCCGGCTCCCCTCGCGGCGAGGCGTCGTCCTCGCGAGCATCGAGGGTAGATTCCAGCCAGGCACAGATTGACGCCATATTGGCCCCCGGGCCGAAGATCTCCGCCACGCCGAGCTCCTTCAACCGCACGATGTCGGCGGCGGGGATGATGCCGCCGCCAAAGACCAGCACGTCGTCGCCATCGGCCGCCCGTCGCTGGTGCAACGCCTCGATGACCCGGGGAAAGAGGGTCATGTGCGCGCCGGACAGGACGGAGAGGCCCACGGCATCGGCGTCTTCTTGGACGACGGTCTCGGTGATCTGCTCAGGGGTCTGATGCAACCCGGTGTAGATCACCTCGAACCCGTAGTCACGCAGCGCCCGGGCGATTACCTTGGCGCCGCGGTCATGGCCGTCCAATCCGGGCTTGGCCACGACGACTCGATAACGCCTACGCACTCCCGGAATACTACGCCCGTGCCCGTGATTCCCCCCGACCCGCCTGACGGAACCCCGAGCCCGCCAACTGACCCCGATTACCGACCCCGGCTACCGACGCGGCGCAGCCCGATGAGGCTGCTGGTGAGCATGGTTTTGGCCGTGGTAGCCGCCGTCTTCGTGTTCGCCCTCGTGATCCACATCGCCAGCCAGCCGGGCGCGAAGGTGAACCTCGGCGTGAAGGAATTCGAGGTCGGGCGGGCGGTGGTGTTCGCTCAGGAGATCGCCCAACTCCAACGACCCCTGATCTTCCCGCCGCTGCACGGGACCGACCTCACGATCTATGTCCAGCATCTCGGATCCGATCCGACCCGAGGGTGGCTGGCCTTCGACGGCCAACCGCCAGGCCAGCCGCACGGCTGCTTCGTCACCTGGCAGGTGGCGAAGCAGGACTTCGTCAACGGGCGGGAAACCGGTGCCGGCTCCGACATCGACTGCGCCCCGGAGACCTTCCCCGCCAATGGGGCCGGCCTGACCCAGTACTCGGCTCAGGTCGACGCCTCGGGCGAACTGGTCGTGAACCTCCAAGCATCGATCGGAACCTCCCCACCCAGCAGCGCGGCAACGACGACGACCGCCAACGCCACTTCGACGGCGCACTGACCAGGAACAGGTCCGACCCCAGGGTACTATTGCCCGATCGGGGACATGGCGGAGGTACCCGGTGCGTTCAGTTTGTTCCGGCCCGATAGACCCAAGACGGGATATCGGACATACCAATGGCAACTAACCTCTCTGACACATCGGTGAGCCCTCCCACTGACAGTCCATCCGCCTCGAGCGGCCTGCTCGATCCGCCGGTCACGGGCGGCGACGCACCATCGACCCCAAACGGGCACAGTTCCGAGACCGCGAATGGGCACCGTTCCGAGACCCCAAACGGGCACAGTTCCGAGACCCCAAACGGGCACAGTTCCGAGACCCCAAACGGGCACCGTTCCGAGACCCCAAACGCGCATTGGGCGGCGCCGGCAGACGATCTCTGGCAGCAGTCGCGAACGGTCCTTCCTGATGTCATCCTGCCGACTCAGCCACCTTCGAAGCGGGGCAGCCACAGTGCCCGAGGGCGGCGCAAGGCCCGGGTCATTCCCGCTCGCCGATGGCCGAGGCGGATCCTGGTCTCAATCAACATCGCCGTCGCCCTGATGCTCGTGGCGACCGGGTCGGTGTACGCCTACGCCAACTGGCGACTCAACCAGATCCATCGCATCGTCCTGCCGAGCATCCTTCACAAGCCGGCGAACGTCGCCGTGGTCAACGCCGAGGCCGCCGCCGCCGCCAACACCGAGCCTTTGCCCGGAGCCATGACGATCCTCATCGTCGGCAGTGACAGCCGGGCGGCGGCCGACGACGGAGGCGAAACGTCCCAGTTCGGCTCGGCCGACGTGGTCGGGGGACAGCGGTCGGACACCATCATGTTGCTGCGCGTCAACCCGGCCACGACCAGCGCCACCCTGCTGTCGATCCCGCGGGACCTGTGGGTTCCCATACCGGGATCCGACACCAGCAACCGGATCAACTCGACGTTCGACACCGGCGCCGACCTGCTGGTCAAAACCATCGAGACCGACCTTGGGATCGGGATTGACCACTACATCGAAGTGAACTTCCAGTCGTTCCGTGACATCGTCAACGCCGTCGGCGGCGTCGAAGAGTACTTCCCGACCCCGGCCCGGGATGCCTACTCCCTACTCAACATCCCCGCTGCCGGTTGCTACAACATGACCGGCAACATGGCCCTGTCCTTCGTCCGGTCCCGGCATTACGAGTACAAGGTCAACGGGCGCTGGGTCTACGAGGCCGAGAGCGACCTGGCGCGGATCCAGCGTCAGCAGTCGTTCATCAAGAAGATGATTGCCAAGGCCCAGAGCTCGGGCCTCACCAACCCCCTTGAATTGAACAACGTGATCGGCGGAGTCACGACCAACCTCACCGTCGACAGCGGCTTCAGCCAATCGCTCATGCTCACCCTGGCCAAACGGTTCCGCAATATCAGCCCCGCGGGCCTGCCGACCTCCACCCTGCCGACGACGGCAACGGTCATCGGCGGCGCCGACGTGCTCCTTTTGGAACAGCCCGAGGCGAGGCAGGCGATCTATTCCTTCCTCAACCCGCCGCCTCCGCCTCCCTCGACGCCGGCAACCACCACGCCGACCACGATCACGCCGACGACAGTGCCGAGCGTGGCCCCGAGCACGGTGCAGGTTTCGGTGCTAAACGGGTCGGGGCAAACCGGGCAGGCGACGGCGACGGCGACAGCACTACGGGGCGAGGGTTTCGACGTGAGCGGCGCCAGCTCGGCCAGCAACTTCAACTACGCCACGACCGTGATCGAGTACCAACCGACCGACCTGGCCCAGGCCCAACTGGTGGCCAGTGTTGTCCAGGGCGGCTCCCAGCTTCAGGCGGACTCGACCCTCCAGGGCGCCGGCGTGACGCTGATCACCGGGCAGTCGTTCCAGGGTATCGGTGCGCTGCCGGCGGCGGGCACCAGCGTGACCGTCCCGACCACGACGGTTCCCTCCACCACGACCACGACCACCTACGCATTGCCGGGCACACCTCCGGGTTTCATCGCCCCGACCTGCTGAGCCGCTACCTGCTGAGCCTCGACCTGCTGAGGCGCTACCTGCTGAGCCGCTACCTGCTGAGCCGCGACCTGCTGAGCCGCGACCTGCTGAGCCGCGAAGCTAGGCCCGCTTGAGCGGGGCGAGTGACAAGTTGAGTCGCTTGTCCCCCACCGACGGGAAATGAACCGTGGCCTCGGCCTTGTCCCCCACGCCCGATACCTCCAGCACCACGCCCTCGCCCCATTTGGCATGTACGACATCGTCGTTGCGCTGGAGACCGAGCCCGTCGGCGCCGGTGCCGTGAACCGGCGTGGCCTTCCCGCTGCGCAGCGCCGCCTCCACGATGCCCTCGCGCCCCCCAAAGGCCCCCCCAAAGGCGCCGGGACCCAAGCCAAGAGAGGTAGAGGGTGATGGCCGGCCCCGGGCCTCGCTGCTCGAGCGGACCAGAGCGTCGGGGACCTCCCGCAGGAAACGGCTCGGTGGGTTGTACTGGGTCTGCCCCCACAGGTTGCGACACCAGGCATGGGTGAGGTAGAGCCGCTCCTTGGCCCGGGTAAAGCCGACGTAGGCCAACCGCCGCTCCTCCTCCAGCTCGTCGGGGTCGCCCAGCGAGCGCAGGTGGGGGAAGACTCCGTCTTCCATGCCGATGACAAACACCACGGGGAACTCGAGCCCCTTGGCGGTGTGCAACGTCATGAGCAGCACGTTGGACTCGTCGTCGGCGATTTCGTCGGCGTCGGCGACCAGGCTGACCTGCTCCAGGAACTGGTCGATGTCGTCGGCCTCGCTGGCCGCGGTCAGCAACTCGTCGAGGTTGTCGAGGCGGCCCTCGGACTCGATGCTGTGCTCGTCCTCCAGCTCGCGGCGATACCCGGTTCGATCCAGGATGGCCTCGATCACCGCCACCGGAGAGGACTCGACCACGAGGTCTCGGAGCTCGTCGAGGAGGGCGACCAGCTGGCCGATGCTTACCAGTGATCGCCCGGTCACGCCGGCGTCGGACGCATGGCGCAGGGCGGCGGCGAAGGGCTGGCCGGACGACCGGGCCCATTTTTCCATCTTGTCGATCGATGTCTGGCCGATGCCTCGCTTCGGTACGTTGACGATTCGCTTCAAGGAGACCTCGTCGGTCGGGTTGACCAGGGCCCGCAGGTAGGCGAGGGTGTCCTTGATCTCCCGGCGGTCGTAGAACTTGGTCCCGCCGACCACCTTGTAGGCGATGTTGCGGCGGACCAGCTCCTCTTCGACGGCGCGGCTCATGGCGTTGGTGCGGTAGAAGATGGCGACGTCGCCCCAGGCGAAACGCCCGTGCAGGCGTGAGATCTCCGCCGCCACCCAGGCCCCCTCGTCGTGCTCGTCCTCGGCGTGGTAGGTGGTGAGCAACTCGCCGCCGACCTGCTCGGTCCAGAGGGACTTGGGCTTGCGCATGGCGTTGTTGGCAATCACGGCGTTGGCGGCGTCGAGGATCAGCTGGGTCGAGCGGTAGTTCTGCTCCAAGACGACGACGGTGGCGTCGGGGTAGGCCTGCTCGAAGGAGAGGATGTTGCCGATGTCGGCGCCTC
>OBLV0100000380.1_pt1 | contig 13929 bp, 15 predicted proteins | sample 1520071 | NCBI WGS metagenome assembly OBLV01 (sample SAMEA3888446, study PRJEB22518) | metagenome | reverse complement strand
AGCGATGGTCGCGGCTGGAGCCGTTCGTAGACAAGGCTCCTTGGCTCCCAAGAGTTGTCGCCGGTACCTCTCGGGTGCCGCGAACATGGCGTAGGTGCCGGAAGGGTCGCGGGTGACCGACAGCCTCCGGGGTTCATAAAGGTGCCGCCCCGGCCAGCGGCATTTGGGGTATCGTCGAGAACGGGGTGGAGTCGTAGCAGGGCCCGGCACGGACAAATTGGCGCTGCAGGTAGCGAGCGACCCCTAACTTTCTGATGCGTTGACGTCCCGCTCGATGAGCCGTCGCTATGAGCTATGCGGTCTTGAAACGAGCACCCCTAACTCTTTTTCTCTTTGGCCTTGCAGTCGGGACAAAGGTCCTTGTCCATCCCACCATGCCATGCCCCACATTTCTTGCACCTGAATGTCGCTCGCATATCCATACCGCTTATCACACCCGGTGGGCGTATGCCGGCACGGAGGGTATTGACGAAGCATGGCCCCATCGGAAACGGCCAATCAGAAGTGTCTGTGTGCGTCACCGGAGGTAGCCGGAGCGGATTGCTGATTCGATGTCAACGGCGTGCTGGGCCTGAACAATCAGTTCAACATCGCCCCCGCGAGTTCGCACGATCAACTGAATCTGTGGGCCACCGCCGTTCCATAGCTCCCCACCGACCGTACTAACGTCCGACCAGTCCGAAGAGAAGTTCGCCCTGCGCTTACCTATCAGCTTGTCCTTGCTAATCACCATGCGACGATTGGTCAAGAGCAGGAGAGGAAGGCTCCAATGCTCGCCGCCCGACACCGTGGCGTACGTCGGACGGGCGGCAAAGACAAGCTGTTCATCACCTTCGAGGACGCTCAGCTCCTTTGCGGAGAGCTCGCCCCCTTCAACCGTAGACACGGCGCGTCCTTCGAACTCCCTCAAAGACGACGGACTCCTCGTACCGGCGTTTAGCTTTAGTCCAGAGCGAACTGGGCTGTCCTTCAAATAATGGGACAGGGTGATACGCCGATCCGTTCGTCAGTAGCGGACTGAGGTAGCGAGTCACCCTCCTACTTCTTTCCGGAGCCGTTGCATCCGATGCACACCTTCGCTCCGCGGCAAGTCGGGCAGACGCCCGGAATGATGCCCCCCGTCCTCCCAGAGCCGTCGCACCTCGGACACCTCCCCCTTCCCTTACATGTCGGACAAACAGCCATCTTCGATGCTCCTTCCTGCCTGCGCCATCCCCAAGCCGTTAGCTTGACATGATCGGGCCGCCGAGCACGCCCAATCCGAATCCCGACCTGAGTAACCTACCAGCGACACCACACCGACCGCTTTGACCGAGGCCGGCAGACGTCAATGGTCTGGCCGCCCGCCCTCCCCGAAACGTCCCGAGCGGAGACCGACGGGAGTCCCCCGGTTTCCGAGCCTTACGCTGCACTGAACACACGTCGACTCGCCTTCGGGTCTGGGGACCACCGGATTCGGCCCGTCGCACCACCCATCTGATGGTTGTCGGCTAACCTCGGGTCGTCCCGACCTCTCTCGCCTCTACGAGATGGGAGACAAGGGTTCGCTCTTCATACGACATCTTTCAAGGAAGCGGCCTGGGGTTCAAATAAAGGGAAGAGAGAGGGATGAAGGAAGTGCGATCCGACTTTGAGACCACGTGGACGGTAGAACAATGTGCCGCCACGTTCCGCGACGCCGTGCGGCGCAACTACGGCGTGGGGAGAAAGCTCATTGCAGGCCTTAGAGCGCTTCGAGGTAACACCCAGGGCGGTGTCGAGTTCTTTGACCCTCAGGACAGTCCGGCTGGGGTGACCGGTCCGTCCCCCACATGGAAGGCCGGAGCGTTTATACCTGGGCATAACAAGTTGAGCGGCGCCACAAAGGTGGCTATCCACATTTACGTTCTCGATCAGGGAAACAAGCGACTCGTGCAGCTCGTAGGGCCATACGGCGCCGGTGAGAAGGGGTCAACCGAACGCCTCCTTGCTTCCATCCAGGCCTGTTTCTAGAGGTTGAGCGCTTCGAAGGGTGTAGAGCTAATTAGTGGAACTTCGGAGGAGGACGCCACATCGATGCCAATCTTCAAACCCAAGCAACTTCCTAGGGCTTCATACGGTTACCAAGCTCCGCTGGGCGCAACTGCTCATGGTTGGTGTTGCACCAATTACGACTGCAGCACCTCGGACCATGAAGTCGTCAGACGCTGGCCCTTCCCGTGCCGCCTATGCGGCTCGCTCACCGACCCGCTGTTCGATGAACCCTGGGCTCACGAAGCTCGAGGTGTGGAACTTGATTGGCTACAGCGGAACGTCCCGGAACGAGGCGGAGGATTTTATCAGGACGCATGGATCGTATGGTCGTATACGGACGCTGTGCTTCGCGGCAATGGGGATGACGCTCACCAAGCCCGCGTAAGAGCGCGACGCCACGCCTCGGAACGGACTGCGGAGGCTTGGTGGAGTCCGGGGTCCGTCTTCTATCCAATGGTGTTAGACGAACTCAACCACGGTGACCTCGACGCCGCGGGCGACGATCTTTCGTACTGGTTGAGCATTTCCACTTCGGTAGACGTGGAGACCGACAACAGCCATCGCACCAACTGCAGACAGGTGATTGACATGGCGATCCGATTTCTCAGCGCGGAAGGCGTCACACATCACCGAACGTCCGATCGCATCCGGTCGGGGTGCTTACGGCTGGCCGAAGGTGCCTTTCCCGTTCTGAGTCGTGAACTTCAGGCCGGGGTTACTCGGTTGGCCCGATCCTAACGGAACGAAGGAGAACAACATGGCGATCCGGAGGCGAAAGGGCCCTGGAGACATGATCACCGCCGAGGACTTGGCCAATTTCGGCCGATACGAGGTACTCGGAAATGAGCTGAGCGGCGTGGACTCAATGGACGCTTACTCCCTGGTAGAACCCCTCGTATCGCGCGGCTACTCGCTGCAAGGTCAGAGCGAGGTGGCCGAAGAGTTGCGACGTCATGCAAAAATGGGCGACTGGGAGAAGGTCGGGGCGTGGAAGTACGTTCGCAGCTTCCTCTCCGACCGTGAAGACGCCTCTGACTTGGTGGACGGTGGGCTGTTGGCTGTCTCCAGGATGCGTATGACGAACCTAGCGATTCACCTTGGCCTTGTTGACCTGGCTCGTTATAGCGAACTGACAGGCCGACCTGCAGCGAACGACGGATTCTTTGGGCCACCAGTTTTCGACTCGACCTTCGGTCCAAGCAAGCAGTACTATCTCGACCGCGCCGTTGCGAGCGCGGCGGCGCGCCGGATCACTCGACTAGCAACTCACGTGGGCGCTAAGCCTGGGCCGCTGGAAGCAGCCGCTCGTTCCATGTGGGATTTCGGCATGCTGATCTACAAAGGACCACTCCTCGTCAATCCCGACACGAGCTTCGAGCCCAATGTTGTGCGACCTGCGCGCGATGCGGCCACCGGCGTTGACCACTATAGTTTCGCGGCGCTGCTCGCCAGTGCGGTTCTCGATGAGAGCGCCGCACACTACGGAGTATGGTCCGCAATCGGTGGTGCCCGCTTCGTGGAAGACTACCTAGCCGCTGGGGTTGCCGAGAGCCCCGCCCATCTCCGCTTGGCCGACGCCGGGCTTTCAGGACTAATAAGAATGGGCGCATTCGGCGTGATGGTTGCGCCGGCGATCCTCACAAGGTTCCAGACCGAACGCCTCGCATTGCTCCGTTCGACATGAAGGTTTGTAACTTAAACGCTGGTGTTATCGCCGTAGTGGGGTCGCAAAGCGGTCGTTGACTGGATGAGGTGAACTGCCCTGGTATGGCTGGATGCTGCTCGCGCAATCTCTGCCTGATTTCGGCGATCTCCGGGATAGCGACGAGCTTCACCTCCACCGGCCTGAGTGTATAAGAACTGTTGCGTGCGCGCAATCGGCACTGCGATGGAACGGCGGGTGATCGTCGCCCAATAGGTACCCGTGGGCGACGAGCCGATGGACTGTAAGTGAGGACACGGGCATGTTGCAGGCCGTCAGGGTCGCGCGCCTTGTGCCCGCCAGGCGAGGTGTCATACCTTCATGCTCGAGGCCGCTGAGACGTCAATCCCGTGCACGGCGCGCCTCCGAGGCATCCGAGGGAAGATGACACGGCTTGGGACCTTGAAAAGGTCGTTCTCGACCCGGTCGAGAGGGCTTCCCCCGCCAGCACGTCGGTGACGAGCCGGTCGACGACGTGGTCGGCGTCGTCGGCGCCCATTTCCGGAAGGAGAAACTCTCTCGGATCTGCGCTCAGCGCGCATCCAAGGACCCCAGGTTTGAGATGATGTGTCGATGGTTGCCCTGCGCGTGAGTTTGCCGTCCGGTATGGCGGAGGAGTTGGTTGATGATGGGCTGGCCGTTGAAGCGTTGACAACCCGAGGGGTCGGGGTAGGGGAGGTGGTCCATATCCTGGTGGAAGGTGTCACGACCGGAGCGAGCCTGGCGACTGTTTCGCTCGCGTCGGCCGGCTTGTATCGTGTAGCCAAACGGCTGGTTGCTCATATTCGCCAAAATTATGACTCGTCGCCAGTGACTGTGACAGTTCGGGGTCCCCGTGGTACGGAAGTACGCCCGGTCGACCCCGATGGTTCCGACGTGGAGGAAACTGCGGAGTGGATTCGGGCGGCTGTCGAGGCCGTGGGGACCGGTTCAGAGCATCCGGAGTGACATCTCAACCGGCGACGCCGGGGCTTCGAGAGGCGGAACGGCTGCAGGAGGCGAGGCGCATCCGACTGACCCGATGGGTCGTCGTCGGTGTTTTCGCCGTCTACGTAGTGGTCAGTCTTCGGTTTCGGGGGGGACCACTATTGTTGTCGGCGACGGGGGTGTTGTATGCATGCCGACGCGACCCATCGCGTCATTCGTCGCGACGCCCGTTGGCGATCGGGGTTGTGTTTGGTACCGTTTTGGCCCCGGTGCTCGCAGGAGTCTTGGCGTGGTGGGAGGCAGGGGCGACCGTGGCTGTTGTCGGCTTCGTGCCGGTCGCCACGGGGTTTGTCTACGACCTGTTCAACGTGGTGGTCAGAAGTGGTAATGCCGAGGGCGTGAGCCATTCCGACTCGCGCTGGATTCTCTACCTCTGGGCACGCGACTGGCTTCGAGCGGCGTTCATGCTCAGTTTGTGGGTCGGCGTGGGCACGAGTCTCTCCGGTTTCGACTCGTCCCTCTCGGTTGCTGCACCAGCGCTGGCGTGCGTCCTTGGCCACCCGCTATTGGCCACCGTATGCCTGATCGCAACAATGCCGTTCACCGGCGTGAGCGGGTCGTGGTTGCTCGCCGCGGTGATGGTTCTTCTGCTGACGCTGGCGCGCGTACCTCCGCGTCCACCGACAAGAAATGTCGCTCTTCCCCGCGCACCATGGACACTCAGATTGGGATTGCGTCGGCGGACGCGGGCGGTCGACCGCGCGGTGAAGCGGTCACTGTGGCGTGACGCCTCGCTTCTGGCCGGCCGTTTCGCCAGCGGCGACACGCGCTTCATCGAGAGCATGGCATTGCGGGAGGCTCGCGCGAGGTTGGAGCTGGGTGAGTCGCAGGCCGCAGCCGACGCCTTGCGACTTCCCTTGGTGAGTTCCGATTCCCGGCTACGGGCGTCAGCCTATCGGCTCCTTGGTGAAACCTTGACGATAAGCGACCGACCGGAGGACGCGTTGGCGGCACTCGAAGAGGCGGCGCGGCTATGGCGCGAGGATCAAACCCATCAAGCGCTGACGGCCTTGGCGTCCGCGGCGGCGCTGGTCGGCATGGGCGATTGGGAGGGCGCGGTAGAGCGCGCCAGGTCCGCCAGAGTCGGGTTGAGCGGCCGCGGCCTCGTCGTCGAGCGGCTGCGCTGTGTTCACCTAATTACCGAAGGCAGATGGAGGGCCGGGCGCGTTCGCGACGCCGTGCGGGCATCGCAAGGGACGATCGGCCCAACCGTCGCGACTCGCTGGACGCGACGGTTCGTGAAGGCGGGCGGATACAACCGAGGTCACGAGGACAGGGTGGCCTGGAAGGCCGGTTTCTCCCGAAGCGCCCCGTTTCTTGCAGAGGAGGTCCGTGGAACGTTCCTCGAGGCGCAAATAGCTTTAGATCCGAGGTCGGGGAAGTCCGCAGCCGATGCGACGGAGGCCGTCGACAGGCTGTCTGACGTGGCGGAGGGGTTCCGTCGACTGGGCAGCCCCCTCGACGCCGCCGAAGCATGCCTCGTGTTGGCTCGATCCGAAGCCGGAAAGGGCTTTGTCGCTGCGGCATTGGAGCACACACTTTCTGCATTGAGCGATCTCGATCATGTTCGCCATTCGCTGTCAACTCAGGCGGCCCGGGCTCGGTGGTCCGTTCGGTTTAACTCCGCGCTCGCTCAGGCATTGCAGCTCGCCGCGGAGTCCGGAAACTCCCTGTGCACCGCCGAGCTGATCGAGCTCGCCCGCGTACAAGCGATGCCGGTGTTGGCCGCCGGTGATCCTGGGAGCTTCGACCTCGCTCCGGCACCGACAGTGCGTGTGCGTGGCCGGGCGGGCATCATCCGGGCACATCGCTTGACTGGCAATGGACCCGTAGACCTTGAACGGGCGGCGGGGTCGGCGGCCGGTGACGGAGCGTGGTGGCTATCGTCGTGGGCAACAGACACCGCATTGTTCTGGGCGCTCGTGCCATCTGACCTCGAGGCCAAGATCGACATCGGTCGGATTGATCTGAGCGAATCCTCGGAACTATCGGCAGCGCTAGCAGACCTCGAGGCGTCGCTACCCATACGCGCTGAAGGCGAAGATGTTGCCGACACCGACATTCGGGTCGCATCGGGACCGCTGCGGTCCTCCCTGGTCGCCGAGACGAAACTGGCGCTGCGACTTGGCGGTCTACTCCTACCAGATACTCTTCGTGAAGAGCTTCTCCGGCGCCACCAGCTGGGCACAGGACGGCTCCGGCTTGCTATCTCGCCAGCGCCGATCTTGGGGCACGTACCGTGGTGCCTCCTGGCAGCGGCCGGGGGCGGCGACGAGGCGTGTCCGATGCGTCTCGTCGAACTGGCCGACTGGGTCTTGGCCCCATCGGCGACACTGCTCGTTCATGCCGACACGGGCGTTAAGGGCCAGGCGCCCTATCCTTTGAAACTTGCCGTGCTCGATCCAACCGCCTCCGACTTGTACCCCTCACTGCCTGCAGCCCGTGCGGTGGCCGGCGTCGTTTCCCCCTCGGTCGAAGTGCTCGGATGTCGTCACTGGGCAACCAAGCAGGCCACCGTCCTAAGCGTCGTTGACGGTTTGAGGCGAGCCGGTCCTTCCGCGACGGTCATGTTCGGCTGCCATGCCGTGCGAGGACGCCATGACCGCCCGTCAGAGAGCGCGGTCGTACTGTCCGACGGTGACGGAGATCCCGAAGCACATGACGGGGCGGAGATGCTAAGCGCGGCCAATCTCTTCGGATTGGGGATACCAGTGAACGACTTTCCGGCACAGGTTTCGCTGCAGGCCTGCGACACGAGCGATCTCGCCTCGGCAGTTGGCGGGGAATGGCTCAGTTTGGCACCGAGCTTCCTGGGCGTCGGCGCCAGGGCGGTAATCACGACTGCGTTCCCCCTGGTCGATGCCGTTGTCGATCCGCAGTCCGACCCGCTTCTGCAGGCAATAATGGCGGGCGAAGATCTGGTCGATGCAGTGAGAACAGCACAATTGCAGGGCCTCAACCGATGGCGGGCAGCAAGCGCGACCGGCCGAAGAGTCCAGTTGGCGGACTCCCCGCTCCTATGGTCAGCCTACGCCGTGTGCGCAGCCGGAAGGTCCCACAGCTGGTCGCAAGGAGCCGCGCCGACAAGCGATCGGATTTCACCCCGGCTGTGGCGAAGCCTGGGTGACGCCGCCAAGATGGCCCGCGAGGTACGCGACCGTACCGTGACCACAGCGCACTTTTGTGCCGCGTATGCGTTGGATGAAACCGAGTTGTTTACGAACTCATGGATTAAGGCGGCCGGGGGCGCCATCCTCATGTACATCCTTACGAAGGTGCTACGCGGCACCGCGACAGATCGACAGGCAAAAGGGCTGCGTCCAAGTATGGAGTTACTCGAATCGCTGGCCGTCGCGGTCGGTATCGCTGAGGGCCAGGGTTGCGCTTTGCAACCCGAACATTTGATTGGTGTAGTTCGTGACCAACAAACCGCGCTGGGTTCCAAACTCATGCGGCTAAGCGGTCTCGACAAAATGACCGTATTTGCGGGTTCGGTCGCCGAGAACCTCAGAAATGCCGAGGTGTCGTCATATCAGAAGCCTCGGCCCGAATCCGAAGAAGCGATTCGGGCCTTTGTGCATTCGGTGCTCGCCGCCGTTGCGGCACAAGGCTCAACCGATACCGATACCGATACCGGTGATCGCTCCCCAGGTGGCACCCAAAACAGGAGTTGAGCGCGGAATGTTTCCGTTTCGGCTCTTGTTTCGATCTGGAGCAGCCTCTCCAAGCCCGATCGCCGCCTCATAGCCTCGGGGGATGCCGGGGGAGACCCCCGGGTATGTCGAGCGGCGACGCTTCACGTGGATCGAGGTGGCGGTGGTGGCAGATCCGACGATGGCGTCTTGAGGATCGGGCAGCATCGGCGAGATTGCGTGGGAGTGTGGTCGCGGTCTTCAGGATCGTGCGGCTCGGAACCCCCCCTCTAACGCAGCCCCCCCAAAGGGGGGGCTTTGTTACCAGGCGAAGCGGTGGGCGTTTCGGTCGCAAGAGGGCTGGGCTTTCGCGGTCGTCCTCGCCGTACTGGCTGGCGATGCTGGACCCAGGACTCGATCTCGGGTCGGAGCCAGAGTCGGGGGCGTTTGGGGCCCAGGTCGATTACTGGGCGGGGCATGTCCGGGTACTTGGCCAGGTACTGGCTGACGGTGTTCCGGTGAGAAAGGCCGAGAAGCAGGGCGACCTCGTTGGAGTCGATGAGGTCTTCGGTTTCAACTAGAGCCATCGGCGAATGATCCTACAGCGGTCAGTTATTGTCACAGGCCGATAGTAGAGTTACTCCTATAAGAAATTGAGTGGCCCCGGCGGTGGTGGAACACCCCGGGGCCTGGCCAAGACCTCTAGGGAGATCTCGACATGGATAAGGGTACGGGCGCGGTGAGTCCGCCGCGCTGTGGTTGTCCGAGCGCGCATTGGTTGGATGGGTACCGTCCGAGGCCGACTGGCTCGGAGTCCTGGGACGCGGTTCGCCCATTTGTGCTGGCGTGCGCCGAGCAGCTCAACCTCGTCGGTGGTGCCGGTGCGCTCCGAGTGGTGCGGGTGGTGGCCCGTCTGTCGATGTGGTGTCTCGGCCAGGCGCTGCCGCTCGATCCCGAGGTCATTCTCGACCCTGACACGGTGGAGCGCTTCGTCTCCAATGGTCTTCGGGACGATCGGTCGCGGGCGACGTACCGGGCCACGTTGCGGCGGATTGGGCCGATGCTGACCACCAAGGCGCCGTGGGAGCCCCGCTCGGCGTCGGTCGCTCGCCGTCAGGTTGCGCTGCCGTACGACGCGGATGAGGTGAGGACGCTACGGCGCGACTCGCTTGTTCAACCGACGCCTGGTCGTGTGCGTGCGGCACGAGCCCTGCTGGCGCTCGGGGCTGGCACCGGCCTGGATGGGCGGTGGTCCACACGAGTGTCAGCAGAAGATGTGACCCGTCGCAACGGGGCGGTGCTCGTCAGCACCGGAGACCCGACAGCCCGAACCGTGCCGGTCCTGGCAGCCTGGGAGGAGGAGGTCTGGGACCTCGCGGCTTCGGCCGGTGACGAGTTCTTGGTCGGCGGACGGTCGACGGCCCGGAATCGGGCGGGTGCGTTGGCGGCGTCGCTGGTCGTGCCCCTTGGGCATCCGAGGCTGTCGGCGCCGCGCCTGCGGTCGACGTGGTTGGTGACGCACCTGGCGATGGGGACTCGGTTGCCGGAGCTCGCTCGGGCCGCCGGTCTGCGGGGTGTGACGGTGCTGTCGGATCTGCTGGAGTTCGTGCCGGCGCTCGACGAGATCGACGACTTGACGATGGTTCGGGGGCGGCCATGACTCGCGCCCGGGCTCCATTGGACTCGTCCGGCGGGCGTCCGACCACAGGGCATGAACTGCAGCTGGCCTCGGGGATCGTTGACCGCTCCGGGGTGGTCGCTGTCCTCGATCCGTTCTTCACCGCCGAGGTCGGCCGGCACCACACGATTTCGCTGCGAGCGTTGCTGGTCGCCTGCCAGCTGAACGCTCTCGTCCGGCATCACAAAGCCCATTTGATCGAGGTGGCCCGCCTGATCAACTCCATGACCGACGACCAACGTGAACGGCTCGGGATCATCAAGCACGATCCGGCCCAGACCTACGACCGGGTCGACCGGGCCTTCACCAAGCTCGCCGTCCTTCTGGAATCCGGTGTTGCCGGCATCACGGCGAAGGATCTTGCGAACAAACTCGCCCTGGCCGCGATCCCCGACGAGTTCTGGGTTTCGAGTTCGGTGGCCGTCGACGGCACGGATGTCGAGACCTGGGGTGCGCTTCATGGTGAGGTCACCACCGTCGCTCTCGATGGGGAGGCCGTCGAGACGCAGCTCCGGGAGGACGACGCTGTTCCGAAGCCGAAGAAGCCGGCACGAAAGGCAAAGATCCTCGGACAGGGGTCCGATGGCCGGAACATCTACACAGCCGACACGGACGCACGGGCCGGGCACCGGTCGGCGACCAACTCTCGTCCCGCCGGGCCGTATATCGGGTACGAGCTGCACCTGGCTGTCCAGGCCCGGGACGTGAAGTGGACCAACTTCATCGATAAGACCTCGATGTCGGACGAGGTGCCCGGCGTCGTGACCTGTTTCCGTCTCAACCCCGCGGGGACGCACCGTGGCCGGGCGATCGTCGACGACCTGGTGGCCGCAAAGCGAGCGGGAGCGCCCATCGATGAGGTGGTGTGGGATCCCGGGTACTCGTTGTGCACGCCGGGGACGACGCATCACAAGCTGGCGCAGGCCGGCATTCACCAGACGTTCCAGGTGGTCACCCACCAGCGCGGCGTGCGTCCGTTCTCTGGTGACGCGTTGCTACTCGATGGCCAGCTGTACTCGAGTTTGCTGCCCAAGGAACTGCGCAACCTCCCGGTTCCACCACGAGGAGCGTCAGAGGCGGAGAAGCTTGTCTACGAGGCCAGGTTCAACCAGCGGGCCCGGTGGCGCATGGTCCGCCACGCCGGACCGGATGACGACGGGGCGACCCGATGGCGCTGCCCGTTCTGCGCCGGGATGCTGCGCTCCCGCGCGTTCCCGAAGACGATGCGCAAGGCCAAGACGGTGCCGCTCGTCCCGGTCGGCGACGGTTGTGCCAAGTGTTGCGACGGGATCCTGACCGCCATGCCGGTCGAGTTGCCGTGGTGGCAGCGCATCCCGTTCGGCACCACCGCGTGGCGGCTGTCGATGGGCCGACGCCAGGTGGTCGAGTCGGCCAACGCCGCTCTCAAGGGCACGTTCGCCGATCTCAACCGCGGCTTCTTCCGCGTGTTCGGCCAAACCAAGATGACTGTGCTGCTCGGCTTCACGATCGTCGGCTACAACCTCGACCGCATCCGCAGCTACCGGGCCAAGAAGCGAGCCGAGGCCGAAGCCAAGCCGGCTCAGCCGAAGCGGCGGCGAGGGACCTGGAAGGACGTTGTCGAGCCGCCTACCACGATGACCGAAGGAACGGCCGCCCCACCCGGCTGACCGTGCGCGCCCTAAGAGGGAACGGCTCCGAGATTCGGGGCCGATTCAGCGCGTCCGCACACGAGCAGCACGCCCCGCGAGACATGGCAAAACAACGGATGGGTCGCAATGAGGCGTAATGAAAGGCCCTGAACAGCAAGAAACCCCGCCGGCGAGAGCCGGTGACGGGGTTTCGAGATCACTGGGCGTTCCCTTGCGAGAACATCCCTTGGTGGGTGGGTTGATCCCGAAATCGAGTGACCGGCTCAAACGCACGTTCGGGCACGAATGGTCACAGCCTAACGGAATGAGGAGTCACAGGAGCGGTGTTGGGCGGCTGCAATACCTCCACCGGTCGCCCGCTAAGGAGACCCGCTCTGGTTGGGTACAGGTCGCTGCCCAGGAGGAGGTCTTGGTCAAGCGACGGCCTCTAAAAGCGACGGTCCGTGGACCGACCTACCCCTTCGAGGACCTGTTCGAACCAGAGGATCGCCGCCTCGCCCTCCTTCCGGCTGATGTTGTCCACAGTCCGACTGTGACGGAGTCTGTTGCGTAGCTCGGCCAGCCGGTCGAACTTCCCAGCAAGCGTCTCCTTGTTCACGAAGCGTTGTTCGAATAGGGACCACAACCCCTTGCCTGTGATGATGTCTTGGAGTTCGCGCAGATCGCAATGCTCAAGCGTCCCAGCCAGCGAGGAAAGGTACTCTGGGTTCGTCGCGGGGTTTTTCTTGACGATCGCGCTAAGGCGCTCGCCGACTCTTTGGCGGACGTGGGACGGGAGCATTGACACATCTCCTTGCAGCGCCTCCGAGACGAAGCTACGAAGGCGGAGCTCGATTCGCTCGATGCGTTCGTCAAGGTCGCGAAGGGGCGGCGTTAGGTCGAGACGTCCCTTGATCAGAAGATCCTCGATGCCGGCTTGAATCGTTCGTTGACGCTCTCCGAGAAAAGCCTCGAGGTCACTCGGAGTGAATGGATTGCGCAGCAAGATGTCGAAAGCAGTCGAGGAGATGAAATGTGAATGAAGGATGGCCCGGACGGCGGGCTCGCTGTTGGATGCGATGAGCTCCGGAAGGTAGGCGTTGGGGAGCCGGTTTCTGATCACGTTTCGGTTGGTGTCTGCGGTCAGGGGCGTTCGATTCAGGATGCTGTCGACCAAGCTGCGGACGTCGGGGTTCGCCTTTCCCCAGTCCTTTGGAACGATGTGATGATCGTCGAGATCGCCGTATTGGGGCACATTCCCGGTCATCCAGTCCCGTGCACCGTTCAGTACGAAGAGGTTGAAGATGCCGTTGTAGACGGAGGTACCGCGCTTTACTTCTCTCCGGAGGTCAAGGGTAAGGAACCTCGACTCGAATTCTGCGAGCAAGGCTGGTTTGACGGAGCTGTCATCGAACCACGCCTTGATGTCAAGGAAGTCTCGCGCGCTCGTCGATTCGACCGATCCCGAGTACCGATTGGTGAATACGCTGGCCCAGTACCAGTGTCGAATCTTCCGCTGAGCGTCCAATTGTTGCTCCGGAGGTAGCTCGCGTGCCTCCGCCTGTATCGCCGCAAAAACGGGGAGAATCGACACGTACGGGAGATACTGGGACGAGATCACGCCGAACTCATGTGGATGGCGCAAGAGCTCAACGGCCCGGGTCAGCGCGGAAACGGCCTTCGCCCAAAGAGCCTCGAACTGGCCGGTGTCAGCGATGAGAATCTCCTTGCGAAGCGACCCGTCGCGCTCTCGTACTGACTTCGCCTGACCTGGAATGAGGTAGTAGAGATACTTTGGCGAACAATAGGACTGTCGGAGGATCGACATGAGCTGAAGGATGTAAACGTTCATCTTTTCAGTATCCACAAAATCCAATCCCGGCGCAGCCTTCCGCCACATGTGTTTCAGCTGCAAACCTTTAGGCTTGAGCAGTGCGTTGAAGAGGTCGAAGACATCGAGTCGAATTCCCTTGCTGTTGATCTGAGTAAAGATGTCGCAAACACGGTCGAGTTCGAGGTCGCGGTCGAGTTCGATGTATGCGACCTGGTATTGCTCGACGATTCCCCTGAGGTGCTCACCGAAGCGGTGAGCGTTCTCCGTGTGTTGCTCCGCTACAGCCACGGCGTCAGTATTGCCCGCCTCACGGGCGGCCAGAGCCGCGGCCCGCCAATGCGCTTCATAGCCCTGGACCCAGTTCGGTAGATCCCAGCCACCGCTACCGATCACCGAAAGCGGGAAGACATGAGACTCGTACTGGCTCAGATCGGAAGAGCACACGTCTGAACTCCAGTCACATCACGATCTCG
>OBLV0100000379.1_pt1 | contig 13946 bp, 15 predicted proteins | sample 1520071 | NCBI WGS metagenome assembly OBLV01 (sample SAMEA3888446, study PRJEB22518) | metagenome | reverse complement strand
CACCGAGATCTACACTCTTTCCCTACACGACGCTCTTCCGATCTGGAAAGTTTCGCGCCCCGGGCCATGGGCGTGAGCACCGCCACCAAGAGAACCGCCGCCAAATCTTGAAGCACCAGCACGTTCACCACGGCCCGGGTGAGTTTCTCGTCGGCCTTTTGATCCGCCAAGGCCTTGGATGAAATCATGGTGCTGGAAATGGAAAGCATGGCGCCCGTGAAGACGCCTTCCAAGGGGGTCCAGCCCATGATGAGCGCCGCGCAGTAGCCCAGCCAGATCATGACGCCCACTTCCAAAATCAGCGTGAGCCCGGCCGTGGGAAGCACGCGGATGAGGCGCTCAATGCTGAAGGTCAGCCCGATGGAGAACATGACGAGAATGACGCCGAGGCTGGACAGTGTGCGAACCGTGTCCGTGTCCGCGTAAAGGGGCAGGCTCACATGGGGGCCCAAGAGCAGTCCCGCCAGCAGATAGCCTAAAACCGGCGGCTGGCGCAGGCGCTGGAATAGGAGCGTAGTGACGGCGGCCACGCACAAAACCATGGCCAGGTCCTGGAGAAAATGGGTGGTGTCGCTCAAAGCGGGCCTCGAAGCAAAATGGAGTGGTTCCCCCATTTTCGCTTGAAAGGCCGTGAAAGTAACCCAAAAACAAAAGACCGCCCGAAAAAGATCGGACGGCCTTCAGGCGTTTTTAAGGGGGCCGGTCAGGGCTTGGACATGTGCAGCTTGAGGAAGGCGATGGTGGAAACCCAGGCCAACTCCGCCGACTCGGCGTGGTAATTGGGCCGGGGTTGGCTGTCGAAGGCGTGGTCGGCCTTGGAGTAAACCGTGCTGATGAATTCCTTGCCCGCGGTCCGCAGGGCATCCTTGACCGACTTCACCACGGTGGGGGTGAGGTGCTGGTCCTTGCCGCCCCAGTGGAAAAGGATCGGGGCCTTTTGGTCCTTGGCCTGGGGCAGCAAATCCGGGGCGATGCCGCCCCCGTAATAGCTCACCGCGGCTTGGAGGGGCAGGGTGGCGTTGGCCAAAAAGGAAATCCGGCCGCCGATGCAAAAACCCACGCAGCCGATTTTTTTCGCCCCCTGCGAGGCGAGCCAGTCAAAAGAGGCCTTGGCGTCCAGGGCCAGCTGGTCGTTGGTGAGGGCCTGGTAATGGGGCATTGAAATTTTAAAGTCGCCGTAGTCGCCTTCCCAGCCCGCGGGGGCGGTGCGGTGGAAGATTTCCGGGCAAAGGGCCAGGTAGCCGTGCTCGGCCAGGCGGTCGGTGACGGAGCGAAGATAAGCGGTGACGCCGAAGACCTCGGGGAAAACCATGATGCCGGCGGCGGGGGAAAGCTCGGCGGGTTTGGCGGCATAAACCCGCATCTCACTGTTGTCGGATACCTTCAAGGTCACGGATTGGGATTGAACCGGCATGGGGGCCCTCCGGGGCGGTTTAAGATTTTAACAAGTGCCGGAAGATTGGACGAAACCGCCCGGGGTGTCGGGCCGGCCCAAACGCCGCTATTTATTGCCGAATCCCGCCAGGCGCCTCATGGAGGTGAAAACCGGGATATAGAGCAAGACCACCACCAACAAGATGACGGAAGTGACGGCCCCGTTGTCCGGGAAGGAGGCCGAGGTGGTCACCTGGACTTGATAGATTTGATAGAGGTAGTTCACGAGAAAAAGGAAGAAAAAGACCTTCCAAAAGCCGGCGGGGAACAGCGGTTTTCCAAAGGCGTATTGATAAAGCGCCAGGGTGGCGAAAACGCTGAAGACAAAATTGAGGTAGAGCCAAGGCGTGGCCGTGGAAAGGCGCATCCCCAGGGAAATGAGCGAGAAGGCGGTGCTGGCGGCGAAGAACCAAAAGTAGATTTTATAAAACATGATCCGGACTCCTTTTGATAAATATTCAGCGAAATAAAGCGGCCCCGTCCAGAAATCACGGGTACGGCTGGGTCGTTAAAATGAAATGATTGAACCGCGCAAGATTAAGAACGGATGTCTTTGGCCGGTTCCAGCGTGGCGGCCTTGGGGGAGTGTTTGGAGTCCAAATAAGGCTTGTAGTATTTGTCCAAGAAGTCTTGGGTGGAATCGCGGTAAGTATCCACGGCGCCGATGGCGCGGTAGAAAAGGATGAAATACCAGGCGAAGTCCCATTGGTGGGGCAGGAACCCGTTGCGCACGCTGTTGGGATAGAGGTGGTGGTTGTTGTGCCACTCGCCGGTGATCATGCCCGGCCAGGGTTGGTTGATGGAAAGGTCGGCGCGGTTGAAGTCGCTTCCTTCCTTGCGGGAGTCCTTGCCCCGGCCATGTCCCTCGAAATTAAAGGTCCGGATCCCCACGGCCCAAACCCCGCTCATGCCGAAAAGTGCCACCGCCAAAGGCATCCCCCCCAAGAGGTAAAAGGCGCCGAACCAAAAAGCCCAGTTGAGGGTGAAGGCGAAAAAGGTGCTCAAGGGAGAGCAGATGGAGCCCCATTTTTGGTACCGCCCGTAGCTATTGACCTTGATCCCGGTATGTTCCACCAATTTGGCGGTTTTGGCGTAATCGGCCGGGGACAGGTCCCGGGCGATGGCCTGGTGGTTGACGTCGGCCAGGAAACAATAGAGCCAGCCGCCATGCACGTTGTAGGGGTCGCCGGGCTTTTCGGACAAGAAATGATGGACATGGTGGGACACCACGTAAACTTCCTCGGGCACGATCTTCACCACCAGGTTTTTGAGGATGAAGAGCCAGAAGCGGTTGGTCAGCGTGAAGGCGTGGTGGGTGGAATAGCGGTGCAGGTACACGGTGCCGTGGGTTCCCAGGATGACCATGCTGTAAATGAAGCCCAAGAGGAAAAGCTTCCAGGTGAAGTACTTCGCGAAGAAAAGGACGAAGAAGGGCGCGAAGAAAAGCACGACCATCCAGCTGAAAAGCGGCAGCCAATTTTTGCGGGATTGGAGGATGTTCAGCCGGGTGAAGAACTCGCGCCAAAGCTCCCGGTGGGTGGGGACATAGAGCTTTTCGTCCCGAAGGAACCCATAAGAAGGCGGGTCTAACACGCGGTGAAGAAAGGCCAAGAAAGGGTTCCAATCAAACCGGGGCGCCTTTTCAAGAGGGGTCCGGTGGTTTTTTTGAGCAACTAAAAGAGTATAGCCCTTTGCGGGGCCTCGGTGGGTTAAATCCGGGCCGCCGAACCGCTCAAAAGACGTTTTGAAATAGGGGTTTTCAGCGGGGGCGGACGATTCGGCCGGCGAAATAGGGGGCCCCCAAGGGCCCGCCGGGCTATCGAAGCAAAAGAATCTTGGCTTCCCGGATCCTCAAGGGCTCGATGGCGTAAATGATGTAAATGCCGCTGGCGCATTTCTGATGGAGGTAATTGGTGCCGTCCCAGAGATAAGCGTGGGCCACCCCGTTGGGATCGGTGCCGTCGTCGTTCAGGTTGTTGATGAACTCTCCGGCGGAGTTGTAGATCTTCAAGCCATGCACCCCGGTCCTGGGATAGCTCATGTAAACCGAGACGGGTCCCGAAGCGGAGGTAATAGTATTCAAGGAAATGTAGAAAGTCTCGGGGCCGGGCGTGGGCGTGATGGTGGGGGTATTGGTGATCGTGGGCGTCAGGGTGACGGTGGGGGTGTTGGTGATGGTGGGGGTTTGGGTGGGCGTCAAGGTTTGGGTCGGCGTGAAGGTTTGAGTGAAGGTGAGCGTTTGGGTGGGGGTTTGGGTGGGGGTCCTCGTCGGGGTGAGGGTGAGGGTGTTGGTGGGCGTGCGGGTCTGGGTCACCGTGGGGGTGAGGGTGACCGTGGGGCTGTTGGTTTCGGTCAGGGTTTGGGTGGGGGTTTTGGTGGCCGTGGGGGTGAAGGTGGCGGTACGGGTGTTGGTGACCGTAGGTGACGAAGTCACCGTGGGCGTGTTGGTGACGGTGAAGGTATGGGTGGGCGTGGGCGAAAGGGTCGGCGTTTTGGTCGGGGTGGGCGTGAAAGAGGGGGTCGGGCTATGGGTGGGCGTCAGCGTATCCGTGGGGCAATAAGCCGTAAAGGACACCACGCTCGGGTAAAGCACCGTGGCCGGCGAGCTGATGGAAATGGAGGACGCGTCCGTGATCGTGGAGTTGGAGCAGGAACTGATATAGGCCAAGTAGGTGACCCCGCCGTTGGTTCCGGCGGGAACATCCCCCACGTCCCATTGCACGGTGCCCGCGTTGTCGCCGCAGGAAGCGGCGCCGTCGCAGGAGATAAAGGTGAGCTCGGGGGGAACGGGTTCGGTGATGGTCACGCCGGTCCAGGGCGTCGAACCGGCGTTGGAGTAATTGACGCTGATGTAGAGGGTGACGCCGACGGAAAATTGGGCCTTGGCGCTGGAGAAAGTGGAGGCGTAAAGCAAGGCGAGGAGCCCTAAAAATAAAAAGGACCTTCTTTTCGCCGCGCGGGGTTTTGGGTTTTGGTGAAACATGGGGTTTCCGGGATGAGGCTCGAAGTTGGTGGAATTATACCCTATTTGGAAAGAACTTCGTTTTGGGGCGGCGGCTTGGAAAAGGGCCGGTTTTCGCCCGGATCAGGGGCTTCCTAAGAACCCACGACCAAAAGCTTGCCGCGGTGGAAGATCTGGCCCTTGTTCAGGATCACGTAATAGTAAACGCCGGGCGCCACCGGGCGCCCCTGCCGGTTGCGCCCGTCCCACTCAATCAACCCGTTCATCTCGTCGCTGGTGCTGACCGGTTCCCCGGCCAGGGTATAAATCGTCAAGGTCGATCCGGCCGGCACCTCATAGGCTTTCAAGACCCCGCCCACGGCGAAAACGGGGTTGAAGGGATTGGGCCATAAGTGGAAGGGAACCAAGGTCGCCGTGGGTGTGGGCGTCACCGTGGGCGTGTCGGTGACCGTGGGACTGGCCGTGGGGGTGGGCGTATCCGTAATGGTGGGGGTGTCGGTGACCGTGGGGCTGTCGGTCGGGGTTCCGGAGGGCGTGGGGGTGAAGGTCTCCGTGGGTGTTCCGGTGATGGTGGGGGAAGGCGTAATGGTGGGCGTGTTGGTGATGGTGGGGCTGCTGGTCGGGGTGTCGGTGAGGCAATTCACGCTGTAGCCGATGACGTTGGTGTTGGACATGGTCGCGGGCGCGGTGGAAGCGATGGTGGCGTACTCGGTCCCCGAGGTGTTGGCGCAGGAAGTCACCACCGCCTGGTAATACAAAGTGACGGATTGGTTTTGGGAAACCGATCCCACGTTCCAGACGATGGTGCCCGAGTTGTCCGAGCAAGGCGTGGCGCCGCAAGTGACGAAGGAAAAATCGGAGGGGATCACCGTCGAGACCGTGACGCCCGACCAAACCGGGTCCGAGGAATTGGTAAAGGTGACGGTGTAATAAACCGGGTCGCCGATGTTGAAGGTTTGGGCCTGGGCCGGGGAAAGGGACGCCAGGAAGCCCCCCAGGCAAAGCCCTAAAATTTTAAGGATGCGGGGGCGAAAGGGTTTTGGAAGCAAGGGGATCAGGGACGTCATAGGCTTTCCGACAAATAATGATGGTTTAAAATCAAGATGGCCCGAAGGCAGGTGAATCATACCAGAGGATCGGCGCCCGGGGGACGGCGCTGTCCCGGCTTTGCTCATTCCCGGGCCCTGAAAAACACCCTTTTTAAGCGCCTATTTAAAATATTTGCGGATCCAAATGAGGAAAACCAGGTAAAACCCGCAGACGGCCGCCATGGGAAGCAGGAGGCTGGAAGGGGAATCCAGGATTCCGGATTGTTTCATCAGGTCCATGGTCTTTTCGGGGATTTGCATTTTCGCGTAAAGGGGACCCAGCCCTTGGGTTGAGAAGATCAAAAGGTAGGAACCGCTCCAGAATAAAAGCAGCGCCAGGGCGGTCCACCAGGCCGATTTTTTCAACTGAAAAGCCCCCCAGGCCACGTACCCCATGGCCCCGGTGGCCAGCAGGCAAACCAGGGCGCCCGCCGCCCCGTCCAGGATGAGGCCGAAGCAGGGGATCACGAAGTGATAGCTGGGCATGTAAGTGAGCATGAAGAGCGCCCCCAACCCGGACATCACACTCAAGAGCAGGACGGGCGCCGGACAGGAGTCCGTCCAAGAGGGTTTCGGGTCCAAGGCCTCCACGGCGGCGGTGGTTTTTTTATTTCCATAAAACAAAATGAAGAGGCCCGGCATGGCGATGAAGATCAGGGCTAAAACCACGCCCAGGGTTATTTTCATCAAGGCGGCCGTGGCCGGGGGCAAGGCGCCCGAGGCGAAGGCCGCGTCAAAGAGTCCGGACATCGAAAAGGCGAAGCCCAACCCGCAGAAGCCGGCGAAAAGCCAAAACCAGGACAAGACCAGCATCAGCTTGCGGGCCCAGCGTTTGGCCAAGAGGGTCCCGATGCCGAAAGTGAAAAATTGGCCGGACCAAAAAAGATACATGAGGAAGGCCGGGATCATCGAGGGGGGATTGGCGGTTTGCGGATGGGGGACGAGCAGGCCGGCCACCAAGAGGAAGACCGCGAACAAGCCGCAGATCGCGCCCAAGAAGATCTCGAATAATCCCATCACGACGAGGCCCGCTTTACCGGGTTTTTCTTTCGGGTCGGCCAAGGCGCGGCTCCTTTGATTCTTTGATCCCACACCGGAAATGTTCAGACGGATTTCGTTCCTATCTTAATAGGTCTTGAGCGGTTTTTGTTTGAAAAGGAAAAATTTGAAGCGTCCTGAACCCCCCGTGGGCACAAAAAAAGGGCCGCTTCCTTTCGGAAACGGCCCTTGGGTGATTCAAGACCGAACTATTTTTTCAAGACGGCTTCCTTCAAGCTCTTCACCACGCGGAACTTCACCACGCGCTTGGCGGCGACCTTCACCATCTCGCCGGTGGCCGGGTTGCGGGCCATGCGGGCCGGACGGTCCTTCAATTGAAACACGCCGAGTCCGTCCAACTTGATTTTGCCTTCCTTCTTCAGGGTCTTCAAGATCAAGTCTTCAAGGGCCTTCATCACGTTTTCAATTTCTTTCTTCTTGAAGCCCGTGCTGGTCGACAAGGCGCCGAGTATTTCGCTTTTCGTCACGGAATCACCTCCTGGGATTTGAGAACCGGCTGGGATATTTATACTTGGTTTTGAGCGCCGGGGGAACAAACAAATTCAAAAGAAGCCAATAAAACCCCGCGGGAGCCGGATCGGGGATGCAATTCCGCCCTCTTTTTCAATTTCAGCCCGGCCGCGGCGGCTATTTTGAGACTTCCTGGGCGAGGACCCAAGCGTTCCAACCCATATGGAGCAGCATGCCGAAATAAATGTGTTGAACCCTCAGGCGCACCCAGCCCAACAAAAGTCCCATCACGAAGTGGCTCACAAAAATGGCGGGGGAAAGGTGCAAAACGCTGAAGAGCGCGGCCTGGATGATGAGCGCCTCGGAAGGGGAGAGGATTTTCGCCAATTGGGTTTGGAGGATGCCCCGAAAAGCGATCTCCTCGATGATCCCGGGCTCCACGCTGACCAACAAGAAAACCGACCAAAGCGGCCAACCGGCCTTGAGGTAAAAGTCGCTGATCTTTTGGACCGGCCAGTTGAAATAAGTGAAAGCCGAGAAATAAAGGTTCAAAAAAAGAAAGGTGAGGAGGCAGGCCCCTGAAAGCATGAGGATGGTTTTAGCGTCCGGCAGGGTGAAGCGGAAAACGGGTTTGATCTCCTCCCAACGGCGGGCTAAGAAACCCAAGGTGAGCGCGATGAAAAGACCGTCGAAACCGGTGGCGATCTGGGGGCCCGAAACGAGTCTTTCGGTGAGCCCGTGCAGCAGGCAACAACCCATGAGCAGCACATAGAGGAACAACGAGCCCTTTAATTCGCTCCAGGAGCCGGTGCCCAGCCTTTCTTTTCCAAGCCAAGAAGCCGGGCGGTCGGGGGTCTCCAAGGCTTGGAGCGCTCGGCCGCAATGGACGCAGAATTTCGCCTCGACGCCCAGGGTTCCCCGGCAAAAGGGGCAAGTCATGGCGGGGCTAGGCTTCCATTTTTCTGAGTTCAAGCGCCATGCGGACCCCGTTGATCAAAAGGGCGAACACGAAGATTTTTAAGGCGAGGCCTTGGCCCAACGTGAGGGGGTCCATGATGGCGTTCAATACGATGACGGCCGCGTAAACGCCCATGGCCATCAAAAGGGCCGCCAGGGGGGATTTTTTGGAATAGAAAAAAAGCCCCAACATGAGGCCTCCAGCAGGAAATTGGTGATGAGCAGCGTGGGGGCTTCTTGGTGAAGCTGCCCGCGCAGATACCCGACCGTCACTTGCTTGCCGTCGATGAGTTTGGGGAAAATGTCGCTGTCTTGGTACGAGGCCAGATTTTGCAGGGCGGCGTCATTGGCGTTGTTTTTGATGAAGAAAATGACCACCCCGAAAATAAAAAACATGAAGGCGATCAAACGGATGGAATTACGGGCGGCCTTCAATTTGACGATTTTTTGTTGGACCGCGGGGCCTGAAACCGGCGCCCCGCATTTTTGGCAGTAATTATCCTTGGGCGAGACCGACGCGCCGCATTTGAGGCAGGCCATCTCCTTTTTTTCCCGTTCGGATAGAATGAGTTGGTCGCCGGCCCACAATTCCACTTGCAGGCCCGTAAGGCCTTGTCCCGTGACGATTAATTTGGCGCTCCGGCCCCCGTTCAGTGGGAAAGAAACGGCGGTTTTCGCCCGTATTTTTTCACGGGCGGCTTCATGGCCGTTGAGGAGAATTTTTGATTTTCCAAAAGGATTGAGCGCCAGCTCGACGGTATTCATGGAATCGATGATCCAAGTAGGCTTTGCCATAAAGTTTCTCCCTCATACTGACTTTAATAACCTTCAAAAGCATTCCATCAGACGCCGACGCCTCAACGATACAAGGGGGCTGGGCCGAAAAGGCCCGGCTATTGGACCCGTTTTAAGGTGTTCTTGTCGCGGTGCTCAAAGAGGGTTTTTTGGCCCTTGATCTGGATTTTGGTGACCTGCTCGTAGGAGAAAGTCTCCTCGTCGATAAAGTTAATCTCGATCTCATATCCCACCGTTTGGAATTCCCGGTCCAGGAAGGGGTTGGAGCAGATCCCGAAGGTTTTCGAGCCCAACTCGGCTTTTAACTTGAGGGTCTTGGAATCGGCTTCCGCCGGTCCCCCCGCCAAAACCGCCATGCCCCGGGTGATGGTGAGCGATTGCATCACTTGCTTGGCCTCCGGGTCCCAGTGCCAATAGCCGACCTGGTCGTGGAAGGGGAAGTCCTCGCCGTGGCGGTAGACCGTTTGGTGGTAGCGCACGCCGTAAAGGGTTTGCTCGTGATTGACGGTCGGGAGGATGTGGGTGAATTGGATGACTTCGCGGTAGAGGTTGGTCTCCGTGCCCCGGTCGTCGGAAGGGGCTTTGTCATCGCCGATGACGCCCTCATAAGTTCCCATTAAGTTTTGTAAGGGTCCTAATTCGTCTAAGTCGACTGATGCCATGGTTTCACCGTTCGGGTTGGTTTTGAAATCGATGAAATTTTATACCCTAAACCGAAGGTCGAAAACTATAAGTCTTCAAATAATTCGATGAGTTTATCCACGACTTTCCAGCTTCTGGCCGTTCCGGTCACGCCCAGGATTTTCTCAAAATTCAAATTGCGCCTTTTGGGGCCTGCGTCCGCGCGGTCATAGGCGAAGTAAAAGACCTTGTCCTTTACCTTAAAACGGTATTCCTGGCCCTGTTGGTCCATGAGGGTTTTGATCTGGGGGGCCGATGGCTTTGCGGTTAGGAACATCAGGTGGCAGAGCTGTTCTTCTTCCCGGCGCTGGGCGTCAAAGGGATTCCCGGCGGCGGCTTTCTTGAGTTCGGCCAGGGTCAGCACGAAAACCTTCACGTCATATTTGAATTTGTCCCGGATGCCCTTTTCGATCAGGGCTTCCAGGGTCTTGGGGTTTGATTCGGTGGAGGTGAAAAGCGCGTTACCGGTTTGGATGTAAGTGGAGACGCTGGCGAGGCCGAGGGATTCCAAGCGTTTCTTGAGATCGGCCATCTTGATGACGGCATTCCCGCCGACGTTGATGGCGCGAAAGAGAGCTAGGTATTTGTTTCGGGTGGGGGGCATAAGCCAATTCCAGGCGCGACGTCATGATGGATCGAGGGCATTCTAAACCGAGCTGAAACTAAAAAAGCCCCCTATCTTTCGATAAGAGGCTTTTGTTCAAGATGGCTCCCCGGGTTGGACTCGAACCAACAACCCTGCGATTAACAGTCGCATGCTCCACCATTGAGCTACCGGGGAAAATGCCGGCCGAAAACGGCCGGAGTTAGAAGTTTTAAGTGATCAGTTCTAAATCATCAATAAAAACCCCCAAAAAGCACTGGGCCTTTGGGGGAGGGTTAGTCTAAACGACCCCCTGAAAAAGTCAAGAATCGATATACCCGGAAAACCCAAAAATAAAAGCGTTTCTGAGTGAGGACCGCTCGATCAGACTTTAATTGCCGGGACCCGTGGCGCTGTCGTCAGCGGTCGCGGTTGGCGTAGGCGGATTGGAATTGTCCGCCGGGGCATTGTTGCCCGTCCAGTTGCCGTGCTGATTGGAATGGGCGCGAGGGCCGTTGCCGTTGAAGGGCGGGTTGTTCAAGGACCAGTTGCCCGGATTATTTTGGGCGGGGCTGTTGCCGCTGGAACCGGCGCCGCCGTTGTTCGCGGGGGCCGGATTATCGGCCGGCGCGGGCGAGGGGAAAGAAAAAGAATCCGGGGTGTTCTGCGCCACCGGCTCGGGGGTATCGGTGGGCTCGGGCGTCGGGGGAACCGGGGTGGCGGTCGGCGGATTGGATTGGACCGAATAGGGACCGGACCCGGGATTTTGATGATTCAAGCGCAGTTTTTCCATGGTCCCTAAATGGCCGGGATTGGGCGTGGCCGTCGCCATGACGGTGGCGTTGGGGGTCGGCGAAGCGGGCGTGGAAGGCCTGGACCCGTTGGAGCCGCCGTTATTGGCCGGGGAATTGTAATAAGTGTAGCCCGACGCGGCGGCGGGAGGGTTATAAGAAGGCCCCCAATTGCCCGACCAAGTATTGGTGGGGACGTTATAACCGCCGCTGCCGCCATAGGTAGGGGCCTCGGGCGGGTTGAGCGAGGCGTAACTGTCGGACAGCATGCGGCGCAGTTGGAAAATTTGGTCCACGCTCAAGTCCAGGTCGCCGTTGGCGTAATAATCCTCCACGGCCTTGTTCTGGACGTCGTTCAGGGCGCTTTGCAAATCTTGGGCCTGCTCCACGCTTAATTGGTTCGCCTGGGCCAGCGATTGGGCCTTGGCCGAATCTTCCTTCAAACGCATGTTGAGATAAACGATGAAGCGGGCCCTTTGGGCGAAATGCACGAAGTCGTTGTTCAGGGGGGCGTGGTTGTTTTGGATATAGGCGTCCTCTTGGTTGAAACTGTCCTGCCAGTCGTCGATGTTTTCCACGGCGTCCGTAAAGGCCCGGTCGTTGTCCTTGAGCATATGTCCCAGGAGGACCGCCTGGCTGGGGGATAGGTCGGTGGCGCCGCTGGACTCATCCCGGAATTGGTGGTTCAAGCGGCGGATGATCTCGTCGTTGACCGTGAGCCCCTCGCCGACCGTGAAGGGGATTTGGTTGGCCTGGACCGCGGCCTCGATTTGGTTGTGTTGGGCCTGGGTCTGGTTTTCGACGGCCCAGAATTGGGGCGAGGTGGCTTCGGTGAAGTTCACCGACAAATTGCCGCAGCCGGCGGTTAAAAGCAGGCCGAACCCGAGGATGGATAAACGATAGAGATTTCGCATGAACGCCTCATAGGAAGTGATGAATCTTTAGACGTTTAGTTTCGCCCGGGAGGGTTCCTTTGGCAAGCGGACATAACAATGATAAGGAATGATGAAACCTGATATTTGAAAATAAAAATCATGTTTTATCGGTTTTTATCAATGTTTCATTGTCTTTGATTTGCCAAGACCATCGGCGCAAATAAAAAAGCCCCGTCGGCTTATGCCGGCGGGGCCTGTCAGCGGACTACTTAGTTGTTATTCGAGTAAGGCAGAGGCACATGCTTGCGCGTCTGCAGGAAGGCCACCAAGTCGTTCATCTCGTCAGACTTGATGATGCCCGCGAAGGACGGCATGCCCTTCCCGCCGTTGGCGATGCGCAGGATGATCTGCGACACATCCAGCTTGTTGCCGATATAGGTCAGGTCGGGGCCCTTCAAACCGCCGTGGCCCTGGATGGCGTGGCAGTTGATGCAACCGCGGGTATAGAAAAGATCGGCGCCATGGACCACATGGGCGTCGGTGGAATTGACCACCTCGGCCGGAAGCGGCTGTTCATTGAAATGCGGCGACCAGTTTTCCACGGAGGCCGCGTGCCAAAGCACGCCGAACAAGATGGTGCCCAAGACGATGAAGGTGACCGCCCAGGGGCGCTTTTTCAAATGGCGCTCGCCCGAGTTGGAAATAAAGGGCACCGAGAAGAGCAAGAGCCCCATGAGCAGCGGCCCAAACACCATGACGATGCTCTCGATTTGGGGCGGCATCAAGGCCAGAACCGCGAAATACCACATGAGGTACCAATCCGGCTGGGGATTGGCGTTGGTGAGGCTCGGGTCCGGCGGGTTGTCCAAAGCCGGGGCGCCGAAATACCAGGCGCAAAGCATGATGGCCAAAACCATGGCCACGCCGAACAAGGCGTCGCGCCAAGCCGCGTCCGGCCAGAAAGGAACGCCGGTCTTTTCCATCAACTCGTGATATTCCCCGCGGTAGGTCTCGGGGTCGACCTTCTTGCCGGGCGTGGGGGGCTCGGAGATGCCGTTCTTCATGACGAGCTGCAAGTGAAGGCCGATGAAGGCCAGGATGATGCCGGGCAACACGAACACGTGCAGGGCGTAAAACTTGGTCAAGGTCGAGGCCGATTCCACGTCCCCGCCCACGATGAAGCGCGCCACATAGGGGCCGATGAAGGGCACCCGGCCCGCCTGTTCGGCGGCCACCATGATGGACCAAACCGCGTTCTGGTCCCAGCGCATCAGCTGGCCGGTGAAGCCCAGCGTGATGGTGAAGGTGAACAAAAGCGCGCCCGAGATCCAGTTCATTTCCCGGGGGTACTTGTAGGACCCGAAGGAAAAAACCTGCAGCATGTGGATGAGCATCATGAGGATCATGGCCGAGGCGCCGTAGAAATGAAGCGCCCTTAAGTACCAGCCGAAGGGCTCCACATGCGTGATGTAAACCAAGCTGTCGTAAGCCTGGCCGCCGGAGGGCACGTAAGTGAAGGCCAAGAGGATGCCGGTGACGATTTGAATGATGAAAGCGAAAAGCGTGGCGCTTCCAAACACGTACCACCAGCGGGCGTCATGGGGAACCAAGTGGGTCAATTGGGGGCCGAGCATCTCACCCAGTCCCGTGCGGTCGTCCACCCACTTCCAGATTTTGTTCAAGGTTTCTTTCATGGTTGGGTTAGCTCCTCTGGATGGCGACGGGCTGGGTCAAAACTTCCACCATCCCGTTATTGATGCGGGTCTGAAAACGCGGCAGGGGCTTGGGCGGCGGGCCGGCGGCCACGGTCCCGTCCTTGTAATAAATCCCGCCGTGGCAGGGGCACATGAACAATTCCGCCGAGGCCATCCAGCGCACCGGGCAGCCCAAGTGGGTGCAGGTCAGCGCGAAGGCGATGAACTCGGTTTCCGTGTTGCGGCGAAGCCAGGCCCCGGTCTTGCCGGTTTGGCCGTCCCAGGGAAGGGGCGAGGCGTTGTCAAAGGAGATGGCCACGGTCTCGCCGACCTTGTAATCGTCGACTTTGCCGATGGGGCGCCACTTGGGGGTGTCGCTCTTGAAGACGGGGGCCAGCACGTAGCCGATCAAGGGAACGGACATCACCAGGCTTCCGATGCCGCCCAAGATGAAGGTGAGGCGCTCCAAAAAGGCCCGGCGGCTTAAAAGCTCCGGCGAGGCGGGTTTTTGGCTTTCCGGCGGGTTAGTTTTTGCGGTCATGGCGAAGATCTCCGATCCAACCAATGATGGAAATGA
>OBLV0100000378.1_pt1 | contig 13954 bp, 14 predicted proteins | sample 1520071 | NCBI WGS metagenome assembly OBLV01 (sample SAMEA3888446, study PRJEB22518) | metagenome | reverse complement strand
CGCGCAGTTCTATCAGTCGTGCCGGGGGCGGATGGTGGCGGGGTGGGGCCTCGCTTCGCTCGGCGTCCGTTGGATGTGGCGCGGCAGGCCCCGTCTGCGAGGCATGGACGCCGAGGGGGGCCGTCGCCGCGATCGCCGTGCGACCCCGTCCGGTCAGGAGCGAAGCTCGCCTACTCCGAGATACCTGGTCGGCAGGCGTCGCTCGTCCACCCCGTCGCCGGCGGTCCGCTCCACGCGGTAAGCGCCGGCGTGCGGCCGCGACGCGACCACCTCCTCGAGCTCCGTGCCGGCGAACACGAGCGCGGCCCCGTCGTCCGCCGCCCAGCCGTCGGCGAGCTCGCCGGCCGCAACGAGACGAGTGAACGCGGGCCGGCGCTGCTCCTCGCCGTCATAGTGAGGACAGGCGCTGCCGGGGAGCAGGCCCAGGCCGTCATGGAGGGGCTGCAGCTGCTCGAAGCTGAACGAGTCGGTAACGGACTCGGTGAACCAGCAGTTCATCCCCGCGCTAAGGCCGCACAGCACGACCCCCTCCTCCCAGGCGCGGTGCAGGATGCGGTCGAGGCCGTGGGCGCGCCAGACGGCGAGCATGCTCGCCGTGTTGCCGCCGCCGACGTAGACCACATCCTGCTCGAGCACGAACGCCTCGAGGTCGCCGACGGTCCGCGCGAACAGCTGTAGATCGCGCGGACGGCAGTCGAGCGGCGCGAACGCCCGATAGAAGCGGGCGGCGTACCCCTCCGCATCGCCGCTCGCGGTCGGCACGAAGCAGACGCGGGGCCGGGGCGAGCGCGCGAGCGACAGCACGAACGCGTCGAGAAGCGGATTCTCCGGCTCCATCGAGAACCCGCCGCCGCCCATCGCGACCACTCGCCGGGTCACGGCCACACGTACCGATCGACCTCGTAGTGCGAGACGGTTTCCTCACGCTCGACCAGGTAGCGGTCGTCCTCGGGATAGAACACCGCGACCTCGGGATGGTCTCCCGCGAATGCCTTGATCGCCTCCATCGAGTCCCACAGCGTGAACATCACGAACTCCGTGTTGGCGTCGACGTCGCGACGGAGCATCCAGGCGCCGCGGTTACCGGGCGTGTTCGTGTAGCCGGCCAGACCGGTCTCGTCCATGTACTCCGCGTACGCGTCCCCGTCGGCTTTAGCGACGGCGCCACGCCAGATCCGGGCGATCATCTATCGCCTCCTTCGTCGAGGGACAGTCCCCAGGGAGGCTAGGCGAAGATCGAGATGCTCCCAGGCGTGGCGGCCCGGCCCGCGGTCCGCTGCGCAGCCGCGGTGTAGCCCGCGGACGCCGGTTCGTCGCTCGCCGAGCCATCCGCGCCGGCGTCCCGCTCGCGGTTGCGATCCACGGCGTGGTCGACGAGCTGGTCGAGCGTCGATTGATCGAGCGGAGGCTGCCCGTTCGCCTCGCGCGACTGCTGGATCTTCGACTGAACGAACTGCAGCAGCGAATCGCGCGAGACGCCGTGCTGCTGGGCGAGCTCGGTGATCGACGCACCTGTGGTCGCGCCACCGGGAGCGGCGGCGTTCGCGGCGAGGCCGCTCACTGGCTGGATGTCCACGAGAGGTCTGGCGTTCCGTCGAGGGGAGACTTCGTTCCTGTGATCGGCAACAGGCCCGGGACCTTCAGCCTCGGAGTGGAGGTTTGGCGAGCACGACCGAGGTTTCGATCTGGCGGTCGGGAATCGTCCAGTAGCTCTGGAGCAGTTTGGTCTTCTGCTCCGGCGTCACCGGCTCAAAGCCGTGGCGGCGATAGAAGCGGATCGCCCACTCCGCGGCAGCCCACGTCCCGACCAGCATCCGCTGCGTGCTCACGCCGATCAGGTGCTCGAGCAACGCGGTGCCGACCCCGCCGCGCTGCCGCCCCGGCAGGACGTAGGCATGCCGGATCAGGTCCACGTCCCGTACCTCTTGAATCCCCATCACGCCCAACAACTCCGCTCCGGACTCGTAGCCCCAGAACGCGACCCCCGCGGCGATCTCCTCGTCGAGCTCGCTCGCCGGCATGTACGGCTCGCGCCACCGGTCCGCCGGGATCACGCCCCGGTAGGCCTCGGCGGCCAGGTTGACGATCCGCAGGATCGCCTCGCGCTCGTCGTCCCGACAGCGTCGGACGTGGCTCATCGTCCGGCCTCCCGGAGCTGGCACTCGTGGGCCGCGACGACGATCCTCGCCACTTCGTCCGGATCGCTCACCACCCTCAACTCGGCCAGGTCCGAGGGCTCGATCCGGTGGTCGGCGAGCGCCCGCGCCCGTAGCCAGTCGAGCAGCCCGCTCCACTCGCCCTCGCCGACGAGGACCACCGGGAAGTCACGGATCGTCTGCGTCTGGATCAGCGTGAGCGCTTCGAACAGCTCGTCGAGGGTGCCGAAGCCTCCCGGCCCGATCACGAACGCGCAGGCGTAGCGCACGAACATCACCTTGCGCACGAAGAAGTGGCGGAAGCGCAGCGCGATGTCGAGGTAGTCGTTCTGGCGCTGTTCGTGGGGGAGCTCGATGTTGCACCCGACCGACAGCGCGCCGGCGTCCTTGGCGCCGCGGTTGACCGCCTCCATCACGCCGCCGCCGCCACCGGTGATGATTGCGAACCCCGCGCGTCCGAGCGCCGCGCCGACCTCGCGCATGAGGGCGTAGTGCGGATGGTCGGGAGGCGTGCGAGCCGACCCGAAAACGGTCACGGCCGCGCCGATGCGACCCAGCCGGTCGAACCCGAGCGCGAACTCCGCGGCGATGTCCCGAATCCGGTCGGCATCCAGGGCCCGGTCCGAGGCGGACTCGTCGCCGAGCCAGAGGAGCAGCTCCTCGTCGAATGTCCGGGACCCGGCCAGGGGGCGAGTCTAACCGCGCCGCTCGGGCCGGGAACGCTCAGCGACGGACTACGCTTGAGCCCCACTCAGATGGTCACGACCTCGAACTCGACGCTCGGAGAGTGCGTCCCGGAGAACGCGATGTCCGACCCCGGCGAGATCGGGCGCTTCTACGACCGCTGCAGTGATCTGATGCGCGAGCTGCTCGACGGGCTCGCCGCGGCGCCCGATCAACCGCGTCCGTTCCCCGACATCGAGGACGCGATCGGATGGCCCCGGCGACGGATCGCATCGGTGCTCGGGGGTGTCTGTCATCTGCGCCGCATGGAGTTCGACGGGCGCCGGCCCTACCATTTTCACGACCCCAAACACGCCGCCTCGCGCCGCTGGGAGATCTGGATGGACGGCGACCAGGCGCGCGTCGTCGAGGCCGAGCGGCAACCCTAGCGGCGAGCTTTTGCGTCCCTGACCGATCGTGCAGTTGCAACGCGACGATGGAGCGACGAGACTCGTCACCTCATGCCGTCGTTCGGGTTACGTCGCCGCAGTGGCCGCCTCCGCGTGAGAGACCTGGCACCGGACCGCTATCTCACCGACGGCCGGCGGCTGTTCCGGGTCGCCGCTCGGTTCATCAACGACGGCTCGATCCTGGTCGTGATCGAGGACTGCGCGAGCCTGGAATCGCGCGCGTACGCGGCCGTCGAGCTTCTGCCGATGGACGTGCGTCCGGTCCGGCGCTCCAGGCCGCGGCCGGCACGCGATCCGTCGCCTTCAGGCGGGACGGAGGAGAAGGCGCCGTCGGCGGGCGCCCAGGTCGTCGCTTCGAAGACGCGATCCTGAACCGCTCAAGTGGCCCGGCCGGCCGCGGCCGTCGCGGCCGGCGCGGACACGACGGGCGGCCCCGGACCGCGCGCGGCGTCTAGCGGCTGACCGGCAAACTGGCCGCCCGCGCAGTCCTCGCATTGGACGACGCGCCGCGGGTTCCGAATCCCGGCCAGCCCGAGCACGCCGCCGAGCGCGACCAGCGCGGCTGAGATCCCGATCGCGACGCGAAATGCCTCGACCGACGCCGACTGAACGGCGTGCGCAACCGGTATGCCCGTGACGGCCGGGTTGACGCTAGCGAGCGTCGACTTGCGCGCCTGCCCGACCGCGGTCTGTGCTGCCGGCGACATCGGGACTCCGGCCAGCTTCTGGTCGAGCGTGGAGTTGAACTGCGACGAGACGATCGCGCCGATCGCCGCGATCGCGATCAGGCCCGCGACCCGGGCCACCGCGTTGTTGACGCCCGAGGCTATGCCCGCGTCGCCCTGGTCCGCGTCGGCCAGCACCGTTGCCGTCAGCGGCGCCACCGTGGCTGCGAGCCCGAGCGAGAACAACAGCAACGCCGGGAACAGATCCGTGAAGTAGTCGACGTGGGCGCCGAGCGTCGTCATCAGCGCCAGCCCCACCGCCGCCGTCAATGGGCCGAGGCCCATGAACAGCCGCGGCCCGTAACGGTCGGCAAGCCGCCCCATCCGTTTGGACAGCAGAAACATCACGACCGTGGTGGGCAGAGTCGCGAACCCGGACGCGAGCGCGCTGTAGCCGGCGACCTCCTGGAGGAAGATCACGAGCAGGAAGAACGTGATCCCGAGACCGCCGTACATCGTGAACGTCTCGACGTTGCCGACCGCGAAGTTGCGCCGCTTGAACAGGCCGAGGGGGAGCATCGGCGCCTGGGTGCGCCGCTCGTGCTCGACGAACACGCCGAGCAGGAGCAGGCCCCCGAGACCCGGAATCCACACCTGCGGGCTGGTCCATCCGACAACAGGCTGGCGGATCAGCGCCAGCACCGGCCCGGCGAGGCCGAAGAACGTCAGCACTGCGCCGAGCCAGTCGACGCGCGCATGCGTCGTCCCCGGCGCCCGTGGCGGCACCGCGATCGACACGATCGCGAGCGTGGCGATCACGAACGGGACGTTCACGGCGAAGATCCACCGCCACGACACCGCGTCGACGAGATACCCGCCGGCGAGCGGCCCGATCACCGTCGCGATGCCCGACCACGCCGTCCACGAGCCGATCGCGCCGCCGCGCTCCTCCTGGGGAAACGTGGAGACGATCACCGCCAGCGAACTCGGCATCAGCAGGGCCCCGAACGCGCCCTGCAGCGCCCGGCACGCAATCAGGAACCCGATGCTCGGAGCGATGGCGCACAGCAGCGACACGGCGCCGAACCCAGCGACGCCGATCGAGAACACGCGCCGCTCTCCGAACAGGTCGCCGAGCGACCCTCCGACGAGGATCAGGGAACCCAGAGAAAGCAGGTACGCGTTGGAGACCCACTGCTGGCCGGCCAGCCCGCCGCCAAGGTCGGCGCGGATCGCCGGAAGCGCCACGTTGACGGCGGTCGCGTCGAGTCCGGCCACGAAAGACCCCAAGATCGCTGCGACCAAAGCCAGGCGCTTGCGCGGTCCAGGCACCCGTTTCACGTTACTGACGCCGACAAGTCGCCTTACCGCGCCCGAAAAACTAGAATCGCCCGGCGCGAACACCTGGGACCGAGGAGAGAGCATGGCCGATAACGCGACCACACTGCGTGGGATCTCGGAGCTGCGCGGGTTCTTCCGCACCAACCAGACCCCGGTGTACTTCATCTCGCCGATCGCGTTCAACCTGCTCGGGATCGACCGCTGGGTGCGCCGGTTCTACTACGTGAACTACTTCGACTCGTTCGACGGCGGCCATCCGTGCGTGTTCGTCCCGGCCAAGACCCCGCATCCTCAATTCGGGTCGATCGAGGACGTCTGCAACTACCTGCTCGGGCACGAAGGGCTGAATGAGTTCGTCGCCTCCCACCGCCAAGCGGGCGCCGACCACGGCAAGGCGGTGTTCGTGTTCTTCGACGAGGAGACCGAGCACCGCGCCTCGGAGGTGGGGCTCGACGTCGCGCTGCCGTCGGCCGAGCTTCGCCACCGGCTCGACTCGAAGATCGTCACCACGCAGCTGGGTGAGGAGGCGGGCGTCCCGAGCGTCCCGAACGTGCTCGGGCGGGCGACGAGCTATCCCGAAGTGCTCGAGCTCGCCGCGGCGGCCGGGCTCGGCGACGACCTGGTCGTTCAGACCCCGTACGGCGACTCGGGCAAGACCACGTTCTTCGTGCGCGGCGAGCGCGACTGGAACGCCGACGCGGGGGAGATGGCTGACCAGGAACTGAAGGTGATGCGGCGGATCGACCCCAAGGCAGTCGCGGTCGAGGCGTGCATCACGCGCCATGGCACGGTGGTCGGGCCGCTCATGACCGACCTGACCGGCCACCCGGAGCTGACGCCGTATCGCGGTGGCTGGTGCGGCAACGACATCTTCCCCGGAGCGCTGTCCGCCGCCAACCGCGAGCGCGCGCTCGACTTCACGCGCCGGCTCGGCGACCGGCTCGCCCGGGAGGGCTACCGCGGCCAGCTCGAGGTCGACTATCTCGTCGACGCGAACACCGATGAGCTGTACCTGGGCGAGCTCAACCCGCGGCTCAGCGGGATCAGTTCGATGACGAACGTCAGCGCCAGCGCGTACGCCGACATGCCGCTGTTCCTGTTCCACCTGGCCGAGTACCTGAACGTCGACTACGAGCTCGACGTCGAGGACCTGCGCCGGCGATGGGGCAGCGACCACCTCACCGACGTGTGGGGCCAGATCATCCTCAAGGAACCCGACGACGGGATCGAGCTGCTGACCGACGCGCCGCGGACCGGGATCTGGCGGATGGACGACGCGGGTCGGATGACCTTCAGCCGGCCCGCGGTCGACTGGCACGGGCTCGGTGACGAGTCAGAGGGCTTCTACCTGCGGATCCTCGGGCCGGGTGACTACCGCTATCGGGGAGCGGACCTCGGGATCCTGATCACGCGGACCCGGCTCGAGACGCCGGACGGCCGGCTGACCGACCGCTGCCGGGCCTGGATCGAGGGGATCCGTTCCGGGTTCACGGGCACGCCGATCGAGCCGTACGAGGAGCCGCCGATCCAGGACGCGCTCGCGTTCAAGACGGGCTGACGGTGGCGGGGAGAGACGAGCTGCTGGCCGCGGTCGCGGCCGAAAGACCCGCGATCGAGCAGCTGCTCATCGACCTGGTCCAGGCGCCGACCCTGCTCGGTGACGAGCGCGCGGGCCAGGACATCATGCGGGCGGCGTTCGCGGACCTCGGGCTCGACCCCAGGGACGTCCCGCTCGACCCGGATGCGCTGCGTGCCAACCCCGGAGCTTCGCCGTTCAGCTGGGACATCGAGGGCAAGACCAACGTCGTTGCCGGCTGGGGATCGGGTCAGGCGGCCGGCGGGCGGTCGCTGATTCTCAACGGCCACATCGACGTGGTCGACCCGGGACCGATCGACATGTGGGCATCGCCGCCGTTCGTTGCCCGCCGCGACGGCGACTGGCTGTACGGTCGCGGCGCCGGCGACATGAAGGCGGGACTGGCGGCAATCGTTGGCGCCGTCCGCGGGGTGCGGCGGCTCGGCCTGGAGCCGCTCGCGGACATCGAGCTGCAGTCGGTGGTCGAGGAGGAGTGCACGGGCAACGGCGCCTTTCAGTGCGTGCTCGCCGGCCGGCCGGCGGACGCCGTGATCGTCACCGAGCCGACGAGCCTGACCATCCAGACCTCGCAGGTCGGCGTGCTGTGGTTCCAGGTCGTCGTCAGGGGCCGTCCCGCTCACGCCGGCGACGCGCCGATCGGCCTGAACGCAATCGAGGCGAGCTACCCCGTGATCTCGGCGTTACGGCGTCTCGAGGCCGAGCTGAACGTCGCGCCGCCGCCACCATACGACGTGTACGAGCACCCGATCAATCTCAACGTCGGGATGATCCGCGGCGGCGACTGGCCCTCGACGGTGGCCGCTGAAAGCGTCCTGCACTGCCGGCTCGCGCTGTTCCCGGGCCTCGGCGTCGACGACCTGAAGGCGCGGATCGAAGAGACGGTGGCGTCGGCCGCGCTCGAGGGCTTCACCGCCCGAGTCGTGTACGACGGCTTCGCCTGCGAGGGCTACACGCTTGACCCCGACGCGCCGCTCGCGACCGCGCTTGGCGAAGCGTCCGAGCACGCGATCGGCGCACGGCCGGCGTTGATCGCGTCGACCGCGACGACGGACGCGCGCTCGTTCGCGCTCTACGCGGGCAGCCCGGCGGTCTGCTTCGGACCGCACGCCGAGTCGATCCACGGCGTCGACGAGCGGGTCTCGCTGCCGTCAGTGCTCCAGACGGCGCAAACGCTGGCGCTGTTCATCGACGACTGGTGCGGGCTCGAGCGTCGGTGAGCCTCGGGCCGTCTGTAGCGTTCGGACGATGCGAACCCCGGAGGGACACGAGCTCGCGCTGCTGCCCGCGCACGACCGCGACAGCGCGCAGGACCGGCCGCTGTTCCGGACGATCGACGAGCCGCAGCCCGGCAGCAACTGGGAAGCCGCCTTCGCCGCGATGTGGCCGGCGTACCGGGCGTGGTGGCTGAAGGAGGGCGAGTGGGCCCGTCCCGATCTGAGCACGTGCAGGGCGATGCTCGATACCTGGATGCCCGAGCTCGGGCCGACGTTCGAGCGGCTCGTGGAGCTCGCCGGGGGCGACCCGCTCGCCGCCCGCTTCCTGACGATGTACCGACCGCCCGGATTCGTCGTCGGGTGCTCGCAGGCCGCGTTCGCCGGCGACGGCGGGCCGGCCCTGGTCCGCAACTACGACTATCCCGCCTCGCGAGTCGAGGGGATCGTGTACCGCACGTCGTGGACAGGGCGCCGCGTCATCGGGATGAGCGATTGCCTGTGGGGGCTCCTCGACGGCGTCAACGACGCCGGCCTGGCCGCGTCGCTGACGTTCGGGGGCAGGCCCGCCGTCGGAGACGGGTTCGGGATCCCGCTCGTGATTCGCTACGTGCTCGAGGTCTGCGAGGACGTCGAGTCCGCCTGCCGGGTGCTCGCGAAGGTTCCTGTCCACGCGGTCCAGAACGTCACACTGCTCGACCGAGGCGGCGACTTCGCGACCGTTCGCCTCGGTCCCGATCGCGACCCCGAGGTGCTGACCGTCCCGGTCGCGACCAATCACCAGCACCGGGGTGACTGGCCCGAGTACGAGCGCGCGGTCGGCACGTTCGAGCGCGAGCGGCGCCTGCTCGAGTTGCTGCGAACACCGGGGATGACGACCGACCGGCTCGTGCACGCGTTCCTCGAGGAGCCGCTGCACCGGGACGGTTCGGCGAACGGCTTCGGGACGCTTTATACGGCCGTGTATTTCCCCACGACCGGCCGGGCGGAATACCGTTGGCCCGACGGTGTGATGATGACCCAATGTTTCGATGACGCAAAGGAGAGGCTATGACCAAAGTCCTGACCAACTTCGTCGATGGTCAGACCGGGGCGCTCGACGGCCAGGAGATGGATCTGGTCGACCCGGTCACCGAAGAGGTTTTCGCCAAGTCAGCGGTGTCCTCCGAGCAGGAGATCGACGCGGCGTGTAAGGCTGCCGCACGCGCGTTCGAGAGCTGGGGTCAGACGACCCCGTCGGAGCGCCAGCTCGCGCTCCTGAAGATCGCCGATGCGATCGAGGCCCGGGCGGAGGAGCTGGTCGCCGTCGAGAGCGGGAACACCGGCAAGCCGAAGGCGCTTGTCCTGTCCGAAGAAGTGCCGCCGATGGTCGACCAGATCCGGTTCTTCGCCGGCGCCGCGCGCGTGCTCGAGGGAACCTCGGCGGGCGAGTACATGACCGGGTACACGTCGTTCATCAGGCGCGAGCCGATCGGCGTGTGCGCGGCGGTCACGCCCTGGAACTACCCCGCGATGATGGCCGTGTGGAAGTGGGCGCCCGCGCTTGCCGCCGGTAACACGATGGTGCTGAAGCCGTCCGACACGACGCCGGCCAGCACCGTCTGGATGGCCGAATTGATGGCCGAGTTCCTCCCGGACGGCGTGTTCAACGTCGTGCTCGGCGATCGCGAGACCGGCGCGGCGCTCGTGGCCCACAAGATCCCGCAGATGGTCTCGATCACGGGCAGCGTCCGCGCCGGCATGGCGGTGGCCGCCTCCGCCGCCTCAGACGTCAAGCGCGTCCACCTCGAGCTCGGTGGTAAGGCGCCGGTGGTGATCTTCGACGACGCCGACCTCGCGAAGGCGGCCGAGGAGATCGCGGTCGCCGGCTACTTCAACGCCGGACAGGACTGCACGGCGGCGACCCGCGTACTGGTCTCCCCGCGCGTCCACGAGGAGTTCGTCGACGGCCTGGTCGAACAGGCGAAGGGCACCGCCACCGGCGCGCCCGACGAAGACGTGCTCTACGGCCCGCTCAACAACGCCAACCAGCTGAACCACGTCACCGGGATGGTCGAGCGCACGCCCGACCACGCGAAGGTCGTCACCGGCGGTCACCGCGCGCGCGACAAGGGCTACTTCTTCGAGCCGACCGTGATCGACGGACTCGAAGAGGAGGACGAGCTGACCCAGACCGAGATCTTCGGGCCGGTCATCACCGTCCAGCCGTTCACCGACGAGGACGAGGCGGTCCGGTGGGCCAACGACGTCCAGTACGGGCTCGCGTCAAGCGTGTGGACCAAGGACCACGGCCGCGCGATGCGCGTGTCCAAGCGGCTGAACTTCGGCTGCGTGTGGATCAACACCCACATCCCACTCGTGGCCGAGATGCCGCACGGCGGCTTCAAGCACTCGGGGTACGGCAAGGATCTCTCGCACTACGGCCTCGAGGACTACACGCGCATCAAGCACGTGATGAGCCATATCGAGGCGTGAGGGCATGAGCAGCACGGGCGAGGCGGCGGCGCCGGCGGCGCGGATCGCGGCCGCCCCGCACGTACCTGAGCAGCCGGTGGCGCCGTATCTCGACGCGGTCGTCGAGTACGCGTTCCGCGGGGCGGCCCGGTACCACGTTCCGGGGCACAAGGGCGGCCCCGGAGCCGACCCCGGCGTGGTCAAGGCGATCGGGCTCGACGCGCTCGCGGCCGACGTCCCCCAGCTGATCCACGGGATCGACGTCGGCCCGTCGCCGACGCCGTACGAGCGGGCGGAGGCGATGGCCGCCGAGGCGTTCGGCGCCGCCCGCAGCTGGTTCCTCACCAATGGCGCCACCCAGGGCAATCACGCGCTGTGCCTGGCGCTCGCGCCGCTCGGCACCCGCGTCGTCGTCCAACGTAACTCGCACTCCTCGGTCGTCGACGGGCTCGTGCTGAGCGGCGGCCTCCCGAGCTTCGTGATACCCGAGTACGACGAGGAGCTCGGGATCACGCACTGTGTGACGCCCTCGACCCTCGAGGCGGCTCTGCGAGCGACGCCGGACGCGCGGGCTGCGTGGGTCGTCTCGCCGACGTACTACGGGATGGCCGCCGACATCGCCGGGCTGGCGGAGGTCGCTCACGCGGCCGGGATGCCACTGGTCGTCGACCAGGCGTGGGGTCCGCACTTCGGCTTCCACGAGGCGCTGCCGCCGCCGGCGCTCGCCCAGGGCGCCGACGCGATGCTGACCAGCACGCACAAGATCGCCGGCTCGCTCACCCAGAGCGCGATGCTGCATGTCGGGCTGAGCGGCCGGATCGACCCGGAGGCGATCGCGCGAGTGCTCCGCCTGCTCCGCTCGACGAGTCCCTCGTCGCTGCTGCTGGCCTCGCTCGACGGCGCGCGCCGGCAGCTCGCGCTGCACGGCGAGCAGTTGCTGCACGAGGCGCTCGAGGCGATCGCGGTGGCGCGCGCCAAGCTCGAGACGATCGAGGGGATCCGGCTGGTTGACGCGTCATTGGTCGGGCGCTCGGGGATCGCCGCATACGACCCGATGCGGATCGTGGTCGACGTCCGCGGCACCGGCTGCACCGGCTACGAGGTGGCGGATGCGCTGCGGCGCTCCTACGACGTCCAGGTCGAGCTGCCGACGCAGGCCACGATCGTCCTGATCGTCGGGCTGGCCGACACCGCCAAGGCGCTGCGGCGGCTCGCCGGCGACATCGAGGAGACCGTCAAGCGGATCGCCAAGCCCGGGACGACCGCCGCGATCGTCGGTCCGGCAAAGATGCTGCTCGGTGAGATGGCGGTGCCGCCACGCGACGCGTTCCTGGGCGAAGCCGACGTGGTGGCGGTCGCCGACGCGGTCGGGCGGATCTCTTGCGAGTCGATCGCGAGCTACCCGCCGGGCGTACCGCAGCTACTGCCAGGCGAGCGGATAACCACCGAGATCGTCGCCCACCTGACCGCGCTCGCGGAGAGTGGGTCGCGGCTTCACGGCGCCAGCGATCCCCGATTCCGCACGATCAACGTTCTGAAGCTGGCGCCGTAACGGTGCGGTTGAGGAAACCCGCGATATTCGCGGGGAAAGTCAGCCGCGTCGCGTTAGCTGGCCGATCCCCGTCGCATCGCCACGCCGGTGAGGATCTCTCTGACCACCCGTTCACCCGCCAGCACGGCCGCATCCGCGGACGCGACACCCGTCGGGATCACCTCCACCAAATCCGCGCCGACCACCTCCAACTCAGCCGCCACCATCCGCGCCGCCCACAGGAGCTCGACGGTCGTCATCCCGCCCGGCTCCGGCGTCCCGGTGCCGCCGGGGATGAACGCGGGGTCGAGCACGTCGATGTCGACCGTGAGGAACACGGGTCCCGAGCCCACGACGTCGATCGTCTGAGCGACGACATCCCGAATCCCGCGGTCGCGAACGTCGTGCATGAACAGGCTCGTGATCCCCTGCTCGGCCTGCCAGGAGAACTCCGGCTCGCCCGGCCAATAGCCCCGCAACCCGATCTGCACGTAGCGACGAGGGTCGATGACGCCCTCTTCGACGATCGTCCGCATGACCGTTCCGTGCGACAGGACCGCCCCGAACACGCCCTCGCCGGTGTCGGTGTGGGTGTCGAAGTGCACGAGGCCCAGCGGTCCATGCTTCCCGGCCACCGCGCGCGCGTCCGGCGCCGTGATCGAGTGGTCGCCTCCGATGATCAGCGGCAACAGCCCGGCGTCGACAACCTCTTTCACCGTCTCCTCGATCGCCGCGTGGCTGACCAGCGGCTGCGCGGGAACCACCGCCGCGTCGCCAAAGTCGAGAATCCTCAAGACATCGAACGCGTCGACCTTCGCCTCCAGATGCGGCCCCGGCGGGCAGCTTGCGGTGCGGATCGCGCGTGGCGCGAACCGCGCTCCGGGACGATCGGACACGAGTTCGTCCATCGGGGCGCCGACGATCGCGACGTCGAACCCGGCGAGCTCGGCCGGGTCCTGCGTGCAGGGGACACCGCCGAACGTGAGCGGACCCGCGTAGTCGGGCTTCTCGCCGTATTGGCGCCAGCGCTGCATGGGGTCGAGCATCAGGCGTAAACCTACACATAGGATTCGCCGCGTATGAGTTCCCGCCACCCGCTCGATCCGCTGACGGCCGAGGAGATCCGGACGACGGCGGCGATCATCCGCGCCCAGCCCGACGTCACCGACCGGTGGCGGTTTGCCTCGATCGACCTGAAGGAGCCGTCCAAGGGAGCGCTCGCGCGAACGACGGAGGCCGCCGGCAGCGAGGCCCCCGCCCCTCCGCGCGAGGCCGAGGTCGTGGGCTGGAACCGCGATGATGGCGCCGCGTTCAAGGGGGTCGTGTCGCTCACCGACGGGTGCGTCGTTGTGTGGGAGGCGCTGCCGGGCGAGCATCCGCCGATGACGCCCGACGAGTTTCACGAGGTCGACGCCGTGCTCCGCCACGACCCGCGGATCGTGGAGGCGCTCAACAGACGCGGTGTCAGCGACATCGACCTGGTCCTGTTCGACACCTGGGCGTACGGGGCCGAGCTCGTGCCCGATCGCTACCGGGGACGCCGGATCGCATGGGCCGACGTCTGGCACCGGAACTCTCCTGCCGCGAACCCGTACGCGAACATGCTCAGCGGGCTGCACCCGGTCGTCGACCTCAACACGATGGAGCTGCTCGAGCTCGAGGACCGCGACCCCGGCCCGGCGCCGAAGGTCATGGGCGAGTACGCGCCCGGGCTCGTCCCCGGATTGAACCTTCGTGACGACGTGAAGCCGCTCGAAATAACCCAACCCGAGGGCCCGTCGTTCACGCTCGCCGGCAACCTGTTGAGCTGGCAGAAGTGGTCGATGCGCCTCGGCTTCAACTACCGCGAGGGCCTCGTGATCCACA
>OBLV0100000377.1_pt1 | contig 13972 bp, 15 predicted proteins | sample 1520071 | NCBI WGS metagenome assembly OBLV01 (sample SAMEA3888446, study PRJEB22518) | metagenome | reverse complement strand
AGTGGGGCCAGTTCAAGATCAACGTCAACGCGGTCGCCTTCGGCTTCGTCGAAACGCGCCTCACCGCCGCCAAAGAGGAGGGCGGGGAGATCACCGCGCCGTCCGGCGAGAAGATCGAGCTCGGCATCCCCGAGCAGATGCGGGCGATGGCCTCGGCGATCATCCCGCTCGGCCGCCCGGCCACCCCGGAGGAGGCTTCGGGACCGGTCCTCTTCCTCGCCTCTCCGCTCGCCAACTACGTGCACGGCCAGGTCCTCAACGTGACCGGCGGCATGTTCGGCGGGATGTACACCTGAGATGAGCGGCGAAGCGGCGCAGAGCAGGCGTCCTCCCCGCTACCTCGAGGTGGCGGACCGGGTCTGGCCTGCGATGCGCCGCTTCATGGGCCTCCACACGAGGCTCTACCAGCTCAGCGACGGCCGCCTCGGCCACAAGCTCCCGGGCGTGCCGGGGAAGATGCTGCTGCTCGACCACGTCGGCGCCAAGAGCGGCAAACGCCGCACCTCGCCGCTGCTCTACGTGCGCGACGGCGAGGACCTGGTGATCGTCGCCTCCAAAGGCGGCTTCCCCAAGCACCCGGCCTGGTTCCACAACCTGATGGCCAACCCCGACACGACCGTCCAGGTCGGCTCCGAGGTGCTGGCCGTACACGCCCGCGTCGCCCAGCCGGAGGAGCGCGATGCCCTCTGGGCCAAGGCCGTCGCCGGCTACCACGGATACGAGGACTACAAGGCCCGCACCGACCGCGAGATCCCGCTGGTCGTGCTCGAGCCGCGCGGCTAGGACTTCGGGCGACGCTCCTCGGCGACGGGGTTGCCGTCGTCGGTGGCGATCGCCTCAGGCGGCCAGGGGCCGGCCCAGTTGTCGCGGGCGCCGTCGATCGTGATCGTCGTGCCGGAGAAGAAATCGCCCGCGGGTGACGCCAGGTAGGCGACGAGCCAGGCCATCTCCTCCGGCCGGCCGGCGCGGCCGATCGGGATCGAGCGCTCGAGGTTGTCGACGACCACCTGCGGGTACTTGGTCAGCAGCGTCTCGGTCGCGAACTGCCCGGCGGCGAGGGCGCAGGTCCTGATCCCGAAACGGGCCCACTCGACGGCCAGCGTCCGCATCATGTTCTCGACCGCGGCCCGCGCCGCGCCCGAGTGGACCATGCCCGGCATGCCGTTGTGGGGCGAGAGGGTGACGCTCAGCACCTTGCCGCCGCCCTGGGGGATGAAGGCCTTGGTCGCCGCCGCGTGGGTCATCAGCCAGGTGCCCTGGACGTTGAGGTCGATCACCGTGCGGAAGCCTTTCGGCGAGATCGCCTCGGCCGGGCTGAGGAACTGGCCGCCGGCGTTGTTGACCAGCACGTCGAGGCGGCCGTGGCGCTCCAGCAGGCCGTCGACGAAGCGCCCGACCGCCTCCTCGTCGCGGATGTCGAGCGTCTCGTGGTCGAAGGCGCCGGGCAGCCCAGCGGCCAGCTCCGCGGTCTCCGCCAGCGGCTCGGCCCGGCGACCGCAGCCGACCACCGTCGCCCCGAGGCGAGCCAGCTCCAGCGCCGTCTCGCGGCCGAAGCCACTGCCGGCCCCGGACACGGCGACCACCTGCCCCTCGAGCAGACCGTCGCGAAATACCTGCGAATGCGAGCTTTCAGCCATCGGCGCGCAAGCCTATAGGCGACCCGATCGGCGGTAATGTGACTGCGCCATGAAGGTCAGCGTGGAGGCGAAACCCCTGCACGAGCCGCTCGCCGGAGGCGCCCAGGGGGCCACCGTCACGGTGGAACCCCTGATCGCCGGCCATGTCGACTTCCCGCGAGCGATGATGGTCAGCCCCGGCGGCCCGTTCCTGACCCTGAAGCTGCTCAAGGCGCTGCTCACCGGCAAGCCGCCCAACACGGTGCCGGTGCCGGCCTTCCTCGTCCGCCACCCGGGGGGCGGCGCGATCCTCGTCGACACCGGCCTGCACCCCTCGGTCGCCACCGACGGCAAGGAGAACTTCGGGAGCACCTCCAATCGCTACGGCAAGCCGACCCTGGCGCCGGGCGAAGACGTGCCGGCGCAGCTGCGCGAGCGCGGCCTCGACCCGGGTGAGATCCCCACCGTGGTGATGACCCACATGCACATCGACCACACCTCGGCGATCTCGGAGTTCCCGAACTCGACCTTCGTCGTCAGCGAGCCGGAGTGGGTGGCGGCGGCGACCGGGCCGAAACCGTTCATGAACGGCTACCGCCGGCCCCACTTCGACTACGCCTTCGACTACCGCACGATCGACTTCGACCGGGCCGGGATCGATTCCTACGCCAGCTTCGGCCGCACCTTCGACCTCTTCGGCGACGGCTCGATCCATCTCGCCTTCACTCCCGGCCACAGCGCCGGCCACATGTCGGTGGTCTGCCGCCTGAAGCAGCGCGACTTCGTGATCGGCGGCGACGCGATGTACATGCGCGGCCAGCTCGACGGCGACCTGCCGGCGCCGCCGCGCCCCTTCGACGCCCACAACTTCCGCCGCTCGCTGCAGGAGCTGCGGCTCTTCCAGCGCCAGTTCCCGGACGCGCTGATCACGCCCGGGCACGACCCGGACTTCTACCCCAAGCTCAGCAAACGCTACGAGTGAGCCGTGGCGCGGCGCGCCACCGCCCGCCGCCCGTCGCGCTCCAGCCCCTCGTACAGATCGCGCACGTGGGCGAAGACCTCGTCTGAGACCTCCTGGTGGCGCTCGCGGCTGGCGCCCTCGTCGACCGGGAAGCGCAGCGGCTCGCCGAACTGGACCGTGACCTTCGGGAAGCGCAGCCGTTTCCAGCCGCGCACGCCGGCCGAGCCGTGGATCGCCACCGGCACCACCGGCACCCCGGTTTCCAGCGCCAGCCGGCCGACCCCGGGTTTCGCCTCGCCAAGCTGGCGGTTGCGCATCCGCCCGCCCTCGATGTAGATGAGGACGAGGCCGCCCTGGCCGAGGATCGTGCGGGCGGTGATGAACGCCTCTTCGTCGCGGTTGCCGCGCCGCACCGGGAAGACGCCTCCGTGGAAGAAGATGAACTTGATCGCCGGGTTCGTGAACAGCTGCGATTTGGCCATGAAGCGGATCGGCCGCCGCAGGTAGACGCCGGCGAAGAAGTGGTCCCAGGCGCTGAAGTGGTTGGGGGCGAGGATCACCGGCGCCTGCTTCGGGACGTTCTCCAGCCCGATCGCGCGGGTGCGGAAGACGAGGATCGTCGGCAGGGTGAGGACGGCGCGGGCGAGGCCGTAGATCCAGTCCGGCTCGCGGTTGCGGGCACGCTCGTGGAAGCGCGTGAAGAACTCCGCCGGTCGCGGGTCCCGATACACCTGTGGCCTCATCTCCTCCATCGCGAAGGCGCCGATGGCACCGTGGGTGCCTACCCTCGGCGTGGCACCGAGTTACGGCAGGTATGACGCCGGTCCCCCGGTTGGGCGATCGGGCGCTTCACCCGGCCCAGCCGCGCGAGCGCTCGAGGGCGCGGCGCCAATCCGCCAGCAGCGACTCGCGCTCGTCGGCCCCCATCCGCGGCTCGTAGCGGGCCGCCTGGCGCCACATCTCGCCGACCTGCTCGACGCTCCAGCGCCCGGCGGCGACGCCGGCCAGGTAGGCGGCGCCGAGGGCGGTCGTCTCCGCCACCTCCGGCACCACCACCGGCGCCCCCAGCACGTCGGCCTGGAACTGCATCAGCCAGCCGTTCTCGGTGGTGCCGCCGTCGGCCTTCAGCAGCTCCAGCGCCTCGCCGCTCGCCTGCTCCTGCGCCCGCACCGCGTCGACCGCCTGGTAGGCGATCGCCTCCAGCGCCGCCCGCGCCAGGTGGGCGCGACCGCTGCCGCGGGTGAGGCCGACAATCGTCCCGCGCGCGTAGGGATCCCAGTGCGGCGAGCCGAGCCCGGTCAGCGCCGGGACGAAGTAGACGCCGTCGTTGGAGTCGAGCGAGGCCGCCAGCGCCTCGGTCTCCGCCGCCTGCCCGATCACGCCGAGCCCGTCGCGCAGCCACTGCACGGCGGCGCCGGTGACGAAGATCGAGGCCTCGAGCGCGTAGGCGACCTCCTCGCCCAGCCCCCAGGCCACCGTCGCCAGCAGGCCATCCGGTGCCGCCGGCACCGCCGGGCCCGTGTTGAGGAGGACGAAGCTGCCGGTGCCGTAGGTGTTCTTCGCCATCCCCGGGCGGTGGCAGGCCTGGCCGAACAGCGCCGCCTGCTGGTCGCCGGCGATCCCGCAGACGGGCACCTCGCCGCCGAACTCGCAGGTGGTGCCGTAGAGGTGGGCGGAGGGCAGCGGCTCCGGCAGCCGCGCCGGGTCGACCCCGAGCAGCCCGCAGAGCCCCTCGTCCCAGGCCAGCCGGTGGATGTCGAACAGCATCGTCCGCGCCGCGTTGGAGTAGTCGGTGACGTGGCGGCCGGTGAGCTTGAACAGCAGCCAGGAATCGACCGTGCCGAAGACCGCCCGCTCCGTCCCCTCGGCGTTGGCGAGCAGCCACTCGATCTTGGTGCCGGAGAAGTAGGGGTCGATCGTCAGCCCGGTGCGCTCGCGGACCAGCGGCTCGTGCCCCTGCTCGCGCAGCTCGTCGCAGCGCCGGGCGGTGCGACGGTCCTGCCAGACCAGCGCCCGGTGCAGCGGCTCGCCGCTGGCCGGGTCCCAGGCGACCACGGTCTCGCGCTGGTTGGCGATCCCGATCGCCTCCAGCTCGTGGCCTTCGATCCCGGCGTCGGCGATCGCCTCGGCGGCGACGCCGCGGCTGACGTGCCAGATCTCGGCGGCGTCGTGCTCGACCCACCCCGGTCGCGGGAAGAACTGCTGGAACTCCGAGTAGGCGCGGCCGGCGACCCGTCCGTCCGCGTCGAAGACGAGGCAGGTGGTCCCCGTCGTCCCCTGGTCGATTGCCAGAATCACCCTCGCCTCCTCCCGCCCATGCGGGATAGATACACCCGCAGGAAATCGCGCAGCTGGACGCCGCGATGGAGGAAGCCACCGAGGTCACGGCCGCTGGCGCGGTGTTCGAGGTCGAGCTCGTACTCACGCAGGCGGCAGCCGGCACGGACCGCGTCGACCGTCATCCCGATCTCCATCCCGAACCCGGCCGCGAACGGCAGCGTCGCCCGCAGCGCCTTGGCGTTGAGCGCCCGCTGGCCGGAGATCGGCGCCTCGGTCTCGAGCCCGCAGAGGCGGCGGATCGCGGCGTGGGCGAAGCCGCGGGCGAGCCCGAAGCCGCCGCCGACGCGGCGCGAGAAGGCGGCGACCGCGAGATCGCACTCCGCCGCCGCCACCGCCTCGAGCAGCGGCGCCAGCCGCGCCGCCGAGGCGCCGAGGTCGCCGTCGCAGAGCAGCACCAGCGCCGGCTCCGGCTCGGCGCTGAGCGCCGCCTCAACTGCCGCGGTGACGTTGGCGCCCTTGCCGTGGGGGCGTCCGCGGCTGACCACCTGGGCCCCCGCCGCCATCGCCGCCTCCGCGGTGCCGTCCTCGGAGGCGTCGTCGCCGACCCAGATCGCGGCGCCCGGAAAGGCTTCCCGCAGCGCCCGCACGGTCTTCCCGACGCGGTCGGCCTCGTTCCTGGCCGCAACCACGACCGCCAGGGGCTGTTCTCGCTCCGCCTTCACGCGCGGCTATTGTCCCCGCCCATGGCAGATATCGAGGCGCACATCACTGGCAACGTCTGGAAAATCGAGGTCGCGGTGGGCGACAAGGTGTCCGACGGCGACACCGTCGCCATCCTCGAGTCAATGAAGATGGAGATCCCGGTCGAGTCCGAAGACGACGGCGTCGTCAAGGAGATTCGCTGCGAGGAGGGCCAGTCGGTGAGCGAAGGCGACGTCCTCGTCGTCCTGGAGTAGGCGGGTGGAGGAGCTCGCGGGGGGAAAGGTCCTGCTCGACCGTCCGGCCGAGGCGGTGGCGCGACTGCGACTCAACAATCCCGAGCGGCGCAACGCGCTCGACCACGCGATCCTCGACGCGATCGCCGAATCGCTGCCCCAGCTCGATCGCGGGATCGAGACCCGCTGCGTCCTGATCACGGGCGAGCCGCCTGCCTTCTGCGCCGGCTTCGATATCTCCTCGATCCCGGACCCGACCTTCGAGCGCGACGCCGAGGCCCTCGTCGCCCATCCCTTCGACGGCGCCATGGAGGCACTCGTCAAGTACCCGTGGCCGCTGATCGCGGCGATCAACGGGCACGCGCTCGGCGGTGGCCTCGAGCTGGCGGTGACCTGCGACCTGCGCATCTGCGTCGAGGGCGCCAAGCTCGGGATGCCGCCGGCGAAGCTGGGCCTGGTCTACAGCCACACCGGCCTGCGCAAGTTCCTCGACGTCCTCGGCCCCGCCCGCACCAAGGAGCTCTTCCTCACCGGCCGCAACGTCCGTGCCGAGCGGGCGGCGGAGATCGGCCTCGTCCACGAGGTCGTCGCCGCCGAGGACCTGGAGCAGACCGCGATCGAGCTCGCCGCCGAGGTGGCCGGCAACGCCCCGATCTCGATGCGCGGCAACAAGCACGCGATCGATCTGCTGACCCGCAGCCCGATGCTCACCGAGCAGCAGGAGGCCGGCCTGATCGCCCTGCGCGAGTCCTGCTTCACCTCCGACGACCTTCGCGAGGGCATCGTCGCCTTCGGCGAAAAGCGCAAGCCGGTCTGGACCGGGAAGTGAGCGCCAGGGCCCGCAAGGCCCTGGCTGGAACCGACCCGAAGATGGCGGACCTGATCGAGCGGATCGGGCCGATCGACTTGAAGACGCGGCTGAAACGGCGGGCCGAAGAGCGCCCGCCCGACGCCTATGGGGCGCTGCTGCGGGCGATCGTCGGCCAGCAGCTCTCGACCAAAGCGGCCCGCACCATCTACAACCGCATCCTCGACCTCTTCGGCGGCTCGACCCCCTCGCCCGAGCAGCTGCTGGAAGCGAGCGAGGAGGACCTGCGCGGCGCCGGCCTCTCGGGGCGCAAGGTCGAGTACGTGCGCGACCTCGCCCACCACGTGCTCGACGGGGAGCTCGAGCTCGACCGGCTCGACGACCTCTCCGACGAGGAGGCGATCGAGGAGATCGTCGCCGTCCGCGGGCTCGGGCGCTGGACCGCGGAGATGTTCCTGCTCTTCCACCTCGGCCGCCCCGATGTGATCTCCGGCGGCGACCTCGGCATCCGCAAGGCGATCCAGATCGAGTACGGGTTCGAGGAGATGCCCACCCCCACCCAGGTCGAGGAGATCGGCGAGACCTGGAAACCCCACCGCAGCCTCGCGTCGCTCTATCTGTGGGAGTCCCTGGCAGCCGTTCCGGACGAGTGACCGGAAGCCCGCGCAGCGCCTGTTTCGCCGCTCAAAGTCCGCCGCGGACGGCCGAAAAGAGCTAGATGCGCGTGCGCTTCTGGATCGGCCTGATCGCCGTCTTCCTGATCGGAGGAGGCTCGATCCTGGCCGCCCTGATCGTCCACGAGAACGAATCGGACAGCTTCCACCAGATGCAGCGCGACGAGGCGGTGCGCGCGGCGCACCAGGCCGAGTCGCTGGCCAGCCTCTCGATCGGCCAGCTGACCAGTGCCGCCGCCTTCTTCCGCGCGGAGGATCACTTCTCGAAGCACGAGTTCGAGGTTGTGGCGGCACCCCTGATGCACAACGGCGCCCTCAGCGGCACCGCCTTCATCCAGCGCGTGCCGGCCTCGCGGCGCCAGGCGTTCGAAGCGCGGCACGGGGTGCCGATCTTCGAAGGAACCGTGCGCGGCCCGGTCAAGGCGCGCCCCCGCGCCCAGTACTTCCCGGTCGCCTTCGGCGTCAGCGCCGCCGGCCTGCAGGCGCCGATCGGCTACGACATCGCCACCGACCCGGTGCGCGGGCCGCTGCTGCGGCAGGCGGTGCTGAAGGGCCACGCGGTCGCCTCGGCGCCGCTGAAGCTGCTGCTCGGCGGGCTCGGGGTCAACGTCTACGAGCCGGTCTTCCGCGACGGCGCCCCGACCGCGACCCTCGCCCAGCGGCGGCGGGCGCTGCTCGGCTTCGCCGGCGGCGCCTTCCGGGTGCGCGATCTCGCCGCCGCCGCCAACGGCGGCGTGCCCGGGCCGGTCAAGGTGCAGCTGCGGATCGGGCCCAACCTCGAGATTGGCGACAGCGGCCAGCTCGAAGACACCGCCCGCGCTCGCATCCACATCGCCAACCGCACGCTGCTGCTGATCGTCAGCGATCCAGACCGGCCCGGCGTCAGCCTGCCGCTGATGATCGGCGGCATCGGGATCTCCCTCGCCGCCCTGCTGGCGGCGCTGGTCGTCGTCTGGACCCGCAACGAACGCCTGCAGGAGCTGCGCCGCGAAGCGCGGCAGGACCCGCTCACCGGCCTGAAGAATCGCCGCAGCTTCGAGGAGGACCTGCGGCGGGAGATGGCCCGCAGCCGCCGCCAGGGCACGCCGGGAGCGATGCTGATGATCGACCTCGATCACTTCAAGCAGGTCAACGACACCCGCGGCCACCCGGCCGGAGACCGCCTGATCTGCGAAATCGCCGCGATCCTGCAGCGACGGGTGCGGCAGAGCGACGTCCTCGCCCGCCTCGGCGGCGACGAGTTCGCGGTGGTCCTGCCGGGCATCGACTCCGAGGAAGCCCGGCTCGTCGCCAAGTCGATCGTCAACACGATCCGCGAGCACGGCGAACGGGACGACGACGGCGTCACCGCCAGCGTCGGGGTCACGGTCTTCGGCGACGACCCGCGGCGCAGCGCCGAGTCGATCGTCTCCGAGGCCGACACGGCGATGTACGCGGCCAAGGACGCCGGCCGCAACCAGGTTCGGGTCTTCGAGCGCGAGGTCGTCCGCAACAGCCCTGGCGCCAGCGCCTAGCGGGGCCCTGCCAGTGCCGCCCGCCCGCCGGGAAGCGGCGGCAGGCCGGCACGCAGGTCCAGCACCCGCTGGGCCGCGGCGATCGCCTTCCGCAGACGTGGGGAGATCGCGTTGCCAGCTTCGCGAAGGCGAGGGCCCCGATCGCAAGGGTGGCGAGAACCGCCAGCGTCGGGCGTTGGCGGCGTCTTCCCCGCTCCACGCTGGGGCAGCCCGGAGGGCGGCTCGGGGCACGGAGGAGGGGGTTCGAACGTCCGGGACGAAACCTAGCCTTCGACGTCCACCCCGGAAGGAAGTCTCGATGCCATCTCTGATCACCTTCGACGAAGCGCTGGCCTACGGTCGGCTCACCGACCACGACGAGATCGGCGAGCTGGTCGAGCGCGCCTGGCAGGTGCGGCGCGAGAACTTCGGCGACTCGACCGACATGTGCTCGCTGGTCAACGCCAAGTCCGGCGGCTGCGCCGAGGACTGCGGCTTCTGCGCCCAATCGCGTTACGCCGAGGCCGACACGCCGATGCACGCGATGCTCGAGCCGGAGCAGATCCTCGAACACGCGAAAGCGGCCGAGGCCGCCGGCGCCCACCGCTTCTGCATGGTCACCCAGGGCCAGGGGCTCTCCAAACGCGATTTCCAGAAGATCCTCGAGGGCACGCGACTGGTCGCCGAGCAGACCAACCTCAAGCGCTGCGCCTCGATCGGCCACATGTCGGCCGATCGGGCGAAGGCGCTGAAGGAGGCAGGCGTCCAGCGGGTCCACCACAACGTCGAGTCGGCCCGCTCCTACTATCCCGAAGTCTCGACCACGGTCCGCTACGAGGGCCGGCTGCGGACGATCCAGGCGGTCAAAGAGGCCGGCCTCGAGACCTGCGTCGGCGGCATCCTCAACCTCGGCGAGAGCGAGGAGCAGCGGGTGGAGATGGCCTTCGAGCTCTCCGAGATCAACCCGACCTCGGTGCCGATCAACCTGCTCAACCCGCGGACCGGGACCAAATTCGGCGAGCGGCCGCTGATGGACGCCTGGGAGGTCGTGAAGTGGGTCGCGATCTTCCGGCTGATCATCCCCGGGGCCCTGTTCCGGCTCTGCGGCGGACGGGTCGAGAATCTCGGCGACCTGCAGCCGCTGGCCGTGAAAGCCGGCCTGAACGGGGTGATGATGGGCAACTTCCTCACCACCCTCGGTGCCGAGCCCGAGGACGACCGGGCGATGTTCGAGGAGCTCGGCCTCAACGTCGCCCGCCAGGAGGACAACGGCGCCAACCCGCGGCCGGACAACCGCTCCGGCTGGCTCGATGGCGCGTCGCCGGCGACGCCGATGCAGGAGCTGATCGACCACCAGGACGAAGCCAACTTCTGGGACCCCTCGACCCAGCTGCGGGTGGTGAAGAAGGCGAAGAAGCCGCCGCCCTATCCGCGGGCGGCATGAGCGACGTCGCGGAGCGGCTGCAGGAGCTCCGCGAGCGCGGGCTCTACCGGCGCCTGCGCCTGGTCGAGGGACCACAGGGCCCGCGGGTGCTGCTCGGCGGGCGCGAGGTGCTGCTGCTCTGCTCGAACAACTACCTCGGCCTCGCCGACGATCGGCGCGTGCGCGAGGCGGCGGCTGAGGCGGCCCTGCGCTGGGGCGCCGGAGCCGGCGCCTCGCGGCTGATCTCCGGCAACATGGAGCCACATCGCGACCTCGAGCGGCGCCTCGCCGCCTTCAAGGACTACGAGGCGGCCCTCCTCTTCGGCTCCGGCTACCTCGCCAATACCGGCATCGTCGCCGCCCTCGCCGGTCGCGGGGAGGTCGTCTTCTCCGACGAGCTCAACCACGCCAGCATCATCGACGGCTGCCGCCTCGCCCGGGCCGAGACCTGCGTCTACCGCCACGGCGACCTCGAGCACCTCGAGTGGGGGCTGCGCGAGGCCGGCGACCGCGCGGCCCTGATCGTCACCGACGGCGTCTTCTCGATGGATGGCGACGTGGCTCCGCTTGCCGGGCTCAGCGAGCTGGCGCGCCGGCACCGGTGCCGGTTGATGGTCGACGAGGCGCACGCGACCGGCGCGATCGGCTCCGGCGGCCGCGGCTCGGTCTCCGCCGCCGGGCTCAGCGGCGAGGTCGACGTCGTCGTCGGCACCCTCGGCAAGGCGCTGGGCTCCTACGGGGCCTACGTCTGCGCTGGCGCCGAGATCGTCGACCTGCTCGTCAACCGCGCCCGCCCGTTCATCTTCTCGACCGCGCCGCCGCCACCGGCCGTGGGCGCCGCCATCGCGGCGCTGGGCCTGCTGGAGGCCGAGCCGGAGCTGGTGGAGCGCCTGCATCGCAACGCGACGGCTCTGCGCGAGGCGCTCGCCGACGCCGGCCTCGGCCCCGTCGCGTCCCGGACCCAGATCGTCCCGGTCGAGGTCGGCGATGCGGAGTCGACGATGGCGCTTTGCGAGGGCCTGCTCGAACGCGGCGTCTTCGCCCAGGGCATCCGCCCCCCGACCGTCCCCGCCGGCTCCTCGCGACTGCGCCTGACCGTGATGGCGACGCACGAGCCGACCGAGCTGGAGGCCGCGGCGCAAGCGGTTGCCGAGGTCGCCGCCGCGCTGAGCATCGGCCCGCCAGCCTCCGAGCCAAGCCACGCAGCAGCCTGAGCCGATGGCGACGCCCGGCGTCTTCGTCACCGGCACGGGCACCGAGGTCGGAAAGACCGTGGTCGCCGCGGCGATCGCGCGGGCTCGTGCCGCCGACGGGCAGCGCGTCGCCGTCTTCAAGCCCGCGGTGACCGGGCTGGAAGAGCCCGGCGAGACTGACCATGAGCTGTTGCGTCGCGCCGCCGGCTCACCGCAGTCCGACCAGCGGATCGCCCCCTACCGCTACGCGCCCCCCGCCTCCCCCCACCTCGCCGCCGAGCTCGCCGGCGAGCGGATCGACCCCGAGCGCCTGCGCGCCGCCGCTCGCGAAGCCGCCGCGGGTGCCGATTTCATCGTCTGCGAGGGCGTCGGCGGCCTGCTCGTGCCGCTGGGCGCTCGCTACTTGGTTCGCGACCTCGCCGCCGACCTCGGCTATCCGCTCGTGGTCGTCGCCTCGCCAGGGTTGGGAACGATCAACCACACGCTGCTGACGCTCGAGGCGGCGCGAAGCGCCGGGCTCGAGGTCTCGATGGTGGCGCTGACGCCCTGGCCGACGGAGCCAAGCGAGGTCGAGCGCTCCAATCGCGCGACGATCGAGGAGCTCGGCGAGGTGCCTGTCGCAACGCTCGAAGCGCTGGACCTGGCCGACCCCGGCGGCTGGCCGGCGCTGCGCCTGCCTCCCCAGCGCCAAGCCGAAAGCCCGGGCCGGTAACGGCTCAGGGCTCGACGATCGCGTCGAGGAAGCCGGGGCTGAGCTCTACGCGGAAGCCCGCCGCCGCGGCGATCGCCGCTGCGCCCTCCGGGTCGCCGGGCGCTTTCCTCGCCTTCAGCAGGGCCCGCGCGACTTCGCCCCGCACGGCCTTCGCCATGTGCGAGACCGGCTTGCGCCTGCCGCCCTCTTCGCTGAAGGCCCGCACCGCCAGCAGCGTCGCCCGCTTCGGCCTCCAGGCGGCGGCGTAGGCGCCGGAGCGCATGTCGACCAACAGCGAGCCCTCCTCGTCGGGCAGCGCCTCGGCCAGCGCCCGGCGCCACCAGGCGGCGATCGGGCCGATCCCCTTCAAGCGCGCTTTCGCCGAGAGCCGGTAGTACGGGATGCGGTCGTCGGGCCCGATCACGCCCCAGAGCGCACTCGCGATCAGCACCCTGGAGCGTGCCCGCGCCGACAGCCCCGGCAGGCCGAGGCGGTCGTAGAGGACGCCGGTATAGACCTCTGCCGCCGGCCCCGCCGGCGCCTCGCGCAGGTGCGCGTCGACCTCGATCTCCCCCACCTGGCCCGGCGAGATCGCCAGCTGCTCAATCGCCTTCTTCGCCGGAAGCTTGGCCAGTCCCGCGAGAGCGGCCAGCAGCCCCTCGCGCTGCTCGCGCAGCTCCTCGGCGTAGGCGAGGGCAGCGAGGTCGACCGGCGCGCCTCCGGCCGGCGCGGTCTTCCCCTCCGACGGGGGCAAGAGGATCAGCACGGGCGCGATTCTCGCTCAGTCGTGGTGCCTTTGGTCCGCATAGCGAGCGAAAGGAACCACAACTGCAGCGGCCGGGGGCGCCGCGCGGCCTCAGACGCGCTCGGTGGCCGCAACCGCCTCGCGGCCGGCGAGGACCTCGCCGCCCGGGCTCGCCTCTGCCTCGGCGGCCTCGATCGAGATCTCCGGCGTCTCGCGCCGCTTGGCCCGGATCGCGGTGGCGCCGACCGCCGCGCCCAGCAGGGCGACGAAGGCGGAGATCGTCATCGCGTGGCCGAGCGCGTAGACGAACGCTTCCGCGCCCGCCGCCTCGACCTGCTTCACCTGCGCCGGGTCGAGCCCGCTCAGCGCCCCTTCGGCGGAGCCGCTGCCGAGCTGGTCGGAGATCCGCGACTGCTGCGCCGCGGAGACGCCGGAGCCGGCCAGCAGGTCGCTCAGCCGGGAGCTGACCAGGCCCTGGAAGACCGCGCCGGTGACGGCGATGCCGAGGCTGCCGCCGACCATGCGGAACATCGAGAGGACGCCGGAGGCGATCCCGGCTTTCTGCACCGGCACCGCGTTCATCGCGGCGCTGGTCATCGGCGACATCGTCATCGCGATGCCGATGCCGAGCAGCATGAACCCGGGCAGCAGGTCGAGGTAGCCGGAGTCGACCGCGATGCCGCTGAAGGTGAATAGCGAGGCGGCAACCAGGGTCAGCCCGCCCGCGATCAGCCAGCGCGGGCCGAAGCGGTCGGCCAGCCGTCCAGCCACCGGTGCCACGCCGACGATCATCAGCGTCGAGGGCAGGAACCGCACCCCCGCTTCCAGCGGCGTGTAGCCGAGGATGTCCTGCATGTAGAGGGCGAGGAAGAAGAAGACGCCCATCATCGCGAAGGTGATGATCAGCGCCACCACCACGGCGGCGAGGAAGTTACGGTCGGAGAGAAGATCGAACTGCACCATCGGCGCCTTGACCCGGTTCTCGACGAAGACGAAGGTCGGCAGCGCGACCGCGGCGACGGCGATCAGGGCGACGATCTCGGTCGAGCCCCAGCCCCAGCTGTTGCCCTCGACCAGGGCCAGCACCAGAGCCGTGAGGCCGGCGGTCAGAGATCGGAAGAGCACACGTCTGAACTCCAGTCACATCACGATC
>OBLV0100000376.1_pt1 | contig 14013 bp, 17 predicted proteins | sample 1520071 | NCBI WGS metagenome assembly OBLV01 (sample SAMEA3888446, study PRJEB22518) | metagenome | reverse complement strand
CGAAAAACACTGCCACACCGCATGGTCGTCACCCTCGAAGAAATGTAATCTTTCCCTCATCGTCCCTCAGCGCTTGTTTTTTTTCTCACTGCACACATTAATCGGAGAATAAAATATACTCTGTATATAATTTATCTACACACAAAAATAATTGCGCAACAAGAAAGGGCGACGTTGCACGCTGAAAAGAGTGTGCGACGCTGGCCAAAAAAAAATATTGGGCAAAAATTAAAAGTTGATATTGCACATTCTTTTCGAGGTGCAACGTTTGCATAAATGCTATGCAAGTGTCCATTGTGATTTTTTGAAATCACGAAGCATGGATGTTCGCAGGTGTGGCAGTGTTTTTCGCGCGAAAAACACTGCCACACAACAGCGGAAACACCCTTTGTTTGTTCATCAGTGTTTCCACATCCAACAACACGTCCCGTCACTGCTCCTCAAACGTCGATCGTTTACATCCAATATTCGTGCAGTCCTGGTCCTCGCGTTCTGGTGGCTTCCCCGTGTTGAAACCTAATAACGTGATTCGCCCCGCCTGTCACTTGCTTCGTTATCTTGGTGCAGCGCTGGTATTGATTCGCGTTCTGGTGACTTCCCCGTGTTGAAACCAAATAACGCGATTCAACTCGCCCCCGCGTGCAACTTGGTTATCCTCCCCCTCCACTAGACATCACCCATTCGTTCTTTACATCCCCTCTTTGCTCACTGCTGTTACTCGTCTGACTCCCCCGTGTTGAAACAACGCGATTTGACACAACCTCGCCTTGCCTGTAAGTTGTTTGCTTACCACCCATTTTTCTCTAGATCCCAGGACTTGGTGCAGTGCCGGCGCTGATCTGCGTTCTGGTGACTCCCTCGTGTTGAAACCACATAACGCGATTCAGGTCACCCCCACTTGCAACTCCGTTGTCCTCTGCCGTCAATCCCCATCAGCCATTCATTCTTTACTCCCAATCTTTTTGCAGTGTTGGTACTGATCCGCGTTCTGGTGACTCCCCCGTGTTGAAACCAAATAACGCGATTGACGTCCCTGCCTGCCATCTGGCTGTGAACACGGCTCTTCGTTGATTTTTTCCAGTCCACCGTTTTAATTTTCCTTGAATTTGGCACCACGCCCAATAGACTTCATTTATGTGAGTTTTCCGGGTCCTGCAAGTTGAAGATTTTGTTCTCGTCTCTGATATTTCGTCTTCTTATTGTCAGCGTCTTATCTTGTTTTCTCCACTCGTATTTTTAACCGACCATGCAAGCCACTCCAGGTTCGTAATTGAATCATCACAAAGTAGCTTGGCTCAGTCTCACCAATTCGAATTGTTATCCAGACGTTCTTCCTCCCTCCGCTCGCGCCTGGCTCCTCCCTGCCGACTTCAACCATTTTGCCGCATCCATCGCTGAGCGTCACCAACCCCAAGCACTCCCATATACGCTGTGGGTTGCCGCGGTAAAGCGCTCAATCCCGCTCGCCCCTGCCTGTATCGACGGGCCAGTGCACGAACTTCCCAAACGCCTTCTTGCTGCTTTCAGTCAGGCATGCGCCAGTTCATCGACAGCCAATAGCAACCTATACGTTCGGGAAAAACAGGAGGTGCTCAGTGGACTGGGCCTTCAGATTGTCAATCTTGGGCTCTGGGGTCCAGGGCAGCCTCCTGTCTTCAGCGTACTTCTGGGGATGGAGCCGCTCAACTCGTTGAACATCGAGGCTGTCGATGATTCCAGGCTGCGGTCGAGACATGGACTCGAAGCGTTGGAATGTATTTTTTTTATCACCGCCATCTTCTTCAGTGTCAACTCCATTGACACCCCTTCTTCACCCGCCGAGTCCCCGGTCTCCTGGATTCCGTATACTGTCTCGCCCAGTAAGCTACCGACGAAGGTTGAGCGCACTGCCGTACCAGAACTGGCGCATCGGGCCATGAGGTTTCGTGATCACCGCAATCTCTTCAACTTCTCGCCGTCTGTCTCGGATCCAGATGCGAAAGTAACTGGATCCACGCTCAACTACTGGACGAGCTGTGCAGGGTTAGGCGGAAAGGGGATCACCTCCCATCTGTCTTCGCTCGTATTGAAGCTTGTCAGGTGTCATGAGCTGTATGAACAGCAAGTGCGTATGTTCTACATTCCTCAAATTCAATGCTTCTGATACGCCTCATAGGACCATACTGCGTTCGCCCTCATGAGAACGACTCCACAAGAGGAATGGGCCGGTAATCACCAATCGTCGGCCATATCATTAATCTCGCCCGTCCTTCTTTTTCTCAAAACGCCAGTTACAAGCGGCACCAGGCCCCGACCGAAAGGATACTTTTGGGTGAGTCTATTTGCGATCTGCGTCCTTGCATAAAGTGCTTATGACTACCAGTTGCATGCCCTCGGCTGCACGCCAATATGTATCAATGGGGTAGTAGATCGGGCTGTGGTCGATTTCACCGCCGGTTTGTTGGATGTCCTCATGGAGCTGGGTTTTGGGCAGGCTTCGCCAGGTGATCGATGGAGAAACTCGAGCGCCAAGCTCACCATGCTGGGGAAAGCTCTAGCGGAGTCTACCGCCCCAAACTGGGTCGATGCACCAGCTCAGGATCCCCACGACAATGGAAATGCTTTGTTCCAGATGGATGTCGACAGTGACGATGACAATGTCCCAGACTTTTCTGTGCCCCTCGACCTCGCCTCTGCCACGGAATTCCCCGATTCCACTTCTTTTGCTGGCCCCTCGACCTCCACCTCGGCGATAGCTCCTGCTACGGATGGCGCTGGCGATTTGGCAACTGCTGCCGAAATTCAGCACCTAAAGCGGGAATTGAAGAGGACACGTCGGTCTCTGAAGGTCTTGAAAACCATGCAGCGTATGTCGTTCACTCTGAATTTTATTCATTAAGATGAAACATCTCAACAACTCTTTTTTCGTTTGGCTCCTTTCTATCGTCTGCTTGTAGAAAACCAACCAGCCGCGGCAGATCCGTCAATTGCCGAAGCCACACCGGGCTCGATATCTGACCCCGTGAAGCCCTCTGCATCACCCCCCAAGTCAATGTTGGGTTTACCCCCTGCGAGAGAAATGGAAACCCCACTGTCTCAACGATTGCCCGGCTTGTCAACCGCGGCGGGGGCGCAGGGGCATTCCCGAAGCATTGAAGAGGATATCACCCTCGACCGGCAACTCACAGAAGCCGCGCCTACGTCTCTCATCCCCACCGACCCTCTCCAACCTTCTCTTGATGTGCTTGAACGTGTTCCCCTGCTCCAGGCCCTGCCACTGCCGATCCTGACCTTCAACCCCCCCAATTGTTCATCACCACGTGCTGGGGAAGCAGAAGCAAACAGCCCTGAACGTGAAGCGTCGATTTCCACGCCAGCAGCGCCTGTGGGTGAGGGAACGCTGTTCGACGTAGATCATGCCTCCGATCTTTCCACGGAGATAGGCGAGGCACCTGACGGCTCTGATTCAAGCTCTGCCGATGAAGGAGAGCCGCATGACGGCTCTGATGCGAGCGCTGCCGATGAAGCAGAGGCGTCTATCCCCAACACCTCTCCTGTACATGCAATCCGCAAGCGGCAAAGGGCTGCCTCTTCATCCCCTGAACCACCCCGAAAGAGTGCTGTAAAGCGGCACCGTCGCAGAAGCCCACCAGCAAATCGACTCGTTGCTGCATCAAAAGTAGCAAGTCCTCCCCCATCCACACATAATGACGAAGATGTGGATATGGAGATGGACAGCGTGGGCGACGATCAGGGTGATGACCGTCACGAGTCCGAAGAACCCGTCAAGTTTGCAACGGCTGTCAAGCGCTTGCGGACAGAATTTGGCAGCACGAAGCATGGAATCGTTGGGAAGGGTAAGGCCACAAACAATCAGGCGCCTTCCTCCTCCAAAACGTCGGTGCCCAGTGCCAAGAAGGCAAAGAAGGCCGATAGCAAACGAAGCGTGCGCGATGACGACACGATCACATCCCTGGGACAATGTATTCCCGCCGCATATCAGGCGCTCGGGCATCCACTGGACGAGAATGAGCTCATGGAGTTGGACTGGTTTGTACCGACCGAGTCAGCACCATCCGAAAAGGGGAACAAGGCGCCCGTAAAAGATGTTCCCTCCGCCGTCTCACAGGCACTGCCGATTCGTCGCTGGCACTCGTTTAATGCCCCAAGGATGACTCTGGACCATCAGGGTGGGGACGTTGGCGAGGTTAGGCTGTCGGATGCCGAATTCTGTTTCCCATATGACGCCCTGGTAATGCAATGCTTTTTGACTCTAGGCATGTATCTAATGTTTCGAATAATAGCGAGGGCCTGGGCCAGATGCAGACTCCTTCCTCCCTGATGAACAGCAAGTAAGTCTATTGTTTCCATTCTCATTATCCCTGCGTATTCTGATTCAATCCGGGGATCATAGCCTGGGATCCGTCCTCTTCTCATCGCTTTACAAATGGTCGAGGAGAGCAAGAAGGATCTCATGCATGCTGCATACGAACCGCGCATCGTTACGAAGGAGGCCATCCTCACTGCCTCCCCCTCGCAATTAGAGATGCTGCTCCAGCACGTCGTACTCGTCAAGAATCCTGAGGTTCAGGAGAAGTTCAAGCCAATGTATGTCGCTGTTTCATTTGATGCGATATCTTTAATTTCGAGGCTCAAACTATTATGTTCAAGGCCGGCACAGACAGCGGCGGAATCCTCCCCCAACGAACTCACCATGATAGGTCGAGATGGCAACGTGGAGGAAACCCCCATGGTGAACGAGACGTAAGTTAGGCTTGGAACAATGTGCATCATATACTAGGCTTCATTTTGTGTTGTAGAGAGGCCAATCTGATCTCACTGGACCCACGGGCTGAATATTTGGAAGCCGTGAAAGTCTCGTACGCTGCTGCTTCCGCTTTAGGCGGTCCTCAGTGGATCAATACTTCGGTGCTGGACTTTGGGCTCAGGTACCTTTCTGTTCTGGATTCATGATCTGAAGAGTTGGCTCACTTGACTGCAGGTATATACATGAGGGCCTAAGGAAGATCGGGCTGCATCATACCGCCAATTCGGTCGCTATCCTTGGCTCCATCTTCTCCTATTATATCCTCGAGCACCAAATGAAGGGCAGGGCGTTGCCATCGGGCATTGAAAAGGGGTGGAAGGCGCCCCTCACAGCTTTCGCCTCTCGTCCGTGGTGGATCCTTCCTGTCACAACCCAGTAAGTGGTGCCACGCGTTCTTTTATCTCTGACATGCTCATTTGTTTTTGGGCATCTTTTAGGGGCCACCACGTGTGTGGCATGATAAAGAATCCATTGGAATGTCTCAAGTCGCAGTCCAGCGGGTTCACCCAGGTTGTGACGTTGGATTCATTGTCATTGTCGGCCGCAGAACCAGAGGGCAATGCGCTGTGGGTCCATCTGCTTATTGACGCCTGGGTCGCTTTGGAAGGGGAGCGGGAATCCTATGGCCTCAGCGACACGAAACCGACGATGGAAGGGCTCCTGAAAAGGATCGAGTTCCATCACCCGAAAGTAAGGATTATTTTTCAACTTTACAACGCTTGAGGCCAGTAATTATTGTTTTCTGTAGGTGCGGCTGCAACAAAACACATTTGACTGTGGGATCCACGTCATTCGCAATGTTCATCTCGCCTTGCATTCCTGGCAGGAAGCACAAGGACAACTGGTAAGCGGCTATTTCCAAGTAGCGTGCTCATCAAACCACATGTGGTGGCAGTACTGAGACATTTCCTTAATCTAGCTGCAGTCTCAGACGGCTCCTATGTTTAAGGAGGACGTGATTTCAATGGTCGATTTCCGCGCCGAAGTCTGGGATTGGATGGTTCGGAGCACCTCAGGGTTCTCTGCTTCAACTCTCGATATCCAGGGGTTCCAAACCCTCAGCCAGGGCCAGCGACTTGACTTGGCTGCAAGGTACATGGCAGATTTAGGCGTAGATGGGGATTCAACCGTGTCTGCCCAAGGTATTTTTCTAATGTTTGTCACGCTTTCTAACTAACCAATGCAGCAGATCAAAGTCAGCGGAACTTCGAGGAGCCCGAGATGCTGAAGCTTCGGATAAAGGAGGTCGTAGCATCAATCATGGAGAGTGGTGCCACAGGTCGGGTGATCAATGCGTTGAACATGCCGAGTTCTGCGTCGAACCCGGACATGGATATTTATCGGTGGGAGCATTTCACTCTGTTTTCATGAATGCTTGTTTTCCTGATGTGCCCTGTCGCTTCAGCGTGGTGTCAAGCGACAACCAGGCTGATGCCTCTCTCGGTCCTGTAAATGCCAACGCGTTCGTGCTTGGAAATCGTGGCCATGGTCTCCGCAAATGGACGATTGTTTCATCGTGTGGTACGTATCACACCCCCCATTACGATGCAAATGGCCTCTGCACCTTGGTCACCGTGCGGGAGGGCTACAAGTTGTGGGTGTGGGGTGTTCGTCGCTCACGTTCACCGATTCCAACTCCATCACCTGAGCTGCGTAACGACTCGAGATCGTGGCACTGGGCGTTATTCGACGATTGCATCACTTATGCAGTGGTCTTGGGCCCTGGCGATAGCCTGTAAGCCCTGATGGCTTACTCGTGATACGCAGCGCACTAATGACTTTGGTACTTTAGCATCATGTATTCTGGCCTTCCGCATGCGGTGTACTCCGTCGCATTGGCAGGATTCAAGCCAACATGCGCCGTTGTGTCTGGCTCTCACTTCATCAGCGAGTACAGCATGTCGCGCATGCTTGATGCAGCGATATCCCACAGCGTCTGGCACGACGTGTGGACAAATGCGACGCATGACGACGTTGTCTACCATGTGGACTGGATGCTGCACGATCTCCTCCTCCGCAGCGTGAACGGTATTCCCTCCCGGATCCTTCAAAACACCAACGCCTTCGCTCTCTTCACCTATGCGCGCTTCGCTCCCTGGCTCAGTAGCCTGCCGCACCAGCGGCACTTCGACAACCCAACTTGGCTGAGGACATTTGACCCGTTGGCTGACCTTAGGTCTCGGTTGGAAGAGAATCCCAGCACACAGGCAGCCACTCGTCGGATGCTGGACGCTCTGGATCAGCTTGCAAGGAAGGCTGATGAGGCTATCTCGTCTCTTCCCCCAGTTGACTACCAAGCCTTTCAGGCGGTTTGGGAATCTTCAAGGTGTGCGCTAGAGTCTGAGATTCAGCGGCGCGTGAATTACAATATCACCTTGCTGGAGAATGACCGCGTTACTTAGTCCTCGCTCTTTCCGCTTCCATTATGAATGTCACTTCTTCCGCCTTGCAAAACACGCATTTGTAGCCCCTTTTCCTTTTCCTTTTCTTTAGCGAAATGTAACTGTCCTTCGTATATCCAACATTCGTTTATTAATTTTGCAATGTACCGGTTTTTGCCATTTTAACAAGCATGATTGTTTGGTTATTGTTGACGAGCAAATATTTGTCAATAACGCGTTATTTGTGAGAAACTTAGAACGGTGAGTACGCGCGTTGCATGGTGGCGCACAGGAATACTTGATGGTGCAAGTCAGTACTTCATGTGCTGAGCTGCTGGCTAGCTCATCATGGCTACCTGCACGACCCCAGCTGCTGAAGCAAGGCTACGTCAAACACGCAAGTGTTGCATTGTCAAAAGACTAGGGTGTGGAATGAACTGTACCTTGGCCATCAAGACACAGTATGCATTCCATGACTGGGTCGTCAGGCTCTTAGAAATGCATGCCTTGTTCCTGGGATGGCACCCAACTCACCATTGTACCCAGCACCAGATCCGTATCGTGACTTTGTGGAAAGTGAGCCCTATTCCTATCTTGTTTTGCATGTTTCAATTACTCATCATCTTTCCCTTAGTGGCTAAACGATCTCAAAAGCAAACCATGCCGTACGCTAGTTTCCCTGCCTCAAAATTTTGAATTTTTCTTGTTTCGGGGCAGCATTCTCAGTCTCTTGACAGTGCCGTTCGTAAAGGTGTGCACATGCCATTGGTGCCTTGGAACCTTTTTAACTTTCAGTAACTAATTCCAAAATTTAGGTTCTCGCCGAACCAGATCTAATGTAACCCTTGTGTCTTCCAATATCCGTCTGTATAATACTGATAATGGTGGCCTGATCAGCCAGAACCTCAAGAAGCCGAATCCACCTCCTCCAACGTGCCAATTTCATCAAAAGTATGTGTGTCAGGTTACCTGTTTTCCCAGGAAGGGGGGGCATTTATCTTACCTGGGACAATTAGCAACCCAACCCGTTGAAAAGAAAGTCCCCAATAGAGCAGAGAGATGGTAATGTTGGAAACCAGGTGAGCAAGCATTCCCTTGTTTGTTTTCCGCCGCAACTTGATTGAGTAAACCCCCCTTGATTACGCCAGTCAACCGGTTTGTTGGGTGATGAGCCTGTGGAGGCGGAAAATGCTGAGCCAATGCAGGTGTGCATGCTAATCTCCTTGCATCCATTTCTATTGACCTTACATTGATTTACAAACCCTACCTCAGCCAGGAGCTCATAAGGTGTGATGATGGGCCATAGTTTCCCCGTAGCAAATCAACGCTCAGGCAATACACTGTTTACAGCGTGCCAGGCTAGTTGGAGCCAGCTCTCCAGCGAGGGCTGAAATTGTAAGAGTCTTGTTTGTCCATCTCCTGGGCCTTCATTAATGTGGGGTCAGTTGCTTGTCAGTCCCTCAAAGGGTCGTATGCCACCAAAGAAAGGTGGGTTTCATTAATTATACTGTGCTTTGCTACATGATGAGCACGGCTTTTTTCATTGGCATATCGCTCAGACACACCAAACCACTCCACCGCAGCTCAACCCCACCACACCAGTTCTAGCCCCATCACCCACAAGGGCAATGCCATCCCACCGAGCCCACCCCGAACCCCCCCCTCTACGAACCCACAACCTGCACCTGCTGCTGCCAAACCACCCTCTCTGGGGAGTCCAGGCCCCCAAAGTTCAAAACCCCCTCGCCCTGACGCATTTGAGAATATCGGGGACCCCATATTGGAACGCGAGTTCAATTATGTGGTATACATGGCGAAGGAAGCTCAGAAAGCAGGTCTCGATGAGCTGAATGATTTTGAGGAGGGGGAGGGACGGCCAGTTGAGATTCACGAAGCATGGACTCAACTTGGCTGCCCTACATCATTCTCAGCCTTTCAAACTGCACGAAAAGGCAAAGCTCGTGCCATCAGCCCGATCCCTCCAACCCTCTCCTCTAACGCCCAGCCTACCCCGTTAAGCCAGCCCAATGACTTTACTGGGGCTCTTGCCTCTAAGTTTGGCCTCCCTGATGCAGCGATCCACGCATTCTCGTCAAAAGCAGTCTCATGGGCTGAACGTTCATCCAGTATTGCGAAGGGCAAGGTGGCGAGCTTCAAATACAAACCATTCAAAGGTGCAGCGAGGGAGGAAGCTTCTGTGCTGATTGATGAGGCGCTCAGAAAGCTCGTTGAACTCTCGCAGAAGCATGGGACTGATCCCACTGCCACCACGAAGCTCTTCCAAAAGAAGCTCGACTACTTCTCTGGCTCACTGTGGGATATGTGGGAGATACAACATGCCCTCAAGAGGGTGACTAAGAGCCATGACGAGGGTGGGGAAAGCAATGGAGAGGAGGAAGTTGGTCCATCAGGTCAAATACAGGGTGATGACAGGACACCTGGATCAGAGGAGGCAGGGGAAACTTCACGAGGTACACTCCATCTCTCCACCAAATTCTATTTATTGCTATTCTCACAAACTTCTCGTTATATATATAGATGCTTCGGCAAAAAGAGGGATACAGGCCAAGGAGGATGCAGCGCTGTACAACAAGGAGAAAGCTGCTGCGATAGCGGCAGGTCCTGAGTCATTCCGGGAATGGGCTTCAGGCATCGCAACCGAGGGATACAAAGCGATCACCCACCTGCAACAACAGATCTCCAATGATCAAACTCGGGCAAAAGCCGCTGCATCTGCAGCGGATGAACTGGACGCATTTGTGAGCCAAACTTTCAATTTATTTACTCTTAGACAGATCATTATGGCATATTCCAACTGCTATCTACCTTCAGGCTCGCAATGCATGGGTCCAGCATGGCCTTGCTATAGTAGGGTTTGTCACTGGCGCTGCAAAACCTATGCCCACAACGTTTAAGGGCAGGTGGGTTTTTGGGCCAAATGCCGAGGTCAAGAACGTTTTCTATAACGGTGCGCTTCAACATGGAGTCCAGCAGCTCTATCTATCCACGGGTATCTCGTATGTCCCTGTTTTTACTCTCACGACATGTTGCTTATCCTTGTCACACACAGTCAAGTATATCTCGGGAATGTTGTAGCAGGAAACCTCCCTCCCCCTCCTCCCATCTTACCCCCTGTCACATTCCCCCGATGTGCCACTCATGGCATTCCCACAACCAAGGGAAATCCACCTCCCTCCACCATGACTCGCTCCACCACCCCCTTACAACCAGCCCAGGAGGATGATATATCACTCGAGGAGGATAAGCTGAAGGAGCAGTTGCTCTGTGTGGCTCCTGGATCATCAGAAGCAGCCAAACTGATGGAAATGCTCGAGGAAATGGCTAGAACGATCAGCCATTCGAAAACGAAAACAACAGCAAGCCTTCTGGGCATGTTGGCCAAGGCTCTTTGGAAAGATAGACAAGGTCTGTTTCACTTTGATTTACATCAAAGTATTTAGCCTTCTCACCCGTTTTATAGGGAGTATGTCACGTTCAAAGGAGAAAGGCGGTACAGGCCCTTCCTTATTCATTCTTGTCACTCTGACTCATTATCATCCTGCAGGCAACTTCAAGGTGGTCGTCACCCCAAGCGAGCTCAGAAAGAAAGCTCTTGGAAAGGACACCTACTGGCCTTTCCAGATGCATGGCTTTCCTGATGGTTTTGATTACCCCATGAACGCCAACATTCTCTCCCACTCGGGTGCCAGGAACAATCCAGTGAAGAACACCATTGCGTATGCCATCATCAAGGCATGCATTATTGGTGAACTGAATGATGATGGCACCCATTCTTTCCTTCGTTTTGAGAAGAAGGATTGGAGTGAGTTACAATATTTCTCCCCTCTGTTCATACTGCTAATGTGTTGGCAGGCGTAGATGTGCTTACCTGCAAGAGGAATGCATCACTGGTGTTCAATGCGTCAGGGAAATGCATCCTGTCCCTCTATAGTGCTGAGGACCTAGCTCCAAGGGGACATGCAGCGCCCGACTCTGTTGGGAGGGCTGGGTCTTCAAAAGGTAAGAAAGGTGGAGTGAAACCTATCCCAAAGGCTGCAGAGCCTCGTAAGAAGACAAGGCAGGTCATCAATGAGGATAAAGATGATATGTCAGATGGGGATTCAGAGGATATGCCTTTATTTCCAGGGCCATCCAAGCACAAAGCCCATTTTGAGGCTGATGAATCCATTGAGGGTGAGTAATTTATATCCTTCCAAATACTAGTCACAACTGAGGTATATTCCCATCAGAAATTGATATAGCGTTGGATGGGACACTCAGCTCGCATGAGGAATAAACGCATCTCTTGGAAGAGTATACGTTATGTATCTATTATTCCTACTAGCCCCTCAAGAACATTAACATAAAGAAATGTTATGGGGAATGATAAACCATTTGTACGATTGTCAGAAATAGCACACATGAGTGATCACAAATTTCCCCTGAGTGATCAAACAGAAATTTTTTTGCTTATGAGCAATCACAAAGGTGTTTTGAGCGATCACAAGATATTCATTTTTTCCAAATATTTTCAATTAGCGATAGCCACTGTTCTACCCACATCACTACCATTGTATACCACAAGGAGAAATATAAAGTATTTACGATATTGTGGGAAATAGTCCTTATGAGTGATCACAAACATCATGTGAGCGATCAAACAGATCAAAAAGTTTGCCTATGAGTGATCACAAAGGTGTTTTGAGCGATCATAAGGATATTGCTTTTTTCCAAATATTTTCAGCAAGCAATAGCCACCCTTTTACCCACATCCACCACCATTGTATGCAGCAAGGAGAAATGTAAAGTATTTACTATATTGGGAGAAATAGTCCTTATGAGTGATCACAAACATCATGTGAGCGATCAAACAGATCAAAAAGTTTGCCTATGAGTGATCACAAAGGTGTTTTGAGCGATCATAAGGATATTGCTTTTTTCCAAATATTTTCAGCAAGCAATAGCCACCCTTTTACCCACATCCACCACCATTGTATGCAGCAAGGAGAAATGTAAAGTATTTACTATATTGGGAGAAATAGTCCTTATGAGTGATCACAAACATCATGTGAGCGATCAAACAGATCAAAATTTTGCTTATGAGTGATCACAAAGGAGTTTTGAGCGATCACAAGATATCGATTTTTTCCAAATATTTTCAATCAGCAATGGCCACCATTTTACCCACATCCACCACCATTGTATACAGCAGGGAGAAATATAAAGTATTTACAATATTGTGGGAAATAGTCCTTATGAGTGATCACATGCATCATGTGAGCGATCAAACAGCTCAAAATCTTGCTTATGAGTGATCACAAGGATCTTTTGAGCGATCATAAGATATTGATTTTTTCCAAATATTTTTAATGAGCAATTAGCCACTCTTTTACCCACATCCGCAATTGTATACAGCTGGGAGAAATATAAGTGTTTACGATATTGTGGGAAATAGTCCTTATGAGCAATCACACACCTCATGTGAGCGATCAAACATATCAAAATGTTGCTTATGAGTGATCACAAGGCTGTTTTGAGCGATCACAAAATATTCATTTTTTCCAAATATTTTTAATGAGCAATTAGCCACCCTTTTACCCACATCCACCACCATTGTATACAGCAGGGAGAAATATAAAGTATTTACGATATTGTGGGAAATAGTCCTTATGAGCGATCACACACATCATGTGAGCGATCAAACAGATAAAATCTTGCCTATGAGTGATCACAAGGGTCTTTTGAGCGATCACAAGATATTGTTTTTTTTCCAAATATTTTAAATGAGAAATAGCCACCCTTTTACCCACATCCACCATTGTAAACTGCCAGGAGAAATGCGAAGTATTGACGATATTGTGAGAAATAGTCCTTATGAGTGATCACAAACATCATGTGAGTGATCAAACAGATCAAAATTTTGCTTATGAGTGATCACAAAGGTGTTTTGAGTGATCACAAGATATCAATTTTTCCCAATATTTTCAATCAGCAATGGCCACCCTTTTACCCACATCAACCACCATTGTGTACAGCAAGAAGAAATATAAAGTATTTTCAATATTGTGGGAAATAGTCCTTATGAGTGATCGCAAACATCATGTGAGCGATCAAAGAGATCAAAATTTTGCTTATGAGTGATCACAAGAGTGTTTTGAGCGATCACAGGATATTGACTTTTTCCAAATATTTTCAGTGAGCAATAGCCACCCTTTTACCCACATCCACCACCATTTTATACAGCACAGTGAAATATAAAGTATTTACGATATTGTGAGAAATAGTCCTTATGAGTGATCACACACATCATGTGAGCGATCAAACAGATCAAATTGCTTATGAGGGATCACAAGGGTGTTTTGAGCGATCATAAGATGTTGACTTTTTCCAAATATTTTCAGTAAGCAATGGCCACCCTTTTACCTGCATCCACCACCATTGTATACAGCAAGGAGAAATATCAAGTATTTACGATATTGTGAGAAATCGTCCTTATGAGTGATCACATGCATCATGTGAGCGATCAAAGAGATCAAAATCTTTCTTATGAGTGATCACAAAGGTGTTTTGAGCGATCACAAGATATTGATTTTTTCCAAATATTTTCAGTGAGCAATAGCCACCCTTTTACCCACATCCACCACCATTGTATACAGCAGGGAGAAATATAAAGTATTTACGATATTGTGAGAAATAGTCCTTGTGAGTGATCACATGCATCATGTGAGTGATCAAACAGATCGGGATTTTGCTTATGAGTGATCACAAGAGTGTTTTGAGCGATCACAAGATATTGATTTTTTCCAAATATTTTCAGTGAGCAAT
>OBLV0100000375.1_pt1 | contig 14036 bp, 13 predicted proteins | sample 1520071 | NCBI WGS metagenome assembly OBLV01 (sample SAMEA3888446, study PRJEB22518) | metagenome | reverse complement strand
CACCGATGATCCAGTTGACCTCCCGGGGCCGGCGGAAGGCGCCGGTGAAGAAGATCCGGCACAGGTGCACGACGATGGCGGCCAGGAACACGATGGCAGCCCAATGGTGCATCTGGCGCATGACCAAACCGGCCCGGACGCTGAAGCTGAGGTTCAGCACCGAGTTGTAGGCCGCCGGCACCGTCACACCCTGGAGCGCTTTGTACGGTCCGTGGTAGACGACCGATGCTTCGCTCGGGCTGAAGAAGAACGTCAGGTACGAGCCGGTGCCCACCAGGATGACGAAGCAGTAGAGGGCGATCTCGCCGAGCATGAACGACCAGTGGTCGGGAAAGATCTTGTCCAGGACACTCTGGGAGAACTTCGAGACCCCGAGGCGATCGTCGACCCATCCGATGGCCTCGTCGAGGCGCCCGCCGCTGAATTTCCGCCCCTTCTTCATGGGCGGTTCCAGTACCCCGGACCGACGGGCTGGGAGTAGTCGAACTGCGAGGCCAGGTAGCCACCTTCGAGCACCTCAAGGGCGAGTTGAGGCAGCGAACGCGCCGCCGGGCCGAAGACCGGGCGGCACTCGTCGAGCACGTCGAAGGTCGACTGGTGGCACGGGCACAGCAACTGGTGGCTGCTCGAGCGGTACAACCCGACCGGGCACCCGGCGTGGGTGCACACCTTCGAGAACGCAACCAGGCCGTCCACCGACCAACTTTGACGGTGCGGGCGAACCTTCTGCGCTGCGTCGCCGACGTTGATGAGGATGGTCTGGCTGTTGGCGTCGTCGGTCGCCCCTTCGGGGAACACGGTGAGAACGCCGTTTACCTCCAGGTCACCGACCTTGACCAAACGACCATCTTGGGTGACGACCCGGGTACGTTTTCCCCAACTGGTGTGCGCGAGCGTGTCGCCCGGCGGTGGGCCGAGCGAGTTGACGGGGAAGACGGCGGCGAAGCCCAGCGCCCCGGCGGCCAGCCCGAGCATGCGGAACAAGAAGCGGCGGCGAACGAAGGGCTGCTCACCCTGCTCGAAGGATTCCAGGGCGGCCTGGCGGTCGGCCGCACTCGACGCCATGGCGTGGCGCGGCCCGGTCACCTCGCTGCCGGGGAGCAGGTCCCGGGCGAAGACGACGAACCCCAGCCCCAGCGAGCCGAGGGCGATCATCAGCAGCAGGCCCTCCAGCTGGGGCTGGCCTCCGGCGATGTAGACGCCCGCCAGCACCAACGCCGCGACGGTCGTGATGCCCCAGTAGACGGCGATGCGCCGCTCGGAGAAGCGCTCGGCGCCGGGGCGGTCCTCCAGCCGGAAGTGTTCGTCGGGCGGACGCGGCGTCTCGCTCATCCGCGGGTTCCGATCAGGCGGGTGACCACCAGCAGGGTCCCAAGCCCGAAGACCCAGCCGACGAATCCCTCGGGAATGGGGCCGAGGTGTCCGAGCCCGAGTCCGCCCCGATCATCGGGGTGGTGCAGGTACTCGACATACGACGCGATGGCCGAGATCTGCTGGTTGGTGAGCGTCGAGGGGCCGAATACCGGCATTGGCGCTGGTCCGACCCGAGCCGCCTCGACCACGTCGAGCGCGCTGGCGTGGGTGAGGCTCGGCACGATGTCGCCGTTGCCCAGCGCCCCGCCGGCGCCGGCCACGTTGTGGCACTGGGCGCAGTTCTCCGAGTACAGCTGGAAGCCCGAGGGCAGGTTGCCCGGAAGCACCGTGGGGATAGCGGGGCCACCGCCGAGCGAGGCCACATAGGCGACCAGGTCGGAGATCTGGTCGGGCCCGAAGGCGGGGCTGTGGCCAACGGGCTGCGCACCGGGATCGTTGAGCGGCATCCGGCCGGTGCGCAGGTAGAAATCGGCGGCGGCGGCGCCGGCGCCGACGAGGGTGGGCCCGCTCGTGGTCCCCTCGGCGTTGGCGCCGTGGCAGCTGGAGCAGCGCGCCACGAACAGCTGGTAGCCCGCGGAGACTTGGGCTGGGGAAAATGAGCTGGTCAGGCTGGACTTGGTACTGGCTGCGGCGGGCGTCGCGGCATGGGCCCGACTCTCGAAGCCCACCACCAACACCACAAAGCAGGCCAGCCCGGCCACGACGACGAGGCGAGGCCCGGTGCCGACTCGATGCTTCCTTATCGAATGAAGAAGATCGTCAGCCACAGGCAGATCCAGACGATGTCGACAAAGTGCCAGTAGTACGAGAGCATCTCGACCGACGCCATGTCGGTGCTTCCCCCCTTGCCGAAGCGGCGGGAGCCGGCCCGGCCGCCGACGACGATCATGGCGACCAGGCCACCTATCACGTGCAGGCCGTGGAAGCCGGTCATCAGGTAGAAGATCGACCCGTAGGCGTTTGCAGCGACGGAGAAGTTCAACCGGGCCCAATCGTCGGCTTGGATGGCGACGAAGATCGCCCCGAGGACAAAGGTGACCGCCAGCCAGCGCACAAAGGTGAGGCGGTCACCTCGGGCCACCGCCCGCACACCGAGTTGCATCGTGGCGCTCGAAAGCACCAGGAGGATCGTGGCGATCGTGGCGGTGAAGACGTCGAGGTTGACCCCCTTGGGCGGCCACACCGGGCTTTGGGCGCGGAGGGTGAAGTAGGCGGCGAACAGGCCGGAGAAGAACATCAACTCCGAGGCCAGCCAGACCATGGTCCCGACGGCCAGCAACTCGGGGCGCCGACTCGCCTTCGCCGCCGTGAGAGCCGTGCTCGACGCCACTACTGCACTTTCTACCCGATATGGACATTGCCGTCGCATAGGGCGGCCGCCTCGGGAGCCGGCGCCCAGGGGGTGCGATGAATCTTGGGGGTACGTACCCCCCAAGATTCATCGCACCCCCCCCACCCCCCCGGGCCGGCCCCGGCTCGGTACTAGCGTTGCCGCCCGTGATGGTCACGACCTTCACCGCCGGCGATGTCTTGCGCCGCGTCCAACTGGAGCCGTCGGCCGCGGCCGTCATACTCCTCGCGGCGTGGTGGTACCTATCGGCGGCCAAGCGGCTGGCGGCTCGGGGGCGACGGTGGCCGTGGAAGCGCCAGGGGCCGTACCTGGCCGGCCTGTTCGTGCTGGTGGTTGCGACCCAGAGCGGCATCGCCACGTCCGACACCACCTCGTTCACCGCCCATGTGATCCAGCACCTGCTGCTCGGCATGGTCGCGCCGGTCCTTTTGGCCCTCGGCGCCCCGATCACCCTGGCCCTCCAGAGCAGCAAACGGACGCTGCGAGCCCGGCTGATCAAGATCCTCCACAGCGCCCCGGTTCGGGTCCTGACCCACCCCGTGACCGCGTGGTTCCTTTTTGGCGGGTTGATGTTCGCCCTGTATTTCACCGGGCTGTACGCCGACACGCTGCGTTCGGTCGTCCTCCATGACCTGACCCACCTCGCCTTCGTCATGACCGGATGCCTGTTCTTCTGGCCCGTCGTCGGCCTGGACCCGACACCGCATCGGATGAGCTACGGGGCCCGCATGATGTACGTGATGGCGGCCTTGCCGTTCCACACCATCATCGGGGTGGCGCTCATCACCCAGACCACGCTGATCGCTCCCGGCCTGACGTTGACGGACCAGCAGACTGGCGCCGCCATCTTGTGGACCGCCGGGGAGTTCCTCGGCGTGATCGCGCTGATCGTGGTAGCGGCGCAGTGGATGACCGCCGAGGAACGCGAGGCCATCCGCCAGGATCGCCGGTTGGCGGCTGCGCTGCCGACGGCGCCGGTACCGTGACCGCCGTGCCGTACGATGCTCACCCCGTGATCGAACTCAGCCAGATCGAGGCCGCCCGGGCCCGGATGGCCGGAGTGCTCCGCCAGACCCCCGTCCGGCGGACCGAGACGCTCAGCGCCGTGGCTGGCCGGCCAATCATCTTGAAGCCCGAACAGCGCCAGCGCACCGGTTCGTTCAAGGTTCGCGGCGCGTTCAACCTCATCGCCCAGTTGCCCCCCGGCAGCGAGGTCGTCGCCGCCTCGGCCGGCAACCACGCGCAGGGGGTGGCCTTCGCCGCCACCGGCGCCGGCATGAAGTCCACCATCTTCATGCCCGAAGGGGCGTCGCTGCCCAAGGTCGAGGCCACCCGCAACTACGGCGCCATCGTGCGACTGGAAGGCAAGGTCGTGGACGACTGCTTTCTCCTGGCCCAGGACTACGCCGAGGCGACCGGCGCCTACTACGTGCCGCCGTTCGACCATCCCGCGATCATGGCCGGGCAAGGAACGATCGGCCTCGAGTTGCTCGACGAGGCGGCCGACGCCGAGGTAGTAGTGGTACCCATCGGTGGGGGCGGCCTCATCTCGGGGGTCTCGGCCGCGCTCAAGCTTCGACGCAGCGGCATCAAGGTGATCGGGGTCGAACCGCAAGGCGCGGCGGCGGTGAGCGCGTCGCTGGCCGCCGGCCGGGTCGTCACCCTGGACCGGATCCACACCATGGCGGACGGGATCGCGGTCAAGTCGACCTCGGAGTTGGTGCTCGAGCATGTGTCGCGCTTCGTTGACGCCGTGGTCACCGTCGACGAGGAAGAGATCGCCCGGGCCGTCCTGCTGCTGCTGGAACGGTCCAAGGCGGTGATCGAACCCGCCGGCGCCGTCGGCCTGGCCGCCATCTTGGCCGGAAAGGTGCCCGGTGAGGGGCCGGCGGTCGCCCTGCTCTCGGGCGGCAACGTCGATCCGCTGCTGCTGATCAAGATGGTCGACCACGGACTCTCGGCGGCCGGGCGCTACCTGGTGTTCCGGGCCGTCCTCGACGATCAGCCCGGCGCACTCGCCGGGCTCACCGCCACCTTGGCCGGGATGGGGCTCAACGTGCTCGAAGTCGACCACCACCGCTCCGGATGGACCCATGGCATCTACGAGGTGCAGGTACAGATGACCGTCGAGACTCGGGGTCCCGACCATCGGGCCGACGTCCTCGACACCTTGAAAGCTGCGGGCTACCGGGTCGAGCCCATCAGCTGAGGTTTGCGGCGCGGAAACGACGAGCGCGTTAAATCGGCGTACCGGTGCGGGTGGGACTGCGCTGGCGCTCGTTGTGGCGTCCTGGCGCTCGTTGTGGCGTCCTGGCGCTCGTTGTGGCGTCCTGGTGCTCGTTGTGGCGTCCTGGTGCCTGTTCTGGCTTGGCGCGCTAATCGACGGCGCCGGCGTCGATGAGCGCCCGGAGCCGGCCGTTGTCGCGCTGCGCTAGGTCGGCCCAGGTGCCCGTTTCGACCACCCGGCCGCGATCGAGCACGACGACGGCGTCGGCGGAGCTGACCGTCGAGAGGCGGTGGGCGATGACGAGCATGGTGACCTGGCCATGCAGCGCGGCCAGGGCGTTGCGGATGACCAGCTCGTTCTCGGTGTCGAGGGAGCTGGTCGCCTCGTCGAGCACCAGCAAGTCGGGCTGACGCAGCAAGGCACGAGCGAGGGCGATGCGTTGGCGCTCGCCCCCAGAGAGGCGGACCCCTCGGTCGCCGACGATGGTGTCGATGCCGTCAGGCAGCCCGGCCACGAATTCGGCGGCCGCCGCCGTCGCGAGCGCGTCCCACAGGTCCTCGTCGGCGGCGTCAGGTGCCGCCCACAGGAGATTGGCCCGGATGCTGTCATGAAAGAGGAACGGCTCCTGCGGTACCAGGGCGACCGCCGACCGCCACGCTCGAACGTCGCCGGCCCGGGGCTGGCCGTCGACGAGCACCTGGCCGTCGTTGGGCTCCAGCAGGCCGACGACGATGTCGGCCAAGGTCGTCTTGCCGGCGCCCGACGGCCCGACCAACGCGGTGGTACTACGAGCCGGCAATTCCACGGAAACCCGGGACAGCACCGGTCGATCGGCGGTGTAGGAGAAGCTGACGTCGGCCACCGATATGCCCGTACCGATGGACAGCCTCTGGGTAACGGGACCGTCCAATGGTTCGGCCGCGTCTTCACAGCTCAGCATCACCAACATGAGGTCATCGAACGACGGCACGGACTGGGCCACCTGCTGGACGTTGCGCTGCGCACCGGTCACCTGGGGAACGAGTTGGCTGAAAATAAAGGCCAGGACGAGGAGGCCGGCCAGGTCGAGGTGGAGGACCTCGACGGCCACGTCGACCAGAACCGCCAACACGACAACGGTAACAACAGCCTGCACGGCGGCGGACCACGCCGACGCCTTGGCGAAGTCGATCTGGGATCGTCGGGCTCGGCGAATGGCGTCATCGAAGGTCGCCACGTGTCCGGCTTCGAGGCCGTGGGCCTTCGCCAGCTTGAGACCGTCGAGGAAGCCAGTGACCGAGGCCAGGACACCCCGATTGTTGGTTACCAGTTCACGCCCCAGCCGGCGGCTGCGCCCGACCAGTGGCCACACCACCGCGACCAGCAAGACGTCGGTCGCCACGGCCAATGCGGTGATGGCGAGCGAGATCCGAACCGCCACTGCCAGCTGCACCAGGACCAGGAGGGCGGCGACGGCAATGTTGAGTATCGCCAGCGTGCCCGCCGCCACCCAGTTGACGTTGACGGTGAGCGTGCTCAGCAGGTCGGACTGGCGCAGGCCGAGGAGGTGGCGCCATTCGGCGGCGGCGACGGCGGCGTAGAGGCGATTGCGTAGCCCATCGACGAACTCGAGGCGGTATCGCGTGAGCAGGACACTGGCGTAGTTGCTCAAGGCGGCCGTTAGGGCCACGATGACCACGTATGCCGCGAGCATCGACCGCAGCGTGACCGCCAGGCCGACGGTGCCGAACACCAACTGCCAGTACCGGGCGATACCCCCAGTCGATCGACCGCCAACTCCGGCCTCGCTGAGGAGAGGGACCAACAGCAACAGCCCGATCCCCTGGGTCGCCGTCGCCGCGCTCTGCACGGCGGTGACCCAGATCAGCTTGGTCCGGTTGGCGCGAGCGAGGGTGGCGGCGAATCGACCCATGCCGCGGCGGAACATCACGCCCCTCAGTCTGCGTCGGCTGCCACCGTCACTGCTCAAACCTCCGGCGGAACGATGCCAGCCGCCGGCTGCCGGCCGGGAAACGACGCATGACCACCTTGTTGGCCACGAGGTATCGCAGTGCCGGTACTGAGCGCTTGGCAACCCGGCTCCAGTGGGCGCAATAGGCACCGGCGAGCGCCCAAGGACGCCCGCGGGGGATCCCCCCCGACATGGAAGTGATCCTCGCCCGGCTCGGGAAGATCGTCCACCAGGTGACCCCGAGCTTCTCGCGGGTGGTGCGCGACGCGGCGACGATGGACAAGGATCGAGCACCCCGTGGCGCGAAAGACCCCCACCACATTGTCGTTTCGACGGACCGGTCAGCCAGACCAAGGCGTCCTGCGATCTGCGCTCCCGCCGGGTTCAGGCGAAGCCCGAGTGCAAGGGCCTCCTCAACACCTAGCGTGGCGGCCAAGCGAGCTACCTCCGGCCAGTCGCCGGGCGGCAGCGTGTCGACCAACCGGCGGAGGTCCTCGAGCGTATGGCTGCCGCCGCCGTGGTGGAGGGCGTGCAGGACAATCTGAAGCGCCACACCGATCCGGTCGAGCACCTGCACCTCGACACCTCCGACGAGGAGCGGGAGGCGGTGGGTGCAGAAGACTTCCCAGACCTTGTCATCGGGCGTCGGTATCGGGCCCATCGTGTGATGGAGGTCGATTGTTCCTGGGTTGCGATGACCGGCCCCACCACGAACGAAGGTGCTGGCATGGTTTTCGATCGGGACTTCGAACCTGGACCATGCATCCTGAGCACCGACGAAGCCGAGGCCTCCGAGCACGGCCTTGGCGTGGTCCAACTCACCCGGCGGCACGAGCAGATCCGAATCGCAGTAGGACCGGCCGCCCTCGGGGTAGAGCCACCGGGCGATCGACGGTCCTTTCAACAGGATCGACGCGATGCCCGCGGCGTCGAACGCCGACACCACCTCGGCGGTCACCCGGTCGATCGACAATGTCCGGGCCGCCTTCAGCACGTCGTCGCGGAGCCACGGCTGCTGACTTTCGATCCCCATGGCCATCGACGTCCTTGCCTTCCCGATGCCGGCGGCTTCCCGCTTTGCCGGCGCGGTGTTCGTGTCGCTCGGCAGCGTATCGACTGGCTGAGTATTCTGGCGCTGCCCCGAGCTCAAGGAGGCGTGTGGCCGATATCGCGATGAGCAGTATCCCGAGCCGCCGTCCCGGGGTTCTCGACGCTGCGGTCGGGGAGGACATCGTGCTGCTCGGCGAGAGCAGCCGCTATCACGGCCTCGACACAACAGGCGCCCGGGTCTGGCAACTGGTCGACGGCAACAACTCGATATCTGACATCTGCACGACGCTGGTGGCCGAGTACGAGGTCGACTCCGACACGTGTACGCAGGATGTTCTGGCCTTCCTCCACGACCTGGCGGATCACGACTTAGTGGTGATCCGCTGACCGGTGTCCCGCTCACTGGTGTGCAGGCGACAACGTCACGGCGCAGGCGACGTCGCGGCGGCAGCCGAGGCTGCCGTCTCGCTCCTCGTGGCCAAGGTGGCACTGGCGCTCCTGCCGTTCTCGGTCGTAGCCCGTGCCCTAGGCCGCCGATGCGAGGGCGCCGACAGCAGCCCATCGGCGCCCGCAGAGCAGTACCTTGCGGCGGAGGCACTACGGTGCCGATGGGCGGTTGGAGCCGCCATCCGACGGGTCCCGTTCGAGGCCTCGTGCCTGCCCCGGGCGATCGCCGGGCAGTTGATGTTGCGGCGCCGCGGCGTGGCAGCCACCGTGGTCTTCGGCGTCGCCCGCCGAGATGGCGAATGGTTGAACCATGCCTGGCTCGAGGTCGACGGCGCTGCGGTGCTCGGCTATCAACCCGCGATCAGTTTCCGGCGGGTGGTTGAATACCGCGGCGCACCGCTCCGGCTAGCCCGCCATCAGGGTCGCTGACACCAACCAAGTCGTTGACGCCAACCAACGAGTGCCCAGCACGGCGAGTGGGCCGCGAGTGTCGACGGCCACCAGCGGCGTCGTACTCACAGCGGTGCCGCACCGGCGGTGGTGGCGTACGGACACGGCGAGCCAAGCACGGGCGACAGCGCGGCCAGCGCCGCAGTTGCGACCCCGTCTGGGGTCCGGGGCCCCGTCGTCGTGCCGAGCGCGACGACCGGCACGCGGGCGGCAACGGCCGCAACCGCGGTGAACACCTGAGCGGCGCGGCCCATGGGCTGGACGTAGGGGTACCGGTAAACGTGTGACAAGACGGTGGCAAAGGCAGCGGCCCCGCTGATCCACTCACGGTTGGGACCCGGGCCGGTGTCGCCCAGCACGACGATGGCCCGCAGCTCGCGGGGCTCGGGGCAAAACGAGCCGGGCCACGGCACGAGGTACTTTTCGGTCTCAGGGCTGACCCGGACCAGGTTCTCTGGCGACAAGCCAAGCCGGGCGACGGCGTCACCCCACAGCCTCGAGGCCGGGACCCCGGGCTGAACCATCAAGGGCAGTTCCGCCACGGCTGCGTTGTCTATGACGGCGACGTCGTCACTCACCATGCGGTAACCACGGGTCATGAGTTCGGCGGCCAGCGTGGACTTGCCGGCGCCGGCGTGACCAACAAAGGCCACGCAACCATCGTTTACCTCGATGACACTGGCATGCAAGGGCAGGAGCCCTCGCTGGTGGACCAACGCCCCGAGGCCCGATGCCAACAGGAAGGCCCTAGGCCTGATAGGCCCGACACCGGGGTCCGGATCGACGACCGCCTCCTGACCGCCAGTGAAGAGGAATCGGCCGACGCCGGCAATCCGCAGGAAGAACCGGTCGCCGGCGATATAGACGCTCGGCCCGACCGGAATGCCCCCAAGAGGCGTGTCGGGCACGATGCCGCCGACCACGCGGATGTCGGTGGCGCGCCCCGCGGGCCACGGTGCCCCGCCGGAGAGCTCCGGTAGCTCGAGTTCCGACACCATCGTGAGGCCGTAGACCGTGTATCGGTGATTGACCTGCGCCAAGAGATGAACTCCACGCCCCGGTGGTTTCGAGCAGAGACTGGTCCGCGGTCTCGATCGAGGGTAGTACGGGTCACAACTGGACAGTCGAGCGAACCGCCTATGGCCGCCCTGATGCAACCGGCAAGGTGCGCCGGTATGAGCTGATCACGGCGAGGCCAAACAGGGCGGCCAGGACCAAGACGAGCGTCAGGGCCAACCACCCGACGCCGAGGAGGACTCCGACCAGGGCGATGAGGGCAAGGACCAAGACCACAATCGCGATGAGCAACCAGAGATAGTTGGGCTTTGGTGGTGGGGGTTCCTCTACTGGCTCCAAGGGCGCGGCCAGGACGACCGGATCTTCGGGCAGCATCGGCGGTGGATGGAAATCGAGCCCACAGCGATTGCAGAACCTGGCGTCGGGACGGTTCAGCTCGGAGCACCGCGGACAGGCATCGCCGGCGACGTCGAGGCGACCAGCGGTGCCAGGGAGACGGCGTAGCGACGGGTCGAGGACCCCGGCGCCGCGGAAGGCAGAATCGGCCACCATGTCGTCGAGGACCAGCCAATACGGGTAGCGGCAGAATCGGCGTAACAACCAACCCCTACGAATCCTCGACAATGAGCGCTACCGAGGGATGCTCAGGAAGCGGAGCTGCTATCACGGGCCTGACGACCCAGGTCGTGAACGGCTGGCTTGGTTGGCCTGGTCGGGGCACCAGCACGTCAGCGCCGACCTTCAGAAGCCATTCCCCCGAGGACCGCTAAACCGCTAGAAGCCTGTCCGGTGTCAGCCCGTTGTACTTACATCTGCACCATTGGAGAGTGGCCAGATCTTTCGACATCTTTCCGTTAGCAGTCCGGCTCTGCCTGCGACGTCGCTCACCTCAAGGACCATCTTGATGCCCTGCCGCCGGAGCCAGGGCCGACGACCACCAGTCGTGAGGACACGGGGTTGGTGTCCTAGAAGTGGTTGACGGCGTCGGGCGGGTGGTCGGCTTCGGGAGGGCGGGTGATCTGGAGATAGCAGATGCCTCAGGCAGGCAGCTCGCAACGGCGGGATGGCCGCGAGCAAGGGCAACAGAAGGTCGTTGACTCCGCAAGCATTATCCGAAAGATCCTCATTGCTGGACTTTGCGGCGTGGCGACATAATGCTGGCTTTGCGTGCGTGGGTATGGGCTGTTCGTGACTCGGTAAGTTGTGCTACCAAGGAGCGAGCGGACGTCAAAAATGCGTGGGCCCTGCGGCGCGAAGGTTTGGCTGTTGCGCCACTGATTCCAAAAGGCGGTCGACAAACCGGTGGCAGGTCCGACTCCTTGCCAACTACAACCAGTTTCGAGATAGCTGATCAACATTCGATTGGGTCGATTGACGAGGGGGAGATATGCATTGGGGTCGCGCTTTTGTAATCGTCGGAGCGCTTTCAATGGTGAGTTCGATGGTCGTGACCGCGGCTACTAGCGGTCGCTACGCCTTTGCCGTTCCTCCAGGCTCTGGGGGAACGCCTGCCGAGTGGCAGCAGGCAATTTCGGATCTTCCGACGCCGGGGCCGGGATGCTATCGGGCGAGTTACCCATCTCTCCAGTGGCAGTCTACCGGCTGTGCAGTGGCTCCAAGCTGGCCGATGTCACCGGCGGATGACTCAGCTGGGCCGACTGCAGGAACGGCGAAAACCGTGGGCGCCCGCAACGATTATTCAGCGAAGGTCAATGGGACGATCTCCCGAGCCACTGGATCGTTTGACGTTGTCAGCCCTGGAATCACCGAAACCGGGCAAGTGGGCGGTAAGGGCCGGTATCATACGAACACCTTCTCGCTTCAGTTGAACAGCCAGTTCTTTTCGACCCCGGCCTGTGCCACCAGCGGCGATGCAAGCAAGTGCGTGGGCTGGGAGCAGTTCGCATACGAGACGTCGACGAACTCGGTCTTCATGCAGTACTGGCTAATCAACTACAAGGCGCGCTGCCCGTCGCATTGGATGAGGTCCGGCGTCAGTTGCTACACCAATAGCCCGGCCACAACCTACGCCGGCAGCGCGCTGACCGCTGCGGACCTGGCCACCACCGATCTGGTCGGAAGTGCTATTTCGGGCGGCGACGACGAGGTGACGGTATCGAGCGGAACGTCCGGCCAGGCTTCCAACGTCACCGCTTCGGATGCTGTTGTCAACCTGGCAAAGAATTGGAACACGACAGAGTTTGGTGTGTTCGGCGATGGTGGGGGAAGCGCCGCGACCTTCGGCCCTAAGACGACGCTGGAGGCGCAGACGACCCTGGCAAGCACCAGCACCGGGGCACCCACATGTATCAAGGAGGGATTCACCGCCGAGACGAACAATCTGTCCCTGACCCAGACTCCGTCGATTTCGACCGAATCATCGCCCACAATCGTTTCCAAACAGACCAACCGAGGGGCCAAGGGCGCGAGCTGCGCTGCCACGGCAGGCGATGGGTATGTCAACTATCTCACCACACAGTCCGGATACCAAACGGGGCCCAACTTCCTTTGCTCCGGTGCTCTTAACGCCCGCATCGACTGTAGCGACGACACGATCGTTCAGTTCGCAGCCCCCGTCAGCAAACTGATGTTCGATGCGCTCGGGGTAGACGACACTGGGCAGGTAGCCGACTTTGACGTGTGGGGTCAGAAGGGTCTTATTGCCACGGTGCCCGAAACGGGGAACGCCGGTGGGGAAAATGCGGAGCAGCAAGACCTTAGGTCATACCAGGGTATCACTGCCCTGGTGATTTACAATATTAGCGATCCTGGCGGCATTGGCTGGAACAATTTTGAGTTTGAACAAGCGGGCAAGTCGACCACCATCAACTTCAATGCCTTGCCGCAAGGGGGCGAGACGGGAATCGTTGTCACCAACCAGTTCCCCAGCGCGGACTTCACGGCAAGTGTTGCTTCGACCACCGATCCCTACCCCGGCTGATCTGATGTGGCGGAGCTGGTCGTCATAGCCCGTGAGGAACAACCGAACGGAAACTGGTGCTAAGGACGACGGCCACGGCACCGCGGGCGGACATCGGGCGACCTGTGCGAGCTCTGAGACCGTGCGGCCTATGATCTGTTCAGCGAGATTGGTCCTCGCCTTCCTGGAGGAGCTAGAGGCCGAACGCCGTGCCGAAGAGCACCGTCCCGCCGACTGAGGGGCCGCCGCTGGATGTGGCGCGCATCGTCGAGACCTTGGACTGCCACGGCGTCGACTACCTGCTGGTGGGCGGCGCCTCAGCCCAGGCGTACGGCCCCACGCGGGTGACCCTCGACTTCGACTTGGTGGCCGCCGACGTCGAGCAGGATCTGTCCGGCGAGGACCGGTTTATGCGTTGTACCTGGGGGAGGGGTTCGGCGGAGATCGGACCCTACGAGCCCGGGTCATCCGCGAGTTGATCGATGAAATCGGTGCCCAGCACCAGAAGTTGTTCGCGCTCGACAGCCAGACCGGCGCGCCGTCAGCCAGCGCATCCGCAGCGTCGCCGGCCTCGCCCGTCCAGTAGGCTGATGTCGTTGCGGGTAGCGAGGGGGTGCTGAGCGCCCTGCACCCGCATTGATCGGGAGCAGCTACAGAGGAGCTGCGGTTGTTGCGGGAGGCGGTGGGTCAATACCGGGGGTTGTACGAAGCCGACCCCACCCCACTGCACCAGCACGACCTCGCTGTCACCCTCCGAGAACTGGGAGTGGTTACGGGGTGAACCTTCTACGTCGCTGCATGTCGACCGTCGGTTGGTGTCCATCGTCGCTCGTCACCGCGCCGCCCACCTGCCCAGCCCCACCGACGACGCCGAGGTCCAACGGGTGTGGTCCGGGACTCGCCGCCAGCTGGTCACCGCCTCGACGGTGGCCCAGCCGGTCACGGTGGCTCTGCTCCAGGCCATGGTCGCCCAGCTCCCCGCCGGCGCCCGCGGGGCCCGCGACCGGGCCCTGCTCCTCGTCGGCTTCGCCATCGCCCTCCGCCGCTCCGAGCTGGTCGCCCTCGACACCGCCGACGTCGACCCACGACCAGAAGGACTCGTTGTCACAGTGCGCGATCCAAACCACAGCCACGCCACCGACCTGATCCGCCGAGGGGTCCCGATCGAGATCGTGTCGAAACGCCTCACCCATGCCAGCGTGGCCACGACCAGCCAGACCTACCTGCACCTGTCCGCCGCCGACGTGGC
>OBLV0100000374.1_pt1 | contig 14038 bp, 15 predicted proteins | sample 1520071 | NCBI WGS metagenome assembly OBLV01 (sample SAMEA3888446, study PRJEB22518) | metagenome | reverse complement strand
AGGAGCCCATGACGACGCTGATCTGGGGGATGACCCCCGAGGATGCGACGTTGCGAAAGAAGATACCGCCGTAATAGGCCAAACCCACAACGCCTTCTTGCACCCGGGCACCGGCCCCGTCGTTGATGCCGATCATGGGCACGCCGATCGACGTGGCCAAATCCATGATCTTGTGGACTTTCTCGCCGAACACCTCTCCCAGCGAGCCGCCGTTGACGGTGAAATCCTGGGAGAACAGGCAGATTTTGCGGCCGTCAACGGTTCCGAAACCGGTGATGACGCCATCGGTGTAGGGGCGCTTTTCCTCGGCCACCCCCGGCGCCCGAGTCCGGGCCAGCATGTCGAGCTCGGTGAAACTGCCCTCGTCGACGAAGTAGTCGATCCGCTCCCTCGCCGTCATCTTGCCCTTGGCGTGCTGGCGCTCGATGGCGTGCGGGGCGCCGGCGTGGACAGCCTGGCCCCTCCGACGGTCGAGGTCGGCGAGACGGTCGGTCATGCTGTGTTCCGGCATCGCCCTCAGGCTACCGGCGGGCCATGAGGGTAACTGCGGGCGGCAGACTGCTCCCGTGCGTCGGGCCCAAGCGGTTGAACCACCGCGCAGCCGGTGGTCGTTCCCGGAATCGGTGGACGCCATCGCCCGGGCCGCCGGCGACGGCGAGGTCGTCGGGGTGGGCGCCGACCTCGAGCCGGGGACGATCCTGGCGGCGTACCGGCGGGGGTTGTTCCCGATGCCGGTGCGCCGAGGCGTGACGGCGTGGTGGTCGCCCGAGCCACGGGGCATCCTCCCTCTCGATGGGCTCAACGTCAGCCGGTCGCTGCGAAGGTCGTGCGCCCGCTACCAGATCCGCTTCGACACCGCCTTCGAGGAGGTGGTCGATGCGTGCGCCGACCGGCGACGGCCGGGAGCTTGGATCAGCCGTGATATCAAGCGGGGCTATCAGGGGCTCTACGAACTCGGGTGGGTGCATACCGTCGAAACCTGGTCCGCCGACGGCCGCTTGGTCGGCGGGCTGTACGGCGTCGCGGTCGGCGGGCTCTTCGCCGGCGAGTCGATGTTCCACCGCGAGACCGACGCGTCCAAGGTGGCCCTGGTCGCGTTGGTCGAGCGGCTACAACGCAACGGTGCCCGGTTGCTCGACGTGCAATGGGTCACGCCGCACCTGGCTTCGCTCGGCGCCGTAGCCGTCCCGCGTCACGAATACCATCGCCTGCTTGGTGACGCCCTCAATTTTCCCCGAATGTCTGCATTCGACCTAGCGACGGGAAGCTAGCTGCGACGCGCGACGCGCCACGCCCGCGGCGTCGATCCGCTCGCATACCGCCGCAAACTCCGGCGCCGGACCCCGCCAGCGCAGGTCGTCGACCTGGGCGAGCAGGGACCGGTCGACCCGCAGCGTCGCCAGGTCCTTGAACAACATCGCCCGGTCGCGCTCGGCCGCCAGCGTGGCGGCCAACGCCGGGCCGCCGCGCACCGAGACGTCCCATCCACGGTCAGGGATCTGCTCGATGGTGCCGTATCGGGCCAGCACCGTCGCCGCCGACTTCGGCCCCCACCCCGCCAGGCCGGGGAAACCGTCCGATGAGTCGCCGACCAAGCCGAGGTAGTCGGGGATCGAGCGGGGCGGCACGCCGAACTTGGCCGTGACCGCAGCCTCGTCGAGCACGACGCGCTTGCGGCGATCGAGTTGGACGACCCGGCCATCGGTGACGCACTGCCCGAGGTCCTTGTCGGGCGTGCAGATCACCACCTGGTCGACCGCCGGGTCGTCGGCGGCGACCGCGGCGGCCGAGGCGAGGGCGTCGTCGGCCTCGAGATCCACCATGGCCCACACGCCGACGCCCATCGCCCGCAGCGCCACTTCGAGTAGCTCGAACTGCCCCAACAGGTCGGGGGCCACGCCGGCGCCGGACTTGTAGCCCGGCCAGAGCCCGTTGCGGAACGACTCGATCACGTGGTCGGTGGCGACGCCGAGATGGGTCGCGCCCTCTTCGAGCATCCCCAGGACCGACCCGAGCACCGCCCGGGTGGCACCAACCTCGGCGCCATCGCCAGTACGGTGAGGCGGGACACCGAAATAATGACGGAACAATTCGTAGGTTCCGTCGACCACGAAGACCCGCATCGCGTCAGTCTGACCGGACCGGGTCAGGGGGCTACGATTTCGAAGACGGATTGCCAACTCACACCAGTAACACCATGCACTTGACGCGCTCCAGTCACATGCCTACCGTTACCCGCATCGTTCGAAGCAGCTCGCGGGGGATGAAGTCGCACGGCCGGGCAAGGGTACTGCGCTCGGGACTGGCGGCCGCGATGGTCGCCGCACTTTTGGGTGCGCTTCTCGTACCGTCGTCGGCTGGCGCCGACCCGATCGGCGATGCCAAGGCCCAGGCGGCCGCCCTGGCCGAGCAGATCAACGCCGACGCCCACCAGGTCGACCTCTTGTCGGACCAGTACGACGGCGCTGAATACCACCTGAGCCAGGTGCAACAGCAACTGGCGACGGCCGCGCACCAACTCCAGGTCGCCCAGGTGACGGATAAGCAAAACCTGGCCGCCCTCGGCAATGAGGCCGTCGTCGCCTACATGCAGGGCGGTTTCACCCCCGCCGAGAACATGACGCTCAGCGGCTCCACCGACCTCTCCGTTGCCCAGGGCTACTTCGAGCTCGCCACCGGCAACCAGGTCGACGCCCTCGACCGGCTTCGTCAGAGCGAACAGGCGCTACGCCAGGAGCAGGCGGCTCTGCAGGTCGCCCGCCAGAGCAGCCTGGCGGCGCTGTCCCAGGTGACCAGCAGCAAGCAGGCGGTGCAGGCCGCGGCATCGGCGACGCAGGCAGAGCTGGCCAAGGTGCAAGGCAACCTCGTTCAGTTGGTGGCCCAGCAGCAGGCCGCCATGGCGGCCCAGGAACAGGCGTCGGAGCGGGCATCGTTGATCGCCGTCCAGGCCAAGCTGTCGGCCAGCAGCATCGCCGCCGCGGCCTCGACGACTGCCGGCTCGACCAAGGTGGCGGCCTCGGCAACGGTCGGCTCGACCAAGGTGACGGCCGCGGTGGGGGTGTCCCTGCCGAGCATCGCTTCGCCGCCGACCACAACCAGGTCGGCTCCCCCGCCCGCGCCGCCGCCCAGTTCCGGTGCCGCCGCGGCCATCGCCTATGCCAAGGCACAGATCGGCAAGCCCTACCAATGGGGTGCGGCGGGACCAAGCTCGTTCGACTGCTCCGGCCTCACGATGATGGCGTGGGCAGCGGGGGGGGTCTCGTTGCCCCACTTCTCCGGGGCGCAGTATGCCGATACCGCCCATGTGCCGATTGCCGACTTGGAACCCGGCGACCTGGTCTTCTTTTACACCCCCATCTCCCACGTCGGCATCTACGTCGGCGGCGACGAGATGATCGATGCACCGGACACGGGGTCGTTTGTTCGCTACGACAGCATCTTCTTCCCTGGCCTCCAGCCCTACGGCGGTCGGCCTTAGCGCCTACAACGCCCAGCCGGGCTTGCCCTCGGCGGTGACGGTCAGGATCTCGGCGCCGTCGGCGCACACGACCATGGTGTGCTCGAACTGGGCCGAGCGCCGGCCGTCGGCGGTGACGGCGGTCCACCCGTCGTCCCACATGCGCTCCTGCCACGTGCCCATGGTGATCATGGGCTCGATGGTGAAGGTCATGCCGACCTGCATGATCGTCGAGGCGCCCGGGGTGAAGTAGTGCGGAACGCTCGGCTCGCTGTGGAACTGCTCGCCGATCCCGTGGCCGACGAACATCCGCACCACCCCGAAGTGGTTTTTGGCGGCGTGGATCTCGATGGCCCGCCCGATGTCGGAGATGGGCTGGCCGGGCGCAACCGCGGCGATCCCGATCTGCAGGCACTCCTCGGTGACCTGCACCAGCCGGCGGGAGGCGTCGTCAACCGCGCCCACGAGGAACGTGCCGTTGGTGTCGCCATGCACCCCGTTGAGGAAGACGGTGACGTCGAGGTCGACGATGTCACCATCGACGAGTGGCCGGTCGTCGGGAATGCCGTGGCAGATGACCTCATTGACCGACGTGCACACCGACTTCGGGTACCCCCGGTACCCGAGCGGGCTGGGATAGGCGCCCCGGCTCACGCACGCCCGGTGGCAGATGACGTCCAACTCGTCGGTCGTGATGCCCGGCCGGACGGCCGCGCCCGTCTCGGCCAGCACCTCAGCGGCGACCCGGCCAGCCACTCGCATGCGCGCCAGCGTCTCGGGCGACTTGACCATCGGCTCGCGCCAGCGCAGCGGTTCGCCGCTGGACCCGGCGGCGGCGTACTCGGGCCGGGCGATGTCGTCCGGCACGGTCAGCATCGGGCTGACCACGCCGGCCCGTATCCGCGCTTCGCTTACCCGGTGGCAGCGCTTGAACTTGCGGCCACTCCCGCACCAGCACGGGTCGTTGGCCTTGGGCATGACCCGGTTCACTGGGCCGCTCCTCGATCGGCCCCGGCGCGCGCAGCCGGGCCGGTGATCGCGGCACGGATTGTCAGCCAGTGTTCGATCTGGGGTCGCAGCCAGAGGCGGGGCCGCCCCGGTCCGAGGTCGATGACGGGGCGAGGCATGTCGGCGTAGCGGCGCAGGTAGGTGTGGACACTGTTGGCGTGGCGCAGGCCGACCAGGTCGGCCACGCCCTGGGCGTCACAGAGGTCGTCAGTGTTGATCATGGGTGTCATAGCTGCTGACAGTCTACTGGACTAGACAACAGCACGAGGTCCGGGCTTGCCTGGCAGGTTTGAGTTCACCCCAAAACGCCGGGCGCGGCTACTCCTGGACCAGTTCGATGAGCGTCCCGAAGGACGCCTTCGGATGCACGAAGGCCACCGTCGTTCCCCGTGAACCCGGCCGAGGATGGGTGTCGATGACCCGTGCACCCTCGGACTGGAGCCGGGCCAGGGCGGCCGCAACGTCGGTGACCCGGTAGCCGACGTGATGGATACCCTCACCATGTCGCTCCAGGTACCGGCCGACGGGCGAGGCGGGCGAGGTCGGGGTGAGAAGCTGGATGTAGGAGTCGGCAACTCGGAGCAACGCCTCTTCGACGCCGTCGGAGTCGATGCGCTCCCGGTGGGCGACGGTGGCGCCGAACATCGTCTGATACCACGACACTGCGGCATCGAGGTCGAACACGGCGATGGCGACGTGGTCGATCTCGGTCAGCATCACCGACCGTGGCCCCCGAAGCGGGTGATGCGCTCCTCCCCGACCTCGGCCCGCAACACAGGATCGTCGATCCCCAGGCCGTCAGCCGGCGCCAGGCATCGGACCGCGATCTTGCCCTCATGGAGATTGCGATGCACCTGGTAGGCGGCATCGCCCACCTGTTGCAGGTCGAACGTGGTCGACAGCACCGGCTGGATGCTGCCCTTGGCCACGAGCCGGTTGGCCTCCCACGCCTCTTTGTAGTTGGCGAAATGCGAGCTCTTGATGCTCTTCAGCTTCATCCAGAGGTGCCGGTTGTCGTACTCGATCTGGTAACCCGTCGTCGCCGCGCACGTCACGATCGTGCCCCCGCGGGCGCACACGAACACCGAAGCGCCCATCGTCTGACGGCCCGGATGCTCGAACACAATGTTCGGGTCCTCGCCCACCAATGCCCGCACATCGCGGCCGAAGCGTCGCCACTCGTCGGGGTTCTGGGTGCGCTCGTCGGTCCAGAACTGGTAACCCGCGGCCCGCCGATCGATCACCGCCTCGCAGCCCATCGAGCGCACTAGCGCGGCGCGCGCCGGCGAGCTGACCACACCCACGGGCACGCCGCCCCCGTTGAGCACGTACTGCACGGCATAGCCCCCGAGCCCGCCCGACGCGCCCCAGATCAGGACCACGTCGCCCTGCTTCATGTCGGCCCCGTTGCGGCTCACCAGCATCCGGTAAGCGGTCGAGTTGCACAGGGCGTTGCAGGCCGCCTCCTCCCACGAGAGATGGCGGGGCTTGGCCAGGAGCTGGTTGGCCTTCACGACCGCCAGGTCGGCCAGGCCGCCGAAATTGGTTTCGAACCCCCAGATCCGCTGGTTGGCGGCCAGCATCGAGTCGTCGTGGGACGAGGGGTCCTGGTCGTCGACGTAGTTGCAGTGGACCACCACCCGGTCGCCGGGCTTCCACAGCCGCACGGCGCTGCCGACCCGGAGGACGACCCCGGCGGCGTCGGAGCCGACCACGTGGTACGGCAGGTCGTGGCGGCGGCCCCAGACGCTCTCCCGCCCGAGCCGGGACAGGAACTGAAACGTCGGCATTGGCTCGAAGATCGACGTCCACACGGTGTTGAAGTTGACGGCGCTGGCCATGACGGCGACATAGGCCTCGTCGGGCGCCAGCTCGGGGACGGCCACCTCCTCGACGTGCAAGGACTTGCGTGGGTCTTTGTCAGCCGTCGCCATGCCCTCGAACATCGCCGCCTGGTCCTGGCGGACGATCGCCGCCCGGTAGGTCGAGGGCAGTGCGATGGCGGCGAGTTCAACACCCGATGCGCCGGCCAGGATGGCGTCGCGGAAAGCTTTCATCGGGGAAAAGGTTACCGGCACGTAACTCAGGTTGTCGGTGTCAGCAACGACTGTTGCTCATCAGTTGTTGCCCGGCGAAGCCGACGACGTTCGCCCGCCGTCGACCCCCCATCGACGTTGCCCGCGGCTTGCGCCGATGTCCGAAATAAGCTGACCGGTATGGCTGGATCAGTGATCATCGCCGGGGCCCGAACCCCGATCGGGAAGATGTCCGGCGCTCTGGGGTCGCTCACCGCCATGGAGCTGGGCGGCATTGCCATCGCCGAAGCACTTCGCCGGTCCGTCGTGGCGCCGGACCGGGTGGACTACGTGTTCATGGGCCAGGTCTTGCAAGCCGGGCAAGGCCAGATCACGGCTCGCCAGGCGGCGGTGAAGGCAGGGATACCTATGACGGTGCCTGCCACGACCGTCAACAAGGTCTGCCTGTCGGGACTCAACGCCATCTTCCTCGCCGACCAGATGGTCGCGAGCGGCGAGGCGGACATCGTGGTTGCCGGAGGCATGGAGTCGATGACTCGGGCGCCCTACCTCCTGCCCGGCGCCCGGGCCGGTTACCGCCTCGGCGACGGGCAATTGGTCGACTCGTTGATGCGCGACGGCCTCTGGGACGCCTTCGAAGACCTCGCCATGGGCGCGGGCACCGAGAACTACTGCTGTGCCCGTCCGGAAATCACTCGGGATCGCCAGGACGCCTTCGCCGCCTCGTCCCACGAGCGGGCGGCAGTAGCCATCAAGGACGGACGCTTCGCCGCCGAACTCGTTCCTGTTGCCGTGCCGCGGCGGGGCAAGGCCGACCCTCTCCTCGTGGAGGTCGACGAAGGGGTGCGGCCCGGGACGACTCCCGAGTCGCTCGGCAAGCTGCGCCCTGCGTTCTGCCCCGACGGGACCATCACCGCCGGCAACGCCAGCCAGATCTCCGACGGCGCCGCCGCAGTCGTCGTGGCGTCACCGGCGGCGGCCGAGCGCCTGGGGGTCAGCCCACTCGGGCGGGTCGTGGGCTACGGGCAGGTCGCCGGCCCCGACCCGTCGTTGCTCAGCCAGCCCTCCCGGGCAACGGCGAGGGCGCTCGAGCGCGCCGGGCTCCACGTTGGCGATGTCGATCTGTTCGAGTTCAACGAGGCCTTCGCGGCCGTCGCCCTGGCTTCCATGGACGACCTCGGGCTGTCCGACGAGGTGGTCAATGTCAACGGCGGCGCCATCGCCCTCGGACACCCCATCGGGATGTCGGGGACTCGGCTCGCGCTCACCATGCTGTACGAACTTGGTCGCCGCGGCGGCGGCCTCGGCGCCGCCGCCCTGTGCGGCGGGGGCGGCCAAGGCGACGCCCTTCTCGTTCGCGCCCTTTAAATACCGTTTTTACCATGATGGCGAAAGGCGTCACGGCCCTTTCTCAAGCTGGACGAATGGCCAACCGACAGTTGGCCCATGTTCCGCCGTCGGCTGGTGCAACTTTTTCTCGCCGCAATGATTGCCGCCTTTCCATTGGTGGTGGCGATGCCGGCGCGCGCCGACAATATGAGCACGTTGCTAGGACTGGTCAACGCCCTCCGGGCAGCTCACGGCGCCGTTCCACTGTCGCTGAGCCCAACCCTCGACCAAATCGACCAGGCGTGGTCGAATCACATGGCGGCGACGATGGTGCTCGCCGACGACACGAACCTACCGAATGAGATCCCTTCCGGGTGGTCCGAATTGGGAATGAATTCGGGTGACGGTAGCAATATCACGACCTTGTTCAGGCTGTTCGTCAACAGCCCGCCGCATTTGGCCAACCTGATAAACCCTAAATTCACGTTAACTGGAATCGGTGTGGTGATCAGCGCCAACGGGATCATGTGGGTGACCCAGGATTTCGAAGCCCTGAAGAGCGGGGCGACCGGTACGACGCAACCACCGGCGACCACGACCACACACCACCCGACGACGCCGGTGACGAGTGCCCCCCACGTGACCACCCGCAGCACCCTGGCGACGGTGGCGGCCACGACCACGACGATCCCCGCCACCACGACAACGGCGCCCACCACGCTGGCGCCGCCCACGACGACCACACCGGCGACGGCAACGACCGCTCCGGCGATTCAGGCGTCGGGGACCACCGCCGCATCGCTGCCCGCGACGGCGGGGCCGCTACCGACCGCCCCGGCTGCGCTAACCGTCCACCGTGGCGGCGGATCCGGCGCCGGCTGGGTGTTGGCGATGGCGCTCGTAGGCCTGGTCGTCATCACCGCCGGTGCGGTCGTGGGCATGCGCCACCCGTAAGCGGTTAGACCGCCAGCAGGTCGACGACGAACACCAGGGTCTCGCCGCCCTTGATGACCCCGCCGGCGCCGGCGGCTCCGTAGCCGAGGTGCGGCGGTATGACCAGCTTGCGGCGGCCGCCCACCTTCATGCCGGCCACACCCTCATCCCACCCGGCGATGACCCGACCCTGGCCGAGGGGGAAGCGGAACGGCGCGTTGCGGTTCCAGCTGGCATCGAACTCCCCTCCGGTCGAGAAGGCGACGCCCACGTAGTGGACGGTGACGACGTTGCCCGCGGTGGCCACGGCGCCGTCGCCCTCCCAGATGTCGGTGGTTTCGAGCTCGGCGGGCGGCTCACCGCTGGGCGGCTCGATGACAGGCTTTTCGAGATTGGGCACGGGGTCGAAGCTATCCCCGATCGGTCAATACCGTGGTGCCGTGACGGTGGAGCTAGGCGTTTTGGTTATGGCTGGCGACCACCGGTGACCGAAATCCATCACCAGATCGCGGCGAAGCTCGCCGCCGGCTTTCGGGAACGCTTTGGCCGGCCGCCCGAGGGAGTGTGGCAGGCGCCGGGACGGGTCAACCTGATCGGCGACCACACCGACTACAACGCCGGCTTGGCCTTACCCTTCGCCATCGACCGATCGGTTGTGGCGGCCATCGCCCGGCGCCCGGATCGCGTTGTTCGGGTCTGGTCGGCGCAGGTTCGCGGGGCAGAAGCGTTCGAAGCCCACATCGGCCACCTTTTTCCCCGATCGGTGAGCGGTTGGGCCGCCTACCCATTGGGTGTGTTGTGGGCGTTCGGCCAGGCCAGCTTCGAGGTGGGCGGGCTCGATCTGGCGGTCGACTCGACGCTGCCGGTAGGCGGCGGTCTGTCGGCGAGCGCCGCCCTTCTGGCCGCCGTCGCCCGAGGCGTCGACGAGCTTGGGCGGCTCGGCGCCGAACTGGTCGAGATCTGCCACCGCGCCGAGGTCGACTTCGTCGGCGCCCCGGTCGGGTTGCTCGACCACCTGGCGGTGGCGCGCGGGCGGTCCGGCCACGGCCTGCTCATCGATTTCGCCGACGGGCGGGTCGAGCACCTGCCGCTGGCTCTAGGCCCGTTGGCCGTGGTCAACACGGGAGTGGCGCATCGCACCGCAAGCGGCGAGTACGCCACCCGGCGCCGCCAGTGCCAGGAGGCGGCGGCCCGCCTCGGGTTGGCCACCTTGCGCGAGGCCACGCCGGCCGCGGTCGAGAAGCGACTCGACGGGGTCGTGCGCCGGCGGGCCCGCCACGTGGTCAGCGAGAACCAGCGGGTGCTGGAGGTGGCCCGGCGGCTGCGCGCCGACGCCTCCGCCGACCTCGGCGACATCCTCTTCGCGTCGCACGCGTCGCTGCGCGACGACTTCGAGGTCTCCGGTCCCGAGCTCGACGCCGTTGTCTCGGCGGCCGGCGAGGCCGGGGCGCAGGGGGCCCGGCTGACCGGCGCCGGTTTCGGCGGCTGCGCCATCGTGGTCGGCCTCGACGCCGCCACCCTCGACGAGGCGCTGGCCCGGCGTGGCCTGTTGTTCAGACCCGCGTTTGAGGTGATCCCTTCCGGCGGCGGCGGCCGGGTCGCCTAGGACCGCGGGCTCTTCGAGGACCGCCTACTGGGGCCTCGGTACTGCCGCTCAGCCACCTCGGCGGCGCTCAGACGAGCTCGCGGCGCCCTTCGAGCGCCCGGCCGAGGGTCAACTCGTCGGCGTATTCGAGGTCGCCGCCGACGGGGAGGCCGCTGGCGATCCGTGTGACCTTGACCGGCAAGGGTCGCAGCAGCGACGCCAGGTACATGGCCGTGGCGTCACCCTCGATGTTGGGATTGGTGCAGAGGATGACCTCGGTGATGGCTTCGGAGTCGATACGGCGAAGCAGTTCCCGAACCCGAAGCTGGTCCGGGCCGACGCCTTCGATCGGATTGATGGCGCCTTGAAGCACGTGGTACAGGCCGCGAAACTCACGGGTCTTCTCGACGGCGACGATGTCGCGGGGCTCCTCCACGACGCACACGACGCTTGGGTCCCGGCGGGTGTCTCGGCAGATCTCGCATTCCCCTCCGCCGGCGGCGGCGTCGGGCGCCATCTCCGACACGTTGAAACATCGCCGGCACCACGAGATCCGGTCCTTCACGACCGTGATGGCCTGAGCCAGGCGCAACGCATCCTCGCGGGGCGCCTTCAAGAGGTAGAAGGCGATCCGCTGGGCCGACTTGGGCCCGATGCCGGGAAGCCGGCCGAGCTCGTCGATCAGGTCCTGAACCGGCGGGGCATACATCAGCCCCCGAGCAGGCCCTCCAGACCACCGCCCAAACCGAGTCCACCCAGGGCCTCGCTGTTGAGCTCGTTGGCCTGCGACACTGCGTCGCGCACGGCGGCCAGAACGAGATCCTGGAGCATGTCGACGTCGCTCGGGTCGACACACGCGGGATCGATCACGACGGACTGGAATGCCATGCTGCCGGTCACCGTCACCTTCACCGCACCGCCACCGCTGCGTCCCTCGACCACGGTCGCCGCCGCGTTGGCCTGGGCGTCCATGAGGTGCTGCTGCATGTTTTGCATTTGTTCGAGCAGACTGCCCAGATCGGGCCCGTCGGTGGTCATGTCGACACCTCCTCAGCGCCTGGAAATGCCTCCATGAGGCGCTGTTCAGGCGAGATTACTGCGGCGTCGGCGTCCTGTAGATCATCGAGGTCGTCTCGGACGAGGATCTCCTCGAACACCTCCTCGGCCGGCGCCGGCTGGTCAACGGGCGGGGGAACGGCGACGTCGGCCTCGATGACCAGCTTCAGCGGAACGGGGCGGCCGAAGCGCGCCGCCAATCCTTTCTCGGCTTCAGCTCGCAGGTCGAGGCTGCGGGCCAACAGCTGCCGGTTGGGCAGGGCGTACACCGCGCCATCGGGGTCCACCCGGACAAATCGCCCGTTGGCCAGGTAGCCCTTGGCCTTGACCGACAAGCCGCGCAACACGCCATCGCCCCAAGCCAGGGTCAACTCATCACGGGTCGGCAGGTTCGCCGGGCCGGCCAGCCTCGCCGGTGGGCCGGCAGCGGGGGGCGCGCTTACCGGCGCGCTGATCGTCGGGCTCATGGGCGGGCTCGTTGGCGGGCTCATGGGCGGGCTCTTTGGCGGGCTCGTTGCGCCAGCGGTCGGAGAAGTCCCGGCGGCGGGGGGCGCCGGCGGCGCGACACTCCGTTTGGGTGGCACGGCGGGTGGGGGCGGCAGGAGCGTGCGCGGCGGCTCCGTCAGGGCGGGCGGCTCGCCCGATCGCTGGCCCGATCGCTCGCCAGAGCGGTCGCCGGGCCGCGGGATAGGGGTAGCGACGGGCGCGCTCGGGGCGACTCGGACCCGCTCGAGGCGCTCGATGCGTTCGAGTAGGGCAGCTGGGCTGACGTCAACGTCGAACCGCGACAACCGCACCAGGGCGACCTCCAGGGTGACGCGGGGATCGACCGAGTCGCGCATGTCGGCCAGCGCCTGGCCGATGACCTCCATCGCCCGCACGAGAGGGGCCAGTCCCATCTGGCGGGCCTGCTCAGCAATCTCGACCACGGCGTCGTCGGGCAGCATGACCAGGCCGCGGGCCATGGTTGCGAGGAAACCATTGCGGAGGTGGTCGAGCAGGTCGGCAGCCAGCCGTCGGGGATCCCGACCCGACGCCATACCTTCGGCGACCGCCGTCAGTACCAGGCCGACATCGCGTGCCACCAGGCCATCGACGATCTGGGATACCACCTCGGCCTGGTCCTCGATACCTCCGGAGGCGGCCACCAGGTCGAGCACGGTGAGGGCGTCGCGGGCCGACCCGTGACCCCGCCGGACGACGAGGTCGATGGCTTCCGGTGCGACGCCTAGGCCCGCCCGCTCATTGATGTCCCGAAGCAGGCCGCCCAGTACCTCGGTCGGCAGGAGGTGGAACTCGAAGGCGATGGTGCGGCTCCGGATGGTTGGAAGCACCTTCTGCGGATCGGTCGTCGCCAGAACAAAGACTACGTGACCGGGAGGCTCTTCCAATGTCTTCAGTAGCGCGCTGGCGGCGTCGGCGGTGAGCTGATGGACCTCGTCGATGATGTAGACCTTCCACCGGCCTCGGGTACCGAGCGCGACTCGCGCCAACAGGTCGCGCATTTCGTCGATCCGGCGGTTCGATGCCGCGTCGAGCTCCTGGACATCGACCGACACGCCCCGCCGAATATCGACGCAGGAAGCGCAGGTGCCGTCGGGTTCACCGTCAAGGGGATGCTCGCAGTTGAGCGCCATGGCGAGGATGCGGGCGGTCGTGGTCTTGCCGGTCCCCCGGGGTCCGCTGAAAAGGTAGGCATGATTGACCCGGCCATCGCGCACGGTGTTGAGCAGGGCTCGGGTCACGTGCTCCTGGCCTCGCACATCGGCGAAACGCTGGGGTCGGAAACGGCGATAGAGCGATTGGAACGGCTGCTCCCCCCGAGGCGAGTCGGTGGACGGCGCGACGATTGGCGACGCGACGATCGGCGACGCGACGATCGGCGGCACGTCGGACGGCGGCACGTCGGACGGCGGTACGTCGGGCGGCGGAAGAGGGTCTGGCGGGCCAGGAGGGCGATCGGCCATACGTTTGGAGCCTACGACAGGGGTGTGACTCTCATGCGCTCTGCGCCCGTGGTGGCGGAGAGGGTGGGATTTGAACCCACGGTGAGTTTCCCCACACACGATTTCCAGTCGTGCCGATTCGGCCGCTCTCGCACCCCTCCAGGTGTGGGTCTGCACGCTACCGCCCACGCGCCAGCTTCCGCCCGGTACCATGCTCCTGGCAGTCCGATGCTCGGTGCGACGGTCGGGTCCTGCGCAACGACGCACCGTGAACCGGGTCAGGGCCTGACGGCAGCAGCCCTCAGCGGATCGTGTTGTGTGCCGCAGTCAGCCTGACCGCCGCACCGAGCATCGGGACTGCCAAGGGTCGGTATGCATCCAAGCGGTTCGTTCTGGTGTTCCTCGGGTAGGTTCAGACCATGCGGCTGTCGCTCGGTGGGATTATCTGGCTCGTAATCGGAGTATTCGTCGCCGCCGGTCACCACTTCTTCGCGTCGCTGAGGACGACCTCGCAGATCGGCTCCGCCATGTTGGCCGTCGTGGCGTGGCCACTGGTGTTACTCCACATTCATATCGCGATCTGATGGTCCTCACCCTGAGCAGGGCGAGCCGATCGGACGGCGCGACCGCACGGGTCGCGCCGTCACCTGACCATGAAGGTCAACGACGAGATCGGAAGAGCGTCGTG
>OBLV0100000373.1_pt1 | contig 14059 bp, 15 predicted proteins | sample 1520071 | NCBI WGS metagenome assembly OBLV01 (sample SAMEA3888446, study PRJEB22518) | metagenome | reverse complement strand
ATCTGGGATCTCATCTCTGGCCGACGCCGATTGGTATCTGAACACCCAATACCTTAACTCGGCCGAGCACGCCGCCAACATCCTTGGCCAAGCCTACACCCAGGTCGGATGCGGGTCCGCTTACTCCGCCTCAGCGTCCTACATAGGTCACACTGGACCAGTGTTGATAACGGGTTGTGCGTTTACTGGATGATTGTTTATTCGTACGTCGTGATTGGGCGTCGAAGCACCTCGGGTTGTGCAATGCTTCATTTATTATCGTGAAGGCGTCCTGACCTCCCCGCCGGAAAACGACTCCAAAATGGTAAGACCCGGACCTCGGCCCGGTACGTTGAGACAGGCGCCATGTTAATGGCGCGCCAAAATGTCCAGGTGAGCCAAGTCAACTCGGTTTCTTGGCGTGTAGAAGGGAGTCTAGTTTCCTATGAAGCCCGTGACCCGTATTGAACATTCGATACCGAGAGCAAAAGGGTTTGTTGTCATACTCGCCATGACACTTGCTCTCACGGTAACGAGAATGATCTGGGCTCGACCCGCAGCTGCGTCCCCGGCGTCTTCGAGCCTCAGTGCAGGGCAGAGGTTGACCGCAGGCCAGTCGCTGGTGTCGTCGAACGGCCAGTTCAGCTTGGTGATGCAAAGCGACGGGAATCTGGTCGAGTATTCCGGCGGGACTACCGCGCTGTGGAGCACCGGCACCAATGGCAACCCTGGCGCCTACCTCGTTCTTCAAGGCGACGCCAACGCCGTTGTCTACTCGGCCAGCAACACAGCGTTGTGGCACCAAGGTGGTGGCCAGCCGATCAGCACCGGCTACTTCCTGCAAATCCAATCGGACGCCAACGTGGTCATCTACACACCCGGCGGCAGCCCTGTGTGGGCCAACTACGCGTCACCGCCGGCCGGCTTCGACGCTGCCCGACGCAATGCTGCGACCGCTTGGGAAAAATCGCATGCCGGAAGCCCCTCGTACAACAACCTCTGTGAGACGGCAGTCGAGAACGCATATGGGACATCGAGCCGGTTCCCTACAGCCAGAGACGACTACAACGCCCAGAAGGTCGCTGGGCTTGTGCACAATGACCGGAACGCACCCGCGGGAGTACTCGTGTTCTTCAGCGGCGATAGTTCCTCAGGCCACGTCGGGATCGCCGCAGGCGACGGCCAAAACTATTGGACGACCGACGGCACGATTCATGTTGCCCCTTACAGCGAGGGCCTTGGCTACCTTGGCTGGTCTTATGCGCCCAGCACTTGGTGAAGCTACGGAGCGGTCAGACGCTGGTGAGCACCTTGGGGCCCTGGTGGCTGGGGTTGCCGTTGTCCGGTTCTACGGTGATGCCGAGGTGAGGGAATCGGGTCAGGTCGGCAGCGGTGGTCCAGTGGGCCTCGACGGTGCCGCCTCGGACCACGAAGGAGCCGACCGACACCCGGTCGGGGTGGGCCAGGGTGTCGTCGCCGGCGACGAGCCAGCAGGTGTACATCGTGCCGGCCGGGGCAGACGGCAGTCCCTCGATGGTCATGTCGATGGACAGCCCCGCCGAGGTCGCCCGGATGACGGCGTCGCCGTGGGCCGGGCCTCCGTCGACCGAAATGAGCCGGATGGTCGCCAGCGGCGCGGGCGCGTTCGAGCGGTGCGAGACGACCGCGATGCCGAGCACCACCGCGGCTATCGCCGCGATGCCCACGGCGAAGGTGAGCAGCCGGCCGGGCCGGCGGCGAGCGGCGGTCATCGGGACGACGACGTCGCGAGAAGGCGTCGGGCTCGTTGCGCCTCGCAGGGCGCGCAATGTCCGCTCCTCCAGGCCCGGTGGCAGGTCCCAGGCCGGAGGGATGTCGTCCAGCAGCGCCGGCAGGCCGGCGAGCTCGTCGACCTCGGCACGGCATGCATCGCAAGAGGCGAGGTGCTCGGCGAAGGCGGTGGCCTCGTCGTCGTCCAGGCTGCCGAGCACGTAGCCGGCGACGTCGACGTGGGGTTCGGCGTGCCGGGCGTCAACCATGGATCTCCCGCCGCTGCAGTTCGGACTTGAGCATCCGCAGCGCATAATGGCTGCGGGTCTTCACGGTGCCCAGAGGAATACCCAGTTTCTCGGCGATCTCGGATTGCTTGAGGTGGTCTCGGTAGGACAATTCTAAGATCTGTCGATGAGCTTCGGATAGCGCGTCGAGGGCGTCTCGCACACCGAGCCTGGTCACCAACCGGTCCATCTCATCGCCGGTCGGCGGCTCCACCGGCGACGGTTCGGACGTCCGGGACGAGGGTCGGCGCCAAAGGTCGATGGCCAAGCGGCGAGCGATCGTGAAAATGAAGGCGGCCGCCGATCCACGTGCCGGGTCGTAACGATCGGCGGAGCGCCAGATGCGAACGAAGGTTTCCTGGACCAGTTCCTCGGCCAGGCCCCGATCGGAGAGCAACTGCACGCCGAGGCCGAAGACCCGCCCGGCGTAGCGCCGGTACAGCTCTCGGAGTGGCCACTCGTCGTCGCCGGCGCCGGCGGCGGCGAGAAGTTCGGCATCGCTGACCACCGCTGTGCGGTCGACCGCTGAGTCCGTCACCGGGTCGAGCATCGCGCATCTGCCGACACTGGTCACGGGTACGAATACGACGTCGCCCGCGAAAACGTTCATTGGGCTTTGAAGAAAAGGGTCAAGGCATTTGGAGAGAAATGTCCGAACGGACCCTGTCCGCCGATCCTTTTGAACCCGGCACCCCGACCCACCCGTATGTCGGGGTGCTCCGGGCACACCGCCCGGGCACCCTTTCCCTGGAGGATGCGACATGCGTCTCAACGCACGTAGATGGTCCGCAGCGGCGACCGCGACGGTAGTGGCCGGTTTGCTCGCAGTTGCGGTTGGCCCCCTCGGCCGGGCCGGCGCCGCTTCGAACACGGCCAGCTTCAACCTGTTTCCGAACGCCAAGTTCGTTCCCTGCTTAGCGGCGCCGGGCAAGACGCCCCAGGCCAAGGTGACCGTTGTGCCGGGCGAGCCCAACGACACCCTTGTGCTGAGCACCAGCGGGTTCAAGGCTGGCCTGCAGTTCGACGTCTTCACCGTCCAGCGAAGCAACCAGGAAGCCAACGGCACCGCCGTCGCCGGCTTCACGAACTTCGGGATGGCGTGGTACCAGTCGGACCTTCAGGCCAACAGCTCGGCGGTGATCAAGACGATCCTGGTCAACCAGATCTTCGGCTTCGATCCCGACGTGAGCCTGGCGCCGACGAACACGTTCCATCTCGGATTCTGGTTCAACAACCCGGCCGACGCTGCGGCGTGCGGGTTCACGGGAAGCACACCGTTCAACGGCGAGCACAACGCCGGTCCCCTGGCTTTCATCACCCGTCCCGACGCCACCACGACCCTCGGCCCGCTCTGCCTGGACCCCGACCCGTCGGTGACCGGGAAGTGCGACGGGTAGCAGAGACAGCGACGGCCTAGCAGGCCGCACCTGACCGAAACCGCCATGAGGTCAAGCCGACGCCCGCGACGAGAGGGAGCACCGAAGCTCCTCTCTCGTCACGGCGCGACCGGACATCTGTTGGCCCGAGTGTCGACGACAGCGGCCAGGGCGTGGGACACCGTGGGTACGACCTCGGCAAGGAGTTCATCAAGGCCTCGGAAAAGAATGGCGCTGGCCGTCCTGGCTCGACTGCCTACCCGTTCAGGCCAGCAGGTCGGCGGTTGAAACCACGAGATCGGGCAAGGCGATGGGAGACACCTCGTGGCCGGGACCGACCTGTCGCACGCCGCGGTAGCCCTCAGGTCCGGGGTCGGTGGCGATCTCCAGCACACTCGAGCCCAGGTCGACGATCCACATCTCGCTGATGCCGGCGGCGGCATACAGGGCGCGCTTGACCCTGCGGTCCCAGGAGATCGTCGAGTCGGATACCTCGATAAGGAGCAGGACGTCCTCGGGTCTGGGATGCGCGGCCGAGTAGAAGTCGGGGCGCCACCGCAGCACGGTGATGTCGGGCTGAGGTTCACTCAGGTCGCTGATTCGGGCTGGGTTCTGCGCCGCAACGACTGCCCGGTCGCCGAGATCGGAGAAGATGCGGATGAGCCGGTTGACCGTGCCGGCGTGGCGACTACCGATGGGAGACATCTCGATGATCTCGCCGTCGATGAGCTCTAGCCGCTGGTCGGGTGCAAACACGCCCGCGTCGCCCATCTGGTGGTATTCCTCGACCGTGAATCGGTGCCGTGCCGGCTCGACCACCATGGCCTTACGCTACGCGACCCGCGCCAAGTCAATGGATCGGCGACAGCTTGCCCTGCGCCGAGATCGTTTCCTCATCGCGCCCGACCACGTTGGGGAGGCCGGTAGGTGTGACCACCACGGCAATGGTGACCAACGACACGAACGTCAGTTGCGAGTAGTCGCCCGGTGCGAGGAGCCCGCTTTGGGTGATGCGCTTGGGGTCTTGGACGTAGAAGTAGTCCAACGTGCCGCTGTTTTGGTAGATCGCGTCCGTCTGCCGGAGCGCCCCGAAGGAAAGAACCCCGTTGGCCAGCGCCACGGCCTCGCCACCAGGTTCGGGCAGCCATTGCCGGGAGCCGACACCATGGGCGGTGGCCTGACTCACGTAGACCGCGGCGTCATTGATCTCGCCGGTGGTGTACACGCCGGGCAGGAACGAGCCCGCCGGCAAGCGGCCCGATATCGCCGACACGGCCTCGGAGTACTGGTTGGCGAGGGAGTAGGGCTGGGCCTTTGCCGCCGTCGCCTGCGACGCGCTCAGAAGGTGCCCGCTGCCGTGGTGGTCGAGCTGGAGCACCGGCAGCACAATGTTGTCGGCGAAATAGGCACGGTCGTACGCCTTCCACGGCGCGCTCGGACCACTGCGATGGTAGAGCTCGACCAGGTTGCTGATGGCGCCGGTGTCATTCGACTGGATTTGCTCGTAGGCGATGAAGTCGCTGGCGCCACCGTCGAGCGGGTGGGCGGTGATCGAAAGGACGTCGAAGGTGTAGTCGGTGATGTCGCCGGCCTGCTTCTGAGCCCCTAAGGCCTGGGCCGCGGCCGAATCCCGTTGCGCCAGCACTCCGGTGCTGAGGGAGGTGGCGAGGGCCGGGTTGCCGGCAGCCCATCCCGCCGACAGCGCGACGAGGTGCGCACGCGCCGCCGCGTCAAGCTGGGGGAAGGTCGCCGAACCCCTCTTTGAACACCCGGCCAAAAGGCCGGCGACACACACGAGAGCTGCGGCACGGCGTAGGAATCCACTTCTTGGCCTCACGACACGTCCCCCTCCCGGTCATCTCTACCCCTCTCTATGCCGCGGGTTTTTCTTGTCCAGCCTCGGTAGTGTCTCGCCGTGGAGCGGCTGGAACGGTTGGTGAACCTGGTGGCCGCCCTGCTCGAGGCCGAGCAGCCGCTCAGCCGAGAGGATCTGCGGGTCCGGGTCGGGGGCTATTCCGACGACGACGATGCCTTCCGGCGGAACTTCGAGCGGGACAAGGAGTTGCTCCGTCAGATGGGCATGCCGTTGGTGCTCGAACCCCTTGACCCTCGCTACCCCGAGGGTGAGGCGGGCTACGGCTACCGCATCCCGAGGGATCGTTACCAGTTGCCCGACCCGGGATTGACCGACGATGAGCTGTCGGCGTTGCACCTGGCCGTCTCCGCCGTCGATGTCGAGGGAGCGTGGGGCCGAAGTGCCAGTACCACGGCGCTGTGGAAGCTGGCGGCGGCGGGCGCCCCGCAACTGGCATCGGCGGCGGGCGACGAAAAGAAAGAGCCGACGCCGAAGGTGGCCTTGGACCTACCGGCGGGGGAACGGGTGGCGGTGGTCTTCGGCGCCGTGGCGGCCAGGCAGCAGGTGAAGTTCCGATATCACGGGGGAGCCCGGGTAGTCGACCCCTGGCGGTTGTCGTTCCGCAACGGCCAGTGGTACCTGGCCGGCTTCGACCACAGCCGGGGCGGAACCCGCACGTTTCGCATCGACCGGCTGGAGACGGCGCCGGAGCCGGTGGGCGAACCCGGGGCCTTCGAGCGCCCGCCGCCCGCCTCGGCCGTGCCGCCACCACCGTGGCAGCTGGGTGAAGACGAGGAGGTGACGGCGACCTTGGCGGTCGACGCCGCCCATGTCACCTACGCCGTCAACACCGCTGGCCCAGCCGTGATCGTCAAGGAGAGGCCTGACGGGAGCGCGGTGCTGACACTGACGGTTACCAACAGAGATGCGTTTCGGGCGTTCGTCCTCGGCTTTCTGGACCACGCTGAGCTCCTCGGCCCACCCGGCCTGGTCGACGACCTCGTCGCTTGGCTAGAAGGGATAGCCGCACCGTGAGCCGCCCCGCGGCACAGGACCGGCTGGCCCGGTTGCTGGCCGTCGTCCCCTGGGTGGCGGTAAGAGACGGCCCGACCCTTGCCGAGGTCGGGCGGCGGTTTGGCGTGACCGAGCAGGACCTGCTCGACGACCTGGACCTTCTGTTCCTCTGCGGCGTCTACCCCTTCACCCCCGATGCCCTGATCGAGGTCGATGTAGCCGACGGCCGGGTGTGGATCCGCTTCGCCGATTATTTCCACCGGCCGCTTCGCCTCACCTCGCCCGAAGGCCTGGCCCTGCTCGGGGCTGGCTCGGCGCTGCTGGCCGTGCCCGGAGCCGACCCGGACGGAGCCTTGGCCACGGCCCTGGACAAGCTGGCGGCGGTCCTCGGCGTCGACGCCGACGACTCGGTCGCGGTCGAGCTGGGACCGGCGACGCCGGAGGTCCTCTCGGTCGTACAGCAGGCGACGGCACTGCACCGGGGCTTGGAGCTCGACTACTACTCCTTCGGCCGCGACAGCCGGGGAATCCGCGTGGTCGATCCTTGGCAGGTGTACAACGCGCAGGGCCAGTGGTATCTGAGCGCGTTCAGCCACGACGCTGGGGCCGAGAGGCTGTTCCGGGTGGATCGGATCAGCCACGCGGTCATGCTCGACACCCCCTTTTCCCCGCCCTTGTCCCTACCAGATCGCAGGACCTTCCATCCCGAATCCGGGGGCCAGGCGATCGTGTTGGAGTTGGCGGCGCCGGCGCGCTGGATTGCCAAGCAATACCCGAACCTGGGCGTCGCCGAGCAGCCCGACGGCCGGTTGCGGGTGACGCTGCCGATCAGCGAGCGGGCGTGGCTCGAGCGGCTGCTCTTGCGGGCGGGGGCGGCGGCCACGGTTGTGACCGGAGACCCGGGTGTCGGCCCAGCGGCAGCGGCGCGGGTGCTCGCCCGATACAGACTTCGCAAGCCGGTTCGGTAACCTGGCCTCCTCGTGTCCGATCCCGCTGCCATCGATCCGCCCGGGATCGCCGCATCACCGCGAACCGGCCCGGCCTCCTTCGATCCCCCCGACCTCGAGCCGCCGCCGGCCAAGATGGCGCGCCCGGCCCACATGAAGAAGGCGGGCAGCCCGAATTCGGGTACCCGGGCGATCGTGGAATGGATCGTCATCATCGTCGCCGCCCTCCTTGTGGCGCTGATCGTCAAGACGTTTCTCATCCAGGCGTTTTGGATTCCCTCGGGGTCGATGGAGCCAACACTCATGCCCAACGACCGGGTGCTGGTCAACAAGGTGAGCTACGACCTCCACAGCGTCCACCGCGGCGACATCATCGTCCTCAAACGCCCACCAGGCGAGACCGACCTCACCATCAGCGATCTGATCAAGCGGGTTATCGGTCTGCCTGGGGACCGGATCGAGGCCATCAACGGCCAGGTGTATATCAACGGCAAGCTGCTGAACGAGCCGTACCTGCCGGCCGGGACCGTCACCACCCAGTTGCCCCTGCAGACTGTTCCCAAGGGCCAATACTTTGTCATGGGAGACAACCGGACCAATTCTCGGGACAGCCGGTTTATCGGAACGATTCCGAGGAATTTAATAGTGGGGCGTGCCTTCATAATCGTCTGGCCGCTCTCACGTATCGGATTGCTGTAGCGCCGCCACCATGCGGTCGACGTAGTCGCTGTAAACCGCGTCGCAGCCCATCCGCAGCAGGGTCAGCAGGTTCCGGTCGAACTGCGCGTCCCAGGCGAACGCGACCAGAAGGAATCGGTGAAAAAGGGTCGTCAAGCCGGCAGTCCAATCGGTCAGGTGCATGTTGATGCCATCGACACCTGTTCCCGCCAGGTTGGCGGCCCGTCGCTCCGGTCCCTCCTTGATCCGGCGCAACCGCGTCGAGTCGATGAGCCGCACGTCGTCGGGCATCGGGGCTAGTCCCCCCGACGCCACGGGGGCGCCTTCGGCCCGCCAGGCCGCCAAGGCCTCCCAATCGCCGAGGCAGAGCCACAACCGGCCGGCCGCGCCCTCGCCGGCGGACTGGGCGATCGCGACGGCGGCACTGGCGGCCCTGACGTCCTTCACATCGAGCGACAGGTGAAAGCCGGTGCCGCAGGCGGCGTAGAGATCCTCCAGCGACGGAATATGGGATGGGAGCTGGTTTCGAGCCAATGACGCGATCGGCTGGCGTCGCAGGCCGGAGCGGACGAGACCGTCGTGGTCGAGCACGGCCACGCCGTCGGCGGTCAACCAGACATCGCTCTCCAACCCCGAGGCGCCATGTTCGAGCGCCAGCCGGAACGACTCCAGGGTGTTGTCCGGCGCGATGGCCCGGGCCCCCCGGTGGGCGAAGCCGATCGGAGGTTTGAGCAGTGACTCCACCGTCCAATCCTGCTCGACGCTACGTACCCTGTGGTGATGCTTTCGTTGCTCTGGTACCTACCCCTGGCGTTGGCCGCGGCCGCGATCTGGCCCCTTTGGCTGGGTGCCAGCCGCTTGGCCGATGAGGCGGCCGAGCTGCGGGTCGCCACCGATGAGCTGGCCCGCTTGCGCCCACTGGTGGCGGAGGTCCGAGCCGAGATCGCGGTCGTCGGTCGCCGGGCGCCCCGATCGTCGGGGCTGGCGCTGCATGATTTAGGCCGTCGGTAGACTGGCCTGCGGTGCTGAACTTTCCGTCACCCGAAAAGATTCTTCTCCTGGCCATCATTGCCTTGGTGGTTCTCGGGCCGACCCGCCTTCCCGGTGCCGCCCGGACGGCGGGGAGGTGGATCGGCGAGCTGCGCAAGCTCACGGCCCGCTTCAAGGACGAGATCAACGGGACCCTGGGCGAGGACAGAGATGCCATCACCTCCACCCTCGGGCAGCTGCGCTCGGAGGTGGGAGGTTGGCGCAACGAGATGCTCGACCTCAGCCGCTCCGTCACCGACACGATCGCGCCGGTCGCGGCTGCGGCCAAACCGGCGACCTGGGCCGCCGCCTCGAATGGTGCTATCAAGGACCCCGCCCCCCACGTCTCGCCTCCATCCACCTCCGCGGGTGGTTCCGTATCCTCTCGGTCGCCCGCGGCGGGGTTGCCACCCTTGCCGCCCACGCCTGACGACCCGTCGCTGAACTAAGCGACGCCCCGGCCCGAAGGGACCCCCCGATCGCTACCATCCTGCGCCGCCGCGACAAGAAGGAAAGCCAGAACGGTTCCCACCCTCCGGACACCGAAGGTGATGGCCTGGCCCGGATGACGCTGGTCGAGCACCTGGCCGAGCTGCGCAAGCGGATCGTCATCTGCGTCCTCGTCCTCGTCATCGGAACCCTGATCGGGTTCTTCCTCTACAACATCGTCCTCGGTTTCATCTCCCACCCGTACCAGGTCTTCGCACGCAAGCACCCCAACCAAGTCGGATTCAAGGGCCGCCTGATCTACGACGGCCCGCTCGAGGGTTTCGCCACCCGCCTCAAGGTGTCCGCCTACCTTGGTGTCTTCTTTTCGTCCCCGGTCACCTTGTGGGAGATCTGGCGGTTCATCACCCCTGGCCTGCGCCGTAACGAGCGCAAATACGCCATCAGCTTCGTGGCGTCGGCGATCCTGCTCTTCTCGCTCGGCGTCACGGTCTCGATCCTCGTGTGGCCCAAGGCTCTGAGCTGGCTGATCGATATCGGTGGCAGCAACACCACCGCCCTCTTCGGGCCGACCGAGTACGTCAATTTGTACATCGCCGCCGCCGCCGTCTTCGGCGTGGTGTTCCTATTCCCGGTGGTGTTGGTTGCACTGGAGTGCATCGGGTTGGTGACCAGCACCAAGCTGCGCAAAATCCGCCGCCCCGCCATCGTCGGCATCGCGCTCCTGGCGTGCATCGCCACGCCGAGCAACGACCCCTTCTCGTTTTTGGCGATGGCACTGCCCCTCTACATCTTCTACGAGGTGGCCATCATCATCGGGCGCATCCTCAAGAAGTGAGCTTCGCTGCGGTACAACTGAGGGGTGGCTGAGACCGCTCGTTCGGCGTCCACGCCCTCGGAATTCACGCGCTCGGCGTTTGCGAGCAGCCTGGGATTCGAGCTCGACCCGTTCCAACTGGCGTCGCTCGACGCACTCGACGCCGGTTCGAGCGTGGTCGTGGCCGCACCCACCGGCTCGGGCAAGACCGTGGTGGCAGAGTACGCCATTGCCCGCGCCCTGGCCGAAGGCGGCAAGGTCTTCTACACCACGCCGCTGAAGGCGCTTTCCAACCAGAAGTACGGTGACCTGGTCCACCGCCACGGAGCGGGCCAGGTGGGGCTGCTCACCGGCGACAACGCCATCAACGGTGACGCACCGGTCGTGGTCATGACCACGGAGGTCTTGCGCAACATGATCTACGCCGGCTCGGGCGCGCTGCTGGGCCTGCGCTACGTCATCCTCGATGAGGTTCACTACCTCCAAAACGCCTACCGGGGCCCGGTGTGGGAGGAGGTGATCATCCATACGCCGCCCACCGTCGACCTGGTGTGCCTGTCCGCCACCGTCTCCAACGCCGAGGAGTTGGCCGACTGGATCCGCACCGTGCGGGGCGACACCGCAGCGGTCATTGAGGAACGCCGCCCCGTCGAGCTGCACAACCTCTATTTGTTAGGGGACCGCAGCAGCCAACGGCTCCTCCTTTTCCCGACCTTGGTCGATGGTCGGCCCAACCCCGAGGCCAGCGCCCTCGACAGCAAGACGCTGCGCCATCCGGGGCAGCGAGGCCAGCCGCGAGGACGACTGTTCACACCCCGGCGGCCCGAGATCGTGGAGTTGCTGGCCGAGGCCGCGATGCTGCCCGCCATCTACTTCATCTTCAGCCGGGCGGCGTGCGACGACGCCGTCACCCAATGCCTCCGCGAGGGCCACCGCCTGACGACGCCGGAGGAGCGGCGGGACATCCGCGCCATCGCCGAGGCGCGGGTCGAGACGCTCAGCGACGACGACCTGCGGGTGCTCGACTACAACAACTGGATTGGCGGGCTCGAGGCCGGATTCGCCGCCCACCACGCCGGGATGGTCCCGCCGTTCAAGGAGGCGGTTGAGGCCTGCTTCGCCGCCGGCCTGGTCAAGGTCGTCTTCGCCACCGAGACGCTCTCACTCGGGATCAACATGCCGGCGCGATCGGTCGTGATCGAGAAGCTGACCAAGTTCACGGGCGAGCGCCACGAGTTTTTGACCCCGGGGGAATACACCCAGCTCACCGGCCGGGCCGGCCGGCGGGGGATCGACGAGGTCGGCTACGCCATCGTCCTGTGGTCGCCGTTCGTCCCCTTCGATCAGGTAGCCGGCCTGGCCGGTACTCGCACCTATGCGCTGACCAGCAGTTTTCGCCCGACGTACAACATGGCGGCCAACCTGGTGCGGCGCTACCCACCCGATGTGGCCCACCACCTGCTCAACCTCTCCTTTGCCCAGTACCGAGCCGACAGCGACGTGGTCCGGCTGGAGGCGCAGTTGGAGCGCTCTCGCGCCGCGGTCGTCGAAGCCACGGCCGCGGCGCACTGCGACCGGGGCGACGTCGTGTCGTATTTGACCTTGCTGCGCTCGACCGAAGAGCCGAGACCGGCCCGCCACGCCTTCACCGGCGACATCCTGGCCGCGCTCGACCGGGTCAAGCCCGGCGACATCCTGGTCGTGCCGGGCGGTAAGTCCGGTGGACGGGTCGCCGTGCTCTCGACCACACGACGCCGGGGCGGCGACCTGCGGCTGCGCGCGATCACCACCGACCGGCGGATGCTGTCGCTCGGACCGAAGGACTTCCCGGCGCCTCCCCGCCCGGTGGCTCGCATTGAGCTGCCGAGGCCGTTCGAGCCCAACAATGCCGGGTTCCAGCGTCACGTGGCCTCCGCGCTCCAGGCGGCCCGGCTCCGAGAGGACGGGTTGGTCGGGTTGCGCGGCCCGGTCGCTCGTGATGGCGTCGGTGGGACTCGTGCTCACGGTGGTGGGAGCGGTGATGGCGGCGGGGTTGGTGGGCGGGCTGGCGGTGGGCCTGGTCCTCGGGGCGACGGCCGGGCTGGCGGTGGGCCTGGTCCTCGGGGCGACGGCCGGGCTGGCGGTGGCGCTGGTCCTCGGGGCGACGGCCGGGGCCGGGAGGTCATGGCTCGGGCCGAGGCGGCGGCCGCCCACCCCGTCGCCGGCTGCCCCGACCTGCGGCGTCACCTGCGAGCGGCCGAGCGGGCCGAACGCTTGGCCCGGGATGCCGAACGGCTGGAGCGGCGCATCCGGGGCCGCACCGAGTCGTTGGCCCGCCAGTTCGACCGGGTGCTGCGGGTGCTCGAGGCGTGGGGGTATGTCGACGGCTGGGCTTTGACGCCGGCGGGCGAGCGCCTCGCACGGACCTACCACGAGGCTGACCTCCTGGTTGCAGAATCCTTGCAGCAAGGGTTGTTGGATGGCTTCGACGCCCCGAGCCTGGCGGCGGTGGCGTCGGTCTTCACCTATGAGGCACGCGGGCAGGGCGCGCTGGCCCCCACCTTCCCCACCCTGTCGACCAAGCAACGCTGGGAGGACATCGAGCGTCTCGCGAGTGAGCTCAACGGTGCCGAGGAGGAGGCCGGCCTGCCCCTTACTCGACCGCCGGAACCTGGCTTCATGGCCCTCGCGTACGGCTGGGCGTCGGGGCACGACCTAGAAGCGTTGATCGCCGAAGCGGAGATGTCGGGCGGCGACTTTGTTCGCAACGTCAAGCAACTGGTCGATCTGTTGCGCCAACTCGGTGAGGTGGCACCCGACCCGGCGACTGCGGCGGCGGCGCGGTCGGCGGCCGACGGGCTGTTTCGGGGCGTGGTGGCGTCGTCGTCGGCGGTCTCGGTCGAAATCGGTTCCGACTAGCCCCGTTGTCGATTCGCTGGTCGTGACGATCGAGAAGGGTCGGGCCTGGGGCGCGCCGGGGCCACTGCCGGCGGACGGCGTGGTGGTGGCGAGCGACGCCGAGGCTGGCCGGTTTCTCACCGCGGCTCGCGCCGCCGGCGAGGCGCTGCCGGTCCTCGGGTTGCTGGGCGGCGACCTGTATCGCACCGTCGGAGGCGGCGCCTCTGGGGGTCCGGACCGGCTGCGATCCGGCGAAGCGATGACCTTTCCCGTCGACCTGGGTGAGGTGCTGGTCGATGGTCGCCAGCAGTTGTTCGTCGCCCATGTGATCGCCCACAGCCGGCTGTGGCGGCATACGTTCGTGGCCCTCAACGCCCAGTGGCGGGGGGAGTGGGATCTCGGGCCCAAGGCTCACCCCAACGACGGTTTGCTTGATAGCTACGAGGCTCGGCTGACTCTTTCCGACCTGGGGAAAGTGAGGGCTCGGCTGCCGACCGGATCCCATCTGCCCCATCCCGGGATCAAGCAGCGGCGAGTACCCACTCTTGACGTGGCGTTCGATCGCCCGCTCATCGTCGAGGTCGACGGCGTCGTCGTGGGCAAGGCCCGGGCGCTGTCGATCCGCCTTGAACCTGATGCCCTCACAATCGTTGCCTGAGACACATGCGAACTGGATGCTGGCGACTAAGCCGACGTGTTCGGGGGGATTACCTTCTCCGCCGAAGGTTGACGAGCGTGTGCCAAGTGACGGCCACGGTGACGGCATTCTGGGCGAAAACCATTCTCGCGGCTCTTGGGGAACGTTATGGGACCGTTATGGGACGGACCAGCGATGGGCCTCGTGTATGCGCCGCCGTATTGGTTAGCCGTATTGGTTAGCCGTTATGGGCCACCTTGGAGCGGCGGTCGAAAGAAGCCGACGCGCTTGCGGCTCAGCCGCTTCCAGCGTCGGTTGTTTCTTCGCCGTAGAGAGTCCGCTCCCAGTTTGGATCGTCGAAGTGAAG
>OBLV0100000372.1_pt1 | contig 14062 bp, 13 predicted proteins | sample 1520071 | NCBI WGS metagenome assembly OBLV01 (sample SAMEA3888446, study PRJEB22518) | metagenome | reverse complement strand
GATCGTGATGTGACTGGAGTTCAGACGTGTGCTCTTCCGATCTCGACACCCAGGCAACCAGGCGATCGGCCAGGGCGATTCGTCGGACCGATTCGTCGATCGCCTCATAGGCAGCATCGGGGCCGGCGAGCCGTGCGGCCCCGAGGAGCTCTTCGTGCAGCTTGAGTACTTCGGTTTCGGGGTTGGCGTCGACGAGCGCCTTGAGGGCGTTCTCGGCCGCGCTGGTATTCAGCTGGTCGGCATGTTCGACCAGGTACGTCCGGGAGTCGCCCCAGTTTTCGCAGGTGACCCAACCGAGCAGGAGGTCGACCAGCGCCGGGTCGCTCTCGGCCTTGTCAGGGAGGTAGAATGTCATTGCCTGGCACCCTACCGCCGGTCCCCGCCCGGATCAGAGTTCGGGCGCGGTGTAGCGAGCCTCGAGTTGGTAGTGCCGTTCGAGGTCGATGATCGCTCCGAACTGGTCGAAGGAGCTCACCAGGTCGAGATGGTCGCGAAGGGTTCCCTCGTCGAAGAGGATGGCGTAGGCCTGTTGCATCTGGCGAGCGGCCGCCAAGAGGCCGGTGAGGGGGGAGACAATCAGGTCGAAGCCCAGCTCGTGCAGCTCCGCGGGGGTGCGAAGCGGGGTGCGACCGCCCTCGATCATGTTGGCGACCCGAACGCATCCCGGCGTCGCCTTGGCGATCGCCTCCATCTCGTCGACGGACTCGGGTGCCTCCACGAAGATGGCGTCGACGCCGAGGTCGGCGGCCATTCGGGCCCGCTCACAGGCCTCCTCGAGGCCGACGGCGGACCGGGCGTCGGTGCGGGCCGTGACGAAAAGCCGGTCACGGTGGTCGAGCGCGGCGCGCAGCTTGACCAGCCAGTCCTCGCGGGGCACGACCTTCTTGCCGACCATGTGGCCGCACTTCTTGGGCCACACCTGGTCCTCGAGGAAGATGCCGGCGGCGCCGGCGTGTTCATACAGATCGACGGTGCGGATGGTGTTCAGCGCGTTGCCATAGCCGGTGTCGCCGTCCACGACGACGGCGGCATTGGCGACGGTGCCGCAGACACGCCGGGCCACTTCGGCCATCTCGGTCTGGGTCAGGTACCCGAAGTCGGGTAGGCCGAGCAGGGTGGCGGCGGTGCAGTATCCGGAGAGGAACAGGCTCTCGAAGCCGGCGGCTGTTGCCAGCCGGGCCGACAGGGCGTCGAAGCACCCAGCCAGGATGACCGTCTCGCCACCATCTAAACGGGTCCTGAGGGTGTCGCCGTTCATGGCTGTGCAGGGTAGATGGACGGGGCGGGTCTCAGCCCACTGGCACCTTGCGCCGGCCGGCCTCGGCCAGCACCTGTCCGGGTCGGGTCGGGGTGAAGAGCAGGCGGGCCGACGCTCCTTGCACGCCGCCGACCGTCCGCGCCTTGGCCAGGGTCAGGGGGACCTTCTCCCACAACACCAGCTCGATGGCCAGCCCGAGGGCGTTCATGGTGAGGTCGAGCGAGTCCGTGTCCGCCGGCGCCGGACGGAGCGTCTCGACCAGCTGGCGGACGAACAGGACCGGTTCGAGCAGGGTGAGGGGATCGTGCAGGACGACGCCGGCCGGCACGAACACCACCCACCGCCGCGACAGGCCATAGAGCGACCGGGCCAGGACAAACGCCAGCGGCAGGCCCACGACCAAGGTAGCGATCCCTGCGATCCACGCCTTGGACGCCAGCAGGAGGATGCCGAGAGCGGGCGCCCCGGCCACGACGGCCCAGGACAGAAGCAGCGGCCCGAGCAGCAGCGCGCCGGGCGGCCGCAGCGGGTAGCGGCTTTCGTTGGGGTACGCCGGGCCGTTGATATAGAGGATCCCGGTGGCCGGCGCGAAGGCCAGCACCGCGACGATGCAGGTGACCGCCACCGCGGCACCCGTTGCCAGATCTGACGGCCGCCCGGTCACGCCCGCGGCGATGGACGTGGCGGCGGCGGCCGGCGCGGCGATGCGCAGCGCCGTCAACCCGATGGGGTGGGGCACGAAGGTCCCGAACAGGACCACCGCCCACCACGCCCACAACACGATCGTGGCCGCGAGCCGGACCGCCTCGCTGTGGGGGTGGAGGGCGGCGCCATAGGCCGGCCCCGCCGCGAACGGCAGCGCCACCCAGCCGGCTCGGATTCCCCACGGAAACATACGGCGCATCGTCTCGATGCTCGCGCGTTCTCGGGAGTTGAGCCTGCGCTTCCGCACGGGCTTCGAACCACCCTGGCGGGACGAGACCGACGACGTTTGCCGCGTGGTCGCTAGATCCGTCAATCGTCACACCCCCTCGATAGCCTTTCATGGCGATGGCGAACGATGAGGCAACCTCGGAGCGAGCCGCCGAGTTGAGGGCTCAGATCGAGTACCACAACCGCCGGTACTACGCGCTCGACGACCCCGAGATCAGCGACGCCGACTACGACGCCTTGGTGCGCCAACTCCAGGCGCTGGAGGAGGAGCATCCCGAGCTCCTCACGCCCGACTCGCCCACGCAGAAGGTCGGAGCCGGCTTCTCGACCACCTTTGTCGAGGTCCGCCACCTCCAGCCCATGATGTCGCTCGACAACGCCACGACGATCGAGGATCTGCAGGCGTGGGCGAAGCGGATGGACCGTTTCATCTCCGGCGACGTGGCGTTCACCTGCGAGCTCAAGATCGACGGGCTGGCGATGTCGCTGCTCTACCAGGAGGGCAAGCTGGTGCGAGCCGCCACCCGGGGCGACGGGGTGGTCGGTGAGGACGTGACGCCCAACGTCCGGACCATCGCCGTGATCCCTGAGGAGCTGACCGTCGCCGCCGCGCCGGCGGTCCTGGAGGTGCGCGGCGAGGTGTACATGCCGATCTCGGCGTTCGAGGAGCTCAACCGCCGGCAGGAGGCCGAAGGCGGGCGCGTGTTCAGCAACCCTCGTAACTCCGGCGCCGGATCCCTGCGCCAGAAGGACCCGAGCATCACCGCCAGCCGGGAACTGTCGTTCTGGGCGTACCAGCTGGGCGCCCTGGAGGGCGGGCCGACCTTTACCGAGCACCGCCAGACCCTGGCCTGGCTCAAGGAGGCGGGGTTTCCGGTGAACCCCAACATCCGCACGGTCGGCACGCTCGACGAGGTCGCCGAGTACTGCCGTCATTGGCAGGCGCAGCGCCACGACCTCGACTACGAGATCGACGGCGTGGTGGTGAAGGTGGACAACCTGGCCCAGCGCCTCGAGCTGGGCGCCACGTCGAAGGCGCCGCGGTGGGCCATCGCGTTCAAGTTCCCACCCGAGGAGCGCACGACCCTGCTCAAAGACATCATGGTGTCGATCGGTCGGACGGGAAAGGCGACCCCCTTTGCCATGCTCGAGCCGGTCTTTGTCAGCGGTAGCACGGTCAAGTTGGCCACGTTGCACAACGAGGATCAGGTCCGGGCCAAAGACGTCCGCCCCGGCGACACCGTCATCGTGCGCAAGGCCGGCGACGTGATCCCCGAGGTTCGCGGCCCGGTCCTGTCGCTACGACCCCCGGACCTGCCGGCGTGGCAGTTCCCGACCACATGCCCGATCTGCGGCCAACCGCTGGTCCGCCTCGAGGGTGAGAGCGACACCTTCTGCGTCAACACCGACTGCCCGGGCCAGCGGGTGATGCGCATCAGCCACTTCGCCGGCCGAGGGGCGATGGACATCGAAGGTCTGGGCGAGCGGACGGTCGGGCAGTTCTGCCAGGCCGGGTTGCTGCGCGACGTGGCCGACATCTACTCGCTCGACTACGAGCGGGTGCGCGAGTTCGAGGGCTTCGGCGACATCTCCATCGCCAACCTGCAGCGTGCCATCGAAGCCTCCAAGGCCCGCCCGCTGGCCAACCTGCTGGTGGGGCTGTCCATCCGCCACCTGGGCGGCACCGGCAGCCAGGTGCTGGCCCGAGCGATGGGCCACCTCGATGCGATCATGGCCGCGCCGGTCGAGGAGATGGCGACGGTGGAGGGGATCGGGTCGGTGATCGCGGCCAGCGTGGGCCAGTTCTTCGCCCTGGAGGCAAACCGCGAGGTGGTCGAGCGACTGCGCCAGGCCGGGCTCAACTTCGAGGGTCCCGAGGGTCCGAGCGCGCCTCAAGTGCTGGCTGGCGCCTCGGTAGTGGTCACCGGCACGCTTGCCGGGTGGTCGCGCGAGTCGGCGGAAGAAGCCATCAAGCTTCGGGGCGGGAAGGCACCGGGAAGTGTGTCGAAGAAGACCACCGCGGTCGTGGTCGGTGCCGATCCCGGTTTGGCCAAGCTGGCCAAGGCTCAGGAGCTCGGCGTCGCCATCGTCGACGAGGCCGGTTTTGCCTACCTCCTGGAGAGCGGCCAGCTCCCGCCGCCTACTGAGTCGGAAAACACCAGCTGAAGCTCGTGTCCCCGAGGTTGGGGTTGGCGGTCCGATCAATTGCGAGCACCACGCACACCCGGCCCAACGGCAGCTCGGAGAACGTGCTACCTGACTCCGGCTGGTAGGTGTACTGGTTCTCGGCCGCGATGTATTGGATCTGGTCTTCGGGGATACCGGTGGTCGAACCGGCCACGCTGATGCTCATGCCGTTGGTCTTCTGTTGGTCCAGCTGGTAGCCCGAGGCGAGGGTGACCGAGACGCTGGATTGGCGGAGCACCGACGTTGCCCCCTCGGCCGGCGAAACGCCCACCACGGCCGAGTTCTTGTAGATCACCGGCGTGTTTTCCGGCCGTACCTGGCTGAAGCTGTAGAACATGATGGCGGCGGCAAAGGCTAGGGCCACGGAGACGACAATGCGCCGGCGGGTGATCATGAGGTGGGAAGTCTGGGGCTGGGGAAAACGGTGGCCGCGGCGGCCAGCAGGACGATACAGGCCACCGATGCCATCTCCTCCAGGGTCCGTTCATAGATCGGCAGACCGGGTTTGACCAGTGCGGCGGCGGCGGCGGTGACCTCGAAGAGCAAGAGGGCCAGCCAGGCGCCCGGTCGGCGTCGTAGCAAGCCGAAGCAGAAGAGGTACTTGAGGGCGAGAAAGGCGATGAGCGCCGGGCCATCCCGGTAGGAGCCGTTGGCGATGATCGAGATCAGCACGGTCGACTCCAGCGCGGCCAGGCCAGCGGCTGCGGGAAGGGTCCATTGCCAGCCTCGGTCATGTTCGTTCACTGGCTGCCAACGCGGTTTTCGGCGGCGTAACACCGGGCCAGCCGGCGGTTGAACACCTCGATGCGGATGCGCAACTCCCCGTCGGGCATGTCGTCGCGAACCGCCTCCATGATCTTCCAGATTCGGGGATAGACGACGCCTTCGACGTCGCGGGCGGTGCGGCTCGTAACCTCCCCCATCTGGGCCCGTAGGCCGACCGACCGCAGCGACGGGGTGAGCAAGGCAGCGACGGCATCGCCGTACTCGGCGGCGTCACGATCGAGTGCCGCGATCATGGCGACCCGCTGCGGCTCGTCCCAGAGGGCCCCGAGGCGTACGAAGTCTTCCAGTTGGTCGACTAAGGCCGGGCGCACCCGCCCATTCTGGCTGCCGGCCGTCGATACTGGCATCCCCCTCGATCGCAGATGGCGCCAGTACCCTCGATCGGGTGGCGACGTCCCGCATCGTCGAGCATTTGGGGCGCGTCCTCAGTGACCGCTACCGCCTGACCAGGGCACTGGGGACGGGCGCGTCGGCGCACGTGTACGTGGCCGAGGACGTCACCCTCCGCCGGCTGGTGGCCGTGAAGTTGCTGCACCCGGGGTTGGCCGACGACGAGGCCTTCCTGCGGCGATTCCAGGCCGAGGCCCGCGTCGTCGCGGCCCTGCGTCACCCGAACATCGTGCGGGTCTACGACTGGGGCGACGACCAGGGCAGCCCCTTCATCGTCATGGAACTCCTCGACGGCGGCAGCCTCCGGGGCCTCTTGGACCGCGGCGCCGTGTTGAGCCCGGCCCAGGCCGCCCGCGTCGGAGCCCAGACCGCCCGGGCACTCGACTACGCCCACAAGCGCGGCCTCGTCCATCGCGACATCAAGCCCGCCAACCTCCTCTTCGACGAGGAAGGCCAAGTGTCGGTGGCTGACTTCGGCCTGGCCCGGGCATTGGCCGAGGCCACCTGGACCGAGCCGGTCGGGGCGATGCTGGGTACCGCCCGCTACGCCGCCCCCGAGCAGATCAACGGCGGGGGCCTTGACGGCCGCGCCGATGTCTACGCCTTGGCGCTGGTGCTGGTGGAGGCGGTCACCGGTCGAGTGCCGTTCGCGGCCGACACGACCATCGGCACCCTGATGGCCCGGGTCGACCGGGACCTGCCGGTGCCCGAGGAGATGGGCCCGATCGCTCCCGCGGTAGCCGCCGCCGGGACGGCCGATCCCGCCGCCCGGGGCGACGCTGCCGCCTTGGCCGCCGCCCTCACCGCCGCGGCCCGCCAACTTCCGCCGCCCGCCCCGCTTGCTCTGGTCCGGGAGACCGAGGACAGCGACGTCGCCGAGGACCGGGACCCGACCGAACACACCGGCCGGTCCCAGCTCTTCGACGGCGAGGCACCGATCTGGCCGAAGGTTCCCAACCCGAGTCCGGTGACGGCCCGGGCCAAAGAGCCGCGACGGCCGGCTTCGCCCGACCGGCTCACGCCGGAACCACCCCCTTTTCCCAAACCCCGCCGCAAACGGCGGTGGCTGATCGGTGTACTTGTCGTACTAGCGCTGGGTGCTGCCGCCGCCGGCGCGTTTGCCTACTACCGGATTTCGACGCCCAAGAACCCGGTGCCGAACCTCGTCGGGGATTCGCCGGCCAAGGCCACCCAGTTGCTCCAGCCGCTGCATCTGCACCTCCGGGTGGCCCACCAGACCTACAACAACGGCGTGCCCAAGGGCGTCGTCATCAGCCAGGTGCCGGCGGCCACCGCCGTTTTGCGGGAGGGGTCGTTGGTGGCGGTGACCGTCTCGCTCGGTCCGCCGCCGGTTCCCGTTCCCGACCTGAACGGGCTGTCGGTCAGCGATGCCACCAACCGCTTGATCGGCGCCCAGCTCAAGCTCGGAATGGTGACCACGCCGTTCAACAGCGCCCCGAAGGGTACGGTCCTGTCCTGGACCGGGCAGGGCGGTCAGTTGCCCGAAGGCAGTGCGGTTAACCTGGTCGTCTCGGCCGGGCCGCCGACCGTGCCGGTGCCGGCCGTGGCGGTGGGGCAGAGCTTCGCCTCGGCCCAGACGGCAATGGCCGCGGTCAACCTGACCGCGGCGGAGACCCAGGCGTTCAGCAACACCGTTCCCGCTGGCGGCGTGATCAGCAGCAATCCGCCGGCCGGGACACCGATCCAGGTCGGCTCGTCGGTGACGTTCACCGTCTCCAAGGGCCCGGACCTGGTGGTGGTTCCCAGCGTCCGGGGCGACTCGGTGGGTGCCGCCTCGCAAGCGTTGCAGGGCGACGGATTCAACGTGAGCGGGGTGACCGGCAATCCACTCAACACGGTGGTCCGGTCGTCGCCGGCCGGTGGCACGAAGATCCTGCGGGGCTCGTCGGTCACGCTGTTCACCAACTGAAGCGTTCCTGACCCCGGTCGGCCTCCTCCGTTAGTGTCACTCACCCCCTTCAGCTGACAGGACCGAACGTCGTGGGTGCTCTGGCAGGACGAGTGGCAATCATCACCGGCGCCGGCCGAGGGCTTGGTCGGCAGCACGCGCTCCTAATGGCCGCCGAGGGCGCCCGGGTGATCGTCAACGACCTCGGAGCGACCATGGACGGCCAGGGCCACGACATGGCGCCGGCCGAGTCGGTTGTCGCCGAGATCGTGGCCAACGGTGGCGAGGCCGTCGCAAACAACGACAACGTGGCTGACTGGGACGGCGGCCGGCGGCTCCTCGAGATGGCGCTCGACTGCTACGGCGACCTCCATGTGCTGGTCAACAACGCCGGTATCCTGCGCGACCGGGCGCTGGTCAACATGACCGAGGACGAGTGGGACGACGTGGTCAGGGTCCACCTGAAGGGCCATTTCGTGCCCACCCGCCACGCCGCCGCCTACTGGCGGGCCCAGGCCAAGTCGGGTGTCTCGGTGAACGCCTCGGTCGTCAACACTTCGTCGACCTCAGGCCTCTTGGGCAATCCGTTCCAGGCGAACTACGGCGCCGCCAAGGCCGGCGTCGGGGCCTTCACGATCATCGCCGCCCACGAGCTGGTGCGTTACGGCGTGCGGGTCAATGCCGTCGTCCCGGCGGCCCGGACCCGGTTGACCTCGGCCACCGAGGGCTTGAGCGACATCGTGAAGGCGCCCGCCGACCCCGCTGCGTTCGACATCTGGGACCCGGCCAACGTCTCACCGCTGGTGGCGTGGTTGGCGACCGAGGGATGCCCGGCGACAGGGAAGGTGTTTTTCATCCAGGGGGGAAGCGTGCGTTTGATGAGCACCTGGACCATGGGTGACGGCGTCGACCGCATCGGCCGCTGGAGCATCGACGAGCTCGACGACGAGCTTCGCCGCTTGGTCGAACCACTGTCGTAGCCGGTCCCGCGTTGTTCACGCCGGCGTAGCCGACCGGTGCGGCGTCATCGGCGCGGAATCCTTATCGTTTGTCTGTCCGCTTAGTCCCGCCCCCGCCGTACCCTTCTTTCATAGGGTCTGGCTGGCGGCGTTGGCACCGCAGTGATCCCCAGCCACTGTCGGCCTTTGCCGCCCCAGACCCTCCTTTATTCTTACTCCGTCATCTCGCGGACCCGCCGGGCGATCGCCATCGCGGTCGGATCCGGGTTGACCGCCCAGCTCTGTAGGACCATCAACTTGGCGAGGTCCCCGTCGACCTTGATCTTCCCCGTCATGAACGCCTGGATGCCGACTTGAGGGTTGCCCTCCACGAGGATTGCCTTGGCGGTGGCGTACTCCAGGGTGAGCATGACGTCGGCTCCTTCGAGATGGCCGGCTTCGACGTCGAGCTCACCTTGCGATGTGTCGAGGTGGGCGTCGAGCGTCCCCTCGCCAAAGGGCACGGCGGTCACGATCAGGTTCACCTTCACCGTCTGGCCACCCACCGCCGGTGTCGCGCTGTCGATATCACGGCGGATCTGGCGAGCCGCCGCGACCCACTCATCGCTCAGGAACGCATATTTGACCACCGGCGGCACGCTAGCCCTTGCGATTCGCCGACGACTAACCCTCGTCTAACCCAGTGGGGCGCTTCGTCGACCACGCCTACCATGAGCGGCATGGCTGAACGGATCTCCCGAGCAGACGTGGCCCATGTGGCTCGCCTGGCACGGCTCGACCTGACCGAGGAAGAGTTGGAGCGCTTTACTGGCCAGTTGGGCGCGGTGCTTGAGTACGCCAGCAACGTGGCGGCGTTGGACACCTCGGGGGTGGAGCCGACCATGCATCCGCTGCCGTTGCGCAACGTCCTACGTGCCGATGTCGTCGTTCGGAGCCTTGATCGGGAGGAGGTGCTGGCCCAGGCGCCGGTGGTCGAGGCCGACCGGTTCAAGGTGCCTCCGATCCTGGGTGAGGCGCCGTGAGCGCCTCGTCCTCGTCTTCTTCGTCCTCGTCTTCTTCGTCCTCGTCTTTCTCGTCCGCTACGGACCTCGCGGCGGACATCCGGGCGGGTCGACGCTCCGCCGTCGACGCCCTGGACGACTACCTGGCCGTGATCGCCGCCCGTGAGGACTCGATCCATGCCTTCAACCACGTGATGTCTTCTTCGGCACAGGTGTCGGCGCTCGCCGTCGACGCCTCGGTGGCTGCCGGTCGCGATCCTGGCCCCCTCGCCGGCGTCCCCGTCGCGCTCAAGGACAACCTCTGCACGCAGGGCGTGCCGACCACCTGCTCGTCGCACATCCTGGCCGGATGGCGGCCGCCGTACGACGCGACCGTTGTCACCCGGCTCCATCAGGCGGGCGCCGTCGTCATCGGCAAGACCAACCTCGATGAGTTCGCCATGGGCTCCTCGACGGAGAACTCGGCGTTCGGCCCGACCCACAACCCGCACTGCCTCAGCCGGGTTCCCGGCGGGTCTTCGGGGGGAAGCGCGGCGGCAGTGGCGGGCGGCATGGCGCCGCTGGCGCTGGGCTCCGATACCGGCGGGTCGATCCGCCAGCCGGCGGCGCTGTGCGGCGTGGTCGGAGTGAAGCCCACCTATGGCTTAGTCTCCCGTTACGGCCTGGTGGCCTTTGCCAGCTCGCTCGACCAGATCGGCCCTTTTGCCGCCACGGTCGCCGACGCTGCCTTGTTGCTCGACGCCATCGCCGGTCACGACCCCTGTGATTCCACGTCGTTGCCAGGGTCGCCGCCCTCGGCCTCTGCCCGTCTCTTGCGGGGGGTGGAGGGCCTGCGGGTAGGCGTTCTTACCGAGTTGACCGCCGCCGGCGGTATCGCTCCTGAGGTGGTGTCTCGGGTGCACGCCGCGGCCGACGCCTTGGCCGCGGCCGGGGCCAAGGTCGACGACGTGAGCGTGCCCGCCGCCGTGTACGGCTTGTCGGCCTATTACCTGATAGCGCCGGCCGAGGCGTCATCAAACCTGGCTCGCTATGACGGTGTTCGTTACGGCCTGCGGGTGCCGGGCGTGGATATCACCGAGATGTACTCTTCTACCCGCGCTGCTGGTTTTGGTGCTGAGGTGAAGCGCCGCATCATGCTCGGCACCTACGCCCTCTCGGCCGGTTATTACGACGCCTATTACGGCCAGGCGCAGCGGGTCCGCACGCTGATCATTTCGGACTTCGAGGCCGCCTACGCCTCCTTCGACGTGCTCCTCTCGGCGACCACGCCGACCACGGCCTTCGCGATCGGAGCGAAGACCGCCGACCCCCTGTCGATGTACCTCTCGGACCTGTGCACCATCCCGTCCAACCTGGCAGGCCATCCGGCCATGACCGTGCCTTTTGGCGTCGGGGCGGACGGCCTCCCGATCGGGGTCCAGGTGCTGGCGCCGGCGCTGGGTGAAAGCGTCATGTTCCAGGTGGCGGCGGCCATCGAGGCGGTCGCGCCGGCAGCGGCATTTGGGACGGCGACTGCGATGGCCGGGCCATGACCGACCTCGTCGATTCTGCGACCACACCTTCTGGGTGGGAGACGGTTATCGGGCTCGAGGTCCACTGCGAGCTACGAACCCAGACCAAGCTGTTTTGCGGTTGTCGTAACGCCTTCGGCGATCCGCCCAACACCAATGTGTGTCCGGTTTGCCTGGGTTTACCGGGCTCGCTACCGGTGATCAACGAATTGGCGGTCGAGTTCGCCATGCGCATCGGGCTGGCGTTGCATTGCCGGGTCGAGCCGTCGATTTTCCATCGTAAAAACTACTTTTATCCCGATATGCCCAAGGATTACCAGGTCAGCCAATATGACCAACCGATCAATGTCAACGGTTGGCTCGACCTGCCCACCGGGCGCCGGATCGGGATCGAGCGGGCCCACATGGAGGAGGACACCGGCAAGACCACCCACGTAGGCGGTGGCGGGCGTATTCACGACGCCGGTTATTCGCTGGTCGACTACAACCGGGCTGGTGTTCCTCTCGTCGAGATCGTTTCGCGACCGGACCTGCGCAGCGCGGCTGAGGCCCGTTACTACGTCGACGAGCTTCGGGCCATCCTCGTCGCCACCGGCGCTTCCGACGGAAAGATGGAAGAGGGGTCGCTGCGCGTCGACGCCAATGTTTCCGTCCGTCCTGCCTCCTCCTCGACGTACGGGACTCGGTGTGAGATCAAGAACATGAACTCGATCCGCTCTCTCGGGCGGGCGGTCGACTACGAGGTGGCCCGCCAGATTGCCCTTTTGGAGGCGGGCGGACGGGTGGTGCAGGAGACCAGGCACTGGAACGAGGTCGAGGGCACGACTCGATCGATGCGGTCCAAGGAGGAGGCGTTCGACTACCGCTACTTCCCCGAGCCCGACCTCGTCCCCCTCGCGCCTTCTGCGTCCTGGGTGACCGCCGTTGCTTCCGCCCTGCCGCCCTTGCCGGCCGACCGGCGGGCTCGGGTGGCTGGCGCCTCCGGCCTGCCTGTCTGTAGCGATGCGGTCGCGACCGTCGTGCGTCTCGACCTCGACAGCTTCGTCATGGCGGCGATCGACGTGGGCGCCGATGGCGCGTTGGCGGTGCGCCGGCTGGCCAACGAGGTCGCGGCTTTTGATGGGGCGGGTCGCTTGGACCCTGATGGCTTCTGCCGTCTGTTGCTGATGGAGTCTCGCTCCGAGCTGACCACGGCCCAGGCGCGCGATGTCCTGCGCCACATGCTGGTCTCGGGCGGCGATCCTGCGGCGATCGCTTCCTCCCTTGGTTTCGCCGCCCTTTCCTCTGGCGCCCTCGGCAGCGCGATTGACGAAGTGATCGCTCTCTACCCCGGAGAGTGGGAGCGCTTCGTTGCCGGCGAGGACAAGTTGCAGGGGTTTTTCATCGGCAAGGTCAAGGCGGCGACGGGCGGAAACGCCGACCTGAAGGCGGTACCGGCGTTGTTGCGCGCGCGGCGGGGGTCGGCCTCCCTCTCCCCATAGCCGGTTCCGCTTCCCGGCTGGTTGCTCGAGCGGCGGCGGCCTCCTCATAGCGGGTTCCGGTCCTCGCCCTGTAGCGCTCGCGACGCGCCGGCGGCCTGGTTCGGGCGTGCCGACTCGGTGAGCCGGGGCCGTGGGGTGGCGTGCCACGATGACCGGGGGGGCTGTGTTCGGGTCCGCCCCTTTCGAGCGGTGGCGGTCAGGCTGGCCGCCCCCGCCACCGCCCCCGCCGCCGACCCCCGCCGCCCCCGTCGCCGCCCCCCCAAAGATTACGTCTGTGGGCCGTTGAGTCGTTGTGGGCCGTTGTGCCCGGAATTCGCCACCTAACGGCCCACAACCGCTTGACCGCCCACAGACGCGGCCTCAAGCGGCCTCCTCACGGAGTGAGCGAAGGCGATGTTGCGGCATAGAGGCCGGTATGAGCACAAACCGGAAGGTCGAAGACGAGCTACGTCGTTGGTTACGTGGACACCACACCGTCATCGGTTGGGATGAGGCGCTCCGATTGGGGGCGACCAAGACCTTGGTCCTTGCAAAGAACGCGAGCGGAGAATGGAACCGGATCTACCGCGGCGTTTACCGCGACGCCTCGGCGCCTCGAATCCCGTACCAGGCACTGCGAGCGGCATTCGTCGCGGCCGGTGGGTACGGGGTAATATCCCATCGCTCCGCGGCGTGGATCTGGGGCTTCGTTTCGCTCTTTCCCGAACAGCCGGAGTTGAGCATCGGCGCCGGTTCTGATGCCGCCCGAAAACGTGAGGGCTTGATCGTCCATCGCTCCCGCGACCTCAACAACGCCCAGATCGCGATCCATCGAACGCTTAGGGTCACCACACCATTGCGCACCCTGGTCGACTTGGCGGCGTTCGTTTCCCCCTCGACGCTGGCCGACGCCATTGACGCCGGGCTCGCCTCGAAGTTCATAACGCCTGCCGGCCTCGAGGCCGAAATCGGACGGCTTTCCCGACCGGGCCGCCCCGGCGTGGGTCCCCTTCGTCGTCACCTGGCGGAACGAGGATTCATTGGCGCGCCTGCGCCGAGTGTTCTGGAGTCCAGAATGGGCCGGCTGATTCTTTCGATCCGACCGGTGCGGGTCCCCGTTCCGACCCCCGAGTTGTGTGTCGGCTCAGAGGGCGAATATCGGCTTGACTTCGCGTGGCCCGCGGTGATGTTCGCCGTTGAAGTTGACGGTTTCGCCTTCCATTCCTCGCCCGAGAGTGCTCGGCGAGACAAGGCCCGCCGCAACCAACTGCGCCGGTCCGGTTGGACCCTTCGCGAGTACACCTGGGTCGACGTCGTGCGCGACCCCGAGCGGGTGCAGCAGGAGATCGCATCGGACTACCTGGGCTGCCTCGCGCTGCGGGCGAGCTAATCGTCGATCGGCAAAGCCGCCACCCACGTAGGATTCGCTCATGTCCAGGGAAATGAAGCGGCGCAGCTACGAGGTCACCGACGGGTACGAGCGGGCTCCTGCCCGAGCCATGCTGCGCGCCGTGGGCATGACAGACGCCGACTGGGACAAGCCCCAGGTCGGCGTGGCCTCCTCGTGGAACGAGGTCACCCCCTGCAACATGCCCCTCGACCGCCTGGCCAAGCGGGCCAAGGTTGGCGTGCGGGACGCCGGCGGGTTCCCGTTCGAGTTCGTCACCA
>OBLV0100000371.1_pt1 | contig 14086 bp, 13 predicted proteins | sample 1520071 | NCBI WGS metagenome assembly OBLV01 (sample SAMEA3888446, study PRJEB22518) | metagenome | reverse complement strand
CGCGATCGAACGCTCGACGAATTCGTGCAGGTCGTAGCCGTTGCGCTGCTTGAAGGTGGCGCCCTGGGTCTGGCCGTGGTCGGACAGGACGACGATCTCGTACGGGCGCGGCGCGAACCCCCGGGCGCGTTCGATTCGTCCGAACTGCTGATCGAGCTTGCGGAGCGCCTCGAGCGTGTCTGGACGCTCGAGACCCGAGTGGTGGGCGACCTCGTCGTAGCTCGAGAAGGTCGCGTAGACGGCGGGCCGGCCGCGCATCATGTCGGTCAGCACCCCGAACACGATCAGGTCCCGTACGCCGACGCATAGCGCGGCGCGCAGGAACGGATACCGGCCGCCGCGATAGCCGCGGGGCCACACCTTTCGCCGCCGTTGCCGGATCGCGGACAGCTTCTCGAGTACCGCCTCCCAGAAGAACAGAACCAGGAGGCGGGTGACGTTGAAGCCGTTGGCGAGAAACGCGCGATAGCCCGGATTGGCCTTCTTCTCGGCGCTCATCTTGCTGACGGTCAGGATCACCGCATCGGCCTCGCCGGAGAACAGATTGCCGCGGCTGGCGCCGTTATCGGTGAGCAGCCCGTTGCCGTTGGCGAGCCGCCGCTCGATCTCGGCGCAGTCCTCGGGCGAGGAGCACGTCATGAGCTTCCCCGTGGCCTTTTCGACCCAGCGAAAGGCCGGAATGTCCTCGTTCGAGCCGAGCAGGATCCCCGCCTGACTGGCACCCGTCTGTGAGCTCAGATCGGGCTCCCACTCGTCGAGCCGGTGGCTGCCGCGCTCGAGCCAGCTCGCCATCTGCGGCGCGTTGCCGTCGCGGATCGCCCGCTGCAGGACGGGCCGGGCGAGTCCGTCGATCTCCAGGAACAGAATCCCCGGCGTGTCCGTGCGGCTCGCCCCGCCCTGGCGGCGCGCGATACGGCGGATCACCTTGAGCGAGTACGTGTCGTCATCGTTGGACCCGAAGATCACCTCGAGCACGAGCATCATCGCCGCGATCACGACCGAGGCGAGCAACGCCCACCAGAAGTTGTCGACCCTGATGGTCCTGGTCGAGATGTGCGAGGCGAGCAGCAGCATCAGGGCGTCGAGGACGAGCACGATCACGAAGCCGAGCGCGAGCGTGAACGGTAGGCGTAGCGCCGCCACCACCGGTGGGAGCACCGCGTTCAGCGCCGCAATCAGCACGGCAGCCGCCAGCGCGTCGGTGAACCCTCCGACGCTCACGTGGGGCACGATCGCTGCGGCCACGTATACCGAGACTCCGGCGACCAACCAGGAGACCAGTACGTGCAGGACGTTGTATCGGGGCCGGCGCGGCCTCCAGGTCAACTCCTGGCCATATGAGTCGCTGTTTTGCATCGCCGGCGACTATCGCGGCGCGGGAGATCCCGGGCATCACCCCGAACGGAGGATGACCGGGCCTTTCACCCGCATCGGATGATGGAAGGTGCAGGGGTTATGGCACGATCGCCGGTCATGGCTACCTTTGCACGGACAACACGAACCACTCCCGTCCCTCATCTGACCGCCGACGAGCGAATCGCGCGCGGCAAGGCGGCGCGCCAGGAGGTCCCCCGATCTCGCCACGCCGAATACGAGGCACCGTACGATCGCGCCGACCCGGTCGACCTGCTCGAGGACCAGGCGCGCACGCGCGTCCCCGAGCTCGTCCCAATCCGTTATGGGCGGATGCTCGTTTCGCCGTTCACGTTTTACCGAGGCGCCGCGAAGATCATGGCGCATGACCTCGCGGGGACGCCCCGCTCCGGCTTGACCGTGCAGTGCTGCGGCGACGCCCATCTTTCGAACTTCGGCGTGTTCGCCTCGCCGGAGCGCAAGCTCGTGTTCGACATCAACGACTTCGACGAAACACTCCCCGGACCCTGGGAGTGGGACGTCAAACGCCTGGCTGCAAGCATGATCATCGCCGCGCGCGACGACGGATTCGGCGTGAAGGACCAGGACAAGATCGTGCTCGACACCGTCGCCGAGTACCGCACGCAGATGCGGAACTTCGCCGGAATGCACACCCTCGAGGTTTGGTACGCGCACCTGGAGATCGAGTCGGTCCTGCAGCAGTTCAAGTCCCAGATCAAGCCGGCGCAGGTCAAGCGGACCGAGGCGGCGCTGGCCAAGGCTCACACGCGCGACAGCATGTCCGCGTTCTCGAAGCTCACGCAGCAGGTCAACGGGAGCGCCGAGATCGTCGATCAGTCGCCGCTGATCGTGCCTATCCGCGTGCTCCTCGGCGGGGACGAGGGGGAGCTGGCGCTCGACTGGCTGCGCGGGCTGATCAGGGTCTACCGTCAGTCGCTCGACCACGACCGGCGCAAGCTGCTCGAGCAGTTCCGGCTGACGGACTTCGCGCGGAAGGTCGTCGGGGTAGGCAGCGTCGGGACGCGGGCGTGGATCGCACTGTTCTTCGGTCGCGACGGAGGCGATCCGCTGTTCCTCCAGTTGAAGGAGGCCGAGGAGTCGGTGCTCGAGGAGCACGTAGGCCGGAGCGTGTACAAGAACCACGCACAGCGGGTCGTCGTCGGTCAGCGCATGATGCAGGCGGCGAGCGACATCTTCCTCGGCTGGATCCACATCAAACAGGGACTGGACGGGGTCGCGCGCGATTTCTATGGCCGGCAGCTCAAGGACTGGAAGGGCTCGGCGGAGATCGAGCAGATGGTCCCGTCGGGGATGGCCGCGTACGGCAGGCTATGTGGCTGGACGCTCGCGAGGGCGCATGCCCGCAGCGGCGACCGAATCGCGATCGCCTCGTATCTCGGCTCCGGCAACGCGTTCGACCGCGCGATCCTCGACTTCTCCAAGGCCTACGCGGACCAGAACGACGCGGACTACGCCGCGCTGTCCGAGGCCGTCAAGTCCGGCCGGATCGTGGCGCAGACCGGACTCTGACCGTCAGCTGCACTTCGACTTCGTAGCGCTCTGGAAGTTGTTGGCCGCGGTCACGACGGCCGAGACCTGGCTGGGTATCTGAGCGATCGTCGCGGCGCTCGGGGAGCTCGTGGCCTGCTTGACGGTGGTCGACAGGGTGTCGATCGAACTCTTCAGAGCGCTCGTCTCGTTCGGGAAGTCGCTCTTGGCGGCGTTGATCGCCGTCTGAGCGTCGCTCTGCACCTTTGTCAGGGCGGACTCCAGCCCGTTCAGCCCGGTCGCCACGATGTTCGTGCTCGGAATGGCCTTGATCGAGGTCTCGAGGTTGCTGACCGACGAGCAGTACGACGGCTTGCTGCTTCCGCCGCAGGCGGCGAGCGCGCCGGCGCAGAGCACGGCCGCGGCGGCGGTTGCGGCAGTTCCACGTGTCTTAGCCATTGAGCAGCTTCTCCTTCTGCGCCTGATATTCCTCGGGGGTGATCGCGCCACGGTCGCGCAGATCGGCGAGCTGCGTCAGCTGGTCAGCAGTGCTGGCCCCGGGCGGCGTTTGCGGGTTCGCGCGGTGCTGGCGATGCTCGCGCATGCTCGCCATGCGGGTGCGGATCGCGTGCGTCGCGGCCCCCGAACGCGCCTCAGGAAATTCGACCGCGGTTTGCTGGATGAGGATGTAGGTCCCCAGCAGCGCCAGGATCGTGAACACGAGAATCCCGATCGGCTTGCCGGTGGCCGGGATCGGGTCCCAGATGAACAGGAGAACGAGGAGCCCGACCACGATCCCGTAGGTCGCGACGGTCTGCTCGCGCAGGAACGGAGCGATCGCCCCTCGCGACGAGCGCGCTGGGCGGGCGGGACCGGCGAACCAGGCGGCGGCGACGAGCAGGATCCCGATGAAGATGACCCCGCTGGCGACGTCCTTCAAGATCGCCGTACTGATCCCGTAGACGTCGTGGATCGTCGCCTGCAGCGACGCATCGCTTGTCAGCGAGTTGGCGACCTGCCCCTGGAGGATCGAGCGGGCCAGAATGACGAGAACGCCCGCGAGGATTCCGGCAAACCCGATCGTCATCAGCGTGCGCCGGCGATGACCTTTGGCGAGGAACAGCGCGAGTATGTAAAGCAAGGGCACGATGACCAACAGCCAAAACGCCAGGCTCTTGATCGCCTTGCCGCCGTTCTGGACGTACTTGAGCTGATCGGACTTGAAGACCTGAAGCGTCGCGATGTTCGCGGGGAGCTTCGAAGTGAGGTCCGACGGCAGCCCGAGGCGCGACGCGATGTTTTGGAGGATCGCGCCGAGATCGAGCGTCACCGCGCCTTGATTGACGCCGACGGCACCCTTTCTCCCGTTGACAACATCGATGAAGGTCTGGTCCGCGGCGCGGTTGGCCTGCGCCCACAACTGCTGGACCCTCGGCTGGCTGAGCGCGAGTTCCGCGCCTTGGACGGCGGCGTTGCGGAGGGCGCCCGCGGCGGGGGCGGCGAGCGCCTGGAACTGGGTCGGGAGGCCCTGCTTGATCAGACCGGTGACGTCGACGTTCGCGTACAGCTGATCGACGATGTAGTTGGCCGTGGTGGTCCGGACGTTCTGATTCTGGAGCAGCTGGGTGCTCGTCTTCGACCAGTTGTCCGGGCTGAACAGGAGCCGATTGGCCCAGGTGGCGAAGATCGCGACGACGAGGAGCAGGGTGGTGACGCCGATCAGCACATCGACGCCGATCAGCCGGCCCCGCGAGATCTTTGCCGGCGCGGCCACCGGCTCGGTCGGGGCCGACGCAGGCGTGTCTACGGGTTCGTGAGGCTCGGTAGAAGCCGATGAGGCCGTATCTGCCGGTTCCTGGGGCTCCGTCGGGGCAGCGTCGACCTGAGGCTCATCCTCTTGGCCATCTCGCTCGTCAGCTCCCATCGGACACCCCAATCTTTCGTCGCACTGATCGCCGTCATCGTCCACGCGCGCCGCTTCTGACGCATCGCCTGATTTGGGTGATGCCCACGAGGCTCGCGCGCTCGAATATCGTCCGCACATACGATGGCCGAGAACCAGACAGGAAGCTCGAGACTCGGGCCGCTGGGACCGCTCGTGGGCTTCGGCACCCGGGCTGCGACAGCAACCCTGAGGCCGATCGCCGGGGCGGTCGGAGCCGCCGCGGGGGCGGGTCTAAGCCTCGAGCGCCGGGCGGTCGACCGCGTGCTCGAGAGCCCCGAGCTCGAGCGAGTGGTGGTGGTGGCGATCAACAGTGCGCACATCCAGGCCGCGCTGAAGCAGGCGCTCGAGAGCGACGGTGCGGCCCAGTTGATCGACAGCCTGTTCGACAGCGGCGTGCTCGACCACTTCTTCGAGCGGCTCCTGGCCAGCGAGAGCCTCTGGAATCTGATCGACGAGATCGCCGGCAGCCCAGCGGTCACGGCAGCGATCTCCCAGCAGGGGCTCGGCTTTGCCGATCAGGTTGGCGATCAGGTACGGGACCGTTCTCGCAAGGCTGACGACTGGATGGAGCGCGCCGCCCGGCGGCTCATCGGTCGCCAGGCAAGGGTGCTTCCGGCGGAACCTGACGCGAGCACCTGATGACCGAACTGCCGGCGGCGCCCGCGGCCGAGGCGCCCACCGGGACCGCATCCGATCAGGAACCCCAGTATGTGGGCCTAGCCACGCGCATCGTCTCGTTCGTGATCGATGCTGCACTGATCACGGTCGTCGACATCGTCATCGGCATCGGCGCGGCGCTGATCCTGTCCCTGCTCCACATTCCGTCGGAGCTGAAGACGATCCTCGCGGTGGTCGGCGGGGCTGCCTACGTGCTCGGCTCGATCCTGTACTTCGTGATCTTCTGGTGCACGACAGGTCAGACGCCCGGTGCGCGCGTAATGCAGATTCGCGTCGTCAGCGCCGGCGGAGCCCGAGTCAAGCCGCGGCGGGCGGTGGTGCGGTGCGCCGGGGTGATCCTGGCGGCGCTGCCGCTCTTCGCCGGCTTCGTTCCGATCCTGTTCGACGCCCGGCGCCGAGGATTTCAGGACTGGCTCGCGCACACCGCGGTGGTCGAAGCGCCGGGGCCGTCGATCGCCGAAGTGAGCCGTGCGAAGCAGCGGGCGATCCGCGCGGCCTCGCGGCAGGCGCCGCCGGCCATGCCGGACTGACTCGCCGCGCTCATCCGTTTCGGGTGATGAACGAGGATGTGGCTTTCCAGATGCTTGACGTGGGACGCGCGGCGCGCGTCCGTTCCCCCCGCGGGCCGGGACTACCGTGCGGGGACCGAGTCGACCTTCTGAAAGGAGAAATCGGCAATGGCAACACTCGTTGCGATCGGCTATCCGGATCAGGGGACCGCTGAGAAGGCCAGGCAGACGGTCTACCAGCTCGAATCCGAGCTCGTAATCCAGGCCGATGAGGTCGCGTCGATCTCGCGCGACCTCGAGGGCAAGTACCACGTCGAGACCTCGCACAGCGGCGCGTCCGCCGGCGGCGGCGCGATGTGGGGCGGGTTCTGGGGCCTGCTGTTCGGCCTGCTGTTCTTCGTGCCGGTCTTCGGACTCGCGTTCGGCGCCGGCATGGGCGCGCTATTCGGACATTTCGGCGAGAAGGGGATCGACAAGGCGTTCCAGCAGCAGGTGCGCGACTACGTGAAGCCCGGTACCTCCGCGCTGTTCATGGTCATCGAACAGGCCACGCCCGACAAGGCGATCGCCGCACTCGAGCAGTACGGCGGGACGGTGATCCGGACGTCGCTGTCCGAGGAGGACACGAAGAAGCTCCAGGAAGCTCTCACGCCGCCGGCCGAGCAGGCCGGCTGATCGCGTAGGACCCGCTGTCGCGGTTGCCGGCCGATCGCGCCGGCGGCCGCGCCCGCGCCTCAGAAGACCGCGATTGGGTTCACTGGAGAGCCCGTGCCGCCGGGGATGACGAGCGGTGCCGCGACGAACAAGAACTCCCATCGGTGCGCCGTCTCACAGGCCGCGCGCAGATCTTCGAACTGCAGGTAGTCGAGCAGGTGGATCCCCATCGCCGCGATGGCGAGCACGTGGATGGGGAACCCGACCCCCTCGGTGCTGCTCGGTGCGGTGTCGCTGTTGCCGTCTGAGCCGAGCCCGGCGACGCCGCGCTCGGCGAGCAGCCGCATGACGCTGGGGTGGAGCCCGGCCTTGGCCTCGGCCGTGTTCCAAGGACCAAGTTCGGTCAGGCGGCGCGCGTGCCCGGTGCGGATGAGCAGGATGTCACCCTCCCGTACGGTCACCTCCTCCATCAGCTCCGCGGCTTCAAAATCCGACGGGAACACATGCTCGCCCGGCTCGAGCCACGGGACGCCGCGGGTGCGCGGGATGTCCAGGAGCACACCCCGTCCGATAAGGCCGTTCTTCAATACCTCGATTGAGTTGACCGGTGAGCAGTGCTGCGTCACCTCGCCCTCGGCGCGCCCGTTGTACATCCTGCCCTCGTAACCGACGTGGCACAGGGCGTCGATGTGGGTGTGACCGTCGTTGTGATAGTCGGCGCCGATGTAGTCCTTGTTGAAGTGCACTGCGTTACCGCTCGGGGCCTCCGAGCCGACCGCGGTCATGTGATGGTCGGCGGGCTTAGGGTTGTGGGCGCCGGCGTGAGTGTTCAGAGGCAGGCTCAGGGTCACGCTGACGCCGTCGCGCACCAGCCCTGCCGCGGCGGTGACACGTGCGGGTGTGAGCAGGTGGAGCGCGCCGCGCTCGTCGTCCTCACCCCAAGTTCCCCACCGCTTGAGGTCGTTGAACAGCGCGCTGAACTGGGCGGCGGTGACGTCCTCGGGAGCGACCACTATGCGGGCTGCTCTGCCGGGGCCGGGGGGCGGGTCGTGAGTAACACCGTGACGAGATAGGCGACCACCACGCCGACGATGATCAGCGGCTCGTCACCGGTGCCCGAGTGGACAGTCAGGAGCGTGGCGAGCACGACCGCGGACAGAGGCAGTCGAAGCACCGCCGTGACGGTGCAGCCGAGTCCGACGGCAACCGCCGGCGTGATCGGGAACCCGGGGAGGTGTGAGGCCAGGATTCCACCGGCGGCCCCCAGGAACACCGCCGGGAACGTAGGCCCGCCTCGGAAGGAGCCGATGCACAGGCTGTAGGCGATCCCCTTGAACACGATCACCCAGATGAGCGCGGCGATCGTCCAGGTGCTTGCCTGCGAGACCAGACCGGACAGCGCGTCCTGGCCCGAGAACAGAACCTCGTTGACGCTCCGGCTGGTGATGCCGTGGAACGCAATCGCAAGTCCCGCGACGACGAGGCCGACGATCGGGAGAAACACCAGCAGCCGCCGCGCGACCACGCCGTACGTGCGCAGCCCGCCCATCATGATCCCCCTGGTTATGACGGCGACGGCGATCGCGAGCAAGATCGTCCATCCGAACTGACCGATGGTCGGATGGCTGTAGTTCGGCAGCACCACGGGACTCAACGCATATGCCTTGGTACTCAGCCCGGTGAACGATCCCATTCCGATCGAGACGAGCGACCCGATGCCGGCGGCGAGCAGCCCGGGGAGCAGGACCAGGGGAAGCCGTGCGCCGCCGATCCCGGTCGCCTCGATCAGGATCACCGCCGCGATCAGCGGCGAGACGAAGAGGAACGACAGGGCCGCGAAGGCGCCCGAGGCAGCGATCACCTGAAGCGCCGTAGGCGGCATCTGCCGGCGGGCGAGACCGATCAGCGCCAATGCGCCGCCCGAGCCGAGTGCGATCAACGGCGCCTCGGGTCCGACGACGAGCCCGAAGCTGACCGCGGCGCCGCCGGCGAGGATCACCCCCGGGAGATCGATCGGTTTCGTGGGGGAGCCGGCGGCGAGACCCTTGGCCGGGAGATGCCCGCCTTCTCCCGGTAGGTGCATGATTGCCAGCGCCACCAGCAGGCCGGCGATCCCGAGCAACGGCAGCGGCCACCACAGCGGCGGCCCGTTGTTGTAACCGAGCGCGTGGGGGAGGTGCGTGTAGAGCTCCTTCTGGAGCTGGGCAATCCCCTCGAGGAAGCACCAGGCCGCCAGCGAGACAACGACTCCGAGGATTGCGACGATGACGAGCAGGACGACAAACTGCTTGCTCCGCATCGTCTGAGCCGCCTGCTCGGCGGTCGGTTCCGCGGGAGGGCCAGTGGCGGTCGCGCTCACGTTACGCGATGCTCGCAGCGGCGCGTTTCAGAGTCGTCACCCCATCCGGGTGACAGCCATGGAGATCACTCTGCGTGGTCGGAGTGGAGCGGGTGCACCTCAACGCGGTCGACGTTGACGCCGGCGCCCTGAAGCGTGGCGAACAACTTGTCGCTGTGCGCGTCGAACTCCTCCTGCGAGCGCCACACCTCGAACATCCGCACATCGTCGTCGTCACCGTAGGCGGCGTGGTAGAGCCGGCCTTCCTGGACGCCCGACTTCTCGAGCTCCCCGATGACCTGCTTGTACTCGTCCTGAGACATCCGGTCCGGGCAGATGTGGACGGCGACGGGCATGGACGGGGCAGCCTACGACACCCCTCGGGGAAGCGCATCACCCCGATCAGGTGACCCCGGAGCGCGGACGGGTGGACTCGACCGGCGAGGGTCGGCCCAGGGCGCGCTGGACGAGGAGCGTCAGGCAGCCGGCGAGCAGCAGCATCGACACGTTGATACCGAGCACGAGCAGCGCGCCCCACGCTTTGTCGATCTCGCCGACGCCGGCCGCCACCCCGAGGTAAGCGGATGCCGGGATCGTGGTCACGGAGATCGCCACGCCGACGGCAGAGCTGGCCCGCGTCTCGAGCGCGAGCATGCCGGCGACGCCGGCGGCGAAGGCGACGATCGGCGTCGAGATGTTGACGGTCGAGAGGCCGGCGAGGAAGCCGGCGTTGATGTGGTTGCCCTTGGGGAGCAGATCGAGGCCGTTCAATCCTCCGGTCATCAGCCCGCCGACGACGCAGGCGACGGCGAGCCCGAGCACGAGCGCCACCACCGCGCGACCGGCCAGGCGCCACCGGAGCAGCACGAGCGCGGTGGCGGCGGCGGTGATGGGGAGGGTGTCGGGACTGATCGCCATCGCGCCGACGACCAGGGTGACGTTCTGGTAGATGACGCCGAACGCGGCGATGATTCCGGCCGCGGCCATGAACACGAGGTAGCGCGGGAACGGGCGGGCATTGGCGCCGGCCTGGCTAAGCAGGTCGGACCACACCACGCTCGCCAGCGGGCGCTGCGCGACCGAGGGACCGATCGACTCGAGGCGGACGAGCGCGACGTCCTCGGCCGGGACGCCGAGCCGCTTAACCTGCTCGAGCGCGCGGTCGACTGCGTCGTCGACCAGGTCCGCGCTCACGAGCGTGCCCCCAAGCTCGCCGGCCCCCATCTGGATCACGTGCCGGGCGCCCGGTATCCCGTGCAGGCTGTTCGCGACCGCGGCCATTGTTGGCGGCGTCCCGAACACCCGCAGCTGTAGCACCGCTCAGAGTCCGAGACGGCGGGAGCGGTCGTCGACGGCGGCGACCGCGGCGACGTAGGCGGCGTGCGTGCCGAGGCACGTGGCCATCACGTCGGGCGGCCACTTCGAGGGCGGCGGGGTGCGACCGAGCAGCGGGAACAGCGTGAACGTCGCGGTCATCAGCGTGCCCCCGAAGATCGCGCTCGCCCAGGGCTCCCCGACCTTCCGGCGCAGGATCCCGTGCCACAGTCCGAACGCCGAGCCGTAGCTCCAGCGCAGCGCCCATCCGATGTCGCGGTCCTCTTTCGCCGTCACGTGGGGGAGGTGCATGATCGAGACGACGATCTTCCCCGGGACCAGCGAGTCGTCGTAGTCGAGCGGGCCCTGGTGACGCGGCCGGAGCTTTCGCTCGACCACGTATGCGAGGGACAGTGCGGCGGTGCCGGCGGTTCCGGCCAGCACGCTCCGGATGGGCCAGGCGGTCTTCATTTTCTCAGCCTCCTCCCAGCGAAGTTACCGATCAGGATTCCGAGCACGGTCACCAGGTACAGCTGCCCGACGAGCATCTCGAGCACGGCGAGCGCGTGGCCGATCGGCTGCGCGGCCGTGTAGTCGCCGAATCCGGTGGTCGTCATCACGGTGAACGAGTAGTACACGAGGTCGCCGTTGTTCACGTGCGGCTGGTCGAAGTACGGCTTGCTGTCGACGGCGTTGACGAACCCGATCGCCGAAGCGAACAGCATCGCGATCAGCAGATAGATCGCGATAGCCCCCGCGACCGCCTGGACCGTGACCCCCTGGTCGTTGATCAAGCGCAGGAGGCCGCCGACGAGGGCGATCGGGATTAGCGCCACGATCACCGAGCCGACGACGAACGTGACCGCGTCCGAGAACAGGCCGGTCCAAATCGCGATCACCATGACCAGAGCCACGAAGCCGACCGCCAACGTCCGCGCGCGGCGGACTTCGGCGCGTTCGCGCGACGTGGCGACTGCAACGCTGAGCGCCGCGCCCGCCAGCGCGACCCCGACGGCGCGCGACCAGTTGGCGTCCGGAGACAGCACCTCGAGCACCACGAAGGCGACGACGATCGCGAGAACCACGCCGTACCGGAACGACGCCTCGTCCCCGGGCACGACTGGCGCCCGTCTCGCGCCTACCGCGCTCACAGGGTCACCACCCGGTCGACCAGGTCGAGCCCCTCGGTCCGGTGCGTGATGAGCAGCACGGTCCGGTCGCCGGCGGCAGCGAATACATCGTCAACCAGCTCACCTGCGGTGACCGGGTCCAGATGGGCGGTCGGCTCGTCGAGGACCAGAACCGGCGCCGCGGCGAGTAGCGCCCGAGCGAGGACGACACGCTGACGCTGGCCTCCCGATAGCTCGCGCCCTTCCTCGCCGACAGACGTATCGAGGCCGTCGGGCAGACCTTGTATCCACTCCCAGATCCGCGCGCGATTGAGGGCATCCGCGATCTCGTCATCGGTTGCGTCAGGGCGGGCGAGGCGCACGTTTTCGCGGATCGACGCCGAGAACAGGTGCGACTCCTGGCCGGCGACGGAGATCGCGCGTCGGACGTCGTCCTGGCGGAACTCGCGGACGTCCCGTCCGGCGATCGTCACCCGGCCCTGGGCGGGATCGAGGAAGCGCAGCAACAGGTTAGTGGCCGTCGTCTTGCCGGCGCCGCTTGGGCCGACGAGCGCGACCCGCTCGCCCGGCTCGAGCCGGAGACTGACGCCGTCGAGCGCCGGATGCGGCTCCCGCGGATAGCGCGCGGTGACGCCTTCGAGCGCAACCGCGAAGGGCCATTCGGGAGGCGGCATCGGGTCCGACGGATCTCGAACGGCGGCGGTCCGGTCGGTGAGCTCGAGCACGCGCCGGCCGGCGGCGAGCGTCGCGGACAGATCGCGGGCGGTCGCGGCGAGCGGCGTGACCGCCTCGAACGCCGCCAGCGCGAGCAGCGCGAGCGTCGCGATCAACACGCGGTTCAGCGCCCCGTGATCGTGTGCCGCGATCCCGACCGCGAGCACGCCGGCGACGGTCAACCCAGTCACCACCAACTCGAGGCCGTCGCCTACGCCGGCGATCAACGCGTCGCGGCGGGCGAGCTTGACCAGCGCCCGGTCGGCGGTTCGCACGCGGTCGAGCGCGGACCCCTCGGCGCCGAACGCGACGAGCTCGGGCGCGCCGCGGACCGACTCGACCAGCTCGGCCGACAGCTCGCCGCGAGCGGCCGCCTGGCGCCGGCCGGTCCTGGCGCCGAACGACCCGGCGAGCGCGGGTACGGCCAGGCCCCCGACGAGCAGACCGCCGGCCAGCACCAGCCCCGCCGCGGGCAGGAGCGCGACCGCCGCGCCGATCGACACGGCGCCGGCCAGCACCGCGACCAGCGGAGGCTCGAGTCCGCGCAGGTACAGGTTCTGGAGCGCGTCGACATCCGCCACCATCCGCGAGAGCAGATCCCCTTTGCGGTAGGCGTCGAGTTCGGCCGGCGCCAGCGGCTCGATCCGCTCGAAGAACCGCCCGCGCAGCCGGCCGAGCACGCGCAGCGCCATGTCGTGGGACGCGAGTCGCTCGAGGTAGCGGACGAATGGTCGGCCGATACCGAAGAACTGCACGGCGACGATCGTCACCATCAGCGACAGGATCGGCGGGCGCTCGGCTGCGCGCGAGATCAGATACCCCGACGTCGCCATCAGCCCGACGCCGAACAGAACCGTCAGCGCGCCCAGCACCACCGCCCAGGTCAGGCGCCAGCGCGGCACGGTCACGAGCCTCAGTAGCGCTCGGAGCGTCGTCGCGTGGTTCACGCCGCGCTCCCGACGTACTCGGGCAAGGCGACCCCGTCGACCAGGCGGACCAACCGGTCCGCGCTGTCCACGAGCTCGGGTCGGTGGGCGATGACGAGCATCGTCCGCCCGTGCTGCAGCCGGCGGATCGCGTCGGCCACGATCGCGACGCTCCGCGGATCGAGGTCCGCGGTGGGTTCGTCGAGGATCACCAGCGGCGCGTCGCGGACGAACGCTCGCGCGAGTCCGACCCGCCGGCGCTCACCCGGGGAGAGAGATCGCTGCCCGTCGCCGACCAGGGTCGCGTAGCCGTCGGGCAGGGCCCGGATGAACTCGTCGGCGCCGGCGAGCGCCGCGGCCTCGCGGACCGCCTGCGGGGACGCGTCGCGGTCGCCGAGGCGGATGTTGTCGGCCACGCTGGCCCGGAATAGCGTCGGATGCTGCGGCACCCACGCGACCAGCCGCCGCCACGCGTCGAGCTCGCACCCGGACAGGTCAGCGTCCCCAACGGTGATCCGGCCGCTGGTCGGCGACAGCAGGCCGAGCAGGAGCGCCGCCACCGTGCTCTTGCCGGCGCCGCTTTCGCCGACCAGGGCGACGACCTCGCCGGGCGAGAGCTCGAGGTCGAACCCGTCGAGCACCGGGCCGGGACGGGACGGATACGAGAACGAGATCTGCTCGAGTCGCACCTGCGCGGTCGCGGGGCTCGGCGCGAGCCGGGGACCGCCGGCGCCCACGGCCGCGGGCGCATCGAGCAGCTCGAACATCCGCTCGGCCACCGCCAGCCCGTCCGCGCTCGCGTGGTACTCGGCGCCGAGCCGGCGATAGGGCAGGTAGAGCTCGGGGGCGAGGATGATCACGGTCAGCCCGGCCTGTAGTCCGAGGCTGCCGCCGACGAGCCGCACACCGGCCGTGACCGCGACCAGCGCCACGCCGATCGTCGCCGCCAGTTCGAGCACGGAGCCCGACAGGAAGCTGATCCGAAGCGTTTCCATCGTGGTCTTCCGGTAGGACTC
>OBLV0100000370.1_pt1 | contig 14088 bp, 10 predicted proteins | sample 1520071 | NCBI WGS metagenome assembly OBLV01 (sample SAMEA3888446, study PRJEB22518) | metagenome | reverse complement strand
AGGTCCTTGACGGTCTCGCCGTCCTGCCGGCGGACCGCGTAGTAGCTGGCGATCCCCTTGTACGGGCAACGCGTCGCGGTGTCGGTGGGCTCGAGCTCGACCGAGACGTCCTCGCGCGGCAGGTACCAGCGGGTCGGCAGGTTCGACTCGAACAGCGCCATCGCCTTATCGCTTTCCGCCAGCACTTCGCCGTCGAGCGAGATCTTGATGTGGCGCGAGGTGGGGAGCACGTCGACGCGGTGGTACGGGTCGCGCGGATGGACGAAGATCTCCTCGTCCTCCTCGTACCAGTGGTCCATCCGGTCGAAGTAGAACGCGATCATGTCCTTGATCGGCTGGGCCCCTTCGAGTGGCTCGGGGTAATACCACGCGCCGTTCTCGACGACGTTGTCGCCGGCTCGGATCGTGTGATAGGACGCCTCGCCCTTTTTCGGGCACCGCGTGTGCCGGTCCGAAGGCTCGAGCACGTCGGCACGGACGTCGGCGCGTGGGAAGTAATAAACGGGCTGGTGTCCGGACTCCGACACCATCAGCGCGTCGCGCGAGTCCGCGATCGTCTCGCCGCCTACGACGACCCGGATCCATTTCTGGGTCGGTTCGATGTACATCGCCATGCCCGGAGTCGGCGTCTCGAAGTTGTGCGTCCCCGCTGGATCGCGCCCGAACGGTCCGGTTCCCGTCATTAGCCCCATGTGCCGGCGAGCTTACCCCAAGGCGGGTGCCCTGGTCGAGAAACGGAGTCTTAAAAAGTCTGCCGCCGGCCGCAACCAGACCGATCGCCAGCTCCGCTGACGAGCTCCATCGGAGCCGAACCCGCATGTTTGTCGGTCTAGGCCCCCTTGCGCCGGCGGCCGAGCCGAAATTGTGACGCAATCTTGACCAAACTTCACAAACGTGGACAAATGTTTGAGAGATGCCCAGCCGTGGAAGTGCGGACGCCTGCCGGGCACGGCGGTGGCCGGGAGGCGGGGTTGATCAGCCCGCGACGACGATGCCGAGCCACACGATCGCGACAGACACGATGAAGATCGCTGCGTCGAGCGCGTGCCACTCCGGCCGGCGCAGGTGAGCGCCGATCAGCACCGCCACCAGCGCCACCAGCCCGATCTTCACCTGCAGCGTTGAGTCGCTCCAAAGGTGCTCGTGACTCGCCATCGCTATCCCGGTGACGACCAGCACCGCGAACGCGATCACGGTCCCGATCCCGAACCGACGCGCGGCCGACCGGAGCGGCCCGCGGTCGTCGAGTCCACGCAGCACCGGCACGACGATCGCGGCGAGCATCAACTGCCCGCCGACGAAGAAGGCCATCGCAAGCAGGTGCAGCCACAGGACTCCGTTCCAGAACGTCACTGCACCCGATCCTGGCACACTGGCCGCAGGGATGAATTTCGCTCGGGACGTCGTCGACCGCGCCGCACCGGACCGCACGGCGCTGATCGAGCTCGCGCGTGACGGCCGCCGGCGCGAGTGGACATTCGGCGAGGTGTCTGATCGCAGCGCGCGCCTGGCGGGCACGCTGACCCACAGAGGAGTCGGCCGCGGCGACGTGGTGATGACGGTGATCGGCAACCGCCCGGAGTGGGTGCTGACGATGATCGCCTGCTTCCGGCTGGGCGCAGTCGCGCTCGCCTGCAACGAGCAGCTTCGAGCCGCCGACCTCGCGCAGCGGATCTCCGCCACCGCGCCGAAGGTGATCGTCGCGGACGAGCGGAACCTGTCGGAGTTGTCGACCTTGCGCGTCGGATGCCCGGTGCTGACGATCCCCGACGAGTCGCTGTACCGAGCCGATCCCGCGCCGGCCGCCGAGCTCGACGCGACCGATCCGTGCCTGATCACCTTTACGAGCGGCACCACCGGAGAGCCGACCGGCGTCGTCCATGGGCAGCGGTACCTCCCAGGCCAGCGGCTCCAAGCCGAGCACTGGCTCGACGCGCGCCCCGGCGACCTCGTGTGGTGCACCGCCGCCACCGGCTGGTCGAAGTCCGCGCGCAACACGTTCATCGCTCCTTGGCTGCGACGGGCGGCGGTGCTGCTCCACGACGAGCGGTTCGACCCGGCGCAGCGACTCGAGGTGCTCGCGTCCGAGGAGGTCAACGTCCTGTGCATGGCGCCGACCGAGTACCGCGTGATCGCCAAACGCGTGAAGCTCCGGCCGCTGCCGGCGCTGCGCTCGCTGGTGGCCGCCGGCGAGGCGCTCAACCCCGAGGTGATCAAGACCTTCACCGAGGAGATCGGGCTCGCGATCCGCGACGGCTACGGCCAGACCGAGACCGGGCAGCTGACCGCCAACCCGCCCGGCGAGCCCGTCCGTCCGGGCTCGATGGGGCGGGCGCTGCCGGGCGTCGACCTTCGAGTCGAGGATGGTGAGCTCGTCCTGGCCAACCCCCCCACGGATCCGACGTTCTTCGTCGGGTACGCCGACGGCACCCCATCGCCGGCCGACCGGCCGTGGAAGACCGGGGACCGGGTCAGTCTCGACGACGACGGCTACCTGTACTTCGAGGGCCGCTCGGACGACCTGATCATCTCGGCCGGCTACCGGATCGGCCCGTTCGAGGTCGAATCGGCGCTCGTCTCGCACGACGCCGTCGCCGAGGCAGCAGTCGTTTCCGCCCCCGACGAGGAGCGCGGCGCGGTGGTGCGCGCCGTGGTCGTGTTGCGGGACGGCTTCGCGCCCGGGCACGCGCTCGCCACCGAGCTCCAGGAGCACGTCAAGCTCCGGACCGCCCCCTACAAGTACCCCCGGATCGTCGACTTCGCCGACGAGCTGCCGAAGACGGCGTCGGGAAAGATCCAGCGGGCTAGCCTGAGAAGCGCATGAGCGATTCTCGCAGACCGGTGATCGGAATCTGCACGGCGCTCGTCCGCGCGAACTGGGGCGTGTGGGAGCAGCGCGAGGCCGCGCTATTGGCGTTCTCCTACATCGAGGCGATCCAGCGCGCCGGCGGGATGGCGGTGATGATTCCTCCGGACGACGGCTTCGAGCAGGACGCCGACGAGGTCCTCGATCTGCTCGACGGGCTGATCCTCGCGGGCGGGAACGATGTCGACCCGTCCCACTACGGCGCCGACCCCCACCCGCAGACCCACCATCTGGTGCCCGAGCGCGACCGCTCAGAGCTCGTCCTCGTCACCCGCGCGGTGGAGCGCGACATCCCGGTACTCGGCATCTGCCGCGGCATGCAGCTGATCAATGTCGCGTTCGGCGGAACCCTCACCCAGCACCTACCCGAGGAACTCGGGCACGAGGAGCACCGCCGCACCCCGGGGAGCTTCGACGGCTCCGAGCACGACGTCCGTCTGACCTCCGGCTCGCTCGCGGCGCTCGCCGCCGGCGAGGAGCTCCACGCCACGAAGTCCCATCACCATCAGGGCGTGGCCATCATCGGCGACGGTCTAGTCGTCACCGGCCGGTCGACGATCGACGGCCTTCCCGAGGCGATCGAGGCGACCGGGCGCCGGTTCGTGTTGGGCGTCCAGTGGCACCCCGAGGCCGACGAGCAGAGCCGCGTCGTCGGCGCGGTCGTCGACCAGGCCCGCCGCTACCGATCCGCGCGTGACTACCGCAGCGGGCGTGGCGCTTGGTACCCGGCCGCGCGGACCGCCTCGGTCACGCGGTCGGCGTGGACCTGACCGCGCGTCTCCAGCACCAGCTGCACCGCGGTCTCGCGCACGTGCAGGTCGAACCCCTCGCGGATGTGCTCGACGTCGACGAGGTTTGCGCGGAGCTCGCCGACGAGCGCAAGCAGGCGGGCGAGCGAGCCGGGGCGGTCAGGCAGCGAGGCGAGCAGCACCAGCCGCCTCCCGGCCTGGCTCTCGTGCCTGCGCGCCACCTCGGCGAGGAGCCCGGCGTCGACGTTGCCCCCCGACAGAATCACGACGGTCGTCCCCGGCGGCGGGGAGCCGGGCACCCGCCCCGCGAGCAGAGCCGCCGCGCCGACCGCGCCGGCGCCCTCGACCACGAGCTTGGCGCGCTCGAGCAGGAACACCATCGCCTCGGCGACCTCGTCCTCCTCGACGGCCACCACGTCGTCGACCCACCGGTCGATCAGAGACAGCGTCAGGTCTCCCGGACGCTTCACCGCGATCCCGTCGGCGATCGTCAGCGCCGAGCGCACCGGGACCGGCTTGCCGGCGGCGAGCGATCCGCGGACCGGAGCGCAACTCGCCACCTGGACGCCGACAACCTCGATCGACGGGCGCTCCGACTTGAGCGCGATCGCAATACCGCTGATCAGCCCGCCTCCACCGATCGGCACGATCACGCGCGACAGGTCGGGCACCCGCTCGAGCAACTCGAGCCCGATCGTTCCCTGGCCGGCGATCACGTCCGGATCCTCGAACGGGTGGACGAACGCCATCTGGTCGTTCTCGGCGACCATCTCGTAGGCGGCCTCGAGCGCCTCGTCGACGGTCGCGCCGATCATCTGCACGTTCGCGTCGAGCGAGTGGACCGCCTCGACCTTCGCGATCGGCGCGCCCTCGGGCATGAACACGAAGCACGGCACGCCGCGCGCGCGGGCCGCGTACGCGACCGCCTGGGCATGGTTGCCCGCGCTCCCGCAGACGACGCCGGCGACGCACGCGTCGCCCAGCGCCGTCAGCTTCGACATCGCGCCGCGCAGCTTGAACGAGCCGGTCCGCTGGAGGTTCTCCGCCTTGAGCTCGACGGTCCCGCCCGTGCGCTCGCTCAGCGTGCGGGAGCTCAAGACTGGGGTTTCGCGCACGACCCCGGCGATGACCCTGGAGGCGCGGCGGATGTCGTCGGCGGACACCGGCGCGCTCGCATCGAGGGGTCGAGCCGTGTCGGTCAGGGGATTGCCACCACCGCGTCGATCTCCACCAGCGCGCCGCGCGGCAGACCGGCCACCGCGATCGCGACCCGCGCCGGCGGATCGGATTCGAAGAACGACTCGTACACCTCGTTGACCGACGCGAACGATGCCATGTCGGTCAGGTAGACCGTGAGCCGGACGGCGTCGCCGAGCGTCGCGCCGGCGGCGTCGCACACCGCGGCCAGGTTCTCCAGGCACCGCCCCGCTTGGTCCGCCGCGGTCGCGCCGACGAGGTCCCCGGTCTTCGGGTCGAGCGGGATCTGGCCGGAGCAGAACAAGAGGTCTCCCCCGACCCGCACGGCGTGGACGTACGGACCTACGGCCTCAGGTGCGCCTGGCGCCCTTATCGACTCGCGGTGTGCTGGCAAGTGGTTTCCTCCTCGGTGGCACGGTCCACGTAGCGTATTGCGCGAGTCCGGGCTGGGGTAGCCTGACCCCGTGCCCAACCGCCTCGGGGCCGAGAGCTCGCCGTACCTACGCCAACACAAGGACAACCCGGTCGAATGGGAGCCGTGGGGCGATCGGGCGCTGGCGCGGGCCCGCGAGGAGGAGCGTCCACTACTCGTCTCGATCGGCTACTCGGCCTGTCACTGGTGCCACGTGATGGCGCACGAGTCGTTCGAAGACGAATCGATCGCCGCGCTCATGAACGAGCGATTCGTGTGCGTGAAGGTCGACCGTGAGGAGCGCCCGGACGTCGACGCGATCTGCATGGAGGCGTGCCAGGCGATCACCGGCCACGGCGGCTGGCCGCTGAACGCGTTCCTCACCCCCGACGGGGTGCCGTTCTACGCCGGCACGTACTTCCCGCCCGAGTCCCGCCACGGGCTGCCGAGCTGGCGGATGATCCTGGACGCCGTCGCGGAGGCGTGGTCCGAGCGACGCGATCAGATAACCCGCCAGGGCGTGCAGATGGTCGAGGCACTGAGCGCGACCGCTCGGCTCGAGCCGTCGATGGAACCGATCACCCAGGACCTGATGCGAGAAGCGCTGGTCGCCCTCTGGGGCACGTACGACAGAGCCAATGGCGGCTTCGGACGCGCCCCGAAGTTCCCGCAGGCGTCGGTGATCGAGCTGCTGCTGGCCCGCGGCGAGACCGACATGTCGGTCGGAACGCTCGAGGCGATGGCTCGCGGCGGCATCTATGACCAGGTCGGCGGCGGCTTCGCGCGGTACTCGGTCGACGCCACCTGGACCGTGCCCCACTTCGAGAAGATGCTGTACGACAACGCGCTGCTGGCGCGCGCCTATCTGCACGGATGGCAGGTCTCAGGGAACGAGCGGTTCCGGCAGGTCTGCTGCGAGACGCTCGATTGGGCGCTGCGCGAGATGCGCGGTCCCGAGGGAGGCTTCTGCTCGGCGCTCGACGCCGATTCCGACGGAGTCGAGGGCAAGTTCTACGTGTGGACCGTCGACGAACTGCGTTCCGTGCTCGGTCCGTCCGGGCTCGCCGACGAAGCGATCGCGTACTTCGGCGCCACCGAGCGCGGGAACTTCGAGGGGCACGGTCAAAACGTGTTGGAGGCGCGCGGGCCCGAGGCCTCTGACCTTCCCGAGATCCGGCGGCTGCTGCTCTCCGCGCGCGCAGACCGCGTCCCTCCCGCCCTCGACGACAAGCGCCTGACGTCGTGGAACGCGCTGATGATCTCCGCGCTGGCCGAGACCGGCGCGGCGCTCGAGCGCGACGACTACGTGGAGGCGGCAGTCGCCTGCGCATCGTTCGTGCTCGGTGACCTGCGCGACGGCGATGGCCGGCTGCTGCGGACCTGGAAGGACGGCCGTGGGCGGCTCGACGCCTACCTCGAGGACCACGCGTTCCTGCTCGAGGCGCTGATCTTGTGCTACGAGGCGACCGGCGACCCGAGCTGGTACGGCGAGGCGACCGCACTCGCCCACGTGATGATCGAGCGATTCTCCGACCCCGAACGCGGCGGCTTCTTCACGACCGCCTCGGACCAAGAGCAGCTGGCAGCCCGTCGCAAGGACCTCGAGGACTCGCCGATCCCGTCGGGAAACTCCGCGGCGGCGTTCGGCCTGCTGCGGCTCGGAGCGCTGTCCGGTGACGGTCGCTACGAGCGCCACGCGCTCGGCGTGCTGCGGCTGCTGGTCCCGCTCGCCGCCCGCCATCCGGGGGCGTTCGGCCATCTGCTCGGAGCGGCGGATTTCTACCTGGCGCCGGTCAAGGAAGTCGCGATCGTGGGTCCCTCGCCCGGCGCCGGCGAGCTGTTGCGGGTCGTCCGCGGGGCGTTCCGCCCGCACTTGGTGCTCGCCTCCGGCGCGATTGACGGAGTGCCGCTGCTCGAGGGCCGCGGCCCCGTCGACGGACACGCCGCGGCGTACGTCTGCGAGCGGTTCGTGTGCCAGGCGCCGGTCACGACCCCGGACGACCTCGCGGCCGCGCTGGGTTAGTCCCGCAGTAGCGGGTAGCTATGAGGTGTGCCCTCCGCCCAGGCCACCGTTGAACGCAAGACCGAGCACGTCGAACGCGAGGCTCTCGAGGCCCAGCGCTCGCGGCCGTTCGAGTGGATTGTGCGCACAGGATTCGTCGCGCGCGGGGTCACCTATGGGGTCATCGGCGGGATCGCGCTGGCGCTTGCGTTGGGCGCCGGGGCCGCGCCCGCCGCGCCCGACCAGCAGGGTGCGCTCGCGCTGATCGCCGGCGCGCCGCTCGGCCGCGTCGCGCTCGTCGTTGTGTGCCTGGGACTGCTCGGTTACGCGCTGTGGAAGCTCGGGCAGGCCGCGTTTGGCCGGGGACCCGAGGGAGCCGGCAGCCCGAAGCTGAAGGACCGCATCTCGAACGCCGCCGGGGGGATCGTCTACATCGGCTTGTTCGCCGTCGCGGTTCGCATCCTGCTCGGAGGCTCCGCAGGCTCCGGCGGCTCCAGCGGCGGCGGGTCGAGCAGCCCCTCGCGCGCCACCGCCGGCGTGCTCGGCTGGCCCGGCGGCCCGGTGATCGTCGGGATCGCCGGCGCCCTCTTCATCGTGATCTGCCTCTACCAGGCCTACGACGCGCTCCGCGGCGGGTTCGCCGAGGACGTGAAGCTGGGCGAGATGAGCGCCCAGAAGCGCGGAGCGTTCATGGCCGCCGGCCGGATCGGGCTGATCGCGCGCTCGCTTGTGTTCGGAATCGTCGGGTACTTCCTGCTGCGGGCCGCGATCTCGTACGACCCGCACGACGCCGTCGGGGTCGATGGCGCGCTCGCGCGGGTTCACCGTGAGCCGCTCGGTCCGGTCCTGCTCGCGCTGGTGGCCGCGGGGCTGCTGGTGTTCGCCTGCTACTCGCTGTTCGAGGCCCGCTACCGGCGACTGTGAGACCGCGAAACTGCGGCGCTGCCGACCGTGTTAGAGCGGTCGAGATGCCTGTTGGATGTGCGCGGATCTGCGACCATCTCCGGATCGGCAGGGTCGTTCACACGACGAAGCTCCTACGCGCACTGCTGGTGGCGCTGGCGGCGCTCGCTGCTTTGCCGGCGGCGGCAGCAGCCAGCAACAACACCCTTGCCACCTACGGGACGCTCTCCTCCGGCCAGGCCATCATCTCGCCCGACGGCCACTACGAGCTGGTCATGCAGGCCGACGGGAACCTCGTGGAGTACATCGCGGGCGGGCGCGCCCTGTGGGCGAGCGGGACGGCCGGCGATGACGGCGCGCACGCCGTCATGCAGGCGGGCGGCAATCTCGTTCTCTACAACACCGCGGGTGCGGCGGTGTGGAGCAGCAACAGCCGGAGCACCGGCTGTCCGGAGCTGGTCATCCAGAACGACGGCAACGTAGTCATCTATTCGCCACGAGCGATCTGGGCTACGCACACGGTGCAGAGCACGATGCAGCCCGGAGACGTGCTCCACCCCGGGTGGAGCATCTACTCGCCGTCGGAGGACTTCCAGCTGATCATGCAGGGCGACGGGAACCTGGTGTTGTACGACGGCGCCGGCAAGGCCCTCTGGGCCAGCGGCACCTACCACCACCCGGGCGCCGACGCGGTGATGCAGACCGATGGCAACCTCGTGGTGTACGACTCAACCGGGCATGCGCTGTGGGCCAGCGGCACGTCGAAGGATCACGGCTCCTATCTGTACATGCAGAGCGACGGCAACCTCGTCATCTACCACGGGTCGACCGCGGTCTGGGCCAGCAAGACCAACGGCAAGGGGAGTGGCGGATCGGTCGCCCCGAAGGTGCCAGCGCCGGTGACCTCGTGTCCGGCGCCGGCGCCGCCACCGCCACCGGCGCCGGTCGTGACCACGCCGGTCACCACCCCGGTCCCACAGCCGACCGCGCCCCACGCGCTCGCGGTCCGGCTGCGGATCAGCTGGACCTGGAACCACACCACTACGCGGTTGCACATGGCGAAGATCGGCAGCTTCCCGGGGCGTTCGCAGATCTTCGTGCAGTGTCGCGGCAAGGGCTGTCCACGCAAGCGGGACATCAGCGCGCACGGCGCCCGCAACGTCCGCCGGCTCCTCCACAACCTGCGCGGCCGCCGGTTCCACGCCGGCGACCGGGTGCTGATTGTTCTCAAGGCTCCCGGTTATCTGCCGGAGCGCGCGATGGTGCGGATCCGGAACGGGAGACTTCCGCAGATCACGCTTCTGCCGGGCTAGCGGCTGTCGAGATCGCCCACCCGCACCACGCCGCCGGCGAGCGCCTGCTCGGCGAGGCGGACCCGCTTCTCGTTCTGAGGGAGCTCCTCGAGGCCGAAACGCTCGAACAGGGCGCGCATCTGGCTCTTGACCGCGGCGATGCTCAACACGAGCTCGCGAGCGATCTCGTCGTTGGTCGCCGGCGTCGAGCGTTCGCCGTCGGCCAGCGGCCGGCATAGGGCGACCAACACTCTGCGCTGCGCGTCTGAGACCTCCGGCGAGGGTGCGGTCGGCGTGGCCAGCGTCGCGACCACCTGCTGTGGCTCGGGATCACGGAAGCCGACGAGCGTGTCACCCATCTGAATGACGTCGCCGTCGCGCAGCGTTCGCTGTCCGTGCAGCCGTTCGCCGACGACGAGCGTGCCGTTGCGCGACAGGCCGTCGTCCTCGATCACCCAGCGCGAGCCCCGCCGCTCGAGGTACGCGTGCACGCCCGACACGCGCGGGTCCCAGGCGATCTCGAGGTCGCTGCCCGGCGCACGGCCCAGGACCAGCCGATCGGCGTCGAGCGCGATCACGACCTGCATGCCCTCGCCGTCTCGCAGGTACAAGAACGGCGCTCCGCGTCGCTCGGCGGCGATCAGGGCCTGTAGCTCAGCCGGACGCATGTGCCCGCCCATCACCGCCCTTTCCTGCGCTCGCACGACCTCAGAGTAGCCTTCGCGACGCATGAGAGTCGTGGTCGGGGATCGCGAAGGGGAGGCCGATCTCGAACTCCGAGTCGCGGACGAGGAGGCCACCGTCGGGGACCTGCTGGCCGCCCTCGGCGAGGCCGACGGCGTCACCGGCGTGGTCGTGGACGGGCGCTTCTGCCACGCCGACCTGGCGCTGAGCGAGATCGGGATCTATGAGGGCGCCCGTGTCGTGGCGGCCGCGGGGGCGCCAAGCGAGCATCCCCGCACGCCCGAGGTGCTCGAGCTGCGCGTTGTCGCGGGCCTCGACGCAGGCCGTCGGCTCCCGCTCGGTGCCGAGCCGGTCACGGTAGGCCGAGACGATGAGTGCGACCTCTCGCTTGGCGACGAGGGGGTCTCGCGCCACCACGTTCGGATCACGCCGGGCGCGAGCGGCCTGCGCGCGACGGTCACCGACCTGGAATCGATCAACGGGACGTGGGTCGAGGGCAAGCGGATCGAGCAGGAGACGGCGATCGCGCCGGGGGAGCTGTTCGAGGCCGGCGATGTGGCGCTCGCGGTGGCGCCGGCCGCGCCCGGACTGGCCGTCGACCCTCTGCGCCAAGCGCGGCGGGACGGGACGATCCCGTTCAACCGCCCGCCCCGCGCTCGCGCCCCGGACGCCGGAGCGCCGCTCGCCGCCCCGGAGAGGGCACCCGACCCCGAGCGCCCGCGGCTCAGCATCGTCTCGGCGGTCGGGCCGCTGGTGCTGGGGCTGGTGCTCGTGATCGTGCTCCACAACATCCTGTTCGCGCTGTTCATGCTGCTCAGTCCGATCCTGGTCATCGGGAGCTGGGTCGAGAACCGCCGCTTCGCCAAGCGAACCGCGCAGGGCCACACGCGTGAGCAGACCCAGCAGCTGGCCAGGTTTCGCGAGGAGGTGGCCGAGCGCCACGCGTTCGCGCTCGCGACCCTGCGCGCCGGGCTGCCGGATCCCGGCGAGATCCTGCGTCGGGCGACGGCGCCAGACGCGCGGTTATGGGAGCGCCGGCCCGATCACCCGGATTTCCTGTGGCTGATGGGGGGCCTCGGCCCGGTGCCATTCCGGCCGCCGCTCGCCCATCGTCTGGCCCCGGCCCCGCAGGCCGAGGAGATCCTCGCCGAGTACGCGAGCCTCGACCTTGCCCCGGTCCGGGTCGACCTCAGCGACGGCGGCGTCGTCGGTCTGGTCGGCCCGCGCCCGCAGGCGCTGGCGTTGGCTCGGAGCCTGGTCTGCCAGACAGCCGTCCTGCACGGACCCGCCGACCTGCGGATCGCGATCCTGACCGACGACGCCGGCCGCGACGGATGGGACTGGGCGAAGTGGCTGCCCCATGTGCGTGATGCCACCTCGGGCGGCTCGCGGCGGCTGTTGACCTCCGACGCCGCCGGCGCCGGAACGCTCGCGGGCGAGCTCGCCGACCCCGACGGCGGCGACTCGCGCCGGGCGCTGGTGGTGCTCGATAGTCCGGCGCTGATCGAAGGCCGCGGCGCGACCGGGCGCGCGCTGCTGCGCCGCGCCGAGCTCATCAGCGGCATCGTGCTCGCCACCTCGGCCGAGCGGCTGCCGGCCAGCTGCACGACCGTCGTCGAGCTGGCCGCCGAGGGGGCTGAGGCCACGCTGCGCCGGCCCCAGGCGGGCGAGGTGACCGACCCGCTGCTGGTGGCCGGCGTCTCCACCGACACGGCCCGTGAGTGCGCGCTGGCGCTGGCGCGATTCGAGGATGCCGACCTGGAGTTACCCGGCGGCGCGCTGCCTGACTACGTGGAGCTGCTTGGGTTGCTCGGAATGCGCGACGTCGACGGCGACGTCGTCCGCGAGCGGTGGCGGCGCTCGGCGCAGGGCGGCGGGCTCGGCGCGACGTTCGCGCTCTCCCAGGACGGCCCGTTCGGCGTCGATCTGGTCGGCGACGGACCGCACGGGCTGATCGCGGGTACGACCGGTGCGGGCAAGAGCGAGTTACTGCGCAGCCTGGTGGCCGCGCTCGCGGCCGGCCACGAGCCGGACCGGCTGAACTTCGTCCTGATCGACTACAAGGGCGGCAGCGCGTTCGCCCAGTGTGCCGAGCTTCCGCATACCGTCGGCCTCGTCACCGACCTCGATGAGCAGCTCGGGGAGCGGGCGCTGGCCAGCCTCGAAGCCGAGTTGCGCTATCGGGAGCGGGTGCTCCGCGAACACGGCGCCGGCGACCTGATCGAGTATCGGCGGCTGATCGGCGACGACGGGGCCGACCCATTGCCGCGCCTGGTCGTGATCATCGACGAGTTCGCGACGCTGGCCACGGAGCTGCCGGAGTTCATCGCCTCGCTGGTCGGGATCGCTCAGCGCGGCCGGAGCCTCGGGGTGCACCTGCTGCTTGCCACCCAGCGCCCGTCGGGCGCGGTCAGCGAGAACATCCGGGCGAACACCAACATCAGGATCTGCCTGCGCGTCAACACGCCGCAGGAGTCGAGCGACGTGATCGACTCGCCCGCGGCGGCCCAGATCGGGCGAAACCAGCCCGGGCGCGCGCAGGTCCGGCTGGGGCCCTCGGAGCTCGTGCCGATCCAGACCGCGCTGGTCAGCACCGCGGCGCCGTCCGGTGCCGGCGGCGCCGTCGACCTGAGGCCGTTCCGCTTTCCGCTGCCGGGACAGCCGGCGGCCGATGGCGACGCGGGCGAGCGCGAGGGCGCGAGGGCAGAGCCGTCAGAGCTCGAGCGACTGGTGTCCGCGGCGCGTGAGGCGTTCGCGGGTCGCGCCACGCCGCGCCGGCCGTGGCTACCGCCGTTGCCGTCCGAGCTCGAGCTCTCGTCGCTGTTCGAGCTGGGACCGGCGCGGGGGCTCGGCGGAGAGCGCGGGTTTGTGGTCCCCCTGGGCCTCGGCGACGACCCGGCTGCACAGGCGCAATATCCGGTCGGCTGGAACCTTGACGCCGGCAACCTGCTGCTGTTCGGGATCGGGGGCAGCGGCACCACCACCGCGCTGACGACGCTCGCCGTGGCGCTCGCCGGGCTCGCAGACCCCGAGCGCGCACACATCTATGTGATGGATTTCGGGGCCGGCGAGCTCGCGCCCCTGGCGCGATTGCCGAACGTAGGCGCGGTCGTCGCCGCCGGCGAGCACGAGCGCCAGCGACGGCTGCTCCGGCGGCTGCACGACGAGCTGCGGGCACGTCGGGGCCTCGACCCCGGAGCGCGGGCGGCGCTCCCGCGGATCGTGCTCCTGCTCGACGGGTACGCCGGTTTCACCTCCGAGCACTCCGACGTGGCGGGCGAGTCCGCGCGCGAGGAGCTCGCACGCGTGTGGGCCGACGGCTCGGAGCTCGGAGTTCACATCGCGATCACCGCCGACCGGCTCGGTGCGGTTCCGCTCGCGCTGTCGTCGCTGCACGATCAGCGGCTGGCCTTCCAGCTGGCCGAGCTGGCGGACTACGCGCAGTTCGGGATCCCGCGCCGGGCGGTGCCGCGCTTCACGCCGGGTCGGGCGGTCGCCGCCGGGAGTGCGCAGGTGCTGCAGGTCGCGCGGCCCGGGACGGCGCTGGCGCGGCGCACGGCCGCCGCTGTCGGCGACGACCACGCCGGCGGCGGTCCCGCGCCGATCGGCGTGCTGCCCGATCGCGTGGCCGTGGAGGCGCTCCTGGGCGCCGGGCGCACCCAGCGCGATCCGTGGTTCGTGCCGGTGGCAATCGGCGATGAGACGCTCGCGCCGGTCGGCTTTGAGCTGTTCGACGGCGATCACGCGCTCGTCACCGGCCCGCCGCGGTCAGGGAAGACCACGGCGCTGCTGGCGGCGGCGGCGGTGGCCGGGCGTCTCTATCCCGACGTGTCGCTGTTCGGCGTGGCGCCGCAGCGCTCGGCGCTGCGTGATCGCGCCGGGCTGGCCCGGGTGGCTAGCAGCCAAGAGGAGCTGGACGCGCTGATCGAGGATCTCCGCCAGATCGGAAGAGCGTCGTGTAGGGAAAGAGTGTAGATCTCGGT
>OBLV0100000369.1_pt1 | contig 14131 bp, 14 predicted proteins | sample 1520071 | NCBI WGS metagenome assembly OBLV01 (sample SAMEA3888446, study PRJEB22518) | metagenome | reverse complement strand
GATCGTGATGTGACTGGAGTTCAGACGTGTGCTCTTCCGATCTCATCATCACCTCGCTCACCCGTGAGGTCTTCGCCACCGTGCCAAGGGCGCAGAAGGAGGCGGCGCTCGCCCTCGGGGCGACGCGATGGGAGATGATGCGCACCTCGATCCTCGGCTACGGCCGCTCCGGGGTGGTCGGCGCCGTCATGCTCGGCTTGGGCCGGGCCATGGGTGAGACAATCGCGGTGGCGCTGGTGATCGGGTCGATCCCGTCGATCACCTTGAGCCTGTTCCACTCCGGCGATGCCATGGCGGCGGTCATCGTCAACCAGTTCGGCGAGTCGACGGGGACGTTCCAGGCCGCCCTCATCGGCCTCGGCGTGGTGCTGTTCGGGATCACCATCGTGATCAATGTCGTCGCCCGAGCGTTTGTCACGCGCTCCGAGAAGAAGATGGGGAGGGCGTAGCCATGCCCGAGCTCGACAGCTTGACGGACTCTTCCATCTCGGGTCGGCGCCGGGCCCGCAACTGGTTGGCGACGGGGTTCATCTTCCTGACGGTGCTGATCGCGGCCGTCCCCCTCGCCCTGCTCCTGATCTACGTGGTGCACAAGGGGGCGTCGTCGCTCAGCCTCAGCTTCATCACCAAGCCCATCCCGTCGCCGTTGGCCAAGGGTCCGGGCATGGGACCGGCGGTGATGGGAACGATCGTGATCACCTTCTGGGCGACCATCATGGCCGTCCCGCTCGGGATACTCGGTGCGGTCTACATCAGCGAGTACGGCCACGGAAACCGCATGGCCCGCTTCGTGCGGTTCATGAGCGACGTGATGGCGGGCGTGCCGTCCATCGTGATGGGCCTGTTCATCTTCACCGCCTACACGCTCACGACCCACAAGCTGACGGGTTTCGGCGGCTCGCTGGCGCTGGCGTGCCTGATGCTTCCCATCGTCATCCGGGCCTCGGAGTCGATGCTGTCCCTGGTGCCTCGGGAGCTGCGGGAAGCCAGCTACGCCCTGGGCTGCAGCAAGTCTCGGACGGTGCTGACCGTCGTGATCCCCGCCGCATTACCGGGCATCACCAGCGGTTGCCTGCTGGCAGTGGCCCGAGCGACGGGCGAGACGGCACCGTTGCTGTTCACGATCGGCATCTTGCAATCGAAGTCCAACGCCAACGACTTCGTGGGCAGCAATACCACGCTCTCCCAGCAGATCTACATCAACGCCAGCGAACCGTTCAAGGGCGCCATGGATCGGGCGTGGGGCGCGGCGCTGACCCTGATCATCATGGTCCTGGCCCTCACCATCGTCGCCCGAGTCGTCTCCTCCCGGCTGTCGGTGAAGGCCCCCTAGTGCGCGCCGATGTTGCTGCCGGCGTCGAGGGCGGTCGCTGATGCGCTCGGCCGTCCTTCGCCGGCTGGCCGCCGCCATCGCCCGGCTGGAAGCGCTGATCTCGCTGGGGCCGTCGCCGAACGGGCCCTCCGAAAGGGCGGGCCTCGGGCCTAGCCTCTCACCCGACCTGCCCTTTGCCGGTCCGTCGTCTCGCGGTCCTGGGACCGCGACGGCGGTCCTGGCCGCGCCGACGACGATCGACCGCGTGCTGGAGGTGCTTGACGACGTCATCGCCCGGGCGACGACGCATCTCGAGGCGGCCGATGCCAGTACCGGCCGCCTGGTGGCGGCTCTCGACGAGGTGCCCGAAGGTGTCGTGATCGTCGACCAGGCCGGCTCGGTGGTGTATCGAAATCCCCAAGCCGCCGGCTTCGTCGGCGCTCGCCACGGCGAGGCCCTGGCCGAGCGGGCGCTGACCGACCTCCTCGCCGCCGCCCTCATCGGCGAAGGCAACGAGGAGAACCTCGAGCTGTTTTCGCCGCCCCGCAGGACCCTCGCCATACGCGCCCGCCCCCTCGTCCTCGATGGGCGGCCGGCCGGGGCGGTGGCCATCATCGAGGACATCTCCGAGAAGAAACGGTTGGACGCGATCCGTCGCGACTTCGTCGCCAACATCAGCCACGAGCTGAAGACCCCCGTCGGCGCCCTGAGCCTGGTGGCCGAGACCCTCGAAGGGGAGGACGACCCGGTCGTGGTCGCCCGTCTCTCGCATCGCATGCGCACCGAGGCCGAGCGGCTCGGCCGGATCATCGAAGACCTGCTCGATCTGTCGCGTATCGAGGCCGAGGAAACGCCGACCCGTGAGCCCGTCGCGATACAACTGGTCGTCGGCGAGGCCGTCGATCGCCTCCGCCCCGTCGCCGAGCACCGGGGCATCCGCATCGAGATCGCCGAGCCGGCGGAGAGCCTGATCATCGGGGGCAACCGTCGCCAACTGGTCTCGGCGGTGCACAACCTGGTGGACAACGCCATCAAATACTCCGAGGACGGATCGGCGGTGGAGGTAACGGTCGCCGTCACCGAGGGAAACGACTGGATCGAGCTGACCGTGGCCGACCACGGCATCGGTATCCCTTCGCGGGATCTGGAACGAGTGTTCGAGCGCTTCTACCGGGTCGACCGGGCTCGTTCCCGCGACACCGGCGGCACCGGCCTCGGCCTGTCAATCGTTCGCCACGTGGCCACGAACCACGCCGGCGAGGTCTCGGTCGACTCCCGGGAGGGCGAGGGATCGACCTTCCGCCTGCGGCTGCCGATCAGCGATGGCGGCGGCACCGGCGCTGCGGTCGGCGGAGCGACCTACCCCCCTGACCACCGTCCCGGCAACATCGACGCGCCGAGCGCCCAGCCGACGAAGCGAGGCAACTGATGGCTGATCCGCCCACCGTGCTGGTGGTCGAAGACGAAGAGTCCTTCATCGAGGCGCTGGTGGTAGGCCTCAAGCGCGAGGGATTCCTGGTCAGGGTGGCCCGCGACGGGGTCGAGGCCATCGACCTGTTCGACGCCGTCCGGCCCGACCTGGTGCTGCTCGACGTCATGCTGCCCCGGCTCTCGGGCATCGACGTGTGCCGGGAGATCCGTACTCGTTCCCGGGTGCCAATCATCATGGTCACGGCCAAGGGCGGGGAAATTGACACCGTCGTCGGCCTCGAGGTGGGTGCTGACGACTACGTCACCAAGCCGTACCGGCTGCGCGAGCTGGTCGCCCGGATGCGCGCCGTGCTCCGGCGCTCCCCGACGGCGGAGGAGGCATCGACGGGCAGCGACGTGCTCGAGGTCGGCGACGTCCGCCTCGACCCGGAGCGCCACGAGGTGTTCGTCCACAACCGGGCCGTCCTACTCCCGCTGAAGGAGTTCGAGCTCCTCGAGCTCCTCCTCACCAACGCCGGCCGGGTTCTGACCCGCGAAACGCTCATCGACCGGGTCTGGGGACCTCACTACGTGGGCGACACCAAGACCCTCGACGTCCACGTCAAGCGGCTGCGGTCCAAGGTCGAGGACGATCCGTCCCTTCCCCGGCGGATCACGACGATCCGGGGACTGGGCTACAAGTTCGAGGCCACCAAGGTCTAGGGCTACAGCCCGAACCGGTCCCGCAACTTGGGTCGACGGAGGCCCTTGCGGCCGTCGCCGGGAATCACGTCGTCATCGCCTGGGCGCCAGCGCGCTGGCCCGACGATCGCCGCCACATCGCGGTTGTTGTCGGGGGCACCCGGCGCGTACGGCTTGAGCGAATCCGGCAGCTCCGAGGGCGCCGGCGCCGGCAATCCGTTGCCATTGGCGCGCGGACTTGGGCCAACCATGGGGGCCGGGCCATTGTTGGGCCGGAAGCGGGGGCCGGCCGTTGGCCTGTCCCCGATGTTGGCGGTCGGCTCCTCACCGCGCGCCGCGGCCAGCGAGTCGAGCACCTGGCTCAGATGGGAAACGATGCTGGCCGGAGAGTCCTCGTCCGCCGCACCCGCGACGTCGCCAACCGGCCGGGCCTGGGCCTCGTGCTGGGCCTGGGGCTGCGGCTGTCGCTGCGGTGGCCGCTGGGGTGGCCGCTGAGGTGGCCGCACCACCTTCGCTCCGTTGCCGTTCGGGGCGTCGAACTGCATCGGCGGGCCCGAGGGGTTCCGCCGCAGCGGTGACTGCAGCGGGGCCAAGCGCGGCCTGTTCCCGGGCGCGGGCGGCGAGGACGCCGGTCGCGGCCGAGGTACGGCGAGCGGATTTTGTGCCTCGGGTCGTCCTGGGTCGCCGTTGGCGGTCAGTTCGTCCGGTCCCGCTGATTCCCCCCGTGACCCCTGCGTCGGCGGTTCGAAGCCAACGGACGGGTCAGAGTCTCGGGACACGTCGCGGAGCGCCTTCCAGAGATTTGACATATCTGCGTCATCGACCGATTCCGCCTGAACCTTAAGGCCACCTTTGGGTGTCTTTTTCGTCGGATCATGGGCGGTCTGGACGCTTTAGGCTGGAGCGGCAGTGGATGTCTCTAGTTCCGGCTCGTCGGTGTCAGAAGCCCTCGCCAACGCCTTCCGCCTGAACAGCGATCGGGACCGCGCCGGACAGGAGGCGTTCACCGCCTCCCCCTTCAGCCGGCTGCTCGTCACCCAGATGCTGTCGCTCGGCGGCGACGCCCTGGTCACCCTGGCCTTGGCCAACTCCGTCTTCTTCAGCACCAATCCCAACGCTGCACGCGGCCGGGTGACCCTGGTCCTGCTGATCACGATGGCGCCCTTCGCGGTCGTCGCCCCGCTGCTCGGACCGCTGATCGACAAGACCCAGGGTGGCCGGCGGGTGATGGTGATGGCCACGGCGCTGGGCCGGGCGGTGGCCTGCTTCTTTATGGCCCGGTACATCCACAGCCTGTTCCTGTTCCCGGCTGCCTTCCTGACCCTGGTGTGCTCCAAGGGCTACACCGTGGCCAAAGCCACCCTCGTGCCTGCGGCGGTGCGACGGCCCCAAGACCTGGTCGAAGCCAACTCGAAGCTGGCCGTAAGCGGCGCCATCGCCGGTTTCCTCATCGCGCTACCGGGGCTGGCCATTCTCAAGCTGGCCGGCGGGGCGTGGCTGCTTCGGGTCGACGTCTTGGTCTTCTTGATCTGCGCCGCCAGCGCGCTGCGGCTTCAAGCCTCCCCCCGCAGGGTCGGACCACGCGGCTCAGGCGACACCGCGGTGCTCGGCCGGACCGGCGTCGATTTCTCCGGCGCCGGCACTGATTTCTCCGGCGCCGGCGCCGGCGCCGGCAGCGGCGCCCGTGACGCCCGGACGAAGCCATTGCCCGGCGGCGCCATCCAGGTCTTGGCGTTCTCGATGGGGACGCTGCGCCTGCTCGTCGGTTTCACCACCTTCTTGGTGGTTTTCGGATTCCGCATCAACAAGGCCCCGACCTGGTGGTTCGGCGTCGCGCTGGTCGCCAGCATCTGCGGCAACACCATCGGCTCGGCGCTCGGCCCCTGGTTGCGCTCCCGGCTGAAGGAGGAGCTGATCATCGCCAGTGCCGCTGCCACCGTGGCGGTGGCGGGCATCCTCGCAATGTTCTTCCCGGCGGTGCACAGCTGGCCGGCGGCCTCGATGCTTGCGGCGGTCGTCGGCCTGGCAGCCGGTTTGGCCAAGCTGGCCTTTGACGCGCTGGTGCAACGCCATATCCCGCCCGAGAGGCAAGGCCGGGCGTTCGGGCGCTTCGAGGCTGGGTTCCAGCTGGTATGGGTGCTCGGCGGCCTCGTGCCGGTCGTCATCGCCATGTCCTTGCCCGTCGGCTTCGCTGTCATCACCCTGGTCGCGGCGATGGCGGCGGTGGTGCTCCTGGTCGGGACCCGGATGGCTCGGACGGGAAAACTGCCGGCATGGTGGCCTGGGGTCACGCCCGGCGGCCCCCGCCGGCGCCCGGCGCGCGCACCGGCGTCGGGGTCAGGCCCAGCCGGGTCGACCTCGGAGACGGTACCGCTGGCTACCGTCTCACCTGACGGGCCTACCCTGGGATTTGGCCCGGGCTCGCCTGAGGCGCCCACCGTTGCCTTCGGCACTGCCTCGCCCTATGACGAGGCTGTCGATCCCTACGGTGCGGTCGAGCCCGCGGGCCCGCCTTACGACGATGTGCCGTGGATGGATCCGCCGGCCGATCTCGGGACATACCCCCCGCCTATCAGCGGGCCGCCGCCGTTGCGCCCGTTTCCTCGGCCGGTGCCGCCGCCGTTGACCGGACCGCCGCCCATTGCCGCTCCGTTGGCTCCGCGACCGCCCCGGCAGCCCGAGTGAGCGTGCGCGCCGTCGTCCTGGCGGACACGCACATGTGGGTCGGCGGTCGCCGGTGGTTGCCCGAGTCGGTCTATCGCCTGCTCGACGGGGCCGACGTCATCCTCCACGCCGGCGACCTCGTCGACGCCAGCGTGCTGGCCATCTTGGAAGCGATCGCCCCGACCCACGCCGTGCTGGGCAATAACGACGTCGCGTTGGTCGGGAGGCTCCCGGTCACGGCGACGTTCGATCTGGCCGGGGTGCGCGTCGCCATGATCCACGACAGCGGCCCGAAGGTAGGCCGGGCCCGCCGTATGCGCCGGCGCTTCGCTGATGCCGACATGGTCGTGTTCGGCCATAGCCACGTCCCCCTCGACTGCGAAGGGGCGGACGGCCAGCGCCTGTTCAACCCCGGCAGCGCGACCGAGCGGCGATCGCAACCGCACCGCACCGCCGGCGTGGTCGAACTGGCCGACGGGGTCATTCGGTCGACGGAGATCGTGGTTGTCGACGTCTGACTTGTGGGCGAAAGGCACTCTTGTGGGCCGAAATGCGGTAGAGCGCGCCCCTTTGCCCACAAGGGCGTCAAGTCCCGCAAGAGTCACGGCGATATAACCGATTTGTCCGGAATGGAATCCGGAACGCCAGCTCGGGGCCGTGCAACGCCGCGGCGCACAGTGTCGGCGCCGGGCTTTGACCATTGGTGGCAGGAGCCGCCCCCGAAAGGAACGGCGACGGGGCCAATCAGTCGTCGGGAAGGTCGATCCGGGCCAGCCACAGCCCAGGCGCCGCGATCTCAGCCGGCGTAGGCAGCTCCTTGGCCGAGTGCCACAGCCGAACCAAGCCTTCCTCACCGGCTCGCTCCAGTACGCCGCTGACAAACGCCGTCCCCCGCTCATAGGCTGCACCGTCCAGCGACACGCCGAGGAGCCGGGCGACGAAACGACTCCCCGCGCCGTCCTCCACCCGTCGCCGACGCATGGCCTCGGTCAGCGGGTCGTACGAGGCGATCAGGCGGCGACCCACGACGTCCATGACGTGGTCCACGTACCCCACGACGGCGCAGAGCAATGCCGCCAGCGGGACCATCACGGCGCGCTGGGCCGGCGTTTCCATCTCCCCCAACAGCACCTCAGGGTTCGAGAACGTCTGCTGGAGCGAGCTCATGTCGGTCGGGTCGAACGACGCCAAGCGCTCCTCCAGCGCCGACTGGTCAGGCTCGAAGGCGTCGACGTACTGGCTCATGAGCTCGTCCAAGCGGGCCCGGACGTGGGGTCGTGACAGCACGGCGTGATGCGTGAGCTCGTGCAGGCAGACCCAGAGCCGAACGTCGTCGACGGGCAGGGTCCAGTCCTGGGCGAAGCCGTCGATCGTGACCGGCACCATGAGCAACTCGTGACCGGGCGGCCGGGGCACCGGCAGGTCGTATTGGCCCATGGCGCGGGTGGCGAGCTGGCCGACCATCGATCCCACCTGGATGCCGAACAGCAGTGGCCCCATGGCCTGGGGGAGGTTGCCGAGGAGGCGGGCCATGGGGTCGGTGGCGACTTCGGTCGGCCAGGTTTCGTCGGCCGCGCTGCGCGCGAGGGCGGTGGCGAGGGTCTCCAGGAGCGGCTTCCAGGCCTGCAAGGTCCGCAACGCCCAGTCCGAGCGGGTCACGGCCAGCACGGTCAGAAGTCCCCCGCCGCCAGTGGCCGGCAAACCCGTAGCTTCCTCGACGTGCAACTCGGCGACGCGAACCAGCTCCTCGAGGCGTACCCGGGCGAGGGGGTCGGGGTTGGTCTCCGCTTCGCCCTCGTTGGCGGTCATCAGCGCCAGCTGGCGGGCGAACTCCCAGTTGATCGGACCTTGGGACGTCAGCATTCGGGCCAGGTCGCGGAGGGCCTTCTCCAGGGGTCCACCACCCTCCATTGGACCAGACTCGCTCATAGGGGCATGGTAGGGCGGTGAGCGCGGTAGTCGTTACTGGAGCAGCTGGGTTCGTCGGCCAACGAGTGCTGCGACGGTTGGGGACCTACCCCGTGGCGGTGGTGGCCGTCGACGCCGTCCCGCTGGCCGAGGGGCTGAGACTCGTCGATCGGCGCTTGGTCGACCTGGTTCGCGACCCCGAGGACCGGCTGGTCGACGCCATGGCCGGCGCCGGCAGTGTCTTGCACCTGGCGTGGTCACATGCAGAACCAGGTCCTGTCAGTTCCGGCATACCTTTTCCCAACCTGACTGCCCTTCGCCGGGTGTTGGACGCGGCGGGGCGGGCGGGGGTCGGCCAGGTCGTGCATATTTCCAGCGCAACGGTGTACGGGGCGTGGCGCGACAACCCGGTCCCACTCGCCGAGGACGCCGCCCTGCGACCGAACCCGGGCTTTGCCTACGCCGTCGAGAAGGCCGAGGCCGAGCGCATCGTCGCCGAATGGGCCGAAGGCCATCCCGATGTGGTGGTCGCGATCCTCCGGCCGTCGGTGACGGTGGGGTCCTCCGGTCCCGCCCTGTACCAGGCGCTGGCCGGGACCAAGGCGCCTCAGCCCGACGACACCGCCCGGCCCATGCAGTTCCTCGACGTCGAAGACCTGGCGACCGCCGTCGTCTTTGCCTGGGAACACCGGCTGGCGGGCGTCTACAACGTCGCCCCCGACGGCTGGATCACCCATGATCAAGCGCGTGCCATCGTGGGCGGGATGGCCCGATTGCGCCTGCCAGGGCGGCTGGCGGCCACGGTGGCGTCGGTGGGCTGGCGCTTGTTGCGCACCGGCACACCCACCGAGGCCCGGCCGTACTCGCTCCACCCCTGGGTCGTGGCCAACGATCGCCTGCGCGCCACCGGTTGGGTGCCCGAGCGGTCCAACGAAGAAGCGTTGGTGTCGAGTGACAGCGGCAGCCATTGGAGCGACCTGCCGCCGAGCCGGCGCCAGGAAATGGCCCTGATCGCGGCCGGTGCCGGGGTCGCCGCCATCGCCGCCACGGCGGTGGCGGGTGCCATCGCCATCTTTTCCCGGGCTCGCCGCCGCCGGCCAAAAGGGGCCCGTTAGGAGGGGTAGTCTTCCGCCGGACGTTCGAGCAGGACGACGCTGGTCGTGTGGGTCACGCCGTTGTCGTCGAGGTAGGTGAGGCTCAGCCGATCGCCGGGGCGGTGCTGCCCGATGCTCATATCCAGCTCGTTCATCGACTCGACCGGCTGGCCGGCAAAGGCGGTAACAATGTCAGCCGGCGCCAATCCGGCTCGGGCAGCTGGACCGTCAGTGTCCACGCTCGAGATGACGGCGCCGCCGGTGAGGTCGAATTGCTGGGCCGTGTCCACGTCGACATCGCCGCCCTCCAGCCCGAGCCAGGCGTGGACGACCTTACCGGTCGACAGGATCTGGTTGGCCACGTCGTCGGCAACCTCGATGGGCGTGGCGAAACCCAGGTTTTGTGTGCCCTCGTCGCTCGGCGCAACTGTGGTCGTGATACCGACGACCATGCCGTTGCCATCGACCAACGCCCCGCCGCTGCTGCCGGGTTCGATGGCGTCGTCGGTCTGGATCATGTCGAGGAGGGGCGGCCCACTGTCTGGGTCGACCTCCCGGTCAACGGCGCTGATGATCCCGCTGGTGACCGACGGCCCGCCAGCCAGACCGAGGGGCGAACCGATGGCGATGGCCAGTTGGCCGACCTTGAGCTCGGTCGAGGAACCGAGGGTGATGACGGGCTGCGTGGGGACCCCTTCCATCTTCAGCACGGCGATATCGGTGATCGGGTCGCCGCCGACGAAGCGGCAATTGACCCGATGGCCGTCGGCCATCACTGCGATCACGGACACGGCGCCGGCCACCACGTGATTGTTGGTCAAGATGTAACCATCGCTGCGAAAGATGACGCCCGAGCCGCTGCCGTTGGCGCCGTCGCCGTCGACCAGCAACTGGACGACCGATGGGCGCAAGCGTTGGGTGATGTCGAAGATGGTGTCGTTGCGGGGATCGGTACTGAGCGTGACGTAGGGGCTGGTCTGCTCGATCTGTTCGATGGGACGCACGACCGTCGTGGTGCGGCTGAACTCGCCGGTCATGACGCCGGCTCCCGAGGTCAGCAGGGCGCCGACCAAACCGGCGACCAAGGCGACCGTCCACAGGCGGTGATCGGTGTCGCGAAGGATGAACGGGCGGGCCCGTTTGGCCACCACCTCCGAGGGGTGCCGCCACAGGCGATCGTCCGGCGGCAGCCACGGAAAGAGGGGCCCCTCCTCCTCGAGTCCGTCGTCGGCATCCACCGAGACGGAGGTTACCGGCGCAACATCGCGCACTGACGTCGCCCTGGCCACTGGCGCTGCCCGCCGTTGCCGGCAATCGTCTCGGCCCGGTGCCTGCGGGGCTTAGCATTGCTGCTGTGGGTAAAGCTGTGCATGTTCCCGACGGCGCCGACGACTGGATCGCGCTGACGGATCAGGCCCTGCCAATCGACGCGGCGCTCCAATGGTCGGTTCTGCCGGGCTGTGGAGCCGAGGTTCTTTTCAGCGGGACGGTACGCGATCACGCCGAAGGCCGCACCGGCGTGACCGCGCTGGAGTACGAGGCCTACCCCGAAGTGGCGCTGGCCCGGCTGGCTGATATCGCGGCCGAGGCGAGGCGGCGGTGGACCGACCTCGGAAGAGTGGCCTTGCTTCACCGCGTCGGGCCGCTGCTGGTCGGCGAATGCTCGGTCGTCGTGGTCGTTTCGGCCCCTCACCGCGCCGCCGCGTTCGACGCCGCTGCGTGGTGTATCGACACCCTGAAGGCGACCGTCCCCATTTGGAAGCGCGAGACGTGGGAAGGTGGTGTCGGCTGGGGAACCGACACTGTTGACATTTCCGCTCTTGCAGCCACCATTCAAGAAAACGGGCAGGACGAAATGCGCGAAGGGAGGGTGGCCTCATGATTGCGGCAATGGTCATCTCCAACCTTCTGTATCTCGTCGGCGCCATCGTGGCGGCCACGCTCGTTAGTGGCATCGTGCTGCTTCGGCACCGTCGGCCCCGTTCGCTGGAGTCCAGCATCGAGATGTTCAGTCGCGAGTTGAAGGCACTTAAGCCCGAACACCAGGGAACCCCGATCACGCCGCCCGAGGGGCTTCGGCGCGTCGCTGGCACCGGTCCCGAGGTTCGAGGCTCCGGTGTCGGTGGCGCCGGCCCCGAACGACGCGCCGCTTCCGAAGGCAGGGGCGACGCCGGTCCTCGCGCCGTGACCCGTTTGGTGCCTCAGCCCGGCGATACAGCGGGTCGTGCTCGGGTGCTTCCGCATCGTGACGGGGTCCGCGCCCCGTCGCCCGAACGGGAGGGCGAGCCTGGCTAGGGACCTCGCCATCGACCTGGGTACCGCCAATACCCTTGTCTATGCGCGCGGCCGTGGCATCGTCCTGAACGAGCCAACGGTCATCGCCCTGAACTCGCGTACCCACGACGTCCTCGCCATGGGCCAGGAAGCGTGGCAGATGATCGGCCGCACCCCTGGCTACATCGTCGCCGTGCGTCCGCTGCGCAAGGGCGCGATCACCGACTTCGACATCACCCAGCGCATGATCCGGCTCCTGCTCCAGCGGGCCGGCGTTTCCCGGTTCAACCGGCCCCGGGTGCTCATTTGCGTGCCCTCCGCCATCACCGAGGTCGAGCGGCGGGCAGTGGAGGAGGCAGCCCGCGGTGCCGGCGCGACTGGCGCCTACTTGATCGAGCAGCCCATGGCGGCGGCGATCGGCGCCGGCCTGCCTATCCATGAGCCGCTCGGCAACATGATCGTCGACGTCGGTGGCGGCACCACCGAGACTGCGGTCATCTCGTTGGGGGGCATCGTGGCGCTCCAGGCCATCCGGGTCGGCGGCTTCGACATCGACGCCTCCATCCAGACCTATGTCCGGCGGGAGTACGGCATCGCGGTGGGGGAGCGCACGGCAGAAGAGATCAAGATGGCGATCGGCTCGGCCTGGCCCCTCGATGACGAGGTGAAGGCCGAGGTGCGCGGCCGGGACCTGATGAGCGGGTTGCCCAAGACCGTCATCCTGTCGCCGGAAGAGGTGCGTGAGGCGATCGAAGAACAAGTCAGCGCCATCGTCGACTCTGTCGTCAAGTGCCTCGGTATGGCGCCCCCCGAACTGGCCCAGGACCTCATCCTGCAGGGCATCCACCTCGTTGGCGGCGGCGGAATGCTACGTGGCCTCGACCGGCGGCTGGCCGAGGACACAGCGGTGCCCGTTCACCTGGTCGAGGCGCCCCTCGAATGCGTGGTCCTTGGCGCCGGTCGCTGCCTCGAGGCGTTTGACTCCCTGAAGGTCATGTTCATGGGCGCCGCCCGCTAGTCGGTACCCAGCCCGCGTACCGGCGCCGACGGGCCCGAGCCGGCGGCGGTTACGACAGGTCTTCGGCGGCCTGGCGCACCTGCCAGTCACGATCGGTGCGGGCCTTGGCCAGTGCGTCGTCGACCTCGGGTCCCTCGAACGGGGCCAGTGCGATGACCGCCCGCCGGCGGATGGCCAGCTTGTCGCCCATGGCCGCGAGGATCGTGGGGAGCCCGGCGGGATGCCCGATGGCGCCCAATGCTGCCACGGCGGCCTCCCGGCACAGCGGGTCCGGGTGACCGGTCGCGACGGCGGCGAGATCAGCGACGGCAAGGCCTTCGGGGTCGGGGCCACCTTCGCCGAGGGCGAAGCACGCCGCCTCGACCACGAGCGGGTCCACGTCGGCGAGTAACGGCGTAACGCCGCCCAGCGCCAGCCCGGCGCTGAGCTCGCAAGCCCGTCGGCGGACGGCGGGGCTCGGATCGGACAGCGCCGACTCGACATCGGCCCCGGACAGGCTCCCCAGGCGCGCCAGCGCGCCGAGCGCGGTGGCCCGGACGTCGCCGGCCGGGTCGCAAAGCGCACGGCGGGCGGTCGCCTCGTCGCCCCGGTGACCGGCCAGTGCCACCAGCCGCCGGCGCATGACTACCTCTGCCGTCTTGTCAGCCATTGAGGGCGTGCTGGAGCGCCAGCACCACCGCGGCGATGGCGACAGCCAGGATGCTGGCGAGCACGACGCCGAGCAGGACCGCAGTCAGCACCAGTTCCAGGGCCGAGCGCAATCGCCGCCACCAGCTGACCGGTTCCCGGAGCCGTCGGCCCTCACGGCGGCGCCGCGGTGGCGCCGCTGCGGTCGGCTTGCGGCGCCGGGAGCCGTCGGGTCGCCGCACGGGGGGCCCGCCGGTCCGGTTTCTCGCCGGCGCCGGTCGCGCCCGGGTCGCCTGGCCCGGGCGGCCGGGCGGCGTCGATCCCCGTTGCCCCGGCGGTGCCGATCGGGGCCGGGCGCTCGCCGGGTCGGCACTGGGCCGCGGCCTGGTCGGCTCGACCGGCGCTTGGTACACCGCCGTCGGCGCCGGCGGCGGGGGTGGGAGCGGGGCCACTGGTCGGGGCGGCGGCGGAGGCAGTGGCGGTGGCGTCTCCGGTACCGGCGGGGCGGCGGTCGCCGCCGGGACTGCCGGCGGAGGCGGCGGCGGCGTCTCCGGCCAGACCGGGGCCACCGGTTCGGCTCGCACCTGCGGCGGTGGCGCGACGATGGGCGGCGGCGCCGGCAGCGGCGGAAGCGGGCGCAGGAACGAGGGCAAGGTCGGTGGCGCTGCATCCGGCGGAGGCGCCGGCGCCAACCATTCGCCCCCGATCGGTGATGGTGGCTGGTTGGGGAAAATGGGACCCGGTTGCGATCCGAGCTCCGTTGCCCATGGAGCGGGAGCTTCCGCCGGCGGCGAAGCGGGACGGTCGGTGGCGGCGCCGGCCGCGCCGACCTCTGGCTCCGCCGATTGCGCGGGCACCGGTGGTGGCGGAGGCGGCGGTGGTGGTGGTGGCGGCGTCGGTGGGGGTGGCGGCGGAGGGGGTGGGGATGGTGGCGGAGGGGGTGGTGGTGTTGGCGGCGGCGGCGGTGGCGGTGGTGGTGGAGGCGGCGGCGGCGGCGGTGGTGGTGGCGGAGGAGGAGGTGGTGGTGGTGGCGGTGGAGGTGGTGGAGGTGGTGGTGGCGGAGGAGGAGGCGGTGGTAGCGGAGGTGGAGGAGGTGGTGGTGGTGGCGGTGGAGTTGGAGGA
>OBLV0100000368.1_pt1 | contig 14149 bp, 17 predicted proteins | sample 1520071 | NCBI WGS metagenome assembly OBLV01 (sample SAMEA3888446, study PRJEB22518) | metagenome | reverse complement strand
TGCGGAACTTGTAGACCATGGCGGCGATGTAGCCGGCAAGGATCAGCGTCCACAGCAGGATCGACCCCTCCAGGGCCGACCACATGCCGGTGATCAGGTAGAGCAGCGGGGTTTCGCGGCTGGAGTTGTTGGCGACGAAGGTAAGCGAGAAGTCGTGGGTTATGAGGGCCCGCTCCATGGCGAAGGTGGCGGATACCGCCCCGCCGACGATCAGCCACGTGTAACTCCGGCCAGCGCGAAGCAGGTTCCCACGCCCAGTTTTCAGCCCCATCGCCAACGTGACGATCCCCGCGACCGACGCCAGCAAACCAAGGACCACCGACGCCGAGCCGATGGCGGCGTTCACGAGGTCACCGTCACGTTCAAGAACATCACGGGGCCGCGTTCGCCGGCGCGGTGGTATTGAACGGGACCGTCGTGACCCGGTCCGGGTGGGCCGCCACGTAGCTGGCGGTGTGCTTGACCATGATGAGGTTGCTGTCGAACTGGCCGGCGGGAGTGAAGTGGCCCTGCAGCACCACCGGGATCCCGGGCTTGAACAGCTGCGGCGGGGTCCCGGTCTGGGTCACGTCGACGGTCACGCCGTTGTTGGCAATCGAAAAGGTCACCAGCTGGCCAACCTGCTTGACGTCTTGCTGCACCGTGCCCTCGATGCGGAACTGCGTGCTCCCGAGCTTGGCCCGGTCGGCCACCGCTTCGTCGGCGGTCTTGAAGTACTCGGTGGCATTGCCCAGGCCGCGAAAGACCAACACCAGCAGGGCGACGATGATGATCCCGAAGGCGATGATCTGGCGCCGGCGCGACGACAGCCGGGCGCGCGGCTTGACCGGCAGAGCAGAGAAGTCGATCTCATCGGCGTCGACCGATTCCGGTTCGACCGTAGAGCCGACCGCAGAGCCAACGGCCGAACCGGCGGCGGCACCGACCCCCGCGCCAATAGCGGAATCGCCCGCGGAGCCAACCGCGGCCTGGTCGGCCACCGTGCCCGGCGGCGTTACTGCCATGTGCGCTCTTCGGGCGGCAAGGTCCGAGAAAGCTTGCGGCCCCGGAGAATGACGTGCACGGCATAGGCCGATAGCGTGGCGAAGCAGACCCCGTATCCGAGGAAGACGTAGTCCATCTGGGTCATGACTGCCCCCCGACCGGCTCGGGGGTCGGCGCTTCGGAGACAGAGGAAGCGACCGACGCGGGAGCGACGATCGGAGGAGGAGCTACCGCAACCGGCTGGGGTCCAGCCACCTGCGCCTCGGCACGACGAGCGGCCAAGGCATAAGCGAGCCCTTCGTTTTCCAACCTGCTCTCCAGTTGTTCGAGCCGGTAACGGTGTACCACCAGCCAGGAGTAGATCAGAAGGAAGGCCACAAACGACAGCAGCATCGTCCAGAGCTGCTCGCCGTGGATCAGCGGGTTGAGCGAGTCGAGGGTGTTGCCCTGGTGCAGGGTGCGCCACCAGTCGGTGGCGAAGTGGTCGATCGGCACCACGACCGAGAACAGGAGGCCGGCCACGGCGCAGCGGATCGCCCGCGACTCGGGGTTGCCGCCGGTGCGTCGCAGCGCCAGGTAGCCGATAAACAGGGCCACCAGCAGCGCCGTCAGCGTCAGGCGGGCGTCCCACGTCCACCAGACACCCCACGCCGGCCGGCCCCAAATGGAGCCGGTGGCGCACGACAGGGCGCAGAACACCACGCCCACCTCGGCCGACGCTCCGGCCAGGGCGTCCCATCGCATGCTCCGGGTACGGGGAATCAGGTAGAGGATGCTGGCCAGCGCCGTGACCCCGAAGGCCACGAAGGCCAGCGTGGACACCGCCGGGTGGACGTAGATGAGCCGCACCAGGTTGCCCTGGACGACATCTTCGGGCGTTATCACGAGCCCGAGATAAATCGTGGCCGCGGTGGTGACCAGGGCGGCGATACCGAGCCACCGGGTCGTGCGGTTACCGGTTCCCGTCACGGGATCATGCCTCCTCAAGGAGGGTGCCGAAGGCGAGCACCCCGAGTGTGACGTAGACAACAGCGAAGACGGCGAGCAGGGTGACCCACTTCCAACCGTCGTCGGTACTTTGGCCGAGCGCCACCTCCCACGCCTGGGTGGCGCCGATGAGGACCGGGGCGACGATCGGGAGGATGAGCAGCGGCAACAACGTCTCGCGCACCCGCAGCCCTGCCGCCATGATCCCGTAGATCGTCCCGCACGCGGCCAGGCCCACGGTGGCGGCCACCGACGTTGCCAGCAGGAGGGTCGCCCCGGTGAGCGTCGTGCCGTACAGGATGGCAATGCCAGCCGCCAGCAGGGCCTCGAGGGCGAACAGCTCAAGGGCCACAGCGGCGGCCTTGCCGAGGAAGATCCCGGCCGGATCAAGGCCCGACAGCCGCAACCCGTCGCCCGCCCCGTCGACCGCCTCGACGGCGAAGCTGCGCTGCACCGCCAGCAGGGAGCAGAACAGCACCGCCACCCAGAACAGCCCCGGCGCCGCCGTCTGCAGCACCGTGCGGTCGGGGTCGAGGGCGAAACCGAACAGCACGAGCACGATGATGGCGAATGGTGCCACCTGGTTGGTGGCGACCCGGGATCGAAGTTCGATCCGCAGGTCCTTGCCGGCGACGAGGGTCGCGTCACGCCACATGGACTGGTTCCCGATCTGGGGAAAGTGTGGCCGTCGCAGCCGCCGGTCCAACTGCGGACTCAGGCGGGGCGGTGACCTGGCCACCAGCCATGACGAGGGTGCGTTCGGCCAGCGCCGAGGCCCGCTCGGCCTCGTGGGAGGCGAGCAACACGCCGGCACCGCCGCGCGCTGCGCTGCGAATGATGTCGTCGAGCAGGTCCCGGTGTTCGGCGTCGAGGCCGGCGTGGGGTTCGTCGAGCAACCACAGCTCGGGCTGGCGGGCGACGAGGGCGGCGAGGGCGGTGCGGCGCCGTTGGCCGGCGGAGAGCCGCCCGACGCTGACCGAGCGGAGTCGGCCAGCCAGGCCCAGTCTTTGGAGGGCAGGTTCCACCGCCTCGACTCGCCCACCGCTGGCCCGCACCGCGAAGCGCAGGTTGTCCTCGACGGTCAGGTCGTCGTACAGGGCGGTGGCGTGCCCGAGCAGGCCCACCCGGCGGCGCACCGCCCGGCGGTCGACGGTGAGGTCGCAGCCCAGCACCCGAGCGGTCCCCGACGCCAGCGGTAACAAGCCGGCGCAGACCCGCAGCAGGCTGGTCTTACCGGCGCCATTGGCCCCCTGCAGCAGCACGACCTCGCCCGCCGCAAGGTCCAAGTCGGCACCGGCGAGGACGGGGAAACCTCCTAGCAGGGCGATAGCTGAGCGAAGGCGGACGGCTGCGACCATGACAACGACCCAACGCTACTGGCGCGCCCCGACCTTTCACCATCCGGGGTCAATGGCCCTCGAAGCGCGGCGCTCTTTTTTCTCGGAAGGCGGCCAGGCCTTCGATCACGTCGCGGCTCGACCAGGCCCGGTCGTAGGCCTTTTGTGTGGCCTCGCCTGGTGCGGCGTTGGCGTCCAGCCCGTTAAGCAACAGCTTGTGGCCCTTTTGGGGGAGGGGGGCCAGCCTCGCGATCTCCTCGGCCCACGCCTGCGCCGCGGCCAGGTCGCCGGCGCGCTGGGCCAGTCCCAGCCGGAGGGCTGCGTCGGCGTTGATCTCCTCGGCGGCGAGCAACATGGCGCGCGCCGTGCCGCCGCCGGCCAGCGCGGCCAGCCGTTGCACGGTCCAGTGGTCGACCATGAGGCCCAACTTGGCCGCTGGGATGCCGAAACGGGCGCTGGTGTCGACTACCCGGAGGTCGCACGCCACCGCGAGCTGGGTGCCGGCGCCCAACGCCGCGCCGTGAACGGCGGCGATGACCGGGACCGGGACCTCCTGGATCGTTGCCAGCAACTGGCGGAGGGCGTCGGCCAGCGCCGTGCCCTGCACCAGGTTCAGGTCGGCGCCGGCGCAGAAGTGAGGACCGGCGCCGGTCAATACGATCGCCCGCGCCCCGCCTGCCACCGCCGCTTCGAACTGGGCGGTCAGCACCTGGCAGGCGGCGACATCCACGGCGTTGCGCCGCTGCGGGCGATCGATGGTGATAATGGCGGTCTCGGGCACCGCGGAGGTTTACTAGAACGTGCGTGGGGCACACTAAAGATGTGCTGCTCCTACTCATTTCCATCCTGATCTTCGGCTTCATCGTCGGCGGCCTCGGTCGCCTCTTGGTCCCGGGACACAATCCGATGGGGTTCTTCATGACCGTCCTGCTCGGGATCGGTGGTTCGCTGATCGGCGGGTTCATCGCCCGGCTGATCTGGCCGGTCCCCTCCACCCATCACCTGGGTGTGTTCGTGTGCGAGGTCCTCGGCGCCGCCCTGCTCGTCGCCCTGGTCAGCGGCAGTCGCCGCCGGCGGGTTTACTGCTAGATCGGCGGCGCCTTTCCGACGAACCTCCAAGAGTTGTGATCGTCGGGACGCTCACAACGCTGGTAGGTACGCAGTAGAGCGAGCACTTCTCTGGTCGCTTGGGTCACAACTCTTGCCGGTTTGCTCACAACTCTTGCAACTCTTGCCGGTTTGCTCACAACCCTTGCCGGTTTGCTCACAACCCTTGCCGGTCTGCTCACAACTCTTGCCGGATCGGTACGAACTCCTGAACGCTGCGACGAAACGACCTATTGGGCAGGTCGGCGCCGCTCGAGGAACGCGGCCATCGCCGCTTTTGCGTCCTCGGTCCCCACGGCGACGGTGAGGAGGGGGTGGAGGACGGCAAACGCCTCAGTCGCGGCCATGTCCCAGACGGCGTAGAAGGAGTCGCGGCCGAGTCTCATCGCCGTCGGCGGCTTGGCCGCCAGCACATTCGCCAGTGCGGCGACCGCGGCGTCCAGTTCGGCGGCCGGGACCACTTGGTTGACGAAGCCGATCCGCTCGGCCTCGGCCGCGCCCACCCGGCGGCCGGTCAACATGAGCTCGAGTGCCTTCTTGGGGGGCATCGAGCGCACGAGCGGGACCGTGATCATGAACGGCCACAGCCCGAGGTCGATCTCGTGGGCGGCGAAGACACTATCCGTGCTGCACACCACCAGATCGCACGCCATGGCCAAGCCGAAGCCACCGGCGATCGCGAAGCCGCCGACGGCCGCGATCACCGGTTTGCCGAGCGACCACAGCTGGCCAAACAGCGCCGCCACCCGGCCACGGGCGTCGTGGAGCGCGGCGTCGGAGGTTCCCGAGGCCATCTGCGACAGGTCGATACCGGAGCAGAACGCCGCCTCGCCGGCGCCTCTCAGCACGACCACGCGGACCCCGGGGTCATTCTGAGCCGAAGCAAACCGCTCGCTGAGCGACTCGATCGCCGACCACGTCAGGGCATTGCGCCGCTCCGGCCGGTTGATCGTCACATGGGCGATCCGCTCCGTTACCGAATACAGGACCTCATCGGGGGCAGCCACCAGAGCGGACGGTAGCGTCTCGCCCCGTGTTCTATGTGACCGGGCTGGCCCTCGTGACCGGTGCCGTGATCGGTTTAGCCACGGGGGGACGGCCCCGCTGTATCGGCCGCCACCACCTCCGGGCCTGGTGGCTGGTCGTGGTGGGCTTCGGGCTACAACTCGCCGCCGACCGCATCGACATCGCCTGGCTGGGCACCGCCGCGGTCCTCGGCGGGGCGGCCGGCCTGCTCATATTCGCTGCCCTCAACCCCCATCTCGTCGGCATCGGGGTGGTCGCGATCGGAGTCTCGGCCAACGCCTTGGTGATCGGGGTCGACAACGGCATGCCGGTCCGCACCTCGGCCGTCGTGGCCGCCCATCTGGCCACCCCGGCCGAGGAACCATTGCTGGGCTACGGCCACCGCCACCATCGCGAGACCTCTGGCGATCATCTGACCCCGTTGGCCGACATCATCCCGATCCCCGAATTCCGTGAGGTCGTGTCGGTCGGCGATCTCATCTTGGCCGTCGGTGTGGCCGCCACCGTCACCCATCTCCTCCGCCCCGTCGCCCGTCACGCCGCCAGGTCGAAGGACGGCCCCGTCCACCTGAGGTGAACGCGCCGGTCGCCGCCATCGTCGCGTTCCGCCTCGGAGGCCCCGACGGCGTCTCGGTCGAGGCCGCCAAGTGGGGGGCGGCGCTGGCTACGTTGGGCTTCACCGTGCGCACCGTGGCCGGTGAGGGGCCGGTCGACCATCTCGTCGCCGGCCTCGGACCAGGCGTGGCGGTCACCGGTCGGCCGCTTCAGCCCCTTGATGAGACCGGGCTCGAGGCGGCCCTGGTGGCTGACCTGGTCGTCATCGAGAACCTCCTGTCGCTACCGATCAACACCGCTGCCTCGGCGGCCGTCGCCTCTGCGCTGCGGGGTCGCCCAACCGTGTTACGCCACCACGACCTGCCGTGGCAACGGCCGCAGTTTTCCCAAAGTCCTGCACCTCCCGACGATCCCGCCTGGCGGCATGTCGTCATCAACGAACTCTCGCGGGTGGAGCTGGCCGGGCACGGCATCACGGCGACGACCATCGCCAACCGGTTCGACCCCCACCCACCGGCGGGGGACCGCGACGGCGTCCGAGCCGAATTGGGGCTGTCGGCGGGGCAACGGCTGGTGCTGCAGCCGACTCGCGCCATCCCCCGCAAGGACGTCCCGGCCGGGTTGGCCCTGGCCGAAGCGCTCGACGCCCTGTACTGGTTGCTCGGCCCGGCCGAGGAGGGCTACGGACCGGACTTGGCCCGGCTGCTTGGAGGTGCCACCGTCGCCGTGCGCCACGGGCCGGTCCCTCGCTACGCCGGCGTCGAACACGCCTACGCCGCCTGCGACGCGGTGGTGTTCCCGTCGCTCAACGAGGGATTCGGCAATCCACCGATCGAGGCGTCGTTGCAGCGCCGCCCGGTCGCGATCGGCCCCTATCGCATGGGCCGGGAGTTGGCGGCGTTTGGGTTCCGCTGGTTCGACGCCGCCCGCCCCGACGAGCTCGGGCGGTTCCTCGCCTCCCCCGATCCCGCCCTGCTGGAGCACAATGTGTCTATCGCCCGCATGCACTTCTCGCTCGATGAGCTCCCGGCGCGGCTGTCCCGCCTGTTCGATGAGGCGGGGTGGTCATGGTGACGACCGACCCAATCGTCGTGAAGCGGCAGCTGTACGCCCGGTTGGCCCGGCTCGGCCAGCGGCTCGGATACGTGTGTCTGCTGATCGCCATCGTGGCCTTCGGCGTCGGCTTCGCCTTCGGCTTTCCCTCGCTGGCCGTGTCGATCAGCTTCGCCGGCCTGATCGGGGCGTGCGTCGTGATGCCGCCGGCCATCGTGGCCGGCTACGCCGTGAAGGCAGCCGAGCGGGAGGACCGCCAAGCCGGCCGCCTCTGAGCGGGCGGTAGCCTCCGCACCATGACCAAAGCGGCGGTGCTGGTGGCGGTCGGCCAACCACTGGACGTTCGCCGCGACATCGACGTGGACCGCCCCCACGCCGGCGAGGTACTGGTTCGTATGGCCGCATCAGGCGTGTGCCATTCCGACCTGTCGATGCAGAACGGGACCCTGCTGACGCCGACGCCCATCGTGCTCGGCCATGAGGGCGCCGGGATCGTCGAGGAGGTCGGCGAAGGGGTGAGCGACCTGGCGCCGGGCGATCACATCGTGATCTCGTGGGTGCCTCAGTGTGGCACGTGCTACTTCTGCCAGCGGGACCAGAAGGAGCTGTGCGAGACCACGAGCTCCAGCGTGGCCATGGGTTACCTGCTCGACGGCACGACCCGATTCCGCTCCGGTGGTCAGGACCTCTACCAGATGGCGGCGGCGGGCACATTCGCCGAGCTGAGCGTCATCCCCGCCATCAGCGCCATCAAGATTCCGGCCGACCTCGACCTCAAGGTGGCCGCCCTCATCGGTTGCGGGGTACTTACTGGCGTAGGCGCAGCCTTGAACATCGCTCGGATCGCGCCGGGCGACACGGTTGCAGTGGTCGGCTGCGGCGGCGTCGGGCTCAACGTTATCCAGGGAGCCAGGCTCGCCGGGGCGGGCGAGATCATCGCGATCGACATCCACCCGGCCAAGTTGGCGCTGGCCCAAGCGTTCGGCGCCACGACCGTTATCGACGCCGGGCGGCGCAACGCCACCTCTGCGGTCATGGAGCTGACCGGCCAGCGCGGCGCCGATGTGGCCTTCGAGGTCATCGGACTGCAACAGACGATCGACCAGACGATCACCATGACCCGCCGAGGTGGCCAGGCCGTACTCGTCGGGGTTCCCGGGATGGAAGCCATGGTCAACGTGCCGGCGTTTTTCGGAGTGGTGCTGGCCGAAAAGACGATCAGCGGTTGCTGGTACGGAGGTTCCGACGTCCGGCGAGACGTGGCGGCCATCATCGAGTTCTACCGTCGGGGCGAGCTCAAGCTCGAGGAGCTGATTTCCCAGACCATCGCCCTCGAGCACGTCAACGAGGCGTTTGACGCCCTAAAGGCGGGCGCGGTGGCTCGCACGGTCATCGTCTACTGAGCCTTCTCGAAGGGCTCTTCGGAGGGGCCTTCTCAAAGGGCTCTTCGGAGGGCCTTCTCGAAGGAGCTCTTCGGAGGGCCTTCTCGGATCGCCTCTCGATCGGCCTTCTCGGAGGGCCTGTTTGTCGGGGCTAGGCGATGCGGCGATAGCGCCGGCGGCGTGCCTTGGCCGCCAGCAGGCTCACGGCCGCCATCTTGGCCGGTTCCGGGCGGATCGGCTCGGGTGGGCGGGTGGAATCGCGTGACGGTGCCGTGCGGGGAGCCTTCACGGCACGAGTATCACAGAAGCTGGGCCGTCGGGGGCGGTCTCACGACGCTGGATGGTTCGACGGACGACCCGCAGTTCCTCCGTCGTGCGTCGTTCGGTCCTGCAGTTTCGGGCGTTGCGGGTCGGGTGTGGCATTGTCACCTCGTTGAAACCACTCGACAGGCCCGGCCCGGCGGCATGAGGATGGCCGATCCCCAGCCTGTTCGCGGCCGGCCCCCGTCCAGCCGGCTGCCTGCCGCTCGTCGTCGGCGCCAGCTGCTTGAAGTCGCGGTCGACGTGTTCGCCGAGCGGGGCTTTCACGGCACCTCGATGGACGAGGTGGCGGAGGCCGCGGGCGTGACCAAGCCCGTCCTTTACCAGCATTTCACTTCCAAACGCGAGCTGTACCTCGAGCTACTCGACGCGGTCGGCAGCCACTTGGTGGAAGCGGTGACCGCCGCGGTCGGGGGTGCCTCGGGCCCTCGCCAGCAGGTCGAGGCGGGGTGCACCGCTTACTTCCAGTTCGTGACCCAGCAGACCAATGCGTTCCGGTTGCTCTTCGGCAGCGGCTCCCGTCGCGACGAGGAGTTCAACGACGCAGTGCGCCGCGTCGAGGACGTCATGGCCGCAGCGGTAGCTTCGCTCATCGAAACCGACATCTCCGCCGATCACCGCCAGTTGCTCGGGTACGGGATCGTCGGCCTGGCCGAGGTCACGAGCCGCCATTGGGCCAGCTCCGATCGGGCCGACCAGCTCGACGACGACGAGCGCGCGGCCGAATCGGCACAACTGGCCCGCCGGGTCAGCGAACTGGCATGGGCCGGGCTGCGCGGGGTTCACCGCGACCCCCCGGCCACGTGACCGTTGCGGGCGCAGGCGCTCCGCCGAACGGGCAGGCAGGCGAACCAGCCGTTGGACGGGCGACAGGCGACGCCCGAGGGGCGACAGGCGACGCCCGACGGGCGACAGGCGACGCTGGACGGGCGACAGGCGACACTGGACGGGCGACAGTCCCGGCGAGGGTGGCGGCGCCGATGGTCGGGCGGCGGCGGGTCAGCCGGTTCGTCGGGCCGGCGCTGGCCGGGCTACTGGTCGCCACCGGTGTGACCCATTTCGCCGCCCCCCAGTTGTACGACCCCCTCATACCGAAGTGGCTGCCGGGTTCGGCCCGCGCCTGGGTCCTGGGAAGCGGCGCGGTCGAACTGGCCTGTGCCGCCGCTCTCGCCAACCGCAGAACCCGCCGGATCGGGGCAACGATGGCGGTGGTGCTGTTCGTGGCGGTGTTTCCGGGCAACATTCAGATGGCGGTCGACTGGAGCCACGACGGCTGGGCCAAGGCGACCATCGCCTTTGCCCGGCTTCCCCTGCAGGTACCGCTGGTCGTGTGGGCCCTCTGGGTGCGCCACCACCCCGTGACCCGGCCACACTAGCGGCGTCCCGACTCTAGGGCTAACCAGAATCGAACGGTGACCACCCGACCGGATCGCGGCGTGACGACGACCGGTGCTCACGGGCGGTCAGGGTGCAGGCGGCCAGCAGCACGATCAGTCCGACCAGGGCCAAACCGCTCGGCGAGTCGCCGGCCGTCTTGCGGATCGGCAGGGCGCCACGGATCGGCACGGGGAGGGCCGCCTGGGCCGGCAGGGCCACGGGTAACGGGAGCGCGGCGATGCTGGTGGTGGTGGTTGGGTGCTGCGCTTCCTCGATCGAGGCGATGAGCGCCGGCGCAGCGGCGACAGCCGCCGCCTGCCAGGCATCGAGGTAGGGCTTGGGGTCGACGCCCGCCCCACCGAGCGGATGGACCTCAAAGTGGCAATGTGGCCCGGTCGAGTCGCCCGAATCACCGACGTAGCCCACGACCTCCCCCTCGGTGACCTGCGATCCGCTGTGCAGCCCGGCGGCGTCGGAGCTCATGTGGGCCATGACGTAGTAGGTCTTGTCCGGGGCGGTCACCTCCGCCGCCAGCCCGTAACCATCGGGGTCGGTGTCGTCATAGGTCAGGACCCCGTTGACGGGCGAGCGGATCGGGGTACCGATGGCGGCGTCGATGTCGTCGCCCATATGCAGGTGCGGCGCCGGTGGCGCCGGGCGCGGCTCCAACCAGTCGTCGGTGTAGTACGCCGGGCCGGCGACGGGGAACTGGCCCATGCCTACCAGCGCCGCCTGCTGGGCGGTATAACCCAGCTTCTCCAGGGGCGCGAGCGCCGCCAGCAGGGCGCTGGTACTGCTCGGTGCCGAGCGCTTGACCGAGTTGGCGATGGCCAGCAGTCCAGGTGGGAACGTCGTGGTCGTCGTACTCACCGTGGTCGTCGTCGTCGATGGGACGGTCGTGGTCGTCGACCCGGTGCGCGCCACGGTCGTCGTCGCAGTGCGAGCCACCGTAGTGGTCGTCGCCGCCTTGCCCCCCGGGGCGCCGAAATTCGAAGTGGTGGTGGGCGACGACGCACTCGCGGCGGCGGGCCCGGCCCCGGCCGGCGCCGCCAAGGCCACCAGCGACACAGCCGCCGAGAGAACGAGGACGCGAGAACCCCAGCGGGCGCCTCCAGTCCTGCATCTTTCACGTCCGAAGATGCGACATTCTGCCGATTCGGACCGGCCAGATGCCACTATTCCCCGAGATTCACGTGCCACCGTACGTTCGCAGGTACCTTCAACCCGAGCGCCGCGCCAAAAGCAAGCGCCAAGCGCCAGGGCACTCGAGAGCACGAGCCACAACAACCCGCCACAGCAACCCGCCACAGCAACGCGCCACGAGGAGGCGACCGCTTGACCGAACAGGGCTCGAACCTGGCGCCGGCGGTGGCGATCCGGGATCTCTACAAGCGTTTCGGCAGCACCGTCGCCGTCGCCGGACTTTCGCTCGATGTTCCCCACGGTTCGTTTTTTGGGCTGGTCGGACCGAACGGCGCCGGCAAGACCACGACCATGCGGATGGTGACGGGCCTGCTGCGTCCCGATGCCGGCGCGGTGTGGATCGATGGGATCGACGTGTGGGCCGACCCGGTTGCGGCCAAGCGGCGCATCGGGGTGCTCCCCGAGGACCTCAACCTGTTCGAGCGCCTGACCGGGATGGAGCTCCTGACCTACCACGGCCTCCTGCGGGGAATGGACGTGGCGGTGGTCACCAGCCGGGCCCGGGACCTGCTCGAGACGCTCAACCTGGCCGACGCCGCCCACACGATGGTGGTCGACTACAGCCATGGCATGAGGAAGAAGATCGCCCTCGCCGCGGCCTTGTTGCACAGCCCCCGGGTCTTGTTCCTCGATGAGCCGTTCGAGGCCATCGACCCCGTCTCGGCCCGCGCCATTCGCGGCGTGTTAGACCGGTTGACGAACACCGGCGCGACGGTCGTTTTTTCCAGCCATGTCATGGAGCTGGTCGAAAGCCTCTGCGACCGCGTCGCCATCGTCCACGCCGGACGGGTCGTCGCGGCCGGCACCTTGGACGAGGTTCGCCAGGGCCGGACGCTCGAGGATGTCTTCGTCGGCCTCGTCGGGGCCGGCCAGGCGCCGGGGGATTCGTTGGGATGGCTTGGGTCTTCGTCCGGCTGAAGGCCCGGCTGCTGGTCAACGGCTTGCGAGGCGGGACGGGGCGAGTGATCGGCACTGTCGTGGGTGCCATCTACGGTGCGATCCTGGCCGTCGCCGGGTTCATTGTGTTCGTCGCCGCCGGCAGCAGCACCAATGGATCGGTCATCGCCATCCTGTTCGGGGCCGGCTTGATGATCGCATGGGCAACCTTTCCGGTGCTGGGCTTCGGCAGCGACGAGACCCTCGATCCAACCCGGCTCGAACTGCTCCCACTCACCCGTCGCCAGCAGATGACGGGTCTGCTGGCGGCCTCGCTGGTCGGTATCGGCCCGATCGCGACCCTCCTCGCCTTGGCCGGCGGCGTCATCGGCTTCGCCCCACCCGGACCCGGCGCGGTCCTCGTCGTGGCGGCCGTGGCCGTGCAGTTGCTGCTCTGCCTCTGCGTGTCGCGGGCGGTCGTGACGGCCTTGTCGGCGTCCTTGCGATCCCGGCGAGGTCGAGACCTGCGGGTGATCGTGGTGGCCCTAATCGCGATCGTGCCGGAAGTGCTGCGATTCGTCCTGCTGCCTGCCCACGTCAGCTGGAACGGGCTGCGCCCGCTGGCCAACGTCGCCGGCTGGCTGCCCGTCGGGCTGCCCATGCGGGCGATGGTCGCGGCCGGCCGGGGCCGAATTACCGTAGCGACGGGCGAACTGTCCCTGTGCGCCCTCGTGCTGTTGGCCGCGGCCTGGTGGTGGTCACACAGCCTGGAACGCATCGCCACCACGTCGGAAGCGAGCGCTCCCCGAAAGCCCGCACCGGCCCCCGTCGCCGCCACCACGACCAAGGCGGCAACGCCACTCTTCGGGTCCCTCCTCGCCTGGCTGCCCCGCAACCGCACCGGCGCAGTCGCGGCCCGCGAGCTGCGGGTCACATGGCGCGATCCGCGGCGGCGCGTGCAGGTGATCTCCACCGTCGTTTTCCCCTTCGTGGTGATCGGCGGCTTCATCGCGCATGGAGTCGCCCACCAACCCGCCGTCGTCTACGCCGCCCTGCTGGCCATCGCCCTCGGCGGCGCCCGCGCCAACAATCAACTGGGGATGGACGGGCGGGCCTGGTGGGCCCACGAGGCCAGCGGCGCCGACATGGCCAGCGACCTCAAGGGTAAGAACCTCAGCCTCGCCCTCACCAGCGTCCCGGTCGCCGCGCTCTCGGCGCTCCTGCTGGCCGGCCTTAGTGACGGGTGGCCGCAACTGTTCCCGGTGTTGGTCCTCGCCGTCGCCCTGTCCGGCGTGCAGCTCGCGGTCGGCAACGTCGTGTCGGTCCGGGCGCCATGGGCGGTACCGACCTCGCGATCCAACGCCTGGGCGACCAACTCCGGGCAGGGCTGCCTTGTCGGCCTGCTCGGCATCCTGGCCCTCTTGGCGGTAGGCGTCCTCTGCCTGCCGGGCATCATCGCCGTCGCCGTGTTCGCCTCGGCCGGCGCCCGCAGCGTGATCGCACTCGTCGGGCTGGCGTACGGCTACGGGTTGTGGCGAGCCGGGACGTCGATGGCGGTCCGGCAGGGAAACCGCCGAGGCCCCGAGATCCTGGCCAAGCTGAGTGCGGGCACGGGCGCGACCTGAACTGCAGGGATGGGGAAAAATGGGCTGGTCGGGCCACAATGGGGTACCCGCAGGTACGCCGTACGCTCCCTGAGATGGAGCGGGCCAACCTTCAAACGCTCCTTCGGAGGGGGGCCGGCGGTGGCGAGGCCCCCGCCCTGTTCGGGTACCTCGACGATGTGAGGCGCTTTCATCGCGACACCGGGCTCGGCCGCATCTTCCACCCGGGCCGGACCTCGTTCCGGGAAAACCGGGCGACAGACAGCCTGCATGTCGTGGTCGGCGGGAATCACAGATCGGAAGAGCGTCGTGTAGGGAAAGAGTGTAGATCTCGGTG
>OBLV0100000367.1_pt1 | contig 14171 bp, 16 predicted proteins | sample 1520071 | NCBI WGS metagenome assembly OBLV01 (sample SAMEA3888446, study PRJEB22518) | metagenome | reverse complement strand
GCCGTTCCACGTCGAGATCGCGGACGCGTTCGATGCGTTCGCGGCCGCGGACGCGCATTCCAGTGGCAACCCCTGCACCGCCGGGCTGCTGACGCAGCTGTCGGGCGGCGGCTGTGGGATCCATCCGAGCCAGGCCGGAGCGGCCGTTCTCGCTCTGGCGGTCGAGAAGGCGATTCGCATCGGCTGAGCTGAACTGACAGAGGGGCGATTGAGGCGGGACGGTGAGGCGCCGAGTCTCACCCCGCGAGCGCGGCCCTTCCAGCCTGGGCGCCCGCTTCGATCACCCCTACTGTCGGCAGCTGAACGAAAACCCCTTAGCGTTCGGTCGCGGTCGCGAACCGCTCTCGATATCGGGCCAATGCCGGGGTACCCTGTGGTCGTGAAAGCATGGTGGCTTCCCTGGCTGTTCCCGGGTGTTCTGGTGGGGGCGGTCATCCTAATCGCGGTCCTGGGCGATGACGCCGCGTATCTCGCGATTCCAGTGGGGTTCGCGGCGTTCGTGGGGGTTTGCCTTTACTGGCGCACCCGCTTCGGACCGAGCAAGGACGACCCCGACCGCGACGTGAACTACTGGCGGCTCCCGGGCTCGCGTTCTCGCTCGTAGGCACGAGTCGGCAGCCGGTGCTGCGAAGCGCACAGAGCGCGCTCAACCTTTTCGCGGTGCCGGATCCTTAACAGGGCAATGGAACACCGGCGAGCCGACTTCGAGAACTTTGTCGCGCACAACACCGACGCGCTCATCCGGACTGCGTACCTGATCGTCTGGGACCTCCCCGAGGCCGAGGACCTGGTTCAGGAGACGCTGCTCAAGGTGGCGGGGCGTTGGCACCGGGTCCGTCGCATGGAGCACCCCGTGGCCTATGCGCGCCGGATCCTGGTGAACCTTGCCCTCAGCGGCGCCGACCGCCGCGGACGGCGCCGGCGCGAGCTTACCGGCGAGGCGCCCCCCGAGCGCGGCGACGAATCTCGTGAAAACGGCGCGATCGACACGCAGGACGAGCTGACGCGCGCGCTCGCGGCACTGCCGCCACGCCAGCGCACGGTGCTCGTGCTGCGCTACTTCCTGGATCTTCCCGAAGCCGAGGTTGCGGCCGCCATGAAGTGCTCCCTCGGCACAGTGAAAAGCACGGCTTCTCGTGGACTCGCGCGACTCGAGCAGACGCTGCGCACGACCAATGACACAAGGAGCATCCCAACATGACAGAGCAACTCGAGAGCGAGCTGCGCGAAGCGTTCCGTGACCGCGCGGCCCAGGTGCCGCCGTCGAGCATCGCCCGCCTGACCCACCACGACTACCACCCGCGGACCCGTCGGCTGAGGCCGCCCGTGGCGATCGGCGCGTTCGCGACCGCGGCCGGCGCCGCCGGCGCCGTGGCGGTCGTGATCTCGCTAAGCGCGGGCGCGTCGAACGCGTTCGCCGGCTGGACCCCGACGCCTACCCGGCCGGCGCCCCATCAGCTCCCGGCCGCGATCGCCGACTGCCAGACGCAGTCGCAGGTTGCGGGGCTGCCACTGAAGCTGGCCGACACGCGCGGGCCGTTCACCTTCACGGTCTATGCGGACGCGAACTCCAGCGCGACCTGCATCAAAGGTCCGAACCTCACCGCGGTATCCAGCAACACGACGAGCGCGCCGATCACCATCCCCGCCGGCCACATCCTCCTCTCGAGCACGCATGCGAGCCACCGGGGGGGCGCGTACTCGTGGGCTGACGGTCGGACGGGCGACGGCGTCAGTGCAGTGACGCTGACCCTCGACGACGGCACCAGCGTGCAGGCGACGGTCGCGAGCGGCTGGTTCGTCGCCTGGTGGCCGGGAGCGCAGAGCGTCAAGTCCGCCGAGATCACGACGCCGTCCGGGACGACCACCCAGACGTTCGATCTCGGCAATCAGAGCCCGTGCGGTCCGGCGCCCTGTGCGCCCGGCCAAAGTGGCGTCAGTAACAGCGCCGCCAACGGCGGTGGCTCGGGCAGCGCCAGCGGCAGCAGCAGCGTCGTCGGCAGCGCCTCGGGCAGTGGCAGCGCCTCCGGCCAGGCCGGTGGGTCCGGCCAGGGTGGCGTCCAGAGCTACGGGCTCTCCCGATGACGCGATCTGGTTTGCTAGTGGGCGGTGCGCCCAGCCTGCCTGATCATCGCGGTCGCCCTGGTGGCGGCCGGCTGCGGAAGCAGCACGAGCCACAGCGCCTCGACCAGCCAGGCCGCTAGCGGCTCCGCGTCGAAGACAGCGTCGGCGTCGTCCACGACGTCGCCGGCGCCGTCCTCGACCGGCTGCCGCACGGTCCCGGTGCCCGCGCCGAAGCCCAGCGGCCACCTGTCCGCGCCCCACCTGCGACTCGACCCGCACAAGACGTACACGGTCACGATCGTCACCAACTGCGGGACGTTCGCCTTCACCCTGGACGTGGTGCAGTCACCAGAGACATCCGCGTCGTTCGATTCGCTGGTCAAGCGAGGTTTCTTCGACGGGGTCACGTTCCACCGCGTGGCGGCCGGGTTCGTGATCCAGGGCGGGGACCCGACCGGCACGGGCGCCGGCGGCCCCGGGTACACCGTCGTCGAGGCGCCGCCGAAGAACACCCAGTACGTGCTCGGCGACGTCGCGATGGCGAAGACCCAGACCCAGCCGGCCGGGGCTTCGGGCAGCCAGTTCTTCATCGTGACCGCCCCCAACGTCACACAATCGGCCGGGCTGACCCCCGACTACGCGCTGCTGGGAAAGGTCGTGTCCGGAATCAATGTCGTGGAGAAGATCGGCTCGCTCCCCACGAACCCACCGCAGGACGGCTCGCCGACGCCCGCCGTCGTGATGTCGAGCGTGACCGTCTCGACGAGCTGAGCGTCAGTTCGGTGGGCATCGAACATGGCGGCCGAACACCCAGCCCTCGCGCCGCCGAACCGCCGGATCGTCCGGGAGGCCGGGCTCGGCGCACCGGCGGACAGTCCTGATCATCGCCAGCAGCCCCACGGTCGCGTCGAAACGGTCCTCGCCGGCGCGGTCCGACCCGAACCCGTCTCGGATCTGGGACACGAGCTCAGGGTCAGGCCGTACCCGAAGCTCTAAGCAACGCTCGAGCAGGAGCGGGCCGTCAGCGCACCGATCCGCCTGTCTGGTCTTGGCGGTGCCCCGCGACCCCATGCGCAGACCCAATTGCAGGTATGCGTCAGCCGGGTAGGCCTCGACGATCACCGCCTCGGACCGCGCCAGCAACTCTCGGAGTCGGCCGTCGAACGGCCAAATCGCGCAGCGGCAGGCCTGGTCAGCCAGGCCCGGCACGACCACGTCTCGCCAGCCGGTCACCGTGGCCTTGCCAACGGCCTGGGGTCCGAGCGCCCAGAACATGTCCGAGGCCGCGCGGCGCCCGCAGTGGGGCAGATCGCAGAGCCGGAGTGATCCGGACTCCGAGAGGCCGAGCGCGGCACGGAACTCACGCTTGATCCCCGGGCTCTTACGCACCAGCCGCATCGGGAAGAACGGGCGCGCGACGGAGACGTCGGCCACGTCCTCGGAGACGGAGAAGAAGTCGCTCGCCGGGTCCAGGCGTCGGACCCAGGCGGCAAAATCCGCGATCCCGGCGAGCTCCGCGTACGCGCACGGCACGCCGATCGGAAAGTCAAACCCGAGCAGCGCCGGCCGCCCAACGCTCATGCGATCGAGCAGCCCACCGTCGCGGCCGACCAGCCGCGGCGCGTGCATCAGGTATCCGTCGCCGCGCAGCTCGGCGGTGGCCACCACGCGCTTCGCCGGCGCGGCACCCCAGTCCGCGTGCGCGATCCACCCCGGAAGGTCCACGTCGGCACCATACTGCCGGGGTGAGCGACGAAACGATCTCAGTCGACGATCCGCGGGCGGACGACGTGCGCGCGCTGCTCGCGGTCCACCTTAAATTCGCGCGGGCGCAGACGCCGCCAGAAGATGCCCACGCGATGGACGTCGACGGTCTGCTCGACCCGGCGGTGACGTTCTTCAGCTACCGCGCCGGCGGCAGGCTGCTGGCGATCGGCGCGCTCAAGCAACTCGATCCGCGCCACGCAGAGATCAAGTCGATGCACACCGCACAAGACGCGCGCGGACGCGGGATCGGCGGGAAGATGCTCGAGCACCTGATCGCGGTCGGGCGCGAGCGCGGCTATCGCCGGCTCAGCCTCGAGACCGGGTCGATGGCCTCGTTCGCGCCGGCGCGGGCGCTGTACGAGCGCGCGGGGTTTGTGCCCTGCAAGCCCTTCGGCGGCTATCGGGCGAGCCGGAACAGCAGCTACATGACGGTGTGGCTGGCGAGCTGAACCGGGGCGCGAGACCCCTTGCTACCTTCCCGCCCCGTGCTCGCCCCACTGCGCGTCGACGACCCCGAGGAGCGCCTCGCGGGGGTGAGGCTGCGGTCCGACCTGCCGCTGGCCGATCCCGTGTTCGTCCGCGACGAGGGCGCTTGGGTGCTCGATCTGCCGGACAACGGGCTCGAGCGCCTCGAATACCAGCTCGAGCTGTCCGATCATGACGGCGACACCGTGGTCGTGTGCGACCCGGGCAACCCCGAGCGTGCCCCCGGAGCGTTCGGCGAGAAGTCGGTGCTGCTCGCGCCCGACTATCGCTCGCCGTCGTGGCTCGAGGGGCCGGCGGCGCCCGGTGAGGTCGAGCACGTGAGCCTCCGCGTGCTCGGCCGCGAGCTCCTGATCGGCATCTGGTCGCCGACCGACGGCGAGCTGCCGCTGTTGGTTGCCCACGACGGCCCCGAGTACGACGATCTCGCCGCGCTCACTCGGTACGCCGGCACGATGATCGAGGCCGATGTGCTCGAGCCGTTTCGGGTCGCCCTGCTACCGCCGGGAGATCGCGACGAGTGGTACTCGGCCTCGGCGGCTTACGGGCGCGCGCTGTGCAACCGGATCCTGCCGAAGCTACGCGAGCACGTCCCGGTCGCCGGTCTCCCGGTGGGCATGGGCGCGAGTCTCGGCGGCCTGGCCATGCTCCAGGCGCAGCGAACCTGGCCGGGGACGTTCGCCGGCCTGTTCCTCCAGTCGGCGAGCTTCTTCGTCCCCCGCTTCGACCGCCACGAGTCCGGGTTTCCGCGCTACGCCAGGATCGTGCGATTCGTACGTCGCGTGCTGCGCGCGGAGACATTCGACGAGCCGGTGCCGGTGTCGATGACCTGCGGCGCCGAGGAGGAGAACGTCTACAACAATCGCCTGATGGCGAGTGCGCTCACCGCCCAGGGCTACGACGCACACCTCGCCGAGGTGCCCGACCTCCACAACTACACGGCGTGGCGGGACGCACTCGATCCCTATCTGACGCGTCTGCTGTCTCGCCTGTGGTCAGAGCGATGAACGGCGTCGCGGTCTACGGCCATTGGGGTCGCCCGGTCCTCGTGTTCCCGGCCGAGCGCGGCGACGCCCGCGAGTTCGAGCGCCGCGGGATGATCAGCGCGATCGGCGACCTGATCGCGGCGGGGCGGGCGAAGCTGTACTGCGTCGATTCGTTCGACTCCGAGTCGTGGTCCAATCGCGCGATCCCGCTCGAGGAGCGGGCGCGGCGCCACCAGTTCTACGAGTCGTGGATCCTCAACGAGGTTGTGCCCTTCGTCCGCGACGACTGCGGCGGCGCGAGCGAGATCATCACCTGTGGCGTCAGCCTCGGCGCCTACCACGCCGCGAACTTCGCGCTCAAGCGCGCCGACGTGTTCCCGCTGGCGATCAGTATGTCGGGCAACTACGACCCCTCCACCTGGGATGCGTGGGGAGAGCACGGTGATGCCACGTATTTCAACAACCCGGTCGACTATGTCGGCCATCTCGGGGGCGACCACCTCGATTGGCTGCGCGGCCGAGTCAGCCTGCTACTCGTGTGCGGGCAGGGCCAGTGGGAGGACACGACCGGCGCGCTCGAGTCGACGCGCCGGCTCGCAGGGCTGCTCCAGTCCAAGGGAATCCGCTGCGAGCTCGACCTGTGGGGGCACGACGTCGCGCACGACTGGCCGTCTTGGCGTGCGCAGCTCGCCCACCATCTGCCACGCTTCTGCTGAATGACCGAGACGACGCACCTGATCGGACTGCTGCTCGGTACCGAGGACGATTGGCCGACCGCGTTCGAGACGCTGGTCTCGCGGCTCGGGCCGATCACCGACGCCTCCGGCCACACGCACCGAATCGCGACCGAGCGGATCACGATGGAGCCGTTCGACCTGCGCGACCGGCCGCGCTACGAGCTCGTGATCGACCGGCTCGCATACTGGTACTACCTCCCGCGCGAATGGCTGAAGAAGGTCGCGCTGATGAACGACGTGTACCTGCTGAACAGCCCGTTCACGTTCCAGTCGATGGAGAAGCACGCCGCCTACTGCGCGATGATCCGCCTCGGGCTGAAAGTGCCACCGACGGTGCTGGTTCCGCACAAGGACCCACCCGACAACTCGCGGTTCCAGTACACCGCTTCACGCTACAACCTGCCGTTCGATCTGGCGGCGATCGCCGAGAAGATCGGCTATCCGCTGTTCATGAAGCCGTACGACGGTGGGCAGTGGATCGGGGTGAGCCGCGTGCGCGACCGAGCTGAGCTCGAGCGCGCCTACGACGCGTCAGGACGGCGGCTGATGCACCTGCAGGCGTCGATCGAGGGCTTCGAGGTGTTCGCCCGCTCGCTCTCGATCGGCCCCGAGACGATGGTGATGAAATTCCGCCCCGATCTGCCGATGCACGACCGCTACGAGGTCGCGCACGATTTCCTCACGCCCGAGCTGGGCGAAGAGGTGCTGACGATCAGCCGGCTCGTCAACGCGTTCTTCCGGTGGGAGTTCAACTCGTGCGAGTGCCTCGTGCGCGGCGACGACGTGTACCCGATCGATTACGCCAACGCGTCCCCGGACGTCGCGCTCACGAGCCTGCACTACTACTTCCCGTGGGCGATGAAGACGCTCGTGAAGTGGTGCACGTTCTGCCTGGTCACCGGCCGACGGCCGCGGCTCGACCTCGACACCCGCCGCTACTTCGAGATCGGCGACCGCGAGGACCTGAGCTACGCCGACAAGCTCGCCGCCTATCGCCGGCTCGCCGACGAGCACTTCGAGGCCGACCGCTACCACGACTTCTGCGACAGCCGGCTCGGGCACGTCGACGAGCTAGTGCTCGACTGGGTGGATTCGGCCGACTTCGACCGCTTGCTGCTGGCCACGGTCCGTGCGACGTACCCGGCGCACGAGCAGGAGCGCTTCGCCGCGCACCTCCGCGGGCTGGTCGGTCAGTGGGTGCGCGAGAACGGGCGCGAGCCCGCCTGGGCCGCGTGACCGGTCCCTAGCCGTCGTCGACCAGTCCGACGAGAGGGCCCAGCAGCCTTCGGGAGCGCCGCGACAGGCCGGGCAGGGCGAGCAGTCGGTGAGTGGGAGGTGCGCCGGCGCGGTGTCGCTCGAGCTGCTCGAAAGCGATTTCCCGCCAGCGCTCGTCTACGACCGCGTGTGGATCGTCGCCGGCGATCTCCTCGACGTCCACCTCGAGGTGCTCGGCCCACAGCCGCAGGCGGGTCGCGTGGGCAAGCTCGGGATCGTCGGTAACTACGTTCATCTCGGTGTCATTCAGCAGCGAGTGAGCGTTCAGGTTCGCCGAGCCGACGGTGAGCCACCGATCGTCGATGATCCCCACCTTGGCATGGACGTACAGGTGGTCGTCCCGATGCCCGGTCCGCGAGCGGATGGTCGCCGCGAGCAGGCGGCCGGCGTCGTCGTCGGCCCCGAGGAGCTGTCCGAGCTGGCCCATCGTGTCGTCGTGGCCATTGTTCGCCTTCGACGGCAGCAGCATGACGATCCGGAACTCGTCACACGGAGGCCGCCGGAGCTTGTCGGCCAGCAGGTCGACAATCTCAGGTGCCCACAGAAACTGGTTCTCGAGGTACACGAAGCGCTCGGCGCTGCGGATCGCGCGAATGTAGCTCTCGAGGATGCGGAACTCACCTGTCGGGACGGCCTCGTACATGTCCTCTGCGACCGTCCGGACGACCTGGACCGTGGATTCGCCGGCAGCGGCGGGCGCCGGCGGTCGGTCGAGCTCCTCACCGCTCAGTTCGCGCCACCGCTGCGCGAAGTGGTCGTGGACGTCGAGGATGGCGGGACCCCGAACCCTGGCGCCCACGTCGTGCCAGCCGAGTCGCCGGCGAGCGGGATGGTCGCTGGTGTCGAACCGATCCCCCCCATAGTCCGTCATGTCGATACCGCCGACGAACGCGACGTCGCCGTCGACGATCACGGTCTTTTCGTGGTGGCAGTGAAAGGGATGCTCGCGCGGATCGGGCTCGCACCGAATCCGCGTCCCGCGCGTCAGCTCCTCGACGCCATCGCGTACCTCCTTGCGGGTGGGGTGAAACGCGGGGACCGGCGCGCCGGCCCACACGAGCACTCTGACGTTGACCCGTTCGGCGGCCTCCGCCAGCAACTCACCAAGCACGGTCGGCCGTTGGCCGCGGACGAGCTCGAAGTGCGGCGCCACGTGCCATCCGGTCACGTGGATGTGCTCACGCGCGTTCGAGATCGCCTCCGCGATGGCCGGGAAGGCCGTGGCGCCGTCGACGAGCACGTCGAGCGAGCAGCCATCGCGCGGCGGGGGATCGCCCATAGCCCACGTGCCGTCATCGGGTGGCTCCAGGGCGTGCTCCCAGCCGAGGCGGCGGAGGCGCCAAGCGTGCTTGGCGCGCACCGCCGCCTCAACGCCATCACCCACGAGGCGGTCGACGCTCGAGACCAGTGAGCCGTTCGATTCGGGCATGCATCCACATGCTTACCCTCGTCAAGGCGTTACACACCAGCTGCTTCCGCCACCGCGACCGCTCCGATCAGCTCGGGCTGCTCGCGCTCGATCTCGTGCTCGCGCACCAGCCACAGGGCCAGCAGCGCGCCCGCGAACGCGAGCGCGGCGCCGATCACGAGAATCGTGTTGAGGCCGCTCAGGAACCCGTCGCGGGTCGCGTTGGCGACGACCGAGCGGGCGCCGTGGGGCACCGATTGCAGGGCTTGCTGGAGCCGGCCGCCCGACGCCGCCTCGATCAGCTGGCGAGGATGATCGCCGGTGGCGGCCGGCGTCCCGGCGGCGACCGACGAGATCTTGTCGGCGCCGCGGGCGAGGAAGATCGCTCCCCACGCGGCCACGCCGACCGCGATCGAAACCTGGCGGAACGTATCGTTGATCCCAGCCGCCATTCCGCTCCGCTCCTTGGAGACGACGCTCACCGCGACGTCCGCGATCACCGGGTTGAGCAGGCCGACCCCGATGCCGGCCACGATGAAGCCCGGCAGCAGCGCGGTCCAGCCGTCGCTGGGGGTCAGTCCTGACATCAGCAGGAGCCCGCCACCGATCGCGGCCAGGCTCGCCGCCATCAGGACTCGCGCGTGCACCCGAGCCATCAGGGCGACGGCGAGCGGCGCGACCAGGAACGGAACCAGCGTGATCGGCAGATACCGGAGCCCCGCCTGCAGCGGCGAGTAGCCGAGGTAGTTCTGCAGGTACAGAGTCAGGTACAGGAACAGCGCGAACAGCGAGGCCGAAACCGCGGCCGCTGCCAGCTGGACCCCGGTGAAGGCGCGCCGGCGGAACAGCTCGAGTGGGAGCATCGGCTCCGCGACGCGCCGCTCGATCACCGTGAACGCCGCGAGCATCACCGCAGCCCCGGCGAACAGGCCGAGGATCAGCGGGCTGCCCCAGCCGTTGTCGTTGCCGCGCAGGAGCGCCAGCACCAGCATCACCAGCGCGCTGCTGAAGCTCACAAGCCCGAGCCAATCGATGCGAGTCGCGTTCGGATCGCGCGACTCGCGGATCTTCAGGAACGTGACAGCGATCGCGGCGATTCCGATCGGGACGTTGAGGAAGAACACCCAACGCCAGCCGAAAGCGGTCGTGATTGCGCCGCCGACGAGCGGCCCGACCGCCACCGCGACGCCGATCGTCGCGCCGTAGACGCCCATCGCCATCGCGCGCTCCCGCCCTGCGGCGAACTCCTGAGCTACGAGCGCGAGCGAGACCGCGAACATCGCGGCGCCCCCGATTCCCTGAATCGCGCGCGAGACGTTCAGGAACGTCGCGTCGGGCGCCAGCCCCGCGGCCAGCGAAGCCGCCGAGAAGATCCCGAGCCCGATCGCGAAGACCGCTCGGCGGCCGAGGCGATCTGCCAGTGACCCGGCGGTCAGGACGATCGCCGCCAGCGACAGGGTGTAGGCGTCGATCACCCACTGAACGTCGGTGAAGCTCGCCGACAGGTCCTTCTCGATCGAGGGGAGTGCTGTGTTCACGACGGTGATGTCGAGCAGCAACATGAAGGTGCCGACGCTCACCGCCAGTAAGGTCCACCACTTTCTAGACATCTTCAGATACCTCCGCTTTTGGTGCTAAAATCGTCAGGCAACCTTGTAAGGCTTCCGAACTGTCTGGCCACCTTATCAGGAGTCCTGACCAAATGTCAATTGATTCAGAAGCAACGCGTCCGCCCTTGATGATTCGGCTGCTCAGCGTGGCCTTCGACGACTTCTGCGAGGACCTCGAGAAGCGCCTGGCGGACACGCCGTACAACGACATCCGGATCAGCCATGGGTGCGTGTTCGGCAACATCGACCCCGAAGGGACGCGGCTCACGGAGCTCGCTGAGCGCGCCCGAATGACGAAGCAGTCGGTGGGCGAGGTCACGAGCGACCTCGAGCAGCGCGGCTACGTCGAGCGGGTCCCCGACCCGAGCGACGGCCGGGCGAAGATCATCCGTTTGACCGAGCGCGGGCACGCCGCGCAGGCACTCGGAGTCAGGCTGATCGACGAGATCGAGCAGGAATGGGCAGAGCGGTTCGGCGCCGAGCGCGTCGCGGCGCTCCGTGACGCGCTCGAAACGATCACCGGAGAGAGCCGCGTGGTCGCAGCCGCGTGACCGAGGCCAGGCTCGAGGACGGGGTCCCGGTAACCGCTGGGTGGTTCGTCGTGAACGCGCGCGACGCCCAGTGGATGCACAACGAGATGAGGACCGTGTGTCGTTTCGGCGGCGAGGGCGAGGCCCACTTCGACGACCTGGGGATCGGTCTGTACTGGATCCAGCCGGGCAAGCCGATGTCCCTCTACCATCACGAGGCGGGGCAGGAGGACTTCCTGATCCTGCGGGGCAGGTGCACGGTGATCGTTGACGGAGAGGAGCGGAAGGTCGGTTCCTGGGATCTCTTCCACTGCCCGCCCAGGACGGCCCATACGATCGTCAACACCGGCACGGAGCCGGCGCTGATCCTCGCCGTGGGCGTGCGCAAGGAAAAGGGAAGCGCGCGCTATCCATTCGAGCCGGTCGCGGCCGCCCGGGGTGCGGGGGTACCCGGCTCGACGACACCGGCGGCCGAGACCTACGCAAGCTTCGGCGAGCCGCGCCCGGGCCCGGCGCCCGACATCTTCTAGGGCGCTAGTGCTGGGTCGGCGGCTTGCGCACGCGCTGCGAGCAGCCGTGGTTCTTGAGCGCCGAGTTCGCGGCGTTGAGCTGCGGGTCGGTCGGGAATGCGTACAGCTTGGCGAACGTCACCTGGTAGTCCGAGCACTGGGTGTTCGCCCAATGCTTCGGCCCGGGGACGCGCTGCGTGCACCCATGCTGCTTGAGGATCCGGTTGCCGCCGGCCAGCAACAGCCCGCTCGGGCGCGGGTGGCGGACGTTGAACAGCGCCTGCTGGAGCTGGCAATGCGAGTTCGACCACCGTGCGGCTGTCGCGGCGCCGGCCGGCGCCACCGCCCAGGCTAGGGCAATCGCAGCTGCGGCGGCGAACAATGCGATCCATTTCATAGTCCGAGTCATGCCCGGATCATGCCTCATGTGCGAGCGATGAGCGCCGCCACGCCGTCGAGAATCCGTTCGAGACCGAACTCGAACTCGCTGTCGGGATCGTCCTCGTCCGACAGCGCACCCGATGCGATCGCGTCGGCGAGGGCGGGGAAATCGCCACCTTCGATGAGCGCGCCGAGCATCCTCGCGTACGTGGGCATCACCTGCTCGCCACCCGCGCCGGCGGCGAGGTCCAGGTCGAGCGTGACGTCGTTGCGGACGAACCCGCTCACGAGCAGGACGGTCGAGAGCTTCTGCTGCTCGGACAGCGGGGTATCGGACAGCGCTCGGAGCGCGTTCTCGAGCCAGGCAACGTTATTCGGGCCCATCGGTGGCGCGCTGATCGGGACTCGCAGCGCCCACGGGTGGCGCCGGTAGGCGCCGCGGACGCCGACCGCCCAGCGTCGCAGGCCGTCGCGCCAGTCCTCGCCGGATGGCGCCGGCGGTGGTGCGCCGAGGGCCCCGTCGACCATCAGCGTCAACAGCTCGTCCTTGGCGGCGACGTAGCGGTACAGCGACATCGTCCCAACTCCGAGCTCGGCGGCAACGCGCGTCATCGACAGTGCGCCGATGCCTTCGGTCATCGCGACCTTGATCCCCGCGGCGACGATCCGATCGAGCGTCAGCCCAGGCTTCGGACCCCGCGTCGGTCGCTGACGCCGCCCCCAGGCGAGCTGGATGCTGGGCGGGATCAGATCCTCGTCGTCGTCGGCGTCACTCATCGAGTCTATATTTGACATCACCGAGTAATTGCGTATGCTCTACGCATTAGAGCGTATGCCATACGCAGTTTACCCGCCCCTTCCAGTGAGGCCGACATGAGCGAGAAGCCTGCAATCGAAGTCCACGAGCTGACGAAGTCCTACCGATCCGTCCGCGTGCTCGACGGCATCGACCTGCGCGTCCCCGCCGGCACGGTGTTCGCGCTCCTCGGGCCGAACGGCGCCGGCAAGACCACGACCGTCCGAATCCTCGCGACGCTCGTCAAGCCCGACGCCGGCTCCGCGCGCGTCGCGGGCCGCGACGTCGTCGCCGACCGGCACGCCGTCCGGCGGCGGATCAGCCTCACCGGCCAGTACGCCGCGCTCGACGAGATCCAGACCGGGAGGGAGAACCTCGAGATGATGGGGCGGCTGCGGCGTCTGGCGCCTTCGGTGGCACGGGCCCGCGCCGGCGAGCTGCTCGAGCGGTTCGACTTGGCCGATGCCGGCGACCGACGCGTGAGCACGTACTCCGGCGGCATGCGACGGCGGCTCGACCTCGCGGCGAGCCTTGTCGCGCGCCCGGAGGTGATCTTCCTCGACGAGCCGACCACCGGCCTCGACCCGCGCGCCCGACTGGCCATGTGGGAGGTCGTAACGGGCCTGACCGCCGCCGGCGTAACGGTCTTCCTGACCACCCAGTACCTGGACGAAGCCGAGCATCTCGCCGACACGATCGCAGTCCTCGACCACGGCCGGATCGTGGCCGAGGGGACCGCCCGCGAACTCAAGGAGCGGGTGGGTGGCGCTCGGCTCGATCTGCAACTGGTCGACGCGCCGAGCTTCGAAGAGCTCTCCGACCACCTCGGGGCACGCGCGCTGCACTCCGACCGCTCGGCCCTGACGATCGGGATCGCGACCGATGGGAGCGCCGCCGACGCGCGGGCGCTGTTCGACGAGCTCGATCCCGAGGGGACGCGGATCACCAGGTTCGAGCTCCGGACGGCGAGCCTCGACGACGCCTTCCTGACCCTGACCCGAAACCACACCGACTCCCGAGAAAGCGAGATCGCGCATGTATGAGTACGCCGTCCAACCGCTGGTCACCCGCGCCCTGCGGCTGTCGCTCCGGAACATCGAGGGGCTGATGACCGCGCTGGTCCTGCCGGTGATCATGATGCTGATGTTCGTGTACCTGTTCGGGGGCGCGATTACGACGGGCACCCGGTACGTGGACTACGTGGTGCCGGGAGTGCTGCTCGTGTGTATCGGATGGGGCTCGGGGACGACCGCCATCACCGTCGCCCACGACCTGGCTGCCGGGATCATCGACCGGTTCCGCTCGATGGATGTCCGCGGTGAGGCCCTGATCAGCGGCCACGTGATCGCGAGCGTGGCGCGTAATCTGCTGTCCGCGGCGCTGGTCGTCGTGGTCGCGCTCGCGATCGGTTTCCGTCCGCGGGCCGATGTGGCGCACTGGCTGTTGGCCGCCGGAATCCTGGCGCTGTTCGTGCTCGCTCTGTCCTGGTTCGCGGCGGCGATCGGGATCGTCGCCCGCACGCCCGAGATGGCCCAGGGAATCTCGTTCCTGGTGAGCTTCCTGCCCTATGTGAGCAGCGCGTTCGTCCCGATCCACACCATGCCGGACTGGCTCCAAGGCGTGGC
>OBLV0100000366.1_pt1 | contig 14201 bp, 12 predicted proteins | sample 1520071 | NCBI WGS metagenome assembly OBLV01 (sample SAMEA3888446, study PRJEB22518) | metagenome | reverse complement strand
CGTGATGTGACTGGAGTTCAGACGTGTGCTCTTCCGATCTCTGCCGCCAGCACCACCGCGACCCGTGGATCGTGCTGGCCCCCATGATCGCGGCGGGGCTGGCTGTGCGGGCCAGCGCGTCGCTGCTGCGGACGGCGCTGGGGCGGGCGCTGGCTCGTTAGGCGAAGGGCTGCTCGGTAAGGTTCACTCCGGCTTGGAGGTCGGTGAGCAGCTTGTGGAGGATCGCGTTGCCGGTGCGAGAGCTGGGCATGCATTGGACGCAGTCGTCGGGGATGTGTACCCCAGAGGACACCGGGACCACATCTATGATCCTGGACTTCTTCACCGAGCCGAGGTCGTACCGGGTGTCGGAGAAGCGAGGCTCGGCTTTCAGGTCGCACGGCGTGAGGTGCCCGTAGGCGCCGATGGTGGGCCGGAAGTATCGACCGAGGCATTCCGTGGTGCGGGTGCGGTCGGGTGTCTGGCCCGTTGGCGAGGGCCACGAGTTCGTCGCCGATGTCGATCCGGGTGTCGGTCGGTGGCCGGTTCCGGATGGATCGCAGCTGGTTACGTACCGTTACAAGCTGGTCGCCGGTGAGGCCCTCGGTCACGTCGACCTCGTCTTTGCGCAGGTCGAGCCAGTCCACGCCGACATCCTCGGCGAACTCGGCCATCGTCTCGAGCTGCTGGTAATTGTAGGGCTGGATGACGAAACCGATGCCGACCTGCAGAGAATCGCCGCGTTCGGAAAGGATCATGGCGAGGTTGTTACGCAGCGTGTGCAGCGGAGAGACCACCTCAGCGCGGCGCAACGCCATCACGGCGTCGTCGTGGCGTCTGCGCAGCCGCGCCAGCGCGCGGCCGTAGTCGATCCAGTACGCAGCCTGCCGTGACCGGTTGGGGTGCGCCCGCGGGTTCAAGCCTTCCCCGATGGTGGCAGCGCGCTCGTAATCTCCGGCTTCCACGGCGGCGGCCATTCGCCAGATGCTCACATTGGTGGGTCCGAATCCCAATGAGTACGCATTGCCCTCCCCGGTGCACCGGGCCAGCTCATCGGCGTACTCGAGGGCCGCATCACCGTCGGCCGGGCAACTACCCGCTGCGGCGACCAGCGACTGCGACAGCGCGAGCATCCCCGCCAGCTGCATCGACTCCGGGGTGTTCGTCGGCACGGCCACCGCGCCCAGCTCGGCGCGGGCCAGGTCGAAATCACCCGCCGCGAGCATCACCAGCCCGTCACCCCACACGGCGAGGCCCATCGTGGTGGGGTCGTCGCGGTGCTCGGCGGCTTGGCGGGCCACCAACGCGGCCAATGAGCGCAGATCCACCTGGGCGCCCATCACCCGCAACCATGCTTGGCTGCCCTGCGTGTGCAGCATCACCGCCAAATCGAGCAGCCCGGCCACATCACGTCCGGCCGTGATCGAGGTGTGCAGGTCCCGGATCAGCGCGGGCAGCGCGGCGCCGACCTCGGCCTGCCGGCATTGCCGCCCAGCAGTGAGCAGCTCATTCACCCGGATTCGCAGCGCATTCACCGGGAGCACCTGACCGCCCGGTCGGTTACGGGTGACAGCGGTCAGCGCTTGGCGCACCGCCACCACGGCGCTGTCGGTGCCCCCGTTCCCCGGAGCCGGTATCGGCAGGCTGGTCAGTTCGGAAGGGGCGACCTGGAGAGCGTTAGCCAGCGCGACGGTCTGTGAGCGGCTGTCCAGGGCACGTTCCCCACGCTCGATCCGGTCCAGGTGAGACTTGCTCATCCCGGCCAGCCCGGCAACCACCCGCAGGGACTTACCCCGCGCGCGGCGGATCTGACGCAGCCGCCGACCGATCGTCAGCGGATCGTCGTCGACGTCCACCAAGACCCTCTCTCCACCGGCCCCCCACCGATGCCCCCGGGAGCTACCCGGGGGTGGAACCTCGGTGGAGACGTTGAGCCCAAGGCTACGCGGCACCTGGTGGGCAGACACTGCGACCGTGGACGGCACCAGTGACCAGATCCATGATGGTTCCCGGCGACCAGCAGAGCCGGTCACTGTGCGTCTAGGTCGATCGGCATTACCGCGCACCACGGCGGCACCCGTGTACACCCCACCCACCGCAACCGCAGAAACCAGCCGATTCAGGACGATGGGGCGCCCTCTGCCTCACCCGGATTGTCTGCCTCGCCGCAGCTCAGAGGCAGGGCAGTGCTCGGAACGCGACGTGAGGCATGTGCCTTGCCAGGTTCGCAGTGCCTCACCGTGTGCCTTACCTCCGACCGGCCCGGCGAACGGTCGGATTCCCGGGTGAGTGTCCAGTGCGGCGAGGAGGTCGTGCGCCGCCGTCATCACTGCATGGTTACTCAAAGTGATCGGCGGTGTGGGTGAACCCCGGGGAGAGAGGGAGGCGACGGATGCTGGCATATCCCCCAGAAATCGGGGATTTCTGGGGGCCCACGAAAGCCGGAATTTGCCTCCCTGGCCGGTATCAGCACAGTTCAGGTGACTTCCTGTGATCGTAAGCCATCCCCGCCACCGGCCGGGCTCGGTATGCCCAGCTAGGTCAACAGCAGCACCGCTAACTGATGCCCCCGCTCACGACTACGCAGATCAACGGCGCGCCTGTTCAGCAGGGTCCCGCTTAGACCGGCCGCGCCACTCGTCCTGAGACCGCCGTAGAGGGCGAGTTGTGAGGACAGCACCCTCTACCGTGCGGGTCGGGTAGCGCCCTAGTTCGAGAACCGTCGATCACTCCGGCAAGCGACACCGAATATTTGGCGCCTGCCAGCCTGCGCGTACCTCGCGCCCAGCAACGCCCGATGACGATCCGGCCCCCCTCGCCAAGCCGGGCCAGGGTGCGGGCTACCCGACTCGCCGCCGCGATGATCACCTGAACGAGGCCAGGGGCGTGGCGTCGTGACGTCTGCGGGAAGCTGGGCCGCGATCTGAGGGGGACAGCGCTCAGGGGCCGCTCACTTACCACCACTGGGGAGGGTTGGGTGGCGTCCCAGCGCGGCGGCGAACTGGGCGTGGTCTGTTTTCGTGGGGTCTGCGATGGTGCCGACGATGTGGTCGGGCCGGATCAGGGCGACGTAACAGTCACGGTCGAAGAACCGGGTCAGGGCGGCGACGTCGCCGTTGACCAGGGGCAGGCCGAGGTCTGTGGCCAGGGCTTGGGAACTGGTCGGGTCTCCGGCCCAGAGGATCGCGCCGGTGGGCATCTTGGGGTAGATCCGTTGGCCGTCGTCGGTGAGGACGTCGGGAAGGCGGTGTCCGAGACCTTTGCCCCGCCCGTGGAGCAGTGCGGATTGTCCGTAGGGGACATCGAGCATGGAGAATCTGTGCGTCATGGTGCCGGCGGATTGGCCGAATCCGAACAGCGCGTCGAGGGCGCGGACCAGGGCAACCCGCCGGTGTGGTCGTGCGGTCTGGAATCGTTCGGCGAGGTCGGTGACTGGCTGTACCCGGCGGCCGATCAGCGAGGTCCGTTCCTCGGAATAGGACTCGAGCAGCGCATCGGCATCGGCGGCAGGGTGGGTCACGGCGGCGGCAAGTTTCCAGGCCAGGTTGTGCGCGTCCTGGATGCCGGAGTTCATGCCCTGGCCGCCGGCCGGGCTGTTGAGATGTCCGGCATCGCCGGCGAGGAGGGCCTGTCCGTGCCGGAAGCGGTGCGCGCGTCGTTCGTGTTTGTGGTAGATGCTGCGCCAGAGGACCTCGACCGGCCCAGCGCCGAAGAGTTCCTGGGCGAGGCCAACGATGTGGTCGGGCAGGGCCTGATCGGCCAGGTGCTCGTCGACAGCCTGCTCGATGATTCGCCAGATGCGGTCACCGAAGCGGATACCCACGACGATGCCGCGGTGGTTCAGGATGGTGGGCCACTCGTCGGTGCGATCGTGTTCGGGGTTGATGCGCACGTCGGCGAGCAGGGCTTGGGTGGGGTAGGTCTTACCGGCCAGTTCGACGCCGAGCTGGGCGCGGACGCTGCTGTGGGCACCGTCGGCACCGACGAGGTAGCCGGCTGTCTCGGTGATCTCAGTGTGTCCGGTTCGGGTGTGCAGGCGCACTCTGGTGGTGTCGTGCTCGAAGCCGAGCAGCTCTGTGGCGAAGCGCACGTCGACCAGCCCGGTGGCCTCGACGGCGCGCAGGAGTATCCGTTCGGTGTGGTCCTGAGGGATGGCCAGCGCGAACATGGCGGCGGTCTCATCAGCGAGTTTGGTGAAGTTGATGTGCAGGATCGGGTGATCGTGGCCGGGTTCCCGGAGCCGGACGTGGGGCACCCGGTTGCCCGCCGCGAGGAACTGGTCAAGCACCTGCCATTGCCGAAAGATCTCCAGGGTGCGCGGAAGGATCAGCGTGGCTCGGGAATGCGGGTCGGGGTACGGCTTCCTGTCGAAGATCACGCTGCGGACGCCGGCTCGGGCCAGACCGAGCGCGACGGCCAGACCCACCGGGCCGGCTCCGCTGATCGCGACGGGTGCGACCCGGCCCGTCGTCGCCTCCGCGGGGGTGAGTGGGTGCGCTGGGCTGGCGTGAGGGGTGGTCACGAGGTGGGTACGCGTTGCGGGGTCGCGGTGGCCAGCCATGCGCGGCTGGCTCCGGCGACGCCTCCGGCCAGTTCGGCTGGCACGCTGCGGTGGTAGCCAGCGGCGACCTCACGCAGGTCGTGGATGGTGGGTCGCCAGCCGTGGCCGGTGAGCCAGCCGACCAGGTCGGCGGGACCGCCCTGCCACAAGGAGACGAGCTCGGGTGACACCGCGGCGCGGGCCGCGCGTAAGTACGGTGAGTCCTGCACGTGATCGAGCGCCAGGGTGCTGCCGGGCGCGGACAGCTCGGTGATGCGGTCGAGTAGCGTGTCGACCGCATCGGGAGGCAGGGCGTAGAGGAGGCCTTCGGCCAGCCACGCGGTGACCCGCGCGGGGTCGTAGCCCGCGTCGCGCAGGGCCGTTGGCCAGTCCTGGCGCAGGTCGGCCGCCACTGCTATCCGATCGCAGCGCGGGGCGACTCCGTGGGTGGTCAACGCCGTGTCGCGGAAGGCCAGCACCTCGGCGAAGTCGACCTCGAATACCCTGGCGTCTGGCGGCCAGTCCAACCGGAACGCCCGGGTGTCCATACCGCACGCCAGCAGTACGACCTGGGCGCAGCCTGCCCGGGTGACACGGAGCAGCGTCTGATCCAGAAACCGGGTGCGCACCGCCACCTGGTCAGCCATCAACGCGAAGAAGTCCGGCCCGGCCTGCGGTGACACGCTCGCCCATGGCGACCCGGCCGCCGCCGCAGCGGCGAGGATGTGCCCGGCATAGGGGTCAGCCACAAGACAGTCGGGACGCGCGTTCTCCACCGCCCGCAGGCGGGCCACCCCCAACGCGGTCGCCCCCACTCCGCTGAGCCGCCCGGGGATCTCCGATCTGATACTCACCGCACCCACCTCCAAACAGAATATGGATTCTTTTTAGAGGTGTAGCAGCTACGATGTGTGGTGTCAAACAGAACCCTAGTTCGGGTTGGGGTGAACGAGTGCCACCGGTATCCCAGCGCTACCGCGACACGCGCCGCCGTCAGATCATCGACGCCGCCCGGCGCTGCTTTGCCCGCACCGGGTTCCACGGCACGTCGATGCAGGACATCTTCGCCGAGTCCAGTCTGTCGGCCGGTGCGGTGTACGGACACTTCGCCAGCAAGGACGACCTGGTCAGCGCGATCATCGAGGAGGTGCTGTCCGAGATCACCGCCGCACTGGACACCCTCACCGACACCGAACCACCCGCACCGCCGCACGAGGTCCTACACCAGGTGTTGCGGGTACTCGAGCGCCCCCCACGCGGCAGCGGCAGCGAACTCGCCCGCCTCGCGATCCAAGTCTGGGCCGAAGCCGGACGCAACCCGGAGCTGGGCGCACGCCTATCGGGCTACTACCGCCAGATGACCGATCGCTTCACCACGCTGATGCGGCGCTACCAACGTGACGGCGCCCTGGCCCGCAACGTCAGCGCGCCGAACCTCGCGCAGGTCCTCACCGCCCTGAGTTCAGCGTTCCTGTCCCAGCGCGCCCTGCTCGACGACGTCCACGCCGACACCTTCGTACACGGATTGCGGGAGCTACTCGCAGGACACCCCGGACCGTGAAGCGTCCCCGAGGCTTCGTTTGCGCGCTGACCCTGTGACCCCCGCACCCCGGCGGGAGAACCCGGCAACGGAGTAACTGTGTCACCAGCAATGCGAGCACGAGCCTGGCCAGGGCGGCCAGGAACGCGTCGGAGAACGGGTCGGTACTGCCGGTGTGCAGCGGGTTCCATGCGGTGGGCGAGTCTTCCCGGGCGGTGAGCTAGGTAGATGAACAGATTGAGTGTGCCCGCCATCCTGCAAGCTGACCGATCAATCCGCCAGGACCGGGCCGGCAGCCTGGGCGAATCCGGTCCCAGTAGCGATCAAACCGAACGCGAGACCCCGCCGGCCCGCCGGCCAGGACCGCAAGAATGGTCATGCAGTTATGAGCGCACTGTGAGTACCACTTTGCCGGCTACTGCCTGCTCCTCGATCGCGCGGAGCGCGGTGGCCCCGTCGGCGAGGCCGTACTGCTGGGTGATGAGTGGCCGCAGGCCCCCGCGGACCAGGTCGGCCACCTGCTCTGCGGTGCGAGCGAACAGCGCGGGTTCGTGGTCGAGCAACTCGCGCCAGGCCGCTCCGAGGACGCCGGCGTTGCGCAGCAGCAGCCGGTTGGCGGGGGCTCGGGGGATGGTGCCGGAGGCGAAGCCCACGGTGATCAGCCGTCCCTCTGGAGCCAGGCACCGGATGCTCTGATCGAACACCTCGCCACCGACGGGATCGACGATGACATCGGCGCCACCGGCGGCACGCACGGCGTCGAACCAGTCGTCGTGACCGTAGACGGTGCTGGCGCCGGCGTCACTCGCAAGATCGCGACGGCCTGGTGAGCCGGCGACCGCCAGGACTTCCGCGCCCAGCGCGGTGGCCACCTGGACCATCGCGCTGCCGAGACCGCCGCCAGCGCCGTGGACGAGCACCCGTTCGCCCGCGCGTAGCTGGGCTCTGCGGACCAGCGCCACGAGAGCGGTGTGGTGGTTGACCACGATCGCCGCGCCCTCAACAAAAGACAAGGGCTCGGGCAGGGGGGCCAGCAGCCGGGGTGGAACCCACGCGACCTCAGCGAAGGCGCCGGGCATGACGTGGCCGATCACCGGCTGACCGGTCACGAACCCGGAACCCTCGGGGGCAACCTCCACCACGCCGGAGAGCTCCAACCCCGGCGCGAACGGAAGTTCGGGAGTGACTTGATAGCGTCCGCGCGCCAGCAGGACGTCAACAAATCCGACGCCTGCGGCGTGTACGGCGACTCGCACCGCTGCGCCTGCCGGTACCGGCGGCACATCCACATCATCGAGCCGCAGCCCGTCGGGGCCGATCAACTCGCGAACCAGCAACGTGCGCACGCTGTGGCCGGGCCTTTCACTGGGTCAGGGCATCGTCGCCAGGAGCGCGATCAGCATGGTCGCCAGGACGCCGAGCAGCGCGGAGCAGACCAGCGCACCAGCGCCGATCGCCAGAACCTGGAGGGTTGTGGCGCTGGTCCGGCTCGAGTTGTCGGTCATGATCAGATTACCCTTCGGGCTCCTACGAAGCCATTGGTATACAGCTTTCGAACATGGACCGGCTTGCCCGGTTCGGACGCCTCTGCGATCTTGCCGTTTCCGACGTAGACCACGACATGACCTACAGGCCGGTAGTAGAAGAGGAGATCACCAGGTTGCAGGTTGTCCAGGCTGACCGGCTTGCCGACGGTGGCCTGCGCCGCAGCAGTGCGGGGTAGCGATATTCCCGCTCGTTTGAACGCAAATTGAACCAGGCCCGAACAATCGAAACCGCCCGGCGCTGCGCCACCGTAGCGGTACGGAGTGCCTACTTGGGCAACAGCTGAACTGACGGCGCGGGCGGCGAATCCACCGGAGGTACCGGCGACTTTGACGCTGAGCGCCGCGGGTTTGGCCGCCGGTGGCACGGTGCGCGTTGCGGGTTTGGCCGCCGGTGGCACGGTGCGCGTTGCCGGTTTAGTCGGGGCCAGCATGATGGTGGGTGCCGGTTTCCCGGTGATGCCCGCGATAACGCCGCTGGTGGTGTGGATGATCGATTCGGTGAACGGTGGTGTGGCCGCGGGGGCGGTGACGGGAATCCGCAGGCGCTCGCCGACGGCAATCGTGTCGGGGTTCACCAGCACGTCCCGGTTCTCGTCCCACACCCGCTGCCAGCCGCCGGGTATGGAGTGGTCGGTGGCGATCTGCGCGAGAGTGTCACCGGCCTGGACGGTGTAGACCGTCATCGAGGTTGCTGGTGCGGCGGGGAGCTCGGGCGCTGCGTGCCGGGGTGGGCTTGTGGCCGGCTCAGCTGGTGCGGCGTGCTTCGCCAGCGAGGCGTGCCGGGGAGTGGTCGCTGGTGCGACGGACGCGACGAGCGCCATCGGTACGGCGGGTTTCCCGCAGGCGGGCAATGGACTCACCGTGAACTGCGGTTGCTTGACGTAATCACTGGTGATCGAGGTTGTCCCGTTTTGGCCGGATTTGCAGGCGGCTACTGCCTCCCAGTTCATGCCGGGTTCAGCATGTGCAACACCAGCCACCACAGACGTGGCAGCAACCGCGGCGCCACCCGCGACAACGAATCCGGCGGCGCGGCGAGGTGTTCGGGCACGATGTTTTCCGGCCATGGGCGAACAGCTCATAGGGGGAAGGTTGCTTCCGAAACCTGGAATTCTGATCTGCTCGGCGAGCGGTTATCTGGACACGGTCAGCGGCGATGCCGGTAGTAGGTCACCTGATCGGTGCCGGCGTTGACCGGTTCGTTACCAACGGTGGACGCAATCGCGGTCTGCAGCGAGGCGAGCGCCGCTGACGCCGTTCCGGACGGCGGGGTCAACCAGATCTCAGTGCGCCCAGCGCGCCGCCAACAGCGCTGCCGGGACGGCCGGCGGCATCGACCACGGATCGGCACCCTGCTCACCAGTCCGCTCCGACTTGATCCGCGGCCAGGTGGAGCAGTCCCTGCGGTTCCAGCCGGTAGCGATTCATGACTGTCAGGGCTGGGGTGTAGACATGCACGCTCACCGCGGGGACCGTGCCGAGGTTGGTCACTTGGTGGATGTGGTGCGGGCCGAAGGCGCGGGACCGACCCGTTGCCAGTGTCCGGCTGATCTCCACCGGAGGCTCACCCGGCTTGGTGGTGAGCACTCGTTCGGTCAGTGTGCCGGCGGCGGTCGCGAAGGCGCCTGACGCCTGGCCGTGGTCATGGAGATCAGTGCCCTGGCCGGGTAGCCACGACAGCAGCCACACCTCGAGCTGATCTGTTCGGGTGATCAGCCGGTACCACCGCGTGCCGGCATGGTAGGCGACGAGGGGACGCCACCACTCGGGACGTGCGGCCAATTCCGCAGCGAGGCCGCAAGGGCTGTCGGGACGAACGACATCAGAAGTGGCAACGGTGGATGAAGGCACGGCATGCACAGAACGTTCTCCTCGCGGGGATCGGTGAACCGACCGCGCAGCGTCACACACCCTGGCTGTAGGGCGGACGACATGAAGCGGTCAGTTGGACACTGAACTCACCGCGGGGGACACAGGGCACTCGCCACTCGAAGCAGATCCACCGAGGACCGCCGAACGAGAACGAGGATGCCACTCACAGGCGAAGATCGAACCAGCAGACGGCCGCCTGGTCAAGTCCGCCTGCGGCGATGCGACCGCCGTCATGAGCCTGGCCGGAATTTCCCACCTACCGAAACGGTTACTCCACGTGGTACCCGGTCCGGATTTTAATCGGCGACCAGGGCCACGGTCATGGAGAAATGTATTGGCAGTGACGTGCATCGAGTGCGGCGACGAACTGCTTGCCGAACGTGCAGAACTCGGCTACGAGTATTGCACGAAAAAGCAGTGTCAGGCTAAGCACCATCAGGGTTTGACGATCACCACGGTAGGGGTCAACAAGAGCGCTGACACCCTCATCATCGGCGATCCGGAAGAGATCAGAAAGCGGGCGGAGGCCGGCGAGTTCGGTAAGAAGGATAGCGGGCTCGGGGTCGACTACCGGTTCCCATCAACCGGCGCGGAAAGATCCTCCAAGGCGCGACCGAGCCGCCCGGTAACCCGAAGAAAGCCACTCGCGCCGCGACCATGGAGCCGGGAGCAGGAAAAGATCGTCCGGCTGTACAACGACATGGGGCTGAGTCCCCGCCAAATCGTGGAGCGGGCTCGCGAGAACACCCCCGGGCTCGGGATCACCGAAAGTCTCGTCACCAAGATCATCTGCTCGCCGCCCCGACGGTAGCTCCGCGACCGGAGAGCCGCCGACGAGGGCGGGAACACCGTGGGCGGGCGTTTGGTTGAGTTAATAAGACTCAACTTTTGGGAGACTGTGTGACCACACAACTTGCGTTGCTTCCCTCCGCTGAACTGGTGCTGTTGCCCGGCATGGTGGTGCCGGTCCAGTTGGATGGCGAGGCACAGGCAGCGGTCGACGCTGCTCGTGCCGGCGGGGCGGATCGGCTGCTGGTCGTTCCGCGCCCCGAGGGCCGGTATGCCGCGCTCGGGGTCATCGCCGCGATCGAGCAGGTCGGGCGACTTCCCGGTGGTGCTCCGGTGGCGGTTCTGCGGGGTCTGACCCGAGCACGGGTCGGGGCCGGGGTCACCGGGCCGGGGGCGGCGTTGTGGGTCGAGGTCACCGAGGTTGAGACTCCAGCCGACCCGCCACCGGCCGCGACCGCACAGGTCAGCGAGCTTGCTGGTGAGTACCGCAGCGTGGCCATCTCGATCCTCCAGCAACGCGGCGCCTGGCAGCTGATCGACTCGGTCCAGTCGATGACCGACCCGTCGCTGCTGGCGGACACCGCCGGTTATGCCCCGTACCTGTCACTGGCGCAGCGGGTGGAGTTGCTGGAGACCGTCGACGTCGAGACCCGGCTCCGGCGGCTGCTGGAGTGGAGCCGGGCGCACCTGGCCGAGCTCGATGTCGCCGAGGCGATTCGCACCGACGTCCGGGAAGGCATGGACAAGGCCCAGCGGGAGTTCCTGCTGCGCCAGCAGCTGGCGGCCATCCGCAAGGAGCTGGGCGAGGACGGCGACGACGTCACCGCGGACTACCGGGCGAAAGTCTCCGAAGCGGATCTGCCCGAACCGGTCCGGGAGGCGGCGCTACGCGAGGTGAGCCGGCTGGAGCGGACCAGCGAGCAGTCACCGGAGGCCGGTTGGATCCGCGGCTGGCTGGACACCCTGCTGGAACTGCCGTGGAGCGTGCGCACCGAGGACAGCAACGACGTGCACGCTGCCCGTGCTGCCCTCGACGCCGACCATTACGGCCTGGACGAGGTCAAGGACCGGCTGATCGAGTTCCTCGCGGTGCGGGCCCGGCGCGCCGAGCGGGGGCTGCATGTCGTCGGCGGTCGGGGCGCCGGCGCGGTCCTCGCGCTGGTCGGCCCGCCCGGGGTGGGCAAGACCAGCCTCGGCGAATCGGTCGCCACAGCGCTGGGGCGTCGCTTCGTGCGGGTCGCCCTCGGTGGGGTGCGGGACGAGGCCGAGATCCGTGGCCACCGCCGCACCTACGTCGGGGCGATGCCCGGTCGCATCGTGCGGGCCATCAAGGAAGCCGGCTCGATGAACCCCGTGGTGCTGCTCGACGAAGTCGACAAGCTCGGCGCGGACTGGCGCGGCGATCCCACCTCGGCGCTGCTCGAGGTGCTGGATCCCGCGCAGAACCACACCTTCCGCGACCACTACCTCGAAGTCGAGCTGGACCTGTCCGACGTGCTGTTCCTGGCCACCGCGAACGTCGCGGACACCATTCCGGCGCCATTGCTCGACCGGATGGAGGTCGTCACCCTCGATGGCTACACCGAGGACGAGAAGGTCGTCATCGGACGGGACCACCTGCTGCCGCGCCAGCGCGACCGCGCCGGGCTCTCCGCCGGCGACGTGACCGTCGAGGACGAGGCGCTGCGGGTGATCGCCGCCGAGCACACCCGCGAGGCCGGCGTCCGCCAGCTCGAACGGGCCATCGCCCGGGTGCTGCGCAAGGTGACCGTCGCGCTCGCCGAGGGTCAAGCCACCCCGGTGCACGTCGGTGCGGCCGAGCTGAACCACTACCTCGGCCGGCCACGGTTCGTCCCGGAGACCGCCGAGCGGACCGCGGTACCGGGCGTGGCAACCGGACTCGCGGTCACCGGTACCGGCGGGGACGTGCTCTACATCGAGGCCACCGCGATGGACGGCGAGCCGGGGCTGACGCTCACCGGGCAGCTCGGAGAGGTGATGAAGGAGTCCGCCCGGATCGCGCTGTCCTACGTGCTCGCCCACGCCGAGCAGCTCGGCATCGACCGGGGCGCTCTGGCCGGCAAGCACGTCCACCTGCACGTACCCGCCGGCGCGGTGCCCAAGGACGGGCCCTCGGCCGGGGTGACGATGGTGGCCGCGCTCACGTCGTTGGCCCGGCGGCAGCCGGTCCGCGCCGACGTCGGCATGACCGGTGAGGTCACCCTCAACGGTCGGGTGCTGCCCATCGGCGGGGTGAAGCAGAAGCTGCTCGCCGCCCACCGCGCGGGGTTGTCCGAGGTGTTCCTGCCGGCCCGCAACGAGCCCGACCTCGACGAGGTGCCCGCGAACGTCCGGGACCAGGTGACGGTACACCTGGTGGGCGACGTCAGGGACCTGATCGCGGCCGCACTGCCCACCGGCGAGATCGGCCCGCCGGATCAGATCGCGCCTGCCGCCTGACGCTGTCCCAGTCAGGCTGGCCAGCGTGGTGGGGCGTCGGCATCCTCAGGCCGTTTGCCCGCACCGTACCCCGTATCCAGCCACCAGCAGGTGTGGCAGGAACCGCATTGGACGTACACGAAATTCGCGTTCGCCTCGAGTAGGTACAAACTGTCCTCATTCGGGCAATACGAACACGGTCGCCACACCTTCCGGCCGGCGTCTACCGACGGGTGAAGAGCCATCAAAGCCTCCGCTTGCCGATCCACCGAAAGTGCCTCGACCAGAACGCCCGGCGAGACATCCCGACGAGGCATACCCACCACCCATCATCCTGAATCGGTCGGTTTCGGCTAGCGGGGCGGGGCGCCCGGTGGTGAAAGTCACCTCACACCGCGCGCAGGCGTGCTCCAGACCCAAATCGATCACGTCACGTTTCGGCTGCAGCGCAGGGAGGTATTCGCCGATCATGGTGAGCATTCCAGACGTCACCCTGAACGACGGCACGGCGATCCCGCAGTTCGGCCTCGGCGTGTGGCGGGTGCCGCAGGAGCGGACCGCGGACACCGTGCGGATCGCAATCGAGGCCGGGTACCGGCATGTCGACACCGCGCAGATGTACCGCAACGAGGAGGGCGTCGCGCAGGGCGTCCGCGACTCCGGGCTCGCCCGAGAGGACATCTGGATCACCACGAAGCTGGCGGGCAGCAGCCACGGATACGAGCCCGCGATGCGCGCGCTCAATGGCAGCCTTGCGCGGCTCGGCACCGACTACGTGGACCTGTACCTGATCCACTGGCCCGGCCGGGACGGTGACGTGGACACATGGCGAGCCTTCGAGAGGCTGCGTGACGACGGCCGCGCGCGCAGCATCGGCGTCTCGAACTTCTCCGCGCGGCAGCTCGATCTGCTCGGTAAGGAGACCGCGACTGTTCCTGCGGTCAACCAGATCGAGCTGAACCCCCGGAAGCCACAGCACGCGCTGCGCGAATACCACCAGCGCGCCGGGATCGCCACCGAGGCGTGGGCACCGCTCGCGGTAGGCGCCCTCCTCGATGACGAGATCATCCGGCAGATTGCCCGGCGGCGGGATCGGACACCCGCACAGGTCGTGCTGCGCTGGCACCTGCAGGCCGGCAACATCGTCATCCCCAAGTCGGTGACGCCGGCACGGATCCGGGAGAACATCGACATCGGGAACTTCGAACTCTCCGGCGACGAGATGGCCGCGATCGACGCGCTGGGACGCTGAGTGCCCCTGTCCGCTGCGCCGCCACAGGCCCCCGTCCGTGGCTTCCCGGCGGTGCGCTGTCAGGTCACGATGGAGGCTGACGTGGCCGACCAGGTCCGGCAACCCCGTCCACGTCGCGGCATGCACCGCGGTCCATCCAGTCAGTCATCATGAGAACGTGCAGGATGGCACCGTCACCGACCTCGATAATCTTCTACTCCAGATCGGAAGAGCACACGTCTGAACTCCAGTCACATCACGATC
>OBLV0100000365.1_pt1 | contig 14208 bp, 18 predicted proteins | sample 1520071 | NCBI WGS metagenome assembly OBLV01 (sample SAMEA3888446, study PRJEB22518) | metagenome | reverse complement strand
CGGGCAAGGGCGCGGCCGCCGGGCAAGGGCACGGCCGCCGGGCAAGGGCAAGGGCAAGGGCGCGGGCGCCGGGCAAGGGCGCGAGAAGGCCCCGGGCGGGGGGCGCCCGGGGCCTTCGTGCTCACCCAGGGGGTTAGCTGTTGGCGGTGGTGGGTTTGGTTTGTTGGATGGCGTTGCGGATGATCCGGATGTCGGTCCGGGCCGACTGGAGGTCGTTGAGGCCGTTATGCAGGTCGGCGCCGGCGGTGACCAGCGCGGTGGCGTCGTTGGGGTAACCAGGGGCGGTGACGGCTAGGACGGCGGGAACGTCGGCTCTGCCGGTGGCGGTGGCGGCGTCGCCGACCTGGGTCAACAAGTCGTGATAGGCGGCCAGCGCGGCTGGGGGGTTACCGGCGGCGGCGATGGCGGCTTGGATTTGGGGTTCGAGGCCGGAGAGGCGGGTTTCCAGGGCGGTTTGGGTGTCGGCCGCCTCGGTCAGGTGGACTTGGCGGGACATGACCAGGTACACCCGGTACTGGTCGACCATGGTTTGGGCGTCACTTCGCAACTGGGCGATGGTGGTGTTGGTTGGGGTGGCGGCAGCCACTTCGGCGGCCAATTGGTTGATCCCGGCGGTCTCGGGGCCGAGCCGGCTGGTCAGGCCCTGGCGGTCACCGGTGGACAGGTAGGCGTTGTCGGCCACCGAGGCGGTGAGCGAGGCGAGGGTGGCGACGCGGTCGTTGAGGGCGGTGGTGAGTTTGGCGTCGACCTGGGCCCAGGTTTCCCCGGTGGCGGCGGTGGCAGCCACCCCGGCGGCGGCGGCCACGCCGGTGGTGGCGACGACGGCCAAGGTGGCGGCGGCGGCGCCGGCGGCGAATATGCGGCGAAGCATGTGGCGGTTCATGGTGTGGCGTCTCCTGATTCGTTGTGGGCGGCGTCGGCATCGGCGGCGCCGAGGGAATTGGCGGCATCGGACAACTGCTGGTTGATCTGGGCAAGGTCAGCGTTGGAGACACCCGGACTGGCACCCGGACTGACCACCGGACTGTCGACCGCAATACCGGAGGAACCGGACGGCGGTTGGCCGGGTTGTGGCCCATCTCCGGCGGTCGAGCGGGAGGCGCCGCCGCCGCTAGTTTTCGACGGGGCCGGGGCGCCATAGGTCGGCTGGGTGGTCAGCACCGATTGGCTGGTCGCGTTCGACTCGACCTGGTGGCTGGGCGACGCCGAGCACGCGGTCAGCGCCGGGGTAGCGGTCAAGGCCAGTCCAGCGGCTAGTGCAATCCATCGGATTCGCATTGCTCCCTCTCTGTCTCACTTGGTTGTGTCCGACATCACCGATGTTCGACTCCACCTGTGAGGCGCCAACGTTGGAATTGCGATGAATCCGTGATGCCCGACCTCTCCTTTTTCCGCCCGAGCAGTTTCTGGATTCCTTGACTTCGAGCGCACTCGAAGTCGTACCGTGATTGCCATGACCGTGACCACCGCGACGGAACCGACCTTTGCGATCGCCGACGTCGCCGAAAGGACCGGCGTAAGCGCTCACGCCCTGCGCTACTACGAGCGCATCGGGCTGCTCGACGTCGGCCGCCAAGGCAGCGGCCACCGGCGCTACACCGACTCCGATGTCGGGCGGGTGGTCTTCATCACCCGATTGCGGGCCACGGCCATGCCGATCCGGGAGATCCAGCGGTACTTCGCCCTGGTCGCGCTCGGCCCCTCGACCGCAGGAGCGGCTTGCCCTGCTGGAAGCCCACCGAGCCGCGGTGCGATCCCAGCTCCGTGATTTGGAGACCGCACTCGACGCCATCGAGCGCAAGATCGCCATCTACGGCGGCGCCGCTCCGTTGCGGATCGACGAGCGGACCGACGAGCGGATCGACGAGCGGATCAAGTAGCCGCAGTCACCGCGACAAGGGCAGTTCCAGCAAGAAAAGCAGTCACAACAAGAAGAGCAGTCACAACAAGAAGAGCAGTCACAGCAGGAGAAAGGAAGGTGGACGATGACGGTCCCCACGCGTACCCTCGGCCGGGCTGGCCTTACGGTCTCCCAACAAGGGCTCGGCTGCATGGGCATGAGCGACTTCTACGGCGCCACGCCCGACGACGACCCCGAATCGGTGGCAACCATCCACCGCGCCCTCGACCTCGGCATCACATTCCTCGACACCGCCGACATGTACGGCCGCGGCGCCAACGAGGAACTGGTCGCCAAGGCCATCGCCGACCGCCGTGACCAGGTCGTGGTGGCCACCAAGTTCGGGATCGTGCGGACCGACGACCCCAGCTACCGGGCGGTCAACGGGCGCCCCGAGTACGTGCGCCAGGCGTGCGAGGCGTCGCTGCGCCGCCTCGGGGTGGACCACATCGACCTCTACTACCAGCACCGCACCGACCCCGACACCCCCATCGAGGAGACCGTCGGTGCCATGGCGTCGCTGGTCGCGGCTGGCAAGGTGCGCCACCTCGGCCTCTCCGAGGCGACGGCAGGCACCATCCGCCGGGCCGTAGCCGTGCATCCGATCATCGCGGTCCAGTCCGAGTGGTCGCTCTTTTCCCGTGATATCGAGGCTGAGGTCGTGCCCACCTGCCGGGAGTTGGGCGTCGGACTCGTCCCCTACAGCCCGCTCGGGCGGGGCATCTTGACGGGCACCATCAACACCACCGCCAACCTGGCCGCCGACGACTTTCGCCGCCGGACCCAGCCCCGCTTCCAGGGCGACAATCTCGATCGCAACTTGGCCCTCGTCGAGGTGGTGAAGGAGGTCGCCGTCCGCCACGGCTGCACCGCCGGACAGGTGGCGCTGGCATGGGTGCTCGGCCAGGGCGCGGATGTTGTTCCCATCCCCGGGACGCGGCGTCGGCACTACTTGGAGGAAAATGTGGCCGCCTCTTCCATCCAGCTCGATGCTGACGACTGGCTCGGCTGGACTCCCTGTCGGCGCAGGCGGCGGGGTCGCGCTATGCCGACATGTCCGCCGTCCTGGCCGACTCCCGGCCCCGCACCTGAACCAATGGCGCGGAGGAGGCGCAGAGCGCCAGTAAGGGTTCAGGCGCTGTCGTGGAGCGTCGGGATTATTGCAGTATCGGTGGTGCTAGCCGGCGCTCTGTTGCGTAGCCGGACCGCCTGACTCCTGCAAGGGGAGAAGGCGGAGGTCGAGGAGCGCGACCGCGTCGGCGAGGCAGGCGGCCCCGAGGATCAGTTCCTCGGGGCTGGTCCATTCCTCCGGCGTGTGGCTCAGCCCGCGCCGGCTCGGGACGAACAGCATGGCGACGGGGGCGATGGCGCTCATAATCTGGGCGTCGTGCGCCGCGCCCGAGGGCAACTCGAGGACCCAGTCGATCGCGTCGGCATGTCCGGCGAGACCAGCACGGGCGGCCCGACCGGCCGCCGCTGCGGCCAGCACCGCCTTCACGACCGGGTCGGTCGGTGTCGCCGCCGTGAACAACCCCTCGCGCACGACGATCTCGACACCCCGGCGCGAGGCGATGGTCGCCACCTCGCAACTGAGCACCTGCAAGGAATGTCGTATGCAGGCGTCGTCACCGTCGCGAATGTCGATGCCCAGGACCACCCGGCCAGGCACGACGTTGTGCAGGTTCGGCGTGCAGTTGACCGCCCCGGCGGTCGCGACCCGTACGCCGCTCGCCAATCGCTCGACCGCCAAGATGATCTCGGCGCCGGCGGCCAGGGCGTCGTGGCGCATCGCCATCGGGAGGGCGCCGGCGTGGCCGGCGGTGCCGGTGATCTCGATGTCGAGCACGACGCGGCCGGTGATCGAATCGACCACTCCTAGCTTGGCGCCGGCGGCTTCGAGCACCGGACCCTGCTCGATATGCAGCTCGACGAATGCGGCCACGGAGCCCGGGGCCCAGGCGCATGACCCAAGTTGGTTCGGGCGACCGCCGGCGCCGGCAACCGCGTCGCCCAACGTCCGGCCGTCGGCGTCGACCACCTCGGCCATGTCGGGAGGCGTGCCCACGATCGACCGGCTGCCGGTGAACCCCGGAGGCGCCACGGTCCCTTCCTCGTTGGCAAAGGCGACGACGGTCAAGGGGTGCTCGAGGCCCTGGCACGCCGCCGCCACCTCGACGGCGGCGACCACACCGAGCGGCCCGTCCAGGTGCCCGCCTTGGCGCACCGAGTCGAGGTGGCTGCCCGTTGCGATCGCAGGGAGGTCACAGCGCCGGCCGGGGCGGCGCCCGATCAGGTTGGTCGCGGCGTCAAGCTCGACGGCGAGGCCGGCTTGTTCCATCCAGGAGGCGACGAGGTCACGGGCCGCAACGTCGTCGGCGCTGAAGGCCAGGCGGCTGACCCCGCCGGCGGGGTCGCGGCCGATGGCCGACAGTTCCGTCAGGCGAGCCACCAACCGCTCGCCGTCAATCTCGGTCATCGCCGCCCCACGTGCACGATCGACGACCTTATCGGCAGCCACGCCTGCGTCGGCAACCCCAGGCCGCAGCCCTCCCGGGCCACCATTTTCCCCAACCCTCTGTTCAGTCCTTGCCGACCATCACCTCGGTCGACTTGATGATGGCCGTGACCGCATCACCCTCGGCCAGTTCGAGTTCCTCGGCCGAATCCTTGGTGATAGCTGCGACCACGTGCTGGCCCCCGTCGAGGCGGATGATCACCGTCGACATGACGGCCCCGTGCTCGACGGCCACGACCGTGCCGAGGAGCTGATTGCGAGCGCTGATCCTCATGGCCTCGACGGTACCCGCCCGGTGTGACGGCAATCCCTCCACGCCGTCGCCGAGTATCTCCTGGCGGAGATCAATCGAGGAGCCACCGTGCCGATCCGCAACCACCCCGTCCGGGTCATCGCCGCCGCCGCCGCCGCCGTCGTCGTCGCCGGCGCGCTCTTTGTCTATTTCGCCGTGTTCGCCCACAACTCGCCGAAGAAGCTGACGCTTGCCTCCGGCGGCCAACCCGACCTCGTGGCGGCGTCGGAGCTCCCGGGGACCTGGACCGTCGCCCCGGGCTCGGTCGTTGGCTACCGAGTCCGGGAACAACTCGGTTCCCTCCCCGCCCCCGATGACGCCGTCGGCCGCACATCACAGGTCACAGGAACGGTCACCCTGGCCGCCGGCGGCGGAACCATCACGGCCAACGCCGCCAATTTCAGCGCCAACGTGGCCAGCCTGACCAGCGACCAGTCGCGCCGTGACAACTTCATCAAGCGGGAAGGACTGCAAAGCTCCCAGTTCCCCACCGCCACCTTCGCCGAGGCGGGAACGATCACCGTCCCATCGGGCGCCGTCAGTGGCCACTCGGCGACGGTCTCGGTCAGCGGCAACCTCACCGTTCACGGCGTGACCAAACTCGTGACCATCCCGCTCCAAGTTCAGATAAGCGGCCACGAACTCCAAGTCGTGGGGTCGCTGGTGTTTCCCTTCAGCGAGTTCGGCATGACGCCACCGAGCATCGGCGGCTTCGTCAGCGTCCAGAGCAATGCGACGCTTGAGTTCAGCCTGCTGTTTGCACGGGCTTAACACCATCTGGGGAAAATGTGCGCCGGCTCCGCTCCGTCTTTCCGCTGTCATATTCAGGTCGACGGCTACCTACCTAACGGGCTTGTCATGCCAGGCTGGCGGATATGCACTACCTGATGCTCGGCGGCACCGCCTGGCTGGGTGGCTACCTGGCCACGACGGCGTTGGCCCAGGGGCACGATGTCACCTGCCTCGCCCGGGGTCTCTCCGGCTCGGCGCCCGAGGGCGTGGCCTTGGTCCAGGCCGATCGCGATCGGCCCGATGCCTACGACGCCGTCGCCGGCCAGGACTGGGATGTCGCTATTGACGTTTCCCGCCAGCCCGGCCACGTCCGGCGGGCGACGGCTGCGTTGGCCGAGCGGTGCGCGATGTTCGTCTTCGTCTCGTCCGGCAACGTCTACGCCGATGACGCCACGATCGGCCAAGACGAGGAGGCCCCTCTCTGGCCGGCGCTGGAAGGCGACGTCATGGAGACGATGGCGACCTACGGCCCGGCCAAGGTCGCCTGTGAGCAGCATGTCCTCACGGCGTTCGGCCCCGATCGGTCCCTGATCGCTCGAGCCGGTTTGATCGGTGGTCCGGGGGACCCGTCTGATCGCAGTGGCTACTGGCCGTGGCGATTTGCCCGGCCGTCCAGTGCCGACGGTCGTGTCCTCGTGCCCGACGCCCCCTCGCAGCCGGCGCAGTTGATCGATGTGCGTGACGTGGCGTCGTGGCTCGTCACCCGAGCCGCCTCTGGCCTCTTGTCCTGCGATGCTGGCGGGATCTTCAACGTCATGGGTTCAACTGGTTCCTTGCATGAATTCTTGGACTCGGCTCGGTCGGTCGCCGGCCACAACGGTCCTGTCGTTCCGGCGGGCGAGGAGTGGCTACTCGCCCAAGGGGTCGAGCCGTGGATGGGCGACCGCTCCCTACCCCTGTGGTTGACGCCGCCTGATTATGGCTTCGCGTCGCGCTCCAACGCACGGGCGCGCTCGGCCGGGCTCGTCACTCGCCCCCTGTCGGAGACGCTGGCCGACACCCTTGCCTGGGAGTTGGTACGGGACCCCGACCCCCGGACCCAGCCCCGGCGCCGGCGCGCCGGGCTCTCCGACGAGGACGAGCGAACCCTGCTCGCCGCCCTGGCCGCCCTCTGAGCCTCGTGCCGCTCCCGTAGGGGGCCCCATGGCAGAAACTCGGGTTGTGGCTCGGAGTTCTGCCACTCCTCCGGCCGCCGGTAGCCATCCCATGGCAGAAACTCGGGTTGTGGCTCGGAGTTTTGCCATTTTCCCCGGCCGCCGGTGGGACCCCATGGCAGAAACTCGGGTTCTGGCTCGGAGTTTCTGCCTAGGCCGGGTCGCGCCTGCCTCTCTACCCGGCCGCCGCTCACGTTTCACCGCTCGCGATGAGAAGTTGGGCGAACTGGCTGGCCATGTCGCCCTTCTGCGGCCCTGCGGGGTCGACCGTGGTTTGCAGGACGACGCCCTGGGCGACCGCGAGGAGCAGGGCGGCCATGGGTTCGGGTTGGACCCAGGACGGCAGGAAGCCGCGGGCCTGGTGCTCGGCCATCTGTGCCGCCAGTACCGTCCGCAGCTCCGCGAACAGGACAGCGACCTGTTGACCGAGTGCCGGCATGTGTCGGCTCTGGATCAGGATTTCCAGGTAGATCGGCGCGTCGTCGGCCGATTCGGCCATGCTCTCTTGCAGCCGGGCGATCGCCTGGAACACGCTGGTGATGGGGTCCGTGGCCTCCTCGCGAAGCGCATCCATAGCCGGCGCGACGAGTCGCCTGATGGCCGCGACGAAGGCCTCGGCGAGCAAGTCGTCCTTGGATCCGAAGTAATAGGTGATCGCCCCGAGGTTGGCGCCCGCCTCGGTGGTGATGGCTCGGGACGAGGCGGCGGCCACGCCGCCTCCTCGCAGGCAGGTCCAGACCGCCTCGAGCAAGCGGTCCCTTGTCTGGTTGGACGTTGTCGAGTTGGGCACGCGGACATGCTAGTGGTCGTAGTGTTCATACGTATGTATGATTCAAGGATGGAAGAACACCACCCGAGTCCGGTGTGGTCCGTGTGCTACTGGATCCTTGTTGGCCTACTTCTCCTGGCACCCCTGCTTTTGGCCTTCACCATCTTCGGGCTGCCGCTCGCCCTTGTGGGCGCCGTCATGGCGGTGCTATTCCCATTTCGGCGACACCCGTACGTGTTCTGGCCGCCGATCATCGCGCTGGTGACCTTCATCGCGGGAGTGACGGTGGTCGCACCCCTCAGCTGTTCGACCAGCTCGATGAGCGTCGCCAGCGTGTGGGTGCCGAGTCAGGCGACTCCAGCGACATTCGTAACACCCGTGACTGGTGCGATTCCCGTGAAACCCATTTCGGGTGAAACTATCGGCAGGACCAACTGTTCCAACCTGGCCGGCATGCGGTATTCCGGCCCGGGAAACTACCAGCCGAGTTTCTTGCCGGCCCTCCTGGTCGGCCTTCTCGCCGCGGCCGCGCTCGGGCCTCTCGCACGGTATTGGTTACATCGCCGCGAGAGGGCGCGTCAGATTCTGTGGCCCGGGACGTACCATTGAGTCGGTGATGTATCGATGAACGGCCTGTACCTGGACCTATGGATCGAATGTACCGACACCGAGATCCGCATCCGGGGGTACTACTTTCCCTGGGGCACCAAGCGGATCCCGTATACCTCGATCCGTTCTGTGCGGAGCGTCCAAATGACCGCGCTGCGCGGGAAGGCACGGCTCTGGGGAACGTCGAACCCGCATTACTGGGCGAGTTTCGATCCGAAGCGGACACGCAAGGACATCGGACTGATTCTCAACCTCGGCAAGTTCGTCCAGCCATTTATCACCCCTGACGATCCCGCAGCCGTGGAGCAAATCATCCGAACGCACGCCCCCCTTGGCGCCGTTCCCTCCGACGGCGGGCGCGGGCCGATGATCTAGGGGCTGGCCTCAGCCAAGGGCCGGCCTCGTCTAGGGCTCGCCTCAGTGGGGCGTTGCTGGACTGCTGGGCGCCCCAGCACGAGACGCAGTCCACTGGTCGTCCAAGATCGCGCTGGGGACCGAGCCATTGCTGGCGCCGTAGTCGGCGGGCGCAAGAGTGGTCGGCGGGCTGGCGGATGGCGCGGTCCGGGCCGGGCGATAGCCGGTTGAAGGGACCAACTCGACCTTTGTCGTCGTGGAGTTCGACGACCCAACGAGGCGCCACACCGCCAGCGGGGACAACGTCAGCGCGAGTGCCAGCGCCGAAGGCAGGAGCCACCGGGTCCAGCGCCTGCGACCACTGGGCAGTACGAGGGCGTGGTCGGCGGGGAGCCGGAACACCTCCCAGGCGCCAGTCGGCGCCTCCACCTCATCGTCCGCCGGCCGAGAGTCCGCCGGCCGAGAGTCCGCCGGCCGAGAGTCCGCCGGCCGAGAGTCCGCCGGCCGAGAGTCCGCCGGCCGAGAGTCCGCCGGCCGAGAGTCCGCCGGCCGAGAGTCCCGCGGCCGAGCGTCCCCCGCACGATGCTCCAACCCGATGCCTTCCATGTGTCTGAAGACGCCTTAGGGGGCCGAAAGGTTCCCTCGTGATGGCGATTTCTCACCCATGACCGCGATCGCCGGGGCGATCACGACGCCTGACGGAACGCCACCGTGGTCCAGGTATGCCCGCCGTCGTAGGTCATCAGCATGAACCCGCTCGCTCCGCCCGGGCCGAGTCCGATGGCCACGCCCTGGGTGGTGGTGGTGAAGCCCAACTCCTGCCACCGCCCCGTCGATGACGGGAACGACCTCGCGGGCTGGGTAACCGCAGCGAACGTGCTACCCCCGTCGAAGCTGGCCACCAACTCCTGGGTGGCGCCGGAGGTGCTGGTCGGATTGGCGAGAACGATGGTCCCCGGCGCCGGCGGGGTGGCGATCAGCGAGATGCCGTAGGCGCCCGAGCCGACCGTGTTCGAGATCAGTTGGAAGGTCGTTCCCCCATCGGTCGACCCGTAGAGCTGTTCGAACGGCGTGGTGCTGCTGCCCCAGAGCCCGTAGTCGCAGACCGCCACGAGGCGAGTGGCACTGGATGCCGCCAGCATGGCCGGCCCCTCGGCGCCGGCGCACGGCGGTTGCCAGGCCACCCACGCGCCGCCCACGAGGCGAGCCCCGCCGACCACCGTCCGGTCGTTCTCGATCAGCCAGCCGGATCCGCCCTGAAGCACGATTTGAACGCTCGGGACCGGCCCGGCCCCGATGGGAACCTCGGTCGGCGACACCGTCCACTGGTTGACCCCGACCGGGCTGCTCTCGATCTGGATCATGCCATTGGTGCCGGCCACGGCGGCATAGACGACGCCACCAGCCGTCTCGACGTCCATGACGTCGCCGCCGGGGGCAGCGCCGGGAAGTGTGATCTGGTTCCAGTGCGCCCCGCCGTCGTGGGTGACCCACAGCTGCGGACCGAAGGCCCAGCCGTTGGCGAGGTTGGCAAATCGGAGGTAGGTGACGCCGCCATTGCTGTCGGCGGGCGAAAGCGGGGTCCGAGGCGCCGGGATGCCGACCCAGGTCTGGCCGCCGTCGCTGGTTCGAACAACCGAGGTGCACGGCGCGCTGGCGCAGGGGGCGGTGCCGAGGACCCACCCCGTCCGCGCCGAAACGAAGGTGACCGACGCCGGCGTGAAGCCTTTGGGAACCGGGCCACCAGCGGGCCCGGAGGTGGGCACGCTCGTCACCGGGCTCGTGACGGCGGTGATCGGCGGGGTAGTCGGGGCGACCGAAACTGGTCCCGAAGGCGAGTTGCCGGTTGAGGCAGGGGAGACCAGTTTGACCGAGGGGCCGGTCGCGGGGGATCGCAGGACCAAGAAGAGGGCGGCCGCCACCGCCAGGGCCACCGCCACCGCGGATGCCGGGACCCAGCGCGCCCGCTGAGGGCGCAGAACCAACGGCAGGGTATTCAGGGGCCCGGTACTGAACGAGGCAGGCGCGACGTTGAACGGCACGGGTCCGGTACTGGACCGGGCCGTCCCACTCTGAAGGGGTGCGAACGGTTCCCAGGGGTCATCGGGCGCCGAAACCGAGTCGGCGTGGCTGGCCAGGGAGTGGCGGAGTCGTTCGATGAGCTCTTCGTCTTCGGTCATTACCGCAGTGCCCTCCTCAGCTCGACTAGGGCGCGATGGCTGATGGATTTCACCGTGCCGGGACGGCACCCGAGGGTCTCGGCGATCTCCGCCTCGGAGAGGTCGAGGTAGTAACGCAGCACCAGCACGGCTCGCCGCCGGGGCGCCAATTTGGCCAGCGCGTCCCACACCTCGTCGTGCTCGGGGCCGGCCACGGTGGCGACCGGTTCGGGATGGGCCAGGGCCGCCTGCTCCCGAACTCGACGCCGATGGTAGGTGTAGCAGGCGTTGGTAACGGCCCGGCGGAGGTAGGCGGCCGGTTGGTCGAGCGTCGCCCAGTGGGGTTGGACCCGGATGAACGAGTCCTGCACCAGCTCTTCGGCCACCGCCTGCGACTGCGTCAGCAGGTAGGCCAGGCGGAGCATGGGCTGGTACTGGGCCCGGTAGAACGCCGCGAACGGGTCCGGCGCGGCGCCGACTCCCGGTACGCGGTGCACTACTCCGATGCTTGACATCATGACCTTGACGACCACCGCGGCGGCGAGGTTCCCGATTGGTCGAACGAGCCCGCCGGTGCAGTGTTCATGGCGACCTGAGAACCTCGCGAGAATGGACGGCCATGGACGACAAGAGGATCGAGGTCATGGTCGACGGCCCGTACCTGGTGCGCGGCGGCGTACCGCTCACCCGGCGGGCCATCGTCGCCTCCGAACACGGCGAGCCGATGACCTGGCAAACCAAGGCGACCCTGCCGACGAGGGAGATCTACTCGCTGTGCCGCTGCGGCAACTCGGCCAACAAGCCGTTTTGCGACGGTTCGCACCTCCGAAGCCTCTTCGACGGCCGGCAAAGCGCGCCCACGACGACCTACGACGACCGAGCGACCACCTACGAGGGGCCCGGGATCGTCATGCGCGACGACCGTGGCATCTGCGAGCACGCCGGGTTCTGCGGGAACCGGTTGAGCAATGTCTGGAAGATGGTCGGTGCCGCGGTGACCGAGGACAGCATCGCCCGGGCCCAGGTGATGGCGATGATCGAGCGCTGCCCGTCGGGCGCCCTCACCTACCGGATCACGCCCGACGGTGCCGACATCGAACCCGAGGTGCCGGCCTCGATCGGGGTCACCGACAACGGCCCGCTCTTCGTCACCGGCGCCATTCCCGTGCAGCGCGCCGACGGCCAGCCGTTCGAGGCTCGCAACCGGGTGACGCTGTGCCGCTGCGGTGCGTCGGCCAACAAGCCGCTGTGTGATGGCAGTCACAAGGCTTCTGGTTTCCACGATTCCTGATGAAAAAGACCTGATGAAAAGAGTTGGGGAAAAGGGGCGGCCGGTGGTGGCCTCCAGTCCCGCTGCCATCTCGTGACGTGGTTGCTGTGCGACTACGGCGAAGTCCTGTGCCTCACACCGCCGGCGCCCGCCCGGGCTGCCTTGGAGGTCGTGGCCGGGCGCGACGGCCCGGAGTTCTGGGAGGCCTACTGGGCCCATCGGCCGGGCTACGACCGGGCGGACACGGCCGTCGGTGACTACTGGACGGCGGTGCTAGGTGTCCGCCCGACGGCCGACCACCTCGAGACCCTGATCACCTACGACACCGCCATCTGGTTGTACCCGAACGCCGACACCCTGGCGGCCACGGCGAGGGCGGCGGCTCGCGGCCTGCGCCTCGCCGTCTTCTCCAATGCGCCACTCGAGCAGGCGGCGGTGTTCGACCGCCTCGACTGGCTGGCCTCCTTTTCCCCTCGTTTGTTCAGCAGCCGATTGCGGACCGTCAAGCCCGAACCGGCCGCGTACGACGCCGTGCTCGCCATCCTCGGCGTCGCCGCCGACGAGGTGGTGTTCCTCGACGACCGGCCCGCCAACGTCGTCGCCGCCCGCCAACGGGGACTCCGGGCTGAGGTCTTCACCGACCCGGCTCAGGTGGACGCGATCGACGCCGACTGACACGTGGAGGTCAACAGTGAACGCGCCGCCGTCGCCGAGATGGCGTCGGCCACGTCCCTGATGGAACCCGTGTGCGCCCAGCGCCGTTCATGGTGGCGGCGCGACACTTTGGCCGTGATCCACGCCCTGCCCCGTGTGCGAGCAGCCGAACCGGTGGGTCGTCCCCAGGTTGGGGGCCAGGACCATCCCATGCGGGCGGTGACCCGGGAAGCGGCGCTGGCCCCGGACACCTGGACGCCGCAGCGTGCGGCCGAGGTCGAGGCGAGGTTCGATACGGTGGCGCTGAGTTGGGACCCCGACGACAAGGCCCAACGCCTCGATGTCGTCCACGACGCCCTCGAGCGCGGCCCCGTGGCGCGAGTTGGCGTCGCCGTCGACTTGGGGGCAGGAACGGGACTGGTGGTTCCCGCCTTGGCCGGCTGGTTCGATCGCGTCTTCGCACTCGACCTGTCGCGGGAGATGTTGATCCGAGCGCCAGCGCAGCCCGCCCGAGTGCAGGCGGACGCGGCGCACCTACCCCTTCGTGAGGACAGCGTCGACGCGGTGGTGCTCGTGAACTCCATCCTCTTTGCCGCCGAGGCCCGGCGGGTCCTCCGTCCTGGTGGGGCCCTGGTCTGGGTGTGCACCCTTGGCGCCGACACCCCGATCTACCTGTCGGGCGAGGAGGTCGATCAGGCCCTCGGCGGGACCTGGTCCGGCGTCGAGTCCGAGGCTGGGTGGGGAACGTGGGCGGTGTTCACGAAGCCGGTGCCCGAACCGGGCCCTTAGCCGTCGCCACGAGCGGGAGGACCTCCTCGGCGATGCGGGCCAGTTGCTCCTCGGTCTCGGCGTAGGGATCCCCACAGAAGTTTGGGAACAGCGTGAGGTCTTCGAGCCCGAGGGCGTCGCGGTGGAACTGGATCCCCTCGGCCACCTCCTCGGCGGTGCCGACGAGCCAGGAGCGCTGCTCGACCGACTGCTCCAAGGTGGGGATGAGCCCAGCCGGCGCCGGTTTGCCGTCCTCCCCGCGGTAGCCCCGGCTCCAGCCGTACGGCCCGAGGAACTTCCAGAACTCGTCGTGACCGGGACGCGCCCGGGACCAGGCGGCCTCATGGGTGTCATCGACACGGACGTTGAGCACCAGCATCCGATTGCGGCCAGCTTCGAGCGGCGCCCCGTGGTACCCCTCCCACAGCTCGGCGTACTCGTCCCACCACCGTCTGATAAAGGAGTGATGCTGGTTCCAGAACACCGCCCCGTGACCCGCCCGAGGCACGTATTGCAGGGTCGGCGGGCTCGTCACGGCCTGCCAGATCTCATAGGGATACTGCGGCCGGGGAACGAGCGTCAGCTGCTCCACCGTTGCGCCCCGATCGGGCAGGCCTGGTGGTGGCAGGTCGAAGTGCTTGCCGTGGAAGCAGAACTCGTCCTGGTCGAGCGCGGCCCTTACGATCGCCATCGACTCCTCGAACACCTCACGGTTGTAGGTGTCGGCGGCGGCGCGGTCGGGATTGTCGAACGAGCCGATCGAGACGTGCTGCGCGCTCAGGGTCTCCACCTCACGGGGGACGGTGCCGCGGCCGACACCAAGGATGGCCCGCCCGCCCGAGAGATTGTGCAGGGTCGCGAAGTCCTCGGCCAGGCGCAACGGGTGCCACTGGGGCACGATGTTGAACAGTGCCCCGATCCGCAGTCGGGTTGTCCGGGCCGCCAGGAACGCAGATCGGAAGAGCACACGTC
>OBLV0100000364.1_pt1 | contig 14217 bp, 4 predicted proteins | sample 1520071 | NCBI WGS metagenome assembly OBLV01 (sample SAMEA3888446, study PRJEB22518) | metagenome | reverse complement strand
AGAGGCGCTTGCCGAGCTCCTGCACGCCCGACGCCAGGCTGTCAGTCGCCCGCCGAATGGGTTCGATCTCGGTGCCGCCGAGGGCGTCCTTCAGCGTCTTCAGGTCGGCTTCGACCCGCTCCTTCTCCGTCCCGACATAGGAGATGGCCTGGTCCTTCAGCATCTTCTCGGTCTGGTACACCAGGCTGTCGGCGTTGTTGCGGATCTCGGCCTCCTCCCGGCGGCGGCGGTCCTCCTCGGCGTGAGCCTCGGCGTCGCGGACCATGCGCTCGATTTCCTCGCGGTTGTGCGCCGACTGGCCGGTGATGGTCATGGACTGTTCCTTGCTGGTGGCCTTGTCCTTGGCCGAGACGTGGACGATGCCGTTGGCGTCGATGTCGAAGGTGACCTCGATCTGGGGAATGCCCCGCGGCGCCGGCGGCAGGTCGACCAGCTGGAACTTGCCCAGCGTCCGGTTGTACATCGCCATCTCCCGCTCGCCCTGCAGGACGTGGATCTCCACGCTGGGCTGCATGTCCTCGGCGGTGGTGAACACCTCCGAGCGCCTGGTCGGGATCGTCGTGTTGCGCTCGATCAGCTTGGTCATGATGCCGCCCTTGGTCTCGATGCCAAGCGACAGTGGGGTCACGTCGAGCAGGAGGACGTCCTTGACCTCGCCCTTCAGCACGCCGGCTTGGATGGCGGCGCCCACGGCGACGACCTCGTCGGGGTTGACCCCCTTGTGGGGCTCCTTGCCGGTGTAGGCCTGCACCATGTCCTGGATGGCGGGCATGCGGGTCGATCCGCCGACCAGCACGACGTGGTGGATCTTGTCCTTGGACATGCCGGCGTCCTTGATGGCCTGCTCGAAGGGACCCTTGCACGCCTCCACCAGGTCGGCGGTCAGTTCCTGCATCTTGGCCCGCGTGAGCTTGACGTCGAGGTGCTTGGGTCCAGCATTGGTAGCGGTGATGAACGGCAGGTTGATGCTCGTCTCCTGGACGGTCGACAACTCGATCTTGGCCTTCTCCCCCGCTTCCTTCAGCCGCTGGAGCGCCATCTTGTCGTTGCTCAGGTCCACGCCCTCGGTGTCCTTGAAGCCCTTGACCAGCCAGTCGATGATCCGCTGGTCCCAGTCGTCGCCGCCCAAGTGGGTGTTGCCGCTGGTGGACTTGACCTCGAAGACCCCCTCGCCGATCTCCAGCACCGACACATCGAAGGTGCCACCACCGAGGTCGAAGACGAGGACCGTCTGATCGGCGCCTTCCTTGTCGAGGCCGTAGGCCAGGGCGGCCGCGGTGGGCTCGTTGATGATGCGCAGGACCTCGAGGCCGGCGATCTGCCCGGCTTCTTTGGTCGCGGTCCGCTGGGCGTCGTCGAAGTACGCCGGCACGGTGATGACCGCCTGCAGCACGGTGTCGCCGAGGTAGCTCTCGGCGTCGCGCTTCAGCTTTTGCAGGATGCGGGCGCTGATCTCCTGGGGCGTGTACTTCTTGCCATCGATGTTGACCGTCCAGCCGCTCCCCATGTGGCGCTTGACCGAGCGGATCGTGCGGTCGGGGTTGGTGATGGCCTGGCGCTTGGCGACCTCGCCGACGAGTACCTCGCCGGACTTGGAGAAGCCGACTACCGAGGGCGTCGTTCTGGCTCCCTCAGCGTTGGGGATGACCGTGGGCTCGCCGGCTTCCAGAACGCTGACGACCGAGTTGGTGGTACCGAGATCGATACCGACGGCCTTGGGCATGGTGGGTTGCCTCCGTTGCTCTTGTTAGATCGTGTTGTTAGATCTGCCTGTTGGAACCAGTGTAGCTAACTTGAGTGACAAGGACTCAGGTTCGGCGATCATAGGCTCGCCCTCATGTCGACGCTCGTCCTGCTGCGCCATGGCCAGAGCACCTGGAACCTGGCCAACCGTTTTACCGGCTGGTACGACTGCGACCTTTCCGAGGCCGGGGAAAACGAGGCCCGGGCGGCTGGCACCCGACTTTTGGAGGGTGGCGTTGCCGTCACTGCGGCCCATACCTCCTTGCAGACGCGCGCCATCCGCACGTTGCATCTGGCCCTGGAGGAAATGGGCCGGTTGTGGGTGCCGGTGAACCGCCATTGGCGGTTGAACGAGCGCCACTACGGGGGCCTTACCGGCCTCGACAAAGCTCAGACTCGGGCCGAGTTTGGCGAGTCGCAATTTCAGCTGTGGCGCCGCAGCTACGCCACCCCACCGCCGCCGCTCGCGCCCGACAGCCCCTACAACCCGGCTTCGGATCCGCGCTACGCCGATCTCGCCCCCGAGCTGATCCCTTCAACCGAGTGCCTGGCCGACGTGGTGGTCCGGATGCTGCCGTATTGGTACGACGCCATCGTTCCCGACCTGCGAGTGGGCAAGGTCGTCCTGGTGGCGGCGCACGGCAACAGCCTCCGGGCCCTGGTCAAGCACCTCGACGGCATCAGTGATGACCGCATCGCCAATCTGGAGATCCCGACAGGGGTCCCGATCGTGTACTCGCTGGACGGCGACCTCCGGCCCACCCACGCCGGCGGGCACTGGCTCGAAACGCCCAAACGCGGCTGATGCCCTCAGTTTCCGGTGACGGCTAGCTGCCACATCTGACAGCCAGCCGTCACCAAAACCTCCTCGCCCCTCGCCCCTCGCCCCTCGCCGCGAAGGCCCGGGCCCGCCCGAGACGCCCAGCCCATGAGCCCGCCAAGGCTGCCGCCCAGCCGACTCAGTGCCCGTGGCAGAACTTGTACTTCTTGCCGCTACCGCAGGGGCAAAGGGCGTTGCGCCCGACCCGGACCTCCCGGCGGAACGGCTGGGGCTTCTCGGGCACGGCTTGGGCCGCCGCCGAAGCCGCCGCGGCCGCCACCGCGGCCGGCGACTCCCCCGAAGCTTCGGCCGCAGAGCGGGCGGTGGCCGCTCGGACGGCGGCGCGGGTCGAGCCGGTGAGGAGCTCCTCTACGGCGGCGTCGAGAGACGGCGGGGGGTCGGGAAAGAACGTTGGTAGCCGTTCGAGCCAGGTGCGAACCACGGTCAAGCGCCCACCGAGGGCGGTGTCGGGGTCGGGCAGGCCTTCCATCAGGCTGGCGGCCTCGATAACGAGGGCGGCCTGGTCGGCCCGCTGCGCCGCCGCCGCCTCCTCACTGGGCGACACCTGGCCCGAGGCCAGCGCCGCGGCCACCAAGCGCGGCCCGAGCCCGTTGGGCAGGTGCGGCTCACCGAGGCGCTGGCCGGCGTCGAGCAGGGCTTCCCAACCGGTGGGATTGCTGGCCTTGGCCGCTTCCAACCGGCCGGTGGTGATGCGCAATGCCTCGGCCCGGTGGGGCCCGCAGATCGCGTCCTGGGTGTCCTTCAGCCCGTCGGGAAACAGGACCGCCCGCCCGGCGCAGCCGGGGCAACTCTCTCGCTTGTCCCCGGGCTCGCGGAAACGCACCGGCGACCGGTCCAGGTCGGCGGGGCCGAAGATCTCCTGGCCCAGGTCCTCGAGGACGTCGAAGTCGATCGGCTTCCAGCCGTCGCCGACGACGGCAAGCGTCGGTACACCAAGCGCCGGCGGGTCGGAGACCCGGCTCAGCAGCCGGGGCAGGGCGCCGGAGTGCACCCCGGCGGCGTAGTCGCCGTCGACGATCGCCGACTGCTGCTCGCCTCCGACGACCAGAACGGACTCCATGAGCGGCGCCAGCACCGAGCCGACCGCAGACCGGTCGCCGCCGGCTAGGGCCATCGCCTGCCAAGAGGTGAGGTAGAGGACCAGGCCGGCGCCGTCGGGCCGGCTGGTGGAGGTGGCGAAGGCCACGGGACGGTCGGGGTGCCACTCAAAGGGGTCCCATGTCAGGAGGAAGACACGCAGCCGCGGGGCGGCCCATGCGTGTTCGGCGCCAATCGAGGGCCAGGCCGGGGCTAGCTCAAGGACCTGCTTCTCCCAGACCGGAGCGTCGGCGAGAGCCCGCTCGAGGCCACCGGCAGCCACATCAGCCAGGCCAGCGTCGGAGAGGGCCTCTTCGTCGGAGAGGGCCTCTTCGCCGGAGAGGGCCTCTCTGCCGGAGAGGGCCTCTCTGTTGAATAGAGCCTCATTTTCCAAGGCCACTTCGAAACTCTCATCGACATTGGACACGGCCATCGGTCCCCATCCCTCAGGAAAACCTCAAGCCAAGGCGCGGCCGAAGGAGAGCGCCAGTCTACGTCCCGCGAAACCGAGGGTCAGCAGCTGGGAGTTGCTAGGACCCGGCCTTGGCCCGGCCGGTGAGCAGCAGGCCGACCGCGGTCGACAGCGGCACCATCTCGCCGGTGACCGTCGCCATGGCGTGGCGGCGGCGGTTGGCGATGGTGACGGTCGCGCCGCCGGCCAGCATCAGGCCGATGGCCAGCGTCAAGGGAGCCTCGGAGTTGCGCCCGGTCAGCGGCAGCGTCGCGCTGGGCACGGTCGACGCCGGCGGGGCTACACCCACGGTGGTCGTCGTAACAACCTTGACCGGCGCGCAGACCGACCCGCCGGAGTTGCCAGCCCCGGTGTTGCCGGTACCGGAGTTGCCGTTGCCGGTGTTACAGGAGCCAGAGTTGCCGTTGCCCACGTTGCCGGTGCCCGAGTTGCCGTTGCCGATGTTCGAAGTCCCGGAGTTACCGCTACCGGTGTTGGTCACGCCGGAGTTGCCCGTCCCGTTGTTGCCCTTGCCCGAGTTGCCCCATCCGGTGTTGCCGCACCCGGAGTCGGAAATGTTGGCGTTGGGCGCGCACGCGATGGGCGTCGCCTGAAGCGACGTAGGAACGTTGTGCTTGGACAGCGCCATAACCAGAGCAAGACCTGCGAGAGCGGACATGATTCGGACGGTAGCCGATCACCTACCCCATTGCAACCAAGGTGAACGCTGGGGGACAAGAAACCACCAAACGGATATATGCCCCCTTGACGCCTCCCGCAGCGCAGGGCAGGCGGGGCGCGAAGAGGGGAGCCCCGAGGGCTTCCCTCTCACAACCGTTGGAACGAAGAGCTAGTCGGACTCGGCTTCTTCCCGGCGCCGGCCGCTGAGGCCAACCACCGCACCGCCGCTCAGCAACAGCCCGAGGGCCACGGCCAACGGCATCGCCGTATCCGAACCGGTGAGCGGCAAGGTGGCACCGGTCACCGGTGTCGCCGGCGTCGCCGTGCTGACCGTTGAGGTACTCGTGGTGGTGGTCGTGGTCGTCGACCCCGGGTTGGGTACGCCGACGCATTCACCGCCGGGACCGGAGTTGCCGGTCCCATTGTTGAACGCCCCGGAGTTGCCGAGCCCGGTGTTGTCGCAGCCCGAGTTACCGGTGCCGATGTTGTCGAAGCCGGAGTTGCCGGTGCCGACATTGTCCGCACCCGAGTTGCCGGTGCCCTGATTGCCCGTGCCGCTGTTGCCGGTCCCGTTGTTGCCCCTTCCGGAGTTGCCCAGGCCCGTGTTGCCACAACCCGAGTCGGAGAGGTTGGCGTTGGGGGCACAGGTCGCAGCCTCAAGCGACGCCACGGTGCCGGAAACCGCCGGAACCAGCAGCGGGACGACCGGGGCCGTCACCGTGCCGGCGCCCACCGACGAACTCACCGTCGAGGTCGAGATGGCGGGGCCAGTGGATCCGCCTCCGCTCACCGCGGCCCCGAACGCCGACCCATTGGCCGCGCTGAGTACCAGCAGCGGTGCCGCCGCCGGGTCAAGCAGCGCCGCCGGAGCGAGCAAGGCGTGGGGATCGGCGGCGGGCGGATCGCCGGTGTCGCCGGTGCTGACGATCACGGTCTGCGACGACGTGCCCGAGGGACCGGACACCCCGCCACTACCGCTCACCGAGGAGTTGGTGGCGGCTGGGTTCGAGGCCACCGCTCCGGTGGTGCCACCGGTCGCAGACGAAACCGACGTCACGACGCCGCTGTCACCGGTGGTGGCATCGCCGACCGCGTGCGCCACGGATTTTCCGGTGGAGCCTCCGTTGGTCGTCGCCGACACTGGCCCGCTGTCACCGGTGACGATCTCGTTGAGCACCGCACCGGTGCCACCCTGACGGGGGACCGCACCCGAGAACACGGTCCCAGAGACGGCAACACCGGTGTTGCCGCTGGTCGGCATGACGACCGCCGGTCCGCCATCGCCACTGACATCAGTGACAATCGGCGTAAGGATCGCCCCGCCCGTGGTCCCGCTGACACCGCCGCTGGAGGTGGCCGAAGCGCCGGCGCCTCCACTGGCGGCCGCACCGGTCGTGTGCGAGGTGTTGAGGGTCGCTCCCGAATCCCCGCCCACACCGGTCGGACCGGAGGTGGCCGCCCCTGTTGCTACGGCCTGCCCGGAACCTCCGGTCGATCCGGTACCAAGTGAGGCGGTGTCGCCCGAGATGCCACCTGAGGTTTGCGAGGCAGAGCCGGTGGCTCCGCTGTCGCCGCCGTCACCGCTGCCGGCCGAGTTGGTCGAACTCGGGTCGGACACCGCAGCGCCCGAGGTACCACCCGTCGCCGAGGCCGAAGTGGCCGAGGCGCCGCTGTTACCCGAGGTGGCGTTGCCGGCGAAGGTGGCCGTCGAGGCGCCCGAGGTACCGCCCGTGGCCGTGCCGGTCGCTGCTCCCGAGTCACCGGAGCCGACGAGGACACCAACGGCGCCGCTACCGCCGGTACCACTGACGGCACCGGAAAAGGCCGTGCCAGACGCGGCGTCACCGGTCGTTCCCGACAGCGCCGTCACCTCGCCGAAGCCGCCGGCACCCGAATCCGCGGTGTCGGTCGCGGCGTTGGTGGCGGTGCCGGTATTGCCGGAGTCACCACCGATCGCCGCCGCCGTGGCGGTGGCGACCCCGCTGGCCGCGCCGCCGGTGGTGGTGGACTTGTTGGTGGCGTCGCCGGACAATCCGCCGTCGCCCGAGTCACCCGACACCGCCGCGCCGGTCCCTGATGCATTGCCCGACCCGCCCGAAGGTCCGGTCGGATCGGTGTCGCCAGAGGTGGCACTTGAGGTTTGCGATGCGCTGCCGGTTGCTCCGCTCGCCCCGCCGTCGCCCGTGCTGGCGCCGTTGGTCGAACTCGGATTCGAGGTGGCCGCTCCGCTGGTACCGCCGGTGGCCGATGCGCTGGTCGTGGCGGCACCGGTCGAACCGGTGGTGGCGTCTCCCGTAGAAGCCGCCGTGGCCGCTCCTGTGGAACCGCCGTTGGCCGTCCCGGTGACGTCGCCGCTGTCGCCCGATGCCACACCGACGTTGACCGCACCGCTACCGCCGCTGCCGGTCACCGCGCCCGAGAAGGCGGTGCCGGAGGTGGCCGTCCCGGTATCACCCGAGGCGGCGGCAACGACCGCGGCGCCTCCGTCACCGCTGAGGGCGGTGTTGGTGGGAGCGTTGGTTGCGTCGCCGGAGATACCCGTGTCGCCACCGGTAACGGTGGCATCGGCCGATGCATCGCCCGTGGCCGCGGCCCCGGTCGTGGTCGAGGTGTTGCTCGCGGCGCCGGAGTCACCGCCGAGGCCGGAGTCACCAGAGGTGGCTGCGCCGGCGGCGGTGGCATTGCCCGAACCTCCAGTCGGACCGACGGTCGTCGGGCTACCCGTGTCGCCCGAGGTGGCATCGGAGGTCTGCGAGGCGCTACCTGTCGGCCCCGAGGCGCCACCATCGCCGCTGCCGGCGGTGTTGGACGAACTCGGATCGGCGGTCGCGCTACCCGAGACCCCGCCCGTAGCCGAGGCCGTGCTGGTCGTGCTCCCGGTGTCACCGCTCGTGGCGTCACCCACAGATGCCGCCGATGCCGATCCCGAGGTTCCCCCGGTGGCCGTGCCGGTCACATCGCCGGAATCGCCCGTAACCACGGTCACATTGACGGCACCGCTGCCACCACCGCCGTGAACATCGCCGGAGAATGCCGCCCCGGAGGTGGCATCGCCGGTATCACCGCTGGCCAAGTCCACCACGGCGTCGCCCCCGGTCCCGCTGATCGCGGAGTTGGTCGGGCTGTTGACGGCCGCACCAGAAGCACCCGAGGAACCGCCGAGGACCGTCGCCGTCCCGTCGGCGCTGCCGCTGGTTGCCGCCCCGGTGGTCGTAGAGGTGTTGGTCGCGGCGCCGGAGAACCCGCCGTCGCCGGAGTCACCTGAGTCGGCGAGGCCAACGGCGCCAGCTGTGCCAGAACCGCCGGTGCCGCCGCCGGTGGCTTCGGTGTCACCGGAGGTCGCATCCGACGTCTGCGATGCCGTTCCAGTGGCGCCCGAAGCGCCGCCGTCGCCGGTCACCGCCACCGGACCCGATGTCGGGCTGGCGGTGGCGGCACCGGTGTCGCCACCGGTGGCCGAGGCCTGGGTCAGGACGTCGCCGGTGGCGCCGGTGGTGGCGTTGCCGCTCGAGGCGGCGGTTGCCGCGCCGGTCGAACCACCGTTGGCGGTACCGGTCACGTCGCCGGAGCTGCCCGATGTCACGTCGACGGTGACGGCGCCGCTGCCCCCGCCGCCGTGGACATCGCCGGAAAAGGCCGTGCCCGACGTGGCGGTGCCGGTGTCACCGCTCGTCGCGACGACGAGGCCCTCGCCGCCGTCACCGCTGACCGCGGAATTCGACGGAGCGTTGGCGGCCACACCCGAGGCGCCGCTGGCCCCGCCGAGGGCGCTGCCCAGGGCGTCGGCCGAACCGCTCACCGCACCGCCGCTGGTATGGGTGGTGTTGGTCGCCCCACCCGAGTCGCCGCCGATGCCCGAATCGCCCGAAATGGCGGCGCCGGCGCTGGTCGTGTTGCCCGAGCCGCCGGTCGGGCCGGTGGTCGTGTCGCCGCCGGTGTCACCGCTGGTGGCATCAGAGGTCTGCGAGGCGCTGCCCGTGGCGCCGGTGGCCCCGCCGTCACCCGTGCCCGCGCTGTTGCTCGAGGTCGGGCTGGCCGTGGCGGCACCGGTGGTGCCGCCGGTGGCGGCGGCCGTGGTCGTCGACGAACCGGTGTCGCCAGAGGTGGCGTCGCCGACCGAGGTGGCGGTGGCGGCCCCGGAGGTCCCGCCCGTTGCCGTGCCGGTGACATTCCCTGAGCTGTCCGAGGTGACGGTGACGCCGACGGCGCCACTACCTCCGCCGCCGGTCACCGCACCGGAGAAGGCCGTACCCGAGACGGCCGAGGGACCGCTGACATTGACGTCGACGGCGCCACTGCCCCCGCCGCCGCTGACCGCGCCCGAGAATGCCGTGCCCGAGGACGACGGCGGTCCGGTCGGGCCACCGGAGACGGTCACGACAAGGGCGTCGCCGCCGTCGCCGCTGACCGCGGTGTTGGTCGGCGTGTTGATGGCCGGACCGGAGTCACCCGAGGTGCCACCGGTGGCGTCGGCCGTGGCAGCGGCGTCACCGCTGGTCGCGGCGCCGGTGGTCGTCGAGGTATTGGTGGCGGCGCCGGAAAACCCACCATCGCCGGAACTGCCGCTGCCGGCGAAGCCGATCGACGCGGCGGAACCCGAGGCTCCGGTCGGGCCGACCGGCGGGTCGGTGGTACCGGTGGTGGCGGTCGAGGTTTGCGAGGCGGAGCCGGTCGCACCGCTGGCGCCACCGTTGCCGGTGCTGGCCAGGTTGGTCGAAGCCGGGTTGGCGGCGGCGGCGCCGCTCGTGCCGCCGGTGGCCGACGCCGACGTGGTCACGTCGCCGGTAGTACCGGATGTGGCATCGCCGGTCGAGCCGGCCGTGGCGGCACCCGAGTTGCCCCCGTTGCCGCCGTCACCCAAACCACCGTTGCCGCTGACGGCGATGTTGGCCGGGGCGTCGGTGGCCGATCCGGAGTCGCCGGTGTTGCCACCGAAGGCGTCGGCGGAAGCGTCGGTCGTGCCGCTGGCGGCAGCGCCGGTGGTGGTCGAGGTGTTGTCGGCCGCCCCGGAGGTACCCCCGACGCCCGAATCGCCCGAAATCGCGGCACCGGCGCTCGTGGCACTCCCCGAGCCGCCAGTAGGCCCGGTGCCGTTGGGGCTGCCGGTGTTGCCCGATGCCGAGTCAGAGGTCTGCGAGGCGGTTCCGGTGGCGCCCGAGGCTCCGCCGTCGCCGGTTGCGGCGCCGTTGCTCGAAGTGGGGCTGGCGGTGGCGCTGCCTGAGGTACCGCCGGTCGCCGACGCCGACGTGGTCGAGTCGCCGGTATCGCCGGTGGTGGCGCTGCCCGACGAGGTGGCGGTCGCCGAACCCGACGTGCCGCCGGTGCCGCCGATCCCCGCGCCGCCGTCACCGCTGGTGGCGGTGTTGGACGGGGTGTCGGTGGCGTCGCCCGAGATGCCGGTGTCGCCGCCAACGGCATCCGCCGACGCCGCGCTGTCACCACTCGCGGCGGTGCCGCTGGTGTGCGAGGTGTTGGTCGCCCCGAGCGAGAAGCCGCCGTCACCGGAGTCACCGGAGCCGGCGAAGCCCGCCGCGCCGGCGCTACCGGAGGCGCCGGTAACGCCCGGTCCGGCGTTGGCGGTATCGCCCGAAGACGCCAGCGAGGTCTGCGAAGCGCTACCGGTGGCGCCCGAGGCGCCGCCATCGCCCGTGGTGGCAGTGTCAACCGAGCTCGGGTCGGCAACGGCCGAGCCGCTGTCGCCACCGGTGGCCGATGCCGAGGTCGTTGATTCGCCGGTCGCACCGCTGGTGGCATCGCCGGTGGAGGTGGCGGTGGCCGCACCGCTCGAGCCTCCATTGCCGCCCGAACCGAGGCCGCCTGCGCCGCTCAGCGCGAGGTTGATCGGTGCATTCACGGCTACGCCGGAGTCGCCGGTGTCCCCACCGGTGGCGACGGCCGAGGCATCGGTTGCGCCGCTTACGGCGACGCCGATCGGGCCGGTGGTGTTGGTTGCCGCACCCGAAGTGCCGCCGGCGCCGGAGTCGCCCGAGATGGCCGCGCCAACACTGGTGGCGTCACCCGAGCCACCGGTAGAACCGGTGGTGGTGGCTCCACCGGTATCACCGGTCGCGGCGTCCGATGTCTGGGAGGCGCTACCGGTATCGCCCGACGCCCCGCCGGCACCGGTGGTGGCGACGTCAGCGGAGGTGGGGCTGGCAGTGGCGTTGCCGCTGGTGCCACCGGTCGCCGAGGCCGAGGTGTCGGAGTCCCCGGTAGTACCCGAGGTGGCGCTTCCGACCGAGGAGGCGGTGGCCGCGCCCGACGTACCACCGACGCCGCCCATGGCGGCGCCGCCGTCGCCGCTGATCGCGGTGTTCGACGGACTATCGACGGCATCACCGGAGGCACCCGAGTCGCCGCCGAGGGCCACAGCCGAGCCGGTGGCATCGCCGCTGAGTCCGGTACCGCTGGTGTGCGAGGTGTTGGTGGCGTCACCCGAGAAGCCACCATCGCCCGACGAGCCCGAGCCGGCAAAGCCCAGGGAAGCGGCGTTGCCCGATCCACCCGTGGTGCCGGTGGTGCCGGCACCGGCGGTGCTGCCGGAGGTGGCGTCGGCGGTCTCCGAAGCGCTCCCGGTCGTCCCGCTGCTGCCGCCGTCGCCGGTGCTGGCCCCGTTGGACGAGGTCGGATCGGAGGTGGCGTCGCCGCTCGTACCGCCTGTAGCCGAGGAGGTGGTGGTCACGTCGCCGGTGTCGCCGCTGGTGGCGTCGCCGACCGAGGAGGCCGTCGCCGGGCCGGAGGACCCGCCGTTGGCGGTGTCGGAGGACGAGCCCGAGCCGCCACCGCTGCCATCGGCCACGGTCACATCGACCGAACCGCTGCCGCCGCCGCCCGACACCGCGCCCGAGAACGCAACGCCCGAAATAGCCGGGCCACCGGTGACAGTTACGTCGACCGAACCGCTGCCACCGCCGCCCGACACCGCACCCGAGAACGCGGTACCCGACGAGGCCGGGCCCGAACCGCTATTGACATTGACGTCGACCGAGCCGCTGCCGCCGCCGCCGGTCACCGCACCCGAGAAGGCAGTACCGGAACTCGCGTCGCCCGAGCCGCTCAGGACGTTGACGTCGACCGAACCGCTGCCGCCGCCGCCGGACACCGCGCCCGAGAAGGCGGCGCCGGACGCGGCGTCGCCGCTGCTGCCGGTCGCCGACTCCGAGACGGCCACGCCGCCGGCACCACTGTCGGCGGTGTTGGTCGGCGCGTCAACGGCGTCACCCGAACTGCCCGATATGCCGCCGAGGGAGACCGACGAGGCGTCGGCCAGGCCGCTCACCGCGGTCCCGGTCGTGGTCGAGGTGTCGGTCGACGAACCCGAATCGCCGCCGGTGCCGGAGTCGCCGGAGATGGCGGCCCCAAGGCTGTCACTGGATCCAGAGCCACCGGTCGCGCCGGGGGCAGTTGGACTACCGGTCGCGCCTGTAGCGGCGTCGGAGGTCTGCGAGGCGCTGCCGGTCGCACCCGAGCTGCCGCCGTCGCCAGTAACGGCACCGTCGGTCGACTCGGGGCTGGCGACGGCGTCGCCGGAACTGCCGCCGGTGGCCGAGGCGGTGGTGGTGACCGCCCCGGTGTCGCCCGAAGTGGCGTTGCCCGACGAACTGGCAACCGCCGCCCCCGACGTGCCGCCTGTCGCCGTGCCTGTGGCGTCGCCGGTCGTCCCCGATGCGACATCGACGGCGACGGCCCCACTGCCGCCGCCCCCGGTCACATCGCCGGAGAACGCCGCGCCCGAGACGGCGGTACCGGTGTCGCCGCTGGCGTCGATGGCCACGGCTTCACCGCCGTCGCCGGAGACCGCGGTGTTGACCGGGGCGTTGGTTGCCGTACCGGAATCGCCACTGACTCCGCCCGTGGCGACGGCCGAAGCGGTGGCATCGCCGCTAACGGCGTCACCGGTTGTGGTGGAGGTGTTGGCGGCGTCGCCGCTGAAGCCACCGTCGCCGGAGGTCCCCGAGGTCGCCAATCCGGCGCTGGTGGCGGCGCCCGAGGCACCGCTGGGGCCGGTCGGCGGGTCGGTGGTACCGGTGGTGGCGGTGGCCGTCTCCGATGCCGAACCCGTGATGCCCGAGGCCCCGCCGTTGCCGGTGCCGGCGATGTTGGCCGACGTCGGGCTGGCCGACGCCGCGCCGCTGGAACCGCCAGTGGCCGATGCGCTGGTGGTGACGTCTCCGGTTGCACCGGAGGTGGCATCGCCCAGGGAGCTGGACGTGGCCGCGCCCGTCGATCCGCCGCTGGCGGTACTGCTGGACGCGCCCGAGTCGCCGGAGGCCACATCGACCGAGACGGCGCCGCTGCCCCCGCCGCCGTGGACGTCACCGGAGAACGCGGCACCCGAGGTGGCGTCACCGGTATCGCCGGTACCGGACAGAGCCACGGCCACGCCGCCGTCTCCTGTGACGGCGGTATTGATCGGGACGTTGGTGGCGTCGCCCGAGGTGCCCGATATTCCACCGACAGACACGGCGCTGGCGTCGGTTTCGCCCGAATCGGCGATCCCATCGGTGTGCGAGGTGTTGGTCGCCGAGCCGGAGTCGCCTCCAGTGCCGGAGTCACCCGATAGGGCGGCGCCGGTGCTACCAGCGGCGCCGGAACCACCGGTCGGACCGGTGGTAGTGGGGCTGCCGGTATCGCCGGAGGCCGCGGTGGAGGTCTGCGAGGCCGTACCGGTGGCGCCGGTGGCGCCGCCATCGCCGGTCGCAGCCGTGTTGGTCGAAGTCGGGTTGGCCGTGGCCGAACCCGAGTCGCCACCGGTGGCCGACGCCGAGGTGACCGACGAACCGGTGTCGCCGGTGGTAGCGCTGCCGTTGGACGATGCGGTGGCCGGACCCGATGACCCACCGGTCGCGGTGGCGCTGGAGGCGCCCGAGTCACCTGAGGTGACGGTGACCGAGACGGCGCCGCTGCCCCCGCCGCCGTGCACCGCACCCGAGAAGGCGGTGCCCGAGGTGGCGTCACCGGTCGTACCACTCATCGACGTCACCGTCGCAGCGCCGCCAGTACCAGAGATCGCGGTGTTGATCGGCACGTTGGTCGCATCGCCGGAGTCACCGGTATCGCCCCCGACTGCCACCGCGCTGCCGGTGGCATCGCCGGTAACGGCGGTCCCGTCGGTGTGGGACGTGTTGGTGGCGTCGCCGCTGAACCCGCCGGCGCCAGAGTCGCCTGAGGTCGCTGCACCGGTCGCGGTGGTATTGCCCGAACCGCCGGTCGAGCCGCCCGACGGATCGGTGTTACCCGACGCCGACGTGGTGGTCTGTGAGGCCGTTCCGGTGGCTCCCGATGCGCCGCCATCGCCGGTGAGCGCGGTGTTCGACGAGGATGGATCGGCGGTGGCGTTGCCCGAGGTACCGCCGGTCGCCGATGCGCTGGTGGTCGCAAGATCGGAAGAGCACACGTCTGAACTCCAGTCACATCACGATCT
>OBLV0100000363.1_pt1 | contig 14221 bp, 14 predicted proteins | sample 1520071 | NCBI WGS metagenome assembly OBLV01 (sample SAMEA3888446, study PRJEB22518) | metagenome | reverse complement strand
GCGGCGCCAGCTTGGGCGCGTTGCGCAGCGGCCGGTAGGCGACCCGCTCGATCAGCACGTTCAGCGAGCCACAGACGAGCATCGAGACGACGAGCGTCAGCAACAGGCCGGCGACGAGGCCGACGGGGCCGGTGGCGGCGCCGAGACCGAGCGCGCTCCAGAACGAGACGGCGGTGAACGAACCGATCATGAAGACGTCGCCGTGGGCGAAGTTGATCAGCTCGATGATTCCGTAAACGAGCGTGTATCCGATCGCGATCAACGCCCAAATCGCCCCGTTGGAGAGCCCGGTGGCGAAGTTGAACCCGAGCTGGGTCAGGTCATGGTGGACCACCGGATGCCCCGCGACGAACCCGGCCTGGTAGCCGTGCACGAGGTCCCGCACCCCGTAGTAGACCGGCAGCGCGGCGAGCGCGACGATCAGCCCCCACCGGCCGATGTACTTGCGTACGACCGCCAGTGGCCGCAGGGGGACTGTAGGTGAACTTGGGGAGAGCGATCCGGCTTCCACGGTTCCGGCGGCAGTATCGAGGATGTGAGGGGGGCGCGCCAGCGCGGGCGGGCCCCCCTCTCCTCAGCTCGTAGCGATCAGTGAACCGTCTTGGTCGGAGTGAGCGTCTCGTAGAACACCGGGTCCCCGGTGGATCCAACCTTGTAGACGCCGTACGACTTCAACGTCGTGTCGCCGTTCTTGTCGAACCCGTAGGTGCCCAGCACCGAGTTACGGCTCTTGATCGCGAACAGCGCGTTCAGGACGTCGGACTTGTTGCCACCGTTGGCGCCGAGGCCGGAGATCGTGTCGAGGCCGAGCTTCATCGCCTCGTAGCCGTAGATCGCGTACGGATCTGGCGGCGTCGGACCGTACTTGGCCTTGTAGGCGGTCAGGAAGTCCTTGCCGCCCGGATACGCGGACAGGTCCTGCGTCGCCACCGTGCACTCGATCAGCGGGTCGATGCTCGCGGGTACGCCACCCATCTTCGGATTGGTCCAGGTGCTCGTGCACATGCCGTCCGGCCCGAAGATCTTCGCCTTGGGCAGCGCCGCGTTGACGTCCTTCGTGATCTGGACGCCGCCGTTTGAGACGATCCCGGCGAACAGGAAGCAGTCCGCCCCCTGGTTCTTGATCGTCGCCGCGTAGGAACGGAAGTTCGGCGCGGTCGGGTCGATGCCGGTGTTGCTCACGATCGTGGCCCCGTAGAAGCCCTTCTCGAGCTCGAGCAGCGTCGCAAGCCCGGAGCCGTAGGCCTCCTTGTCGTTGGCCACGGCGATCTTCGTGCAGCCGGCCTGCTTCATCGCCATCAGGTCGGCCGCCGCCTGGATCGAGTCGATCGGCACGATCCGCAGGTACGTCCGCTTACCCGTCGGGTAATACTTCTGCGGTTCTCCCGGAGCACTACCCGGGAGGTTCGTGGTCAGGCCCACGTATGTGTTCGCTGGGCTGACCTGCGGAACGCCGGCCTGGTTGAGGATCGGGATCGAGACCTCGCTGCAGCCGGAGTTGAACTCGCCGATGTAGAGGACGGTCTTCGAATCCGAGGCCGCCTTGCGCGCGTCGGCGGCGCACTGGCTCGGATCCCATTTGCCGGCCGCGGCCGTCGAGTCGTCGAGCGACGTGTACTTGACCGTGAACTGGCCGGCCTTTCCGCCGGCCTGCGAGAGCGCCAGCTTGATGCCGTTGACCAACGGATCCGTCTGCGCCGTCGAAGCCCCCTGCAGCGGGAGGCTCGAGTAGATGTCGACCGTCTTGCCACTGCTGCTCGAGGAACTGCCGCCACTGGACGCGGCGCCCCCGCTACTGCTGGCGGTGCTGCTGCTCTTACTGCTGCTGCCGCACGCGGCGAGCGCGAGCACGGAGCCGACGACCAGCAGGCCGGTCAGCGCCTTTGCGAGAAATACCCTCATACAACTCCTCCTGTAAATCGGTGCACCCGGTGCTCCGGACGTTCCACGACCGGTGTGACGGCGCAGCGTAATCCTGTGCTCGGACGACGCCAAGCGCCCGTGGCGAGCCTAACGCAACATAAATCCGACCGTCAGGCGGTGATTGCCTCCCAAAAAGTGAGGTGCCCCTGGACGATTCCCCAGATTCCGTATCGCTGCAGGGTCGTGTCGCCGTTGCGGTTGATGCTGTACTTCCCGATCACGCTGTGGCGGTCGTGAGTGGCGAAGATCGCGCGCCGCACCTCCGAGCGCACCGCCGGCGCGGTCCCGCCATCGGTGGCGCGCTGGATCGCGTCGAGCATCAGGCTCATCGCCTCATACCCGAAGATCGCGTCCGGTTGGGGCGGGCCGAAGCGGCGGGTGTACGCCGCGTCGAACGCCCGTGCGGACGGCGGATACTCGTTCAGCCCGAGGGCCGGCGAGGTGACGATGACCCGTGGATCCACCGACAGCGGTATACCGCCCTGTGACGGGTCCGCGAACGTGCTCTCGGCCAGACCCGCCGTGCCGAAGATCTTGACGGTCGGCATCGCGGCCGCCAGGTCGGCCGTCAGCTGTGCCGCGCCCGACTCGGTGTCCGCCGCGATCATCACGCAATCGGGCGGGTTGCTCATGTGGGCGATTCCAGATGCCAGCGCCTTATAGCTCTTGGCCTGGCGCACGAACATCGGGCTGCCGGCGAGATGCAGGTGCGCGGCCTCGGCGGCTACCGCGAAGCTCCGCGCCGCGTCGAGGCCGTCGACCTCGCCGTCGTTGAGCACGAAGGTCGAGGCGCAGCCCATCTCCTGCTGGACGCGAACCTGCGCGATCGCCTGAATCCTGTCGTTCGGCACCACGCGGGCAAACGTCCGGATACCCGTCGGGTAGTACTTCTGCGGTTCCCCCGGCTGGGCGCCGAGCGCGGCTGAAGTCAGCCCGACGGCGGCGCTGGTCGGGCTCACTTGCGGAATGCCGGCGCGGTTGAGCGGCGGGATCGAGATCGCGCTCGCGCCGGAGTTGAAGTCGCCCACGTAGCCGATCGTCGTGGGGTCGAGCACGGCGACGCGCACGTTGATCGTCGTCTGCCCGGGGTCCCAGCCGCCCCGCGCGACTGTGGCGTCGTCGAGGACCTTCAGTGCGATCCGGAATTCTCCGATCCGGCCATGCACCTGGTCGAGTGCCAGCTGGGCTCCGTTGATCACCGCCTCGCCGCTGACTGTCGAGGGGCCGCGCAGCGGTGCGCTCGCGTAGATCGTCAGCGTCCGTCCGCGAATCCGATTCGCCGCAAGCGTCTGGCCTGAGCTCGAGCCGCAGCCGTCGCCGGCGACGACCGCGACGATCGCCGCGAGCGCGAGGATCGCCCACCTCATCGCCCTTGTCGACGCCGTTGCGAGCCTCACCCCGACACTGACACGAACTTGAATGGCACCAGCTCGCCGCTCTTGAGGCGGTTGAACACGAACGGCGCGATGCTCGTGTCGCCGTTCGAGTTGATCGAGTACGTCCCGAGAACCGACTGGCGATTCCTGATCGCGAAGAAGTCCTTCACGACCGTCCCGCGCTGGTTTGCCGATGCGCCGGCCTCCTTGAGCACCGACAGCACCGCCGCCATCGCCTCGTAGCCGAAGATCGCCTGGGCGTCCGGCGCGTGGCCGAACGTAGAAGTGAACTGCGACACGAATGCCGTTCCCGCCGAGTTGAGGTCGGGTTTGAGGAAGCCGGGCGTCGAGATGTACAGGTTCTGCACCCTCGTCAACAGCGCCGAGACAAACCTTGGCGCATCGAGCGCCGAAGGGCCGAACAGCTTCGCCGACGGGTTCGAGCCGGCGGCCCCGTTGAAGAACCGGGCGGCGACGGCGGGCGAGGCCGAGCCGTAGAACACGCCGTCCGCGTCAGCCAGGCTGGACGCGAGCGTGATCCCGCCCCCGACGTCATGCGACACCGCGTTCGCGATCGCACGCCCGTAGTCGCTCCCGTCCGATGTGACGTACAGCTTGCTTACTCCGAGGGCCTGCATCTCCTGGATTTGCGCCTTGGCCTCGTCCCCGCTCGTCGGAACGACCCGCGCGAACGTCCGCCCGTATGAGCCGAGCGACTCGTAGTAACCGTCGGGAGCGTTCGCCACCGCCGGTGTGGTCTCGGTCAGCTCGAGCGCGGTGTCGGTCGGGCTGACCTGAAGGATGTCGAGGGCGTTGGTGATGCCGAGCGACGCGGCAGACGAGCCCGGAACGATCTCGCCCAGGTACGCGATCGAGGTCTTGTCCTGGATGACGGTGCGCGCCTGCTCGGAGAGCGTCGAGCCGCGAACCGTAAGCATTCGGATCGTGAAGCTGCCCACGGTGTGCGGGCCCTGGTTGAACGCGAGCCGTTCGGCGTCGAGCACATCCTGGGCAACCTGCGGCTGATCGGTGGAGGCAGCGCTGACGTAGATCCTCAGGACATTGCCCGAGACATTCACGCTCGAGTTGGCCGACCCCGACGAGGTGCAGCCGGCGACCCCGGCGGCGAGCAGCGCACACACCCAGGCCGCCCGACCGCGTGCGAGCACCCGGCTTCGCATCCCCGGCGAGCTAGTCCCGCCGGCCGGGCAGGAACGGCAGCAGTTGGTAGACGCCGATCGCGATCAGCACCATCACGATGCCGATCAGGATGCTGTCGAGGCCGCTGACGTTCAGCGACCAGAGGATGATCCACAAGCACAGACCGGCAGTGGCAGTGATGATGATGCCCATCTCCGGGAGATGCTAACTCAGAGGCGACTCGCCAGGCCCGGCGAGAGTCAGACGCCGGTGGCCAGGCCGGCCGAGAGCTCGCGCACGAGCGCGCTGACCGCCTCGACCGGATCCTCCCCCTCGCCCGCGGCCCGGACCAGGCGACTGCCGACGATCACCCCGTCGGCGCCCGCGGCGGCGGCAGCCGCGGCCTGCTTCGGCGTGGAGATGCCGAACCCGACCGCTACCGGCACGTTCGTGGACGCAGCTGCCCGCGCGACGACAGCGCTCAGCCCGTCGTGAACGAAAGCCCGCTCGCCGGTGGTTCCGGTCAGCGACACCGTGTAGACGAAGCCGCGAGCCTGGGCCCCGATCCGCGCGAGGCGATCGTCCGGCGTGGTCGGCGCGACCAGCGGCACGAGCGCGAGTCCGCGGGCGTCGCATGCCTCGAGTGCGTCGGGCGCCTCCTCGAGCGGCAGGTCGGGGACGATCAGTCCACTCGCTCCGGCGTCCAGCAGTGCGTCGGCAAACCGCTCGAGCCCGCGGGCGAAGATCAGGTTCGCGTAACACATGACCACGACCGGAACGCGCTCGGCGATCGCCCGGCCGACATCGAGCACGTCGTAGACGTTGATGCCGGCGCGGAGCGCCGCCGTTCCCGCAGCGTGGATCACCGGCCCGTCGGCGAGCGGGTCCGAGAACGGGACGCCGAGCTCGATCAGGTCCGCCCCGGCGTCCGCATACGCGATGCCGATCCGGCGTGAGGTGTCCAGGTCGGGGAACCCGCCCATCAGGTAGGGCATGAGCGCCGCGCGGCGCCCACTGGCGCGCGCGGATTCAAACGCCTCCGCGATCCGCTCGGTCCCGGTCACGCGGTCCCGCCCCTCACGACCGGCCGAGCAGGGCGAGCGCCTCAGCCAGGTCCTTGTCGCCCCGTCCCGACAGGCAAACCAGATCGAGCTCGCTCGGTCCGTTCGCGAGCGTCCACGCCACCGCATGGGCGCTCTCGAGCGCCGGGATGATCCCCTCCAGGCGCGCACACGTCGCGAACGCCTCGAGCGCCTGCCCGTCGGTGACGGCGTAGTAGTGGGCACGGCCCGTGTCGCGCAACCACGCGTGCTCGGGACCCGTGCCCGGATAGTCGAGCCCCGCCGAGATCGAGTGGGCTTCGAGGATCTGGCCGTCCTCGTCCTGCATGACCGCCGAGAACGCGCCGTGGAGCACTCCGGGCAGCCCGCCGACCGTCAACGGGGCCCCGTGGCGGCCGGTCTCGATCCCCTCGCCGGCCGCCTCGACGCCGACGAGCTCCACCTCGGGGTCGTCGACGAACGGGATGAACACGCCGATCGAGTTCGAGCCGCCGCCGACGCACGCGATCACCCGCTGGGGCAGGCGGCCGGCGCGTTCGAGCACCTGGGCCCGCGCCTCGTCGCCGATCACGCGCTGAAGGTCGCGGACCAGCACCGGGTATGGCGCGGGCCCGACGCACGAGCCGATGATGTAGTGCGTGCTCTCGACGTTCGTGACCCAGTCGCGGATCGCCGCCGACACCGCCTCCTTCAACGTCCGCGCGCCCGCCTCGACGGGCTCGACCACCGCGCCCAGGAGGCCCATGCGCTCGACGTTCGGTTTCTGGCGGCGCATGTCCTCGGTGCCCATGTACACGATGCACTCGAGGTCGAGCAGCGCGCACGCGGTGGCGGCAGCGACGCCGTGCATGCCGGCGCCGGTCTCGGCGATGATCCGCCGCTTGCCCATCCGCCGGGCCAGCAGCGCCTGCCCGAGCGCGTTGTTGATCTTGTGCGCGCCGGTGTGGTTGAGGTCCTCGCGCTTGAGCCAGATCGGGTGGCCGGCGGCCTCGCTCAGACGCGAGGCGAAATACAGCGGCGAGGGCCGGCCGACGAAGTCGCGCAGCAGCCCGTCGAGCTCTGACCGGAAGCCGGGATCGTCGCGTGCGGCCACCCAAGCGTCCTCTAGCTCGGCCAGCGCCGGCATCAGCGTCTCGGGCACGTACTGGCCACCGTAGGGACCAAACCGGTGCTCGACGACGCTCATCGCGCTCCGACTCCGGCCTCGGCCTGAGCCCGAACCGCCTCCGCGAACGCCACGAGCTTGTCCGGGTCCTTGCGACCCGGGGTCAGCTCGACGCCGCTCGCGACGTCGACGGCGAACGGGTGGACCGCTGCGATTGCGTCGCGGACGTTGTATCGCGTGAGGCCTCCCGACAGGATCACCGGGATGGGGCCGCGGTGGCTCCGCGCGATCTCCCACGAGAACGTCTCGCCGGTGCCGCCGGGAACCCCGGCGGTGTAGCTGTCCAGCAGGTGATAGTCGGTGTGGAATGGTGCCAGCGCCTGGACGTCGGCACCGCTGCGGACGCGGGCGGCCTTGATCACCTTGCAGCCGGTGCGGCGTGCCGCTTCGGCGCAGTATGCGGGGCCCTCGTCGCCGTGAAACTGGAGCATGGTGAGTCCGACCCCGTCGGCGACTTGCGCTACGTAATCGAGCGCGGCGTTGACGAACACGCCGGCAACCTCGGCGCGGCGCTTGAGCGCTGACGCGATCTCGACGGCAGCGTCAGGCTCGCACCGCCGTGGCGATCGCGGCCAGAAGATCAGCCCGATCGCCCAGGCGCCGGCCCCGACCGCGAGCTCGGCGTCGTCGAGCCGTGTGATCCCGCAGAACTTGATCTTGGTCACGGGAACAATCGTAGGGCGGCCGGACGGATTCGGATGGTCGGCGGCGCCTGCCGGCGGCGCCTTAGTTGAGATCGTCGGCGGCGCCTGCCGGCGGCGCCTTAGTTGAGATCGTCGGCGGCGCCTGCCGGCGGCGCCCTAGCGCACGGCGAGCCGACGGCAGGCGGCCTCGACGTCAGGCGAGCGCATCAGCGCCTCCCCGATCAGCACAGCGTCGACTCCGGCCGCTGCGAGCTCATCGAGCTGGTCGGGGCGCCTGAAGCCCGACTCGGCTACCACGAGCGCGTGGCCGACGACACGCGGCACGAGCTCAAACGTGCGGCGGGTGTCGACCTCGAGCGTCGTCAGATCGCGGTTGTTGATGCCGATCACCGGCGCGCCGAGCGACAGCGCGGCGTCGAGCTCGCGCTCGTCGTGCACCTCGACCAACGCGCTGAGGCCGAGATCCCGTGTCTCGCCGTAGAGCGCCGACAGCTCTGCCGGGGAGAGGGCGGCGACGATCAGCAAAATGGCGTCGGCGCCGGCCGCGAACGATTCGAGCACCTGGTAGCGGTCGACGATGAAGTCCTTGCGCAGCAGCGGCAGGTCGGCCGCCGCCCGCGCCGCGCGGAGATCAGCGAGCGAGCCGTCGAAGCTCGGGCCCTCCGTCAGGATCGATAGCGCCGCCGCGCCGCCTCGCTCGTACGCCCCGACCACGTCCTCGAGTGTGAGGTCGCCCCGGATCGGCCCGGCGGACGGAGACCGGCGCTTGTGTTCGGCGATCACGGACAGTCCCGGACGAGCGAGCGCGTCGTGAAACGAACGGACATCGCCCGCGTCCCCCCGCCTGAGCGCCGACGCCGGCACCGCCTCGCGCCGCCGTGCCACTTCCTCTCGCGTGGCGGCCAGGATCGGAGCCAGATGGTTCACGGCGCGAGCTCGCGGGTCCGCCTGACGAACCGCTCGAGCGCCGCCAGCGCGAGACCCTCGTCAATCGCCCGCTCGGCCACGCGCACGCCCTCCTCGAGCGTGTCGGCGCGCCCGCCCGCATAGATCGCGGCGCCGGCATTCAGCACCGTGAGGTCGCGCGACGCGCCGCGCTCGCCTTCGAAGATCGCCCGGGCAGTCTGCGCATTCTCGGACGGGTCGCCGCCCGGGATCGCCTCGGCCGGCGCGCGCCCCAACCCCACCTCTTCGGGCGAGATCGTGTAGCGCCGGAGCTCAGATCCGATCACCTCGACGACCAGTGTCGGCGCCGAGATGCTGAGCTCGTCGAGACCGTCTTCGCTCGCGACGAGCAGCGCATGTTTGGTGCCCAGCAGCGCCAGCGCGCCCGCCATCGTGCCGAGGTAGGCGGAATCGGAGACGCCGATCAGCTGGCGCGTCGCGCCCGCCGGATTCGTCAGCGGACCGAGGAAGTTGAAGATCGTCCTGACCGCGAGCTGGCGCCGCACCGGGATGACGTACCTCGTCGCCTGGTGGTGGGCCGGCGCGAACATGAACCCGAACCCAACGTCGTCGATGCAACGCGCCACGGCGTCGGGAGTGAGGTCGATGCGCGCGCCGAGCGCCTCGAGCACGTCGGCCGACCCCGACAGCCCGGTCGCCGAGCGGTTGCCGTGCTTGGCCACCGTGCAGCCCGCTCCGGCGGCGATGAGCGCGGCGGTCGTCGAGACGTTGAACGTGCGCCGGCCGCCGCCCGTGCCCGCGGTGTCGAGCAGGTCATCGCTCGCGACGCTGACGTGCGCGGCCATGGCGCGCATCGTGCGGGCCAGGCCCGCGAGCTCCTCGACGGTCTCGCCCTTGGTCCGCAGCGCCACCAGAAACCCGGCGATCTGAACCTCGGACGCGTTCCCCGCCATGATCTCGGACAGCACCGCGGCGGCGTCCTCGAGCCCGAGGTCGTGGCCGCCCGCGAGCGTGTCGATCGCGCGAGTGAGGAGATCAGGGCCGGCGCTCATATTTCCGCGGCCCCGCTCATCTCACGCGCGCCAGGAAGTTCGCGAGCAGCTCCCGGCCCTGCTCGGTGAGCACCGATTCGGGATGGAACTGCACGCCTTCGGCCGGGAGCTCGCGGTGACGAACCGCCATCACGACCTCGCCGCCGCTCGCGCTGCTCTCAAGGCAATCCGGAAGCGCCGGGTCGACGACCAGCGAGTGGTAGCGGCCGACCTCGAGCGGCGTGCGTAACCCGCGGAAGATCGTCCGGCCGTCGTGCTCGATCGTCGTCGTCTTGCCGTGCACCGGCTCGTGCTGGATCACCCTTCCCCCCCACGCCTGCACGAGCGCCTGGTGGCCGAGGCACACGCCGAGCGTCGGGACGGTCGCCACCGGGAACCGCCGGACGGCCTCGAGTGAGATACCCGCCTCGTTCGGGGTGCACGGTCCAGGTGAGACGATCACCCGGTCATACCCCCGCACGAGCAGCTCGTCGACAGAGGCGTGGTCGTTGCGGACGACCTCGACGTCAGCCCCGAGCTCGCCCAGGTACTGGACGAGGTTGTAGGTGAAGCTGTCGTAGTTGTCGAGAACGAGGACGCGCATCGGTGTGGCGCCGGAGTCATTAACGCCGGGCAAACAGTATGGTGCCGCGCCTTCACCCGTCAGGCGAGGCCCCTTAGGATGCCCGTCCGGCAGGAGCGATACCGCACAAAGGGGGGCAATTCCATGAGGACCGTTCATCTCGGCCGGCTGGTGATGTTGGCCGTGTTCACGACCCTGCTGCTTGGGGCATGCGGAAGCAGCAGCAGTTCATCGAGCGGCGCCGGCACCGCTTCGACGGCCTCATCCGGGGCCGGCAACGCCGGGAGTTCGAGCGCCACGACAGCCGCCAGCACCGCGAGCGGCTCGGCGACGGCCGGCGTCGCCAAACCCGGCACCGGGCTGTCCGTCGGCCAGACCGCGACCGTGACCTACACGCCGCTGACCTCGTCGGGCAACGGCAAGCCGAGGACGCTGAAGATCACCGTCGCCTCGATCCGCAGCGGATCGAGCGCCGACCTCAAGGCCCTCGATGTCTCGGGTGCCCCCAAGGGCGCCCTTCCCCAGTACGCCACCGTGACCGTGACCAATCTCGGCCCGCTCTCGATCGACGTGGACGGGACTTCTGACGCCATCCAGGGAATCGACCACGGCGGCAACCAGAACGACCCGGTGTCGATCATCGGCGACTTCCCCCCGTGCGACCAGAACTCCTCCACCACGCCGGTGGCGGTCGGCGCGAGCTTCCACACCTGCCTGACCTATCTGGTCTCGGGCGGAATCACCAAGGTGGGCTGGACCGGCACCGACGACTACATGAGCTCGCCGGTGACCTGGTCGAGCTCCTGATCACGGCCGCGGCGCTCAGCTGAAGTCGGGCGACGTCCAGCCGGGCATGATGTCCGGCAAGCCGTCGCTGACCCGGTCGGTGAACTCCGCCGGCCGCTTCTCGAGGAACGACGTGATCCCTTCGGCGGCATCGGCCGATCTGCCGCGGTAGTACATCCCGCGCGAGTCCGCGCGGTGGGCGACCATCGGGTGCTCGGCCCCGAGCATCCGCCACATCATCATCCGAGCCAGCGCCACCGATACCGGCGCGGCGTTGTCCGCGATCTCGCGGGCGAGGGCGTTCGCCGCGCCGATCAGTTCGTCCGGCGGGTAGACACTGCGGACCAAGCCGCCTTGTAAAGCTTCGTCCGCCCCGAACACCCGACCGGTCGCGACCCATTCCATGGCCCGGCTGATACCGACCAGCCGCGGCAGGAACCAGCTCGAGCACGCCTCCGGGACGATCCCGCGGCGAGAGAATACGAACCCGATTCGGGCACTCTCCGACGCCAGCCGGATGTCCATCGGCAGCGTCATGGTCGCCCCGATCCCGACCGCCGGGCCGTTGATCGCGGCTATCACCGGCTTGGTGCACTGGAAGATCCGCAGCGTGAGCCGGCCGCCCCCGTCGCGCGGGATCGAGTCCGGGTCCTCGTGCTCGCGCTTGGCAAATGTCTCGGTTCCGCGCTCCAGGTCGGCGCCGGCGCAGAACCCTCGGCCGGCGCCGGTGACGATCACCGCGCGGACGTCGTCGTCGGCGTCCGCGTCGTCGAACACGGCGCGAAGCTCGTCCCCCATCGTCGTGGTGAACGCATTCAAGCGCTCGGGACGGTTCAGCGTGATCGTCAGCACGTTGTCGCTCAGGCCAGTCGTTATCTGCTCGAAGTCCATGACTCTCCTTTACGGCCACTCGGGCTGGCTCGCCGCGAGCGCGATCGCCTGCAGCACCCCGCGGGCCTTGGCCTCGGACTCGCGGAACTCGAACTCGGGCTTAGCGTCGGCGACCGTCCCGCCACCCGCCTGTACGTGCGCGATCCCGTCCTTGACTACGACCGTGCGGATGTGGATGCAGGTGTCGAGATCGCCGGTGTAGCTCGCGTACCCGATCGCCCCTCCGTAGCCCCCGCGCTTGACCGGCTCGAGCTCGTCGATGATCTGCATCGCCCGCACCTTGGGGGCCCCCGACAGAGTGCCGGCCGGCAGTACCGAGCGAAGCGCTTCGAGCGCGCCGACGCCGTCGCGCAACCGGCCGGCCACGCTCGAGACGATATGCATCACGTGGCTGTAGTTCTCGACCGCCATGAAGCTCTCGACTTCGACCGACCCGTACTCGCACACCCGCCCGAGGTCGTTGCGACCGAGGTCGACCAGCATCACGTGCTCGGCCCGCTCCTTTGGGTCGGCGAGCAGCTCCTCGGCGATCCGGTGGTCCTCCTCCGCGGTGGCGCCGCGCGGACGCGTACCGGCGATCGGGCGCGTGGACACCCGCCGGCCGGCGACGGTGATCAGCGGCTCCGGGCTGGCGCCGGCGATCTCGAAGTCGCCGAAGTCCAGGAAGTACATGTACGGGCTCGGGTTGACCGCGCGCAGCCCGCGGTAGATCGAGAACGCCTCGACCGGCACCGGCCCAGACCAACGCTGCGACGGGACCACCTGGAAGGCGTCGCCGGCGTAGATGTACTCGATGATCCGGGCGACGTTGGCCTCGAACTGGTCGCGCGTCATGTTCGCGTCGAGCGGCGCCACGGTCCGGTCGCGTGCCGGAGGCCTCGGGGGTCGCGGGACCGGCCCGGCCAGCCGCCACCGAACCTCTGCGATCGTCTGGACGGCGCGCGCGTACGAGGCCTCGAGGTCGTCGGCTCCGGAGACATCCACGTTCGCGATCACCGTGATCGTGTGCTTGAGGTGGTCGAACGCGACCAGCGCGTCCGTCAGCATCAGCGCCAGGTCGGGCAGCCCGAGCGGATCGGGGTTCGGCGGGCCGAGCGGCTCGACGGTGCGGACGAGATCGTAGGCGAACAATCCGACCGCCCCGCCGGCGAACGGCGGCAGGTCGGGCAGCCGCGCGACGCGCAGGCGGCCGAGCTCGGCGGCCGCGAGCGCGTACGGATCGCCACCGTCGCCGAGTGACCACCGCAGCACGCGGCGCGGGCGAAACCCGATGAAGCTGAACCGCCCGACCCGTCCCTGATCGGCGGATTCGAGCAGGAACGATGGCTCGCGGTCGCGCAGCTTAAGGAACGCGGACACTGGCGTCTCGCAGTCGTCGATGAATGTCTCGCGGATCGGGATCAGGTTGTGGTCCGCGGCCAGGGCGCGTGCCTCCCCGAGCGTCGGCGTGACGCCGGCGGGGATCGCCTCAGGGCTTGCGACGGCCATCGAGCACCCGCTCGGCATCCGCGAGCGTCAGCCCGCGTCCGCGGAGCAGGACCGCGACGTGGTAGAGGACGTCGGCGGCCTCCTCGGCTACACGCTCGTCAGACTCCTCGCGAACGGCTCTGACCACCTCCTCGGCTTCCTCCTGAACCTTCGCGCCGGCCAGCCCCGGATCATCCAGCAGCATCGCGGTATACGAGCCGTCGGGGCGGGACGCGGCCCGCTCGGCGATCGTCCGCTCGAGGATCGGGAGCGTCTCGTACGGCGCTCCCGGGTTCAGCTCGCCCCGGTGAAAGCAGGATCGCTCGCCCGTGTGGCACGCCGGCCCGGCGGGCACGACCAGCGCCAGGAGCGCGTCCGCGTCGCAGTCGTAGCGGATCGCCTTCAGCGCTTGGGTGTTCCCGGAGGTCTCGCCCTTGTGCCACTGCTCCTGGCGCGAGCGGCTGTAGAAGTGCATCTCGCCGGTCTCGCGCGTGCGCCGCAGCGCCTCCGCGTTCATGTAGGCGAGCGTCAGGACCTCGCCGGTCCGCCAGTCCTGGACGATGCACGGGACGAGGCCGCGCTCGTCGTATGCGATCTGTGAATCGTCCACGGGGTGGCGATTCTAGGGCCGCCGGCGTGGGCTGCCCGCCGTGGCGGCGGGCAGCCCACCTTGACTAGGCGGCCTGCTCCAGGTACTCGGGCTCGATCTCGGCCTCGACGATCTTGTCGGGCTCCGACACCGCCTCGAGTGCCCGGGTGGGCCGCAGGAAGACCAGGCCGATCGCGATCGCCGCCAGCACCAGCCCCGCGCCGATCGTGAATGCCAGGTGATAGCCGTCGGTCAGCGCGGCGGCATTCGACGCTCCGTGTGAGAGGAGCGAGCTGGTCCGGGTGGTTGCCAGCGTCGCCACCACCGCCAGCCCCAGCGCGCCGCCGACCTGCTGGGTCGTGTTCACGAGGCCCGAGGCCAGACCCGAATCCTCGGGCGTGGCTCCCGACATCGCGAGCGTCAGGACCGCCGGAAACACGAGCCCGGCTCCCACGCCGAGCAGGAGCATCGCCGGCAGGAGGTCAGTGACGTATGCCGCATTCGCCGGCGCACCCCGGAACAGGAGCAACCCCGCGGCCACGCCGGCCAGGCCGGCGATCAGCGTCGGCTTGCCGCCGAACCGCATCATCAGTCGGGGGGTGAACCGGAGCGACGTCCCGGCGATCCCGAGCGCCACCGGCAGGAACGCCAGCCCGACC